>ERZ779895.4238-NODE-4238-length-10121-cov-2.431055_pt1 | contig 10121 bp, 8 predicted proteins | sample MGYA00511093_ERZ779895 | MGnify/ENA primary metagenome ERZ779895 (study PRJEB29588, sample SAMEA2142970) | human gut metagenome | biome: human gut; feature: human-associated habitat; material: faeces | place: Denmark | collected 2008/2010 ... | reverse complement strand
CTGTTCGTTGTTCCTAAGTCAATACCAATAATTTTACCCATGATAAATTCCTCCTGTTTTATTCTGCTTTTATACTGAATTTTGTCAACTTTTTAATTTAGTTTGCTACTTTTACCATGCTGTGGCGAACCACACTGTCACGGTACATATAGCCTTTCTGAAGTTCCTCAGCTACGATATTCTCTCCTAAGCTTTCATCTTCTACATGCATCACTGCATTGTGGAAGTTAGGATCGAATGGCTGTCCGGCTGCCTCAATGGCTTTTACACCGGCGTCTTCTAAGACTTTCTGGAACTGCTTATATATTTTTTCCATTCCCTCAGCAAAAGCTGTATTTTTTTCGCTCTCCGGAATGGAAGCTAAGCCTCTTTCAAAATTATCAACTACCGGAAGCATACGCTCGATGATGTCTTTTGCACCCATCTCGTACATGGTAGATTTTTCTTTTTCCGTTCTCTTGCGGAAATTATCAAATTCTGCCATCTGGCGTTTTACCCGGTCGGTAAGTTCTTCTATTTTTTCATCCTTAGGATCTTTTTTCTTTTTAAAGAAGCCCTCTTTCTCAGGTGCTTTTTCTGTGGTCTTCTCTTCTGCACTTGTTTCAGTGTTCTCAGAAGCAGTCTCCTCAGAAGCTTCCTGTTCCATATTGGACGGATCCTTCAGATCTTCATTTTTCATTTCTTCGCTCACTGCTATCACCTTTCATCCTTTTTAAATGCTGCATCCAGCTGGTTCATGAGATTTTTCAAAGTTCCAAGAACTTTTTCATAATCCATTCGCTTAGGACCGATAATTCCTACGGTTCCCCGAAGGCCCCCGCCCAGATCATAATTGGCTGTGACCACGCTGCAGTCCTTCATGGACTGGATCGGTGTTTCATCACCAATGTATACCTGAATGCCTCCATCGCCCTGCTGGTCTGCGTTTACATCGGAAACAAATTCCTGCAGCACTTCTTTTTGTTCTAATGTTCCGATCAGCTTGCTGGCCTTTTCTCCTTCAGCCAGTTCCGGATACCGGAAAATGTTGGTCGCTCCGCTGGTATAGATCTGCAGGTCCTCGCCGCCCGCTTTAATAGCTTCTGCGACTTCATTCAGTACCAGTTCGATCACCTTACTGTGAATGCCTGCATCTTCTTTCAGCTTGCTGATAATCCCAAGATTGATTTCTTCAATGGTCAGTCCGTTTAAGCTGCTGTTTAAGAGGATGTTCAGATTGAGAAGTTCCTGTTCTCCCAGATCTTCGCCAATATCGATCATGGTGTTCTTGATGATGTTGCCTTCCACAACCACTACCACCAGAAGCTTATTTGCTTCTACTCTGGAAAGCTGTATGAATTTCAGCTTTGTCTTGTGGTAGCTTGGTCCGCTGATCATCGCTGCATAATTGGTATTTGCCGCAAGAGCCTGAGCCATTTTCTTAAGGACCAGTTCCAGTTTATCTACTTTCTGGACCATCACATCCTTAAATTCTGTGACTTCGTTTTCTTTCTCCTGCATGATCTGGTCAACGTAGAACCTGTATCCCTTATCAGAAGGAATACGTCCTGCTGATGTATGTGGCTGTATAATGTAGCCCATCTCTTCCAGGTCTGACATCTCATTGCGGATGGTGGCAGAACTGAGTTTCAGTTCCGAATACTTGGAAATCGTCCGGGAACCCACCGGCTCGCCTGTTTCCAGATAAGTCTTTATGATCGCTTTTAATATAGTGACCTTACGCTCATCCAACTGCGCATCCATGTGTTCCTGCCTCCTGTTCGCTGTTTCTTTTGTTATTAGCACTCAACTTATTGGAGTGCTAACATCTACATTGCATAATATATTCCTTTATAAAGAATTTGTCAAGGGCTTTTTGCGCATTTTGTGTTTTTCTTGACAGATTTAAAAAAATGTGGTAAATATTACTTTATCGTTCATATATTACAAAAGTGTTACATATATTTATAATATATTAAAAATACATTGCAAATATTATGAGGCATTGTGAACGACCGCAGTCCTTGTCCTTTCCGACTGCAAAAGGAGGTAGAAATGAACATGAAGAAACTATTAACCACGACTTTTATCACTGTATTTTTTATAATTGGCTCTGCCTTTTGTGCATTCGCTTCTGAAAATGACAGTTCCGAACAGGCACAGCAAACAGAAGAAGCTGCAAACGATCAGGATCAGCAGGAAACAGAAGCTGCCGAAAACGTTGAAGAACCGGCTTCCCAGATGGTTTCCCTGGGTGTTTTTAAAACTACCGGTTACTGCCCTTGCAGAAGCTGCTCCGCAGGCTGGGGAAGAAACACCTGTACCGGTGCCGTTGCCAGCTCCCAGCACACCATTGCTGTTGACCCAAGAGTGATCCCATATGGAACCAGGGTTATGATCAACGGGGTGGTTTACATTGCCGAGGACAAAGGTGGCGGTGTAAAAGGCCATCACATTGATATTTTTTATGATACACACGCAGAATCAAAAAACCACGGAATACAGAATGTAGAGGTTTTCTTATTAGCCTAACCATATGATTAAATAATATATAAAGCCAGTCTGCCAGCTGCCTTTGGCAGTGGCTAACAAGATATTGGCAAAAGCTGTCACCGGCAGCTGCTTCCAGATACATAACAACTAAAAAACACGGTCAGGAAATATTTCCGTTTCCTAAACCGTGTTTTTTTATGCCCGTATTCTGTTTTCCCAGACCAGGTCTCTGCCTCCGGCTGCCAGCCAGACACATCGGTCTTATTCTGTCCTGATCTCCGCTCCATGATAGAAAAAATCAAGGATGTCTTTATACGTCTTTCCTGCCTTTGCCATGCTGTGGGCGCCGTTCTGGCTCATTCCAACTCCATGTCCGAAACCGCCGCCGTATACCCGGAATACAATGCTTCCGTCCTCTGCCGTGCGCTTCTCAACGGAAATAAACGCACTTGGAAGGGCTGCCGTTCCTGTCATATCGCTTCCGTCCTGTTTCTTTATTACAAGTTCCGTATTTCCAAGCATACTTCTTACCTGGCTCTGGCCTTTGATCTTGTAGCTTCCTCCATCGCCTTTTACTTCTACTTCAGAAGCAATGCCGCCTAAACCTCTGGATACTACATTTACATCGGTTACATTTCCCACTCCCGGGATCTGTGCGGAAAGGATACTGGCTTTAATATCCACATGCCAGCGGAACATAGGATAAGAAGCATCATAAGAAGTAATGTTTTTTGACCGTATGTAATCATCAAAAGTATCATTATCTTCCATAGTCAGCTCTCTTGCGCCTTTTTTGATCTGCATGGAACGCAGGTAGGGCAGAGCCGCCCCTTCATTGCCCCATACACTTCCATCTGCCCCATGGCCGCAGGAAGTGGAATAATAAAAGGCTTCTATGGGCTTATCATTATAGAAAAGCATCTGTCCACAGGTCTCATTTACTGCCTGGTCTGTACGCTCGCTGGTACTTATATTGTTGTACACCTGGAAATTGGTGCTGTCATCCACATGGGCACCATACTGCCCGTAGGCATTTCCCTGGATCTGGCGGTAGGCATAAGTCCGGGCACACACTGCCTGGGCTTTTAATGCCTCTTTTTCATAAGACGCAGGCATTTCACTTGGAACTACCTTCTTTAAATAATCTTCCAGGTACAACTCGTTAATAAGGACTAAGCCGCCCTCTTCTGCTTTCACTTCTATAGAACCACTGTAAGTAGGCTGTCCCTGGCCACGTTCTAAGGAAGTGACGGTAATTCCTTCACTGTCTTCCGGTTTTAAGATCATACGTCCGTTTTCCAGCTTTTTATCAGATGCTTCGTAGGAGAATGTATCCCCTTTCTTAAAGGAGCTTTCCTGATTTTCTCCGTTTTCCTTTTCGTAGATCAGTTCCCCATCGCAATTTGCAGTAAGTTCTATGGTATCATGAAAGATCTGCTTAAAACCATTATCCATGATCAGGACGCGGATGGTTTCCGCATCAAATGGCTGTTCCAGAACAGCGGCACAAAGCTTTCCGTCAGCTGCCACAAATTCCTGCAGATCATAACCTACCAGGATGTTTCCTTTTCCAAGGACCTGGAAATCCCCGTAGGTCTTGTATACATGAAAATTGTCATCGATGGGTACGCAGCCATAGCCTTCCAGTTCAATAGACTCATCCGTCACTGCAAGGACCTTTCCACGGACCCGTTCTTTTTTCACAGTGATCTTTTTCAGCTTTCCCTTTTCCATATGCAGGTCAGCCACACAGGATCTCAGTTCTTCATTCTTCTCTTCTGCCTGGGATGCCAGTTTACCTTCTGCTGTAAAAGTTCTTACATATTTGCCGATGTAAACCGTAAACTGATCTTTTTTTACATCAGAGACCCATATATTCTTATAAACAGGCTCCTCGCTTACGATCTGGGTCATACCTGCCATTTCCTGGCCTCTGGCCCAGAAACGGATCTCGCAGTCAAGATATGCGTCCAGAGCCAGTCCCTGAAAGCCAAAGGTACCTTCTGTTGTATAAGCAGTCCAGCTTTCGGCCTGTTCCATATTAGAAGGTGTGCCAAACAAAACAGCGGAAACTTCTTTCATATTTCCATCTTTGTCCGTCTCTTTTACAATGGCCTTATAAAGCTCCCACCAGTCATTTCTTGAAAATGTCTTTTTCTTATTCCCTCTGGTCATTCCCACCTGTTTTTCAAGGCCGGATGACAGCTTTTCTGCTACCGTATTTACATCCTCATATGTAAGATTTCCCTGGGCAGAAGTAAGAGTCGCCGGTGTGATCTCTGTATCCAGATAACCTTTTTCATAAAGATAATCCATATATTTTACAAACCAGTTTCCCTTTTCCTTGTCTGTAAAAGAGGAATTTTCCCGTTCAGAAGCCATATCTTCCAAGGTCTGGGGATCTTCAAAAACCAGAGCCAGGGCTTTGGCTGCTTCTGCCCTGGATATTCCTTCTGCAGGAGGTTCCACTTTTACAATGAACACCATAAGCAGGATCACTGCCGCCAGTATTCCTCCCATCCACAAAATCATCTGTTTTTTGTTGATCTTTAGATCCTTTTCATTTAACTTCCCGATCATTTTCATAATATCTGTCACCTTATTCGCACAAGTATATTCAGCAAGCCCATGTACTACAAAAAGAAAGCAGCGAGAACCTCGCTGCTTTTATCTTCTGTGACCCCAAGATGCCGTCTCTTACTTATTGACGCCTAGCAATGCTAGGTGGGCAACCTCACTTAAACTTCTGCCTTCCACGCTTAAAAAGGAGGCATGACATCCGCTTAAAAATATTGGAATCCCTTTAGTCTAATGTAGGTTCAAAATTGGTAAGAACTTCGCACATCCCAGGTATCACATATGCGCTTCATTTATTATGGTGCTATTATAACCCAACATTTTATGTTTTTCAAGCCTGTTTTTTTAGTTAATATTGTTATATATTGTTAGTATTTGCGTCTTGATTTCAGGTATTAAGCTGAACTGTAACACCCATATTGTCCTGCCGGATCTACGCCCGAAGATTTTCCGGTCCAAAACCTTCCGGCAACAATTGGGATAAGGTATATACCTTCCACTCTTCTTCGGACTTTACCAGAATGATCTTAAAATCCGGCTTACAGAATTCCCGCATCACCTGACGGCAGACCCCGCAGGGGGCACAGTAATCCTTTACTACTCCCTTTAAGCCGCCGCAAAGGGCAATAGCTGCAAAGTCACGTTCTCCTTCGCTGACTGCTTTAAAGAAAGCGCAGCGCTCGGCGCATACAGAAGGGGTGTAGGCGGCATTTTCTATGTTATTTCCTGTATAGATATTGCCGTTTTCACTAAGAAGGACAGCGGAAACGTGGAAATGGGAATAAGGGGCATAGGAGTTTTTAATACCTGCAAGGGATTTTGCCGCCAGTTCCCTGATCTGCTCTTTTGTAAGGGTGTCTGAGGTAACAACTGCCTGTTTTTTCTCCATATTGCGTTTCTCCTTTCGGATGTTATCTGCATAATATGCCATCAAAAGCGCAGTCCGTTTTCCGTGATACCTGATTTCATTTACAAACCTGCATTAAGGTATTCTATCTTTTGAGACCGTTTTGAGACGATCGTAACCATCACCTACACAAGTCCAACAAAGGTTCCGTCTACATACTCCCTCAGGTCTTCCGGACTTACAGTGACCTGTACGCCTCTCTGTCCTGCGCTTACCATAATTGTATCATATAACTGGGCAGTTTCTTCAATATATGTTGGAAATTTTTTCTTCATTCCGATTGGAGAACAGCCGCCCCGGATGTAACCGGTGATACCTAACATATCTTTTACGTGGATCATCTCCACTTTCTTCTCTCCCGCTGCTTTTGCCACTTTCTTTAAGTCCAGTTCTTCATCTACCGGGATACAGCATACAAGATATCCCTTTTTCTCCCCTTTTAATACAAGGGTCTTATACATCTGGTCATGATCGATCCCCATCAGGTCAGCAGCATGGCTGCCGGAAAGGTCATTTTCATCTACTTCATATGTTCCTGTTTCATAATGGATCCCTGCTGCGTCTAACAGCCTCATTACGTTGGTCCTTACTTCTGCTTCTGCTTTTTTTCCTTTCAAATTTATCACTCCCTGCATATTGTAAAGACACTCTGGTAGGTTTCAGAGTGTCTTTTACTTTTCTGATTTGAATTTTTATCGTTTGGAATTTGCTTTTTCTACGTGGATATGTTTGCCTTTGATGCGGGCATGGCTCATGGCATTTAATACATCTTCTGCATATTCAGCCGGTACATCTACGAAAGTATAGCCGTCATACATATCAATACTTCCTACCAGACGTCCTGGAATACCGGACTCTCCTGCAACTGCGCCCAGGATATCTCCCGGTGTTACACGCTGGGACTTACCGATATTGATGAACAGTCTTGCCATGCGCTCTTCACCGCCGTTTAATACATAGTCAACAGCTGCTCGGTCGGTAGCGCCTTTGCGGCGGCTGTTATTTCTGCCACGGTCTCTGCCTCTGGAATTTCTGCCATAGCTGTCCAGATCGTCTAAGGATCTTGCAGGCATATAGTTATCAATGATATCTTCATTGTCATCGCCCATGCTCATTTTTAAGAGGGCTGCAGCCAGATCTAAGGAAGTGTAATCATCTTCCATCAGCTTCTTTTCAATGATATTTACGATCTTTGTGAGATCTGCGTCATTTAAAATGTCCTGAACCTGATCTAAGATCTTGTCTGCCTTGATCTCGGTAATGTCATTTAAGGACGGGATGGCCTGTGGGATGATCTTGGTCTTGCAGTAGCGCTGGATGTCACGAAGCTTGTAAACTTCCTTGCCAACTACCAGGCTGAATGCCTTTCCTTCTCTTCCTGCTCTTCCGGTACGACCGATACGGTGTACATAATATTCATCATCCTGTGGGATATCGTAGTTAAATACAGCTTCTACATTTCCTACGTCAATGCCTCTTGCTGCTACGTCTGTAGCAATCAGGATATCGGTACGTCCGTTTCTAAAGCTTTCCATAACGCGGTCACGCTGTACCTGCTTTAAATCACCATGAAGGCCTTCTGCAAAATAACCTCTTCCCTGAAGTGCCTGAACCAGTTCATCTACCTGGCGCTTGGTGTTGCAGAATATGATAGACAGCTTTGGGGAGGACATGTCTAACAGACGGCACATAACCTCTACTTTGTTTTTTGGCTTTACTTCATAATAATACTGGGTCACTTTCGGTACAGTCAGTTCTTTTTTAATCACGCGGACTGTTACCGGATCTTTCTGGAACTTCTTTGCAATGTCAGCAATGGCCTGAGGCATGGTTGCGGAGAACATCAGGGTCTGGCGCTCTTCCGGCAGCTGGCTTAAAATGGTCTCCATATCCTCTAAAAAGCCCATGTTCAACATTTCGTCTGCTTCGTCTAAAACTACGGTATGTACATGGTCCATTTTTACGGTCTTACGGCGCATATGATCCATCACACGGCCCGGGGTTCCTACTACGATCTGGGTGCCATCTTTTAAGGCGCGGATCTGACGGACAATGTCCTGACCGCCGTATACAGGCAGAACCTTGATGCCGTGCATAAATTTTGCAAAACGGCGCAGTTCTTCAGCTACCTGGATTGCCAGCTCTCTGGTTGGAAGCAGGACAACGGCCTGAAGCTTCTTTACCTTCGGGTCTACCTTCTGTAACAGAGGAAGTCCGAAAGCAGCGGTCTTTCCTGTTCCTGTCTGTGCCTGACCGATCATGTCTCTGCCTTCTAATACAACAGGGATCGCCTGAGCCTGGATCGGAGAAGCTTCTTCAAAGCCCATCTCGGTAATAGCTCTTATGATACGGTCATCTAACTGTAATTCTTCAAATTTTGTTACATCCATTAATTGTAAATATCCTCTTTCTATTCTTAATCTAAGTTCCACAGGAATATGGGCCTTAATTTTTCAACATGTCATTGTCCACTGGCCTTCGATTTGCACATGTTCGCCTGTGTCGGATTGCATCCGCCACATTCGTACATCTGCACTCAGGATGTGGACAATCGACAGGTTGAAAACGGCCCATATTCCTGCATTGAGCACGTAAGCGTTCGTCTTCCAGAACACTTACGTGCGAAAGCACTTCGTTGCACTTAGTGAGGTATTCCACGAACTTAGTGCAATCGAAGTTATCATATATTTTTAACATGCAATAGCAAGAAAATGAGAGGCGAAAACGGCACGCACATGCAGGCCTTTCATCCTCTCACTTTCGTACAATCAATAACTATATCAGAGTTTTGTTTTCATGTCAATGTAAGAACTTACACAACTGTTCTTCCTTACACTTCCTGAAAATAGCATTTTCACAAGAACATCACTAGAACTGCACAATGTCCTTGATCTCAGCGGCTTTTTCCACATTTTCGGCATAGAGGACAGGTCCTTCGCCGTGGTAATCTCTCTGGTATTCTACGCCGACTTTAGCGCGTACCTTTACCCATTCTTTGGTCTTGTACTTTTCTGCGTCTTTCCATTTGCACATGAAACCTAAGAATGTCATATCTGCCTCACAGCAGGTCATAGCCATACGTCCCGGAACGAACTGTCCCTTTGGGAATTTCGGGCTTTTTAATACCATTGCGGTAAATTCAACGGTCTTTCCACGGTAACGATCCGGTTTATCCATCGCATCAATATACCAGATACCATATGCCTCCGGCGGAATCTCGATCACTTCGGCATTGACATCAAATGGAAGATCCGCTTCGGTCACTTCCTCAATTTCGCCCTCTGCGTCCTCAAATACGATCTGAACCTGCGGGTTCATGCCCTTTAAAGTACGGCGGTATACATCCAGATCCTCGATCTCGTCGCAACGGTTCATGATAATCATTTCCGTGTTGCGGACCATGGCACCAATCAATGGTTTCATGTTCTGCAGGTATAAATCAAATGTGGAACCATCGATGATCGTGATCTGCTGATACAGATCCCAATCGTTCGGAAGTTTCAGGGCATCCAGATTCCACATACCGTTCCACTCCATCAGAACTCGCTCCGGATTGTAAAGAAGCTCCAGATCCTGTAGGTATTCCGGCGTCAGCTTTTCCGCTTCCTCTATATAGACAACCGCTGTATGAGTCTGCTTTAAAAGCTCCTCATCATACTCTTCCTCGCCCTCTTCGCAGACAATCAGAAGTGTTTTTCCTTCGGTCTGGAAATAATCCTGCTGCATTGTAAATTTAATAAACTGGGTTTTTCCAGCTTCCAGAAAACCATTGATGAGAAACAACGGCATCTTATCTTCATTCATAGTTCATTCTCCTTGTATTTACGCGTTGAACGCTGCCTTCAGACCCTCTTCATCCAGCTCGGCACCGATCACGCACACCTTTCCGGTAAAATCCGGTGCTCCCTCACGGATCTCAGCCTGCTCCGGAACCATATCAAAATGCAGCCATACGCCCTTTTCTTCACTCGGAACCATGCCTTTCGCACGCAGAACCTCGCCGTATTTATCACCATAAGCCAGATCATCCAGAATCTTCTGCAGATTTTCTTTCTTCATCACGCCGACATTCTCCAAGCCCCAGCTTGTAAATACATCATCTGCATGATGATGGTGATGATGATCGTGATCGTGTCCACAGCAGCAATCGTGATCATGGTCATGA
>ERZ779895.4232-NODE-4232-length-10132-cov-19.331646_pt1 | contig 10132 bp, 12 predicted proteins | sample MGYA00511093_ERZ779895 | MGnify/ENA primary metagenome ERZ779895 (study PRJEB29588, sample SAMEA2142970) | human gut metagenome | biome: human gut; feature: human-associated habitat; material: faeces | place: Denmark | collected 2008/2010 ... | reverse complement strand
ATATGCCTACAAGATGAAATATGATGCCATTAAAAAGAAAGCAGGCAGAAAGAATTGTGGTCAAGTTGACCACAATACAGGAAAGAGAAGTATTGATGTGATCGGAGAACTTTGTGGAGACAGTGCAAAGCAGGTCCAGCGTTATATCAAAATGACAGAACTGATACCGGCTCTATTGGATAAGGTGGATGACGGATCAATGGGATTTACCCCGGCGGTGCAGTTATCTTATCTGAAAAAGAAAGAACAGCAGGAAATTATTGATGCAATGGAGGCAACTCAGTGTACGCCATCACTTTCGCAGGCAATCAGAATTAAGAAATTAAGTGAGGCTGGAAAGCTTACAGAAAGCGAAGCGGAAGGAATCCTTGGAGAGATAAAACAGAAGGAAGCAGACAGAGTAGTTTTTAAGAATGAACAGTTATACAGATTCTTCCCATCAACCTATACATCGGAACAGATGAGGAGAGAAATACTGGAAATATTGAAATCATGGAGAAATAGTAACTGGATTTAGGAAAGGAGAAACAGAATATGTGCAGAGTAATAGCAGTATCAAATCAAAAAGGTGGAGTAGGTAAAACAGTATCATGTGTGAATCTTGGAATAGGATTGGCACAGGAAGGAAAGAAAGTACTTCTGATAGACGCTGATCCACAGGGAAGTCTTACAATCAGCTTAGGTTATGAGGAGCCGGATGAAATGGAGTATTCTCTGGCAACACTGATGATGAACATTGTGAATGATGAAAAACTGAATATAGAAAAGACAATCTTACACCATAAGGAAGGCGTGGATCTTATCCCAGCCAACATTGAATTATCAGCGATAGAGGTGTCTTTGGTAAATGCCATGAGCAGAGAACTGATCCTGAGATCTATGGTAGACAGGCTGAGGGAATTTTATGATTACATCATTATTGATTGTATGCCTTCACTTGGAATGATGACAATTAACGCATTGGCATGTGCAGATTCCGTACTGATACCGGTGCAGGCTGCGTATCTTCCGGTCAAAGGCTTACAGCAGCTGATCAAGACAATAGGAAGAGTAAAGAAGCAGCTGAACCCAAAGCTCAAGATTGAAGGAATACTTTTGACGATGGTTGATAACAGAACTAATTATGCCAGAGATATTTCCCTGATGGTGTATGATACCTATTCTGCATCAATTAAGGTATTTGGAACAGAGATACCGATGTCAGTAAGGGCATCAGAGGTCAGTGTGGAGGGTGGAAGCATCTATTCCTATGATCCAAAGGGAAAAGCGGCATTTGCTTATATGGCATTAACTAAAGAAGTATTGAAGGAGGCAGAGTGATTATGGCAAGCAGAGTAGCAGGAAAGATTAAATTACAGTCAGTAGATGAATTATTGGGAGTACCGGAGATTGCCGGTACTCAGGAAATAGAGATTGGAAGAATTCATGCGTTTCCGAACCATCCGTTTAAGGTGCTGGATGATGAAAAGATGGACAATTTGGTTGATAGTATCAGGGAAAATGGCATCCTGAATCCGGTAATTGTAAGACCTGATCAGAGCGGAAATTATGAAATGATATCTGGTCATCGCAGGTTACACGCAGCAAAGATTGTGGGATTGAAAAAGGTCCCGGCTATCGTAAAGGAAATGTCTGATGATGAAGCCATTATAAAAATGGTGGATGCCAATATTCAGAGGGAAGAGATACTTCCGAGTGAAAAGGCATTTGCATATAAAATGAAGCTTGATGCATTGAAGAGAACCGCTGGAAGACCTACAAAAGAAAATGCGTGCCATAATGGCACACATTTACGATCCGATCAAGAATTAGCATTACAGGTAGGCGACAGTGCAAGAAGTATTCAAAGATATATCAGGCTTACAGAATTGATTCCTGAATTATTGGATTATGTAGATAATAAGAAAATTGGATTAGTAATGGCAGTTGATCTTTCATACCTTGATGAACAGGTGCAGAAATGGGTATATGAATATTTTAAGGAAAATGGATTTTTGAAGCCGGTACAGGTTGAAGCATTGAAGAATTATTCTAACTTATCAAATGTAACACAATTCAGTGTCATTTCTATAATGAATGATGCATTACCGAAGAAGAGTAAGGAATCAAAGTTATCTTTTTCAGCAAAGAAACTGGATAAATATTTTCCACCGCAGTATTCAACGAAAGAACGTGAAAATATAATCATTCAGCTATTGGAACAGTGGAGTGCAGATCAGGTACAGTCAGAGTAGAAATATAATTATAATGTTTCAGAAGTGTAGAAACGGCACTTCTGAAACAGGAAGGAGATTCAAATGGAAGACAGAATAAGACTATCCTATTTCTATGGAAAGGAAGCGGATCAGTTTTCATTTTATAAGATACCGAAGTTATTATTTACCGAAGAGTATTTCAAAAAAATATCAGTGGAGGCAAAGGTGTTGTACGGGCTGATGTTGGATAGGATGTCGCTATCTATGAAAAATCAGTGGATGGACGATGAAGGGAGAGCTTACATATATTATTCGCTTGAAGATATCATGGAGGCTCTGGGATGCAGTAACAAAAAAGCAATATCCATAATGAAGGAATTGGACACGGATGCTGGTATAGGTTTGATTGAAAAGAAGCGCCAGGGGCAGGGAAAACCAACCATGATTTATCTAAAACAGTTTATGGTACAGGATGCTCAGAAGTGTAGAAATTTCACTTCTGAGCAAAAATCGACAGTTTCAGAAGTGAAGAATTTACATGTCTTGAAGTGTAAAAATGTCATATCTAGAAGTGAAGAAATTACACTTCCAGAAGTGAAAAATATTCACACTAATAAGAATAATATAAATAATACTGAGTTGAGTAATACTGAATCTTATCTTATCGTATCTGGAAATGATGAGATAGGATCCGACGTACAAGCATATGCAGAACTTATCAGAGATAATATTGATCTGGATATTCTGTTAGAGAGATATCCGTTTGACAAAGAGTTACTTAATGGCATCTTTGATCTGATTTTGGAAACAGTGTTATGCAGGAACAATGAAATTGTAGTGGCATCCAATAAATATCCGGCAGAGCTGGTCAGAAGTAAATTTCTGAAACTGACCAGTTCGCATATTGAATATGCAATGGGATGTATGAAATCAAATACCACAAAAGTGCATAACATCAAGAAATATCTGCTGGCAACATTGTTCAATGCACCAAGTACAATCAGTGGTTATTATCAGGCAGAGGTTAACCATGATTATCCCCAGTTTGCTGTAAGTGGCAAATAATGACTTGACGTATACGGATTTCGTGTATATAATCAAATTAATAAATAGACACGGATTCCGTATATGGGGGGGCCAGATATGAGCAATTTTGAAAATTATGATTTTATATTACATGATGGAGTGGTAATTGAAAATGAAAAGGCTGATAAAGAAGGAAGGAAGAAAAGAATGTCTGCTATGTGTGTAAAGGTTCGTGAACAGACAAATATGAACAGAAAAGAATTTGCTGAATGGCTTGGAATTCCGTATAGAACGATGCAGGACTGGGAGCGGGGTGTGAGCGAGGTCCCTGATTATGTACTGAATCTTATAGCATATAAAGTAAAAAATGAAAAAGAAAAAGGAAACATTTGATAATTGTATGTAAGGCTGGGAGGTATTCGGTTATGTATGAAGATGAATATTATTATGAAGCACGGAAAAAAGAAAATGCAAAATTAGATGCTGAACTGGCGGGGACATTTGCAACCGTCATAGGTGGATTGATTGGTGCAGTGTTATCATGCTTAATATTTTTGCTAAGGAGATTTGATGTATTAAGCTCAGGATTGGCATCATTATTATTCTATATGCTTACTTATACAAGAGAGTGGCATGTGGCTGTCTACATTACAGTGGCTTTTGTAATATTCATCGCATCAATGATTTTACAACATGCGTTCTTGGCAGGAAGAATTATTTTTACAATCTTTGTAAGTATAGCAGTTGCAATAATAGGTGCAGGCTGGAAAGCATATGATACAGAAATTCAGAGAAATACAGTTATGGTAATATGTTTTACAGTTACTGTGATACTAGGTCTGATATCGTGGAAAGGCATAAAAGCACAGGAATCTGAATAAGCGCGACGAACGACTACGGTTTGACTACTATTTTGTTACAAATGACTACGGTTTGACTACTATTTTGACTCTTTTTTTCAGAATAGGGGTGTGATAATATTATCATAGACAAATGAGACATGAAACGCGAAAGCGGTCAGTCATTTGTTTCTCTTTTGCAAAAGAATATGGATCAAGAATGAAGCGTCAGCTCATTACCGGATCGGTGATGGGTATGGCGCTTTTTTGATGCCAAAATCAGGTGACGACCTGAATAATAAAATCAGGAGGAAATTGCATGGCGTATGAATATGACCATGACTGTCCGTTTGAAGCCTTCATCACCAATCTTGGAAAATACAACGAGGGTGAGTTGGTCGGCGAATGGGTGAAGTTTCCCACCACATCAGAAGAACTGCAAAAAGTATTTGAACGAATTGGAATCGGCTCAAAAGATGATTTCGGTAATCCTTATGAAGAATGGTTCATTAGTGATTATGACTGTTATGTTGATGGGCTGTATGAAAAGTTGGGAGAATATGAAAACCTGGATGAACTCAATTATCTGGCTTCCAAGCTCGATGAGCTGGATGATCATGATTATAACCATTTTCAGGCGGCAATGCAGATCAGTGATTATACAGGCAGCATTAAAGATGTGATCAATCTTATTGATAACCTGGATAAGTATGAAATCTATCCGGGAGTAGAAAGCAATGCTGATCTGGGACATTACTATATCGAAGAACTCGGTATGATGGAAGTTCCGGATTATCTTGCTGATTACATTGATTATGAGGCCTACGGCAGAGATGTGGCCATTAACGAAATGGGACAGTTTACAGATTATGGATATGTGAGAGATACACAGGAATCTTTTACAGAATATTACGATGGAGACCGTGAGAACATCCCGGATGAATACAGGGTTATGGATTTTATGGTTTCTGGTGAGAAAGAGAGGAAAACTATGAATTACGAAACATTTAAGCAGGAATTTGCAGAGGATATCAAAGAAAAGCTCTATGAGAGAGGCTATGATGATGTAAGGATCAGCTTCAATAATGTGGAGAAGACAAATCAGAATTATGAAGCTATGTCGGTTGTTCCGGAAGGCAACAATGTGGGTGTCAATTTCAATATTGAGAATGCCTTTGCAAGCTATGAGCACACGGATGATTATGCCGGAGTGCTTGCCAGTGCAACAATGGTCATTGCTGATGGTCTTGACAGAGCCCCTGCTATTGATGTAAGTGCTCTTATGGATTATGAGAACATGAAAGAGAAGCTTTCTGTGGAAGTCATTTCAGCGGATGCAAACGCTGATCTGCTTGCCAACGTACCGCATGACAGAATGGAAGATCTGGCAGTTGTATATCGTTTTGTGATGGAGAGCAGCGAAGATGGACGTGCATCTATTCTGGTCACCAACAATCTGATGGATCGTATGGGAGTTTCCCATGAACAGCTCAGGTCAGATGCTCTGGAGAATTCACCGGAGATCAGACCAGTAGTGATCATGGGGATGAATGAGGTCATGAAGGAAATGATGGGACCGGAAGTATATGAGATGTTTGGAATTCCGGAGCAGGAGTAATTGCCTATCAGGATTTCATGGATCAGGCAGCAGAAAGAGTTGGCGGAGATTTCTTTGTGCTTCCGTCTTCCATCAATGAGATCCTTTTGGTTCCCGATAATGGAGACATGACAGCTGATGCGCTCAGGGATATGGTAAAGGATGTGAATGCCAAGGAGGTAAGTCCGGAGGAAAGACTTTCTGATAATGTCTACCATTACGATTCCAAGGATCATGTCTTTGAACTTGCAGAGAAGTTTGAGGCAAGACAGCAGGAAAAGAAAACAGAGATTGATGAAAAAGCAGAGGAGAAAGGATCCGTATTAAAAGATCTGAAGGATAAGCAGAAGGAAGCAGCTGCAAAGCCTCCGGTAAAGGATGCTGCGGAAAAAGCAGCAAAATCAAAAGGCAGAGAAGTATTATAAAAAATAGGATTGTGTCAGCCTGTGGTGATTGCCACGGGACTGGCACTTTTTTGATGGGAAGGAATGGTGATTACAGTGGCAAAAGCACATAAGGATACAAGAGGACAGAATGGAAAGAGTTACAGCGGAATTGGTGGAAGACCACCTATAAGTCATCCACAGAATTGCAGCCATGAGTGTCCGTATGGTCATGATAAATCGTTCTGTTTTCCATGCTATAAAAAGCTGGTGGAAGACATGAGAAAGAAAAAGGAAACAGGAAATGGCATTTGATTATTTCTATGGGGCACAGTCACAGCAGTTTGCATTTTACAGGATTCCCAAGGTGATGTTTACAGATAACAGATTCCAGAATATTTCAACAGAGGGAAAGGTCCTTTACGGTCTTTTATTGGACAGGGTATCTCTGTCAATGGAAAACGGCTGGATTGATGATGAGGGAAGAGTGTATATCATTTTTACCCTGACAACTATAAGACAGGCAATGAACTGTGCAGAAAAATCAGCAATCAAGTATCTGACGGAGCTGGAAGAGTTTGGTCTGATTGAAAGGATCCGGCAGGGGTTTGGCAAGCCGGCACTGATCTATGTAAAGAATTTCATAGACCAGCAGAATTTACAGGTCAGGACCAGTAAAAATTACAGTTCACCACCAGTAAAAGTTACAGGTCAGGACCTGTATAATTTACAGCCTAATTATACTTATAACAATAATACTGATTTTAATAATACTAATCCTATCTTATCAGAGGATGAGGATAGGATGGGATATGAGAAATATTTCATGGAACAGCTCAATATTGAGGCATTGAAACAGGATTATCCATATGACAGAGAAATGATAGACGGTATCATGGAGCTTATTCTGGATGTTGTGTGTTCCAAAAGAAAGACCATTTGCATTGCCGGGGATGTGAAGTCAGTAAATGTGGTAAAGGGGCGGTTCATGAAGCTGAACATGGAGCATATCCGCTATGTTATGAACTGTATGCAGAAAACACTACCAAGATCAGGAGCATCAAGCAGTATATGCTGGCAGCACTGTATAACGCACCGGCAACAATAGATAGCTATTATCGTGCAGAGGTTAATCACGATATGGCAGAAGGAAAAATATAGCAGAGGAGAGACAAAGATGGATATGGAGAAAATCATGGCATATGTTGAGAAGATTGCAGAAAACCTGGAAGGACTGGTTTGTGCAATCGGATGTGACAGTATGCCTTCTGATGGGGCAATTTATGTAGACGGCGAACAGAAGGTGAATTATATCAGTACCAGGGAAGCATTAAGGATTCTTGATGGATTTGGAAATAACAGTGCGTCAGTAATGATTGGAAAATCAGATTATATTCTGATCTATGACGCAAGCAGAAAGCTGGTCATTGACGGGGAGGCATACCTTCCGTCCGGGTATCTGGTCATGAAGTCCTGTAATGGATTACAGGCGATTGATGATGAGGATTTTGCGGATGTGATTGCAGCTTTGAAAAGCAGGATGACAATGCTTGCACTTGGAAAATACAGAATTCAGGCATACCAGCTGGGATAGGAGGCGGCAGATGAATAACAAACCGTGGGCTTATGTAACATCTGCCTGGAGTGCAGACAGGAGCAGAGCCAAAAGGTCTGCAAAACGATATTGCAGAAAATTATATGAAGCAGGCTACACACCAATCTGTCCGCTTTTATCATTGCCAGAGGTAATTGATACCAGTAATGCAGATGAGTACAAGGATTATATGGATATGTCAGAAGATATGTTAAGAAGATCCAGAATTCTCGTGGTTTGTGGTTCAGCGGTGGATGATACGGTGCTTACAGATATAGCAATAGCCAACCGCTTTCATGTAGCTTCATCCACTATGAGGGGAGTCCTCGGTGTGGATAAGAATAAAAAAGAACAGTAACTTTGTGGATACAGCCTTCGGGCTGTTTTTTTGATGGGAAGGAGTGAGAAAACTGGTTCATGAAGAAGTTGACAGGGAGATTGCCAACAAATCTGTGAATATAGCAATCAAAATGTTAAAACCGGAACTTGATCAGCTTATGAAGGGATTAAGAGAGGCAGTACAAGCCCCTGTGAAGGCTGCCGGGAAAGCAGCAGTTAATAAGATCCATCCCACAACCGGCAAGCAGTCAGTGAAAACACTGATTAGGCAGGGACAGGGAGTTTCTTCTATTCCTTTAGCAGATGAAGGCATGAAAGATTTTCAGAAAATCGCAAAGAAATACGGAGTCGATTTTGCGGTTGTAAAAGATAAAGAGGCAAGTCCTCCAGTATATACAGTCTTTTTCAAGGCAAAAGATACAGATGCCATCACAAGGATTTTACAGGATTATTCTGCAAAACAGGTCAAGAAGCCTTCCGTAGAGAAGACCAGTGTTCTGGAGAAACTTAAAAAATTCAAGGAGATTGTGGCAGCAATTCCAAAGAAGGTAGCAGAGAAAAAGAAGGAGAGGTCGCGATGAATACAAAACAGTTGAAAAAGCAGCTGATCCTGAATATTCCCTATATTATTCTGGGATTGCTTGCAACAAATCTTGGTGAGGCATGGAGAATTGCAGCCGGAGTAAATGCATCGGAAAAGGTTCAGAGTCTGGTCCTTGATGGTGTATTTGCAACGGCTTTTTCTAATCCTCTGCCGAGCCTTTATCCGGGTGATCTGCTGGTGGGAATTGCCTGCGGGGCAGCACTCAGGCTTGCAGTATACCTGAAAGGAAAGAACGCTAAGAAGTTCCGGCACAATGAGGAATATGGTTCTGCCAGATGGGGCAGACATGCGGATATTGAGCCATTTGAGGATCCTGTGTTTGCAAACAATGTGATTCTGTCACAGTCAGAAAGGATTACCATGAGCAGTAGACCGAAGATTCCGAAGTATGCCAGAAATAAGAATGTTCTGGTAGTCGGTGGATCAGGTTCAGGTAAGACACGGTTTTTTATAAAACCAAACCTTTTACAGATGCATTCATCCTATGTGGTGACGGATCCGAAGGGAGGTCTAGTCAATGAAGTGGGAAATGCCCTTTATAAGAACGGGTACCGGATGAAGGTATTTAATACCATCAACTTTTCAAAATCAATGCACTATAATCCTTTTGCCTATCTCCATTCTGAGAAGGATATTCTGAAACTGGTGACAACGCTGATCGCCAATACAAAAGGGGAGAGCAAAGGCGGGGATGATTTCTGGCTCAAAGCGGAGACGCTGCTTTATACTGCGTTGATTGGATATATTCATTATGAGGCACCGGAAGAGGAACAGAATTTTTCAACACTGCTTGAAATGATCAATGCAATGGAAGTCCGTGAGGATGATGAGGAATTCAAGAATCCGGTGGATATGATGTTTGATGAACTGGCAGAACAGAATCCGGATCACTTTGCTGTAAGACAGTATGCCAAGTACAAGCTGGCAGCAGGAAAGACGGCCAAGTCCATTCTGGTAAGCTGTGGTGCAAGACTGGCACCGTTTGATATCAAGGAACTCAGAGACCTGACTGCTTATGATGAACTGGAGCTTGATACTCTGGGAGATGAGAAGACGGCCCTGTTCCTGATCATGTCAGATACAGATGGAACCTTTAACTTCCTGATTTCCATGATCTATACACAGATGTTCAATCTTCTGTGTGAGAAAGCGGATGATGTGTATGGTGGAAGATTACCGGTACATGTAAGATGTCTGATTGATGAGGCGGCGAATATCGGCCAGATACCTAATCTGGAGAAGTTGGTCGCAACGATCCGAAGCCGAGAAATATCGGCATGCCTGGTATTACAGGCAAAGTCGCAGCTGAAAGCGATTTATAAGGATAACGCTGATACGATCATCGGCAACATGGATTCACAGATTTTTCTTGGTGGTACGGAACAGACCACTTTGAAGGATCTGAATGCGATTCTGGGAAAAGAAACGATTGATATGTACAATACAGGTCAGTCAAAAGGATCCCAGGAAAGCTACAACATGAATTACCAGAAACTTGGTAAGGATATGCCATACTTGTTGATGAAGAGTTCAGTTGCCTTGAATTTTACATGAA
>ERZ779895.4227-NODE-4227-length-10137-cov-10.760663_pt1 | contig 10137 bp, 7 predicted proteins | sample MGYA00511093_ERZ779895 | MGnify/ENA primary metagenome ERZ779895 (study PRJEB29588, sample SAMEA2142970) | human gut metagenome | biome: human gut; feature: human-associated habitat; material: faeces | place: Denmark | collected 2008/2010 ... | reverse complement strand
GGGGTCCACCAGCTGGATCAGCTCCAGGCGGTCCAGGTGGTGGGGGTCGATGTAGGAAACCAGCTTGCCGCCTGAGGTGAAGTAGATGGCATTTGCAGTAACATACTGAAGTGACGGAAACTTGACTCCGTAGGGCTCCAGCTCCATCTGCCCCAACAGATGATAATTCCGGTCATATGCGTAGATGGTGCGGTGTGTATCCGCGTCATCGTCCGATGTGCGAACGATGATATAATCCTTGGTGTACTGCGGCAGGGCCAGGCTGCAATCTGTGGGGACCTTCACCGTCTCCGTGCCGGTGGCCTTGTCATATTCGCACAGGCCCACGCCGACGCGGTGGTAGTATAGTACATTGTCAAAGTTCACCATCGGACTGTTCGATTGGTTCCAATCTTCAAAAACATGCTCGATGCGCCCGGTTTCCAAATTGCCTTCCGCATAGGTAACACTGCCAGTCTCGCCGTTGAACATCGGAAAATACAGGTATCCGTTGCTGATAGACACCCCGGTAGACGGCCAATCTGTATGCACCGGAATGTCCTCCTGAAATAGCCGGGTGATTTCCCCGTTCTCCAGCTGAATCTTATAAATGGCCATGGCATAATCGGGATCGCCCGAGGAGATGGGCATAGCCAGATAAATGAGATAGCCGTTGTCGAAGAAGTAGCTGCCGCCCAGCTGCTTACGCCCGTCCAGGGCGTTTTGCTCCGGGAGTCGGGCAATTTCCGTGTGGTCCGTCCCGTCCATATTCATACGTACCAGGACAAAGTCAGTGCCGTTGTCCTGCACCCCATACAGATGCTGATTGAAATAACCCAGGGCAAATCCCGCGTATGCATTGCAATTGGCATCGCCATGTCCGCAGTCCGGCTTATTGCACAAGACATAAAAATCATGACTGCCCGGCTCGGCGAAGCGGACCAGGAAATCCAGCAGGGGCTCCAGGCAGTAATTTCCCTTTTCCGTCTCCACGAAAAATCCGTCGCTGTCCTGATACCGGTATGCTCCCGGCTGGACCTCAAAGTCTGCGGCAGTGGGTGCGGCGGGTTTGGCGGCGCAGGCGGTGAGAGGGAGAGCGAGGGCGAGAGCGAGAAGCAGCGAGGGGAGAAGGCGTCGTTTCATAAGAAGAACTCCTTTCTGCGGCGGGCGATATCGGATAAACCCATTATAGCAGATGGATTTATCCGGTGTCAACTGTGAGTTAGCCGTGGGCTCTGGCATTGCTGGTGTCCGGCATCGGAAGGAGCTCCAAGTTGGACAGAGCGCTGGTGTCGATATAGTGGGTGATCTTTCCGTTGAGCCAGAAGTAGATGCTGTCTGCCGTGATGGCATACGGCTGGGGGAACCATCTGCCGATCTTTTCCTGCGGGGCCTTTCCCAGCAGGTTATAGTCCCGGTCCAGCACCCAAAGCGTGCATTGCTCAAAGTCCTCGGTATCCGTAGACCGCACCAGAATATAGTTCCGGGTATAGCAGGGGTTCGCCGTGTATGCCTCCATAGGGAAGCGGACCGTTTCCACGCCTGTGGCCCTGTCGTATTCACACAGGCCGGCATCCGCCTTGAAGTAATACAAAACGCCGTCCTGCTCCATTGCCCGACCGTTGCGATCGCTCCAGCCGGGAATGGTCGCTTCCACCCGGCCTGTTTTCAAGCTCCCCAGGGCATAGGTGCATTCACCGGTGACTCCGTTGGTCATCATAAAGAAGAAACCATCCCCGCAAATATTCGCATATGAGCTTCCGCAGAAATAAGTGAACGGCGGGATATCCTCCTGAAACAGCCACCGGCCCTTTCCGGTTTCCAGGTCAAACTGGTAAATGGACATGGCCCATTCCGGGTCCGTTTCGATGGCGTCGTACATATAAAACAGAGAGCCGTTGTGGAACAGCAATTCGCCGCTGGCGTGCCGTGCGCCATCCACAGCTGTCAAAACCGGCAGCTGCCCCACCTCCCGATGGTTGGCGCCGTCCATATCCATGCGCTGTACTACCGGACCGTTGTCTCCGTAGGTGGTGGTGTAAAGATGCCCGTTCCAGTATCCCAATCCATAGTCGGTGTATGCATTGCAGTCCTCGCTGCCATGTCCGCAGTTGGGCTTATTGCACAGGGGGTAGAAGCTCCGGCTGCCCGGCTCGGCGAAGCGGATGATTTGATCCCAGCCCAGGTAATACTGCCCCTGCTCCGTCTCCACAAAAAAGTCGCCCATGTCCTGATACCGGTATGCTCCCGGCTGGACCTCAAAGTCTGCGGCAGTGGGGGCGGCGGGTTTGGAGGCGCAGGCGGTGAGGGCCAGGGCCAGGGCGAGAGAAATAAAAAGAAGTAAGATGCGTTTCTTCATATGGGACTCCTTTCGAGAAAATACGTGGCTGGCAAATCGGCAGGAGGGAACAATCTGTCTTGTCCCATAGATTGTTCCCTCGCTGCCTAAAAACCTATGTGGGATTACACGCTATGAAGATTCACGCATCAACCGAAATCGTCTGCACAGTTACGGATCCGATTTTGAATCTGGCAGTTAAGGACACGAAATACTTGACAGGGCCAGGATTAGTAGACTGAACGGATTTTGTGCTATTTGCCCAAATTTGAAAAACCTTTGATTTGCCGTCCGTTGAAACGTATTTCAGAGGGCCGCTGATTATCAGCGTTTCAGAGGATCGCGATGACATATTTGCCTTTGCTTCATCACTTCTGCAGCTTGCACTGCAGACATAGCTATAGCCATTAAGGCTGCCCATGTAGGTCTCGCTTTCGGCAAATGCGGTCAGGATGCAGCAGCACAGGAGCATGGCGGCTGCGAGGGTCGCGCTGAGAATTCGTTTGATCTTCATGTTTGACCTCCAGTCTTTTCACGGTGTGTTTGTGGGTACAGGCGGTGGACCATGGCATCCCTCCTTATGGCGTGGGGGCGGCTTCTGTCCGCGGGAAATGGCTGCATGCGCACGGCCCAGAAGAAACCCCTCTACTATCTAGACGCCTGAAACAGCAATTTGCAACATAGTTTCCATAAACTATCTAAAATTTTGTTGAATTAAACATATTGCGAGGGACGAAATTGTGGATAAAAGCAAGAAAATTGAGACGTGTACAAGTCGGAGACTATACAAAGTCCCACATCTTCTCCTCCCGTCGATTTGTTCTGAAACGGCGATTGCGACTCTACTCCCGTATTGCCTTTTGGGCAAAATCCGCCGTGCACCGTTTCCGACAGGGGAGGAGCGGCATAGGATGGGATACCCGCGCCGGAGTGCGGCGGGGGAATCCGGATCGTGAGGTGCGCTATGAACTGCATACATAATTCATCCGGCGGCTCCCTGCGGGAGCTGCTGAGCCGGAACGTGGGTCAGTACGCCGCAGCCAGCTTTCTGGTGGGCTCCTGTCGCCTGGTGCGGCAGGAGGGCGTTCTGGAGGAGGTGGGGACGGACTATCTGGTGCTGCGGCAGGGGAGCGCCCGCACCGGGTGCGACCTGTATGCCCTGAAATTTATCGAATTAACGGACAGCGCTGGAACATGACACCGTTGCGCCCGGCATCGGTTTGTGGTATGCTGGGGGCAGTGAGGTGAGGGCATGTACTACGTCTATATGCTGCGGTGCCGGGACGGGAGCCTGTATACCGGCACAGCGGCGGACCTGTGCCGGCGGATGCGGCAGCACGCGGGGGGAGGCTCTGCCTGCGCCCGGTATACCCGGGCCCACGGGGCCGAGGGCTTTGCCTATCTGGAACGCTGCGCCGACCGCTGTGCCGCCCTGCGCCGGGAAGCCGCCCTTAAAAAGCTGCCCAAGGCGCAAAAGGAGCTTTTGTGCACGGCGTGGCAGGCCGCCGGACGCCCCTTTGCGGAGCACGGCGCGGGCAGTGCCGGTTAAATCCCGTCCAAAATTGTAAATTCTGGACGCAATATTGCCTTTTGGCTTGATTTGTGTTGCAATTTTGTTAGAATTGTGATAGACATAAAGTGTGAACGTGTCTGTTTTCAGGGGCGGCAGGCAAAGCCTGACACCCTGCAACAATTAAAGGAGGATGGAACGTGAGAAAAATCAACAAACTGGGCAAGCGTGCGGCCGCTCTGATGCTGGCCGTTGGCCTTACCCTGTCCACGGCGGCTCCCGTGCTGGCAGCGGACGCCGACGAGGTGCAGACCCCTGCAGCCCAGACCGAGCAGCAGGAAACCGACACGGAGGCTGACGAAGCCGATGTCGATACCGAGACCGAGGCTGACGAAGCTGCTGCACTGCCGGAGCTGTCTGAGGACCGGGAGGTGGCAGAAGAGGACGAAGCTGCTGCCCTGCCGGAGCTGTCCGAGGACCGGGAGGTGGCAGAGGAGGACGAGGCCGTTGCCCTGCCGGAGCTGTCCGAGGACCGGGAAGCCGCCGGGGCCGACGAGGATTGGCCTGCAGAAGAGGCCGCTGCCCGAGCAAAGACCCATCTCGGTGACTGTTCGTTTGACGGAAAGGTGCTGTCCTACACCGCACCCACCTGCACGCAGGCTGGTTCCAAGACCGTTCAGTGCAGCAAAAAAGGTAAATACACAAACTGGCAGTGCACCGAGACAAAGACCTTTACCATCTCTGCCCTGGGCCATGATTTTAAGGGTGCAGAGTGGGTGACTGAAGATCCTACCTGCACCACCCCCGGCCAGCGGTATCAGGTCTGCAAACGGGATGGCTGCAACCAGAAGAACTTTGACGAGGCTTATGCAGCAGAGCACCCTGCCCTGAGCCATGATTTTGAGGGTGCAGAGTGGGTGATTGAAGCCCCCACCTGCACCACCCCCGGTCAGCGGTATCAGGTCTGCAAACGGGATGGCTGCGGCCAGAAGAACTTTGACGAGGCTTATTCGGAAGCGCATCCGGCTCTGGGCCACGCTTGGGGCAAGTATGTGAACGACAATAAGCCCGCCTGCGAGCAGCAGACCGGGACGGCACACTGCACCCGTGAGGGCTGCACTGCGACCGACACCTGCAACCTGCCCAACCTTGGTTCCGATGGCAACCCCCTGCCGCACAAGTATACCTCTTATGAGTACGATACCACAAAATGGGAAAACAATAAACCTGTTCTCTACTATAAGAGCAAGTGCGATTACTGCGGCCATGAGGATAATACATTTACCGGAAAAGCAGGCGAAATAGCCGCAGATGGGGTGTCGGGCGGCCTTACGGATACCGCGCTGAAGAATGTTAAGGTCAACGAAAAGACGGCAGATGCATATGTCACCGGTGTCATCAACGACGCCCTGGCACAGGCACAGAAGAAAGTCCAGAAAGCTGAGACCAAAGAGCAGGCCCTTGCGGCACTGGATGAGATCTCTGCGACTGTGACGAAGGAGCTGCAGGATATGAAGATCAGTGTGGCAGGTAGTGATGGTGTGCCCATTGAGATCGATCCGGAAAAGTTGAATAGTGCTTTGAAACCACTGTACAGCACCATTGACGAACTGAAGAACAGCTTGGATGACAGCTTCCTGTCAAAAGATACCATTGTAAACGTAGTGGACAAGCTGGCAGGCGACGTGCAGGGCAGCGATGCCCCGCAGGCTGGCATCCAGAAGGTACTCTACAACACGGTGTACGGTGCGATTTACAAAGGAATCATGGGCAAAGATGCGGCTGACAACAATACGCAGGTCGTCAGCGACATGGTGCTCCAGCTGGTGCAGGAGGTCGTGTCGAACGGAGATGAAGAGACTTGGAAGAAGTTGACAAGCTCTCTGGTGAACGATGCTCTGGATCTGGCCGTGGATGAGCTCATGAAGGATGAGACCTACGCAAAGCTCCTCAAGACCAAGCTGGGCAAAGCCACGCTGAAAGAGGTCGAGGACGAGGTCAGAAAGCAGCTGGTGAATGACCCGGAGTTCATGAGCCAGGTGCGCAGCATTGCCAACAATGCAGCCTCCAATGCACAGAAGCGTGTGAACGGCGGCTGGCCGACCGAGAAGATCATGGACGGCCTGCAGAAAGACCTGCTGCCCGATGTGACCGATCTGGTCTCGGATCAGGTCAACAAGCTGGGTGCAAGCGCCGGTGATATCGTGGACAACAAGGTGTCCGATACCGTGCACAAGTTCCTGCCCGGCAAGCTGGGCGACTGGGTCAGTGATAAGATCGGCGGTAAGGTCAACGATGCCGTGACGGGTAAGGTGGATGACCTGAATAAGCAGGTCACCGACCTGATCTCCACCACCATCAAGCAGCTCACCTGCACCCATAAGTACGAGCCCTTCACGGTGGCATCCACCTGCACGCAGAAGGGCAAGACTGGCGAGATCTGCAAGAAGTGCGGCAAGACCCGGAACACGAAGGATATCGAGGAGCTGGCACCGCATACACCGGTCGTGGATGCCGCTGTGGCTCCCACCGAGACCAGCGACGGCCTGACCGAGGGCAGCCACTGCGGCGTCTGCGGTGCTGTGCTCACGGCACAGGAAGTCATCCCCATGCGGGACCCCACCATTGATACCTGGTTCAGCCGTGCCGCTACCACCGAGGCCGACGCCAAGGCTGCCGGTTTTGACAGCGTGGACGCTGCCAATGCCGCTCTGGACGCCGCCCTCACCGCTGCAGGCTTTGACCCGGCCAACGCCGAGCACTTTACCGTGCAGGTCAACAGCAGCATCGGCGTGCTGCCCAACGACCGCTTCTCCGAAAGCGGCGTGACCGGCAAGCTCACCCTGCCGGAGGGCACCCGCGGCAAGACCGCACAGACCTACTATGCCGTGCAGATGTTCACCGCCGACACCTGGTTCCACAAGGCCGGTGACGTGGTGGTGACCCCCGTCAGCATCGACACTTACGCCAAGACGGGCCTGCAGTTCACCGTGTACAGCGAGGCTGTCATGGCCATTGCATGGAAGGCCCAGTAACCCCTTACATACCCCATAAAACCGCAGGGAGCGGCTCCTGAGACCGGGAGCCGCTCCCTTTTTGTGTGTTGGTCGGCGTGCTCGCCCTCTCAGCTTCGCATCCGCTCAGCAGCTCCCCCAAAGGGGGAGCCAAGGGCCTGACCGTAACGCCGACGGCGGCACCGACCCCTGAAACGGAACTTACCCTGAGCGCCGCCCGGCACACTGCCCGGCGGCGCTCGTCTGCGTTTTGGGCGGCCTGCCCAAAAGGCCCGGCAGGGGCCCCGGCAGACTGCATGAGAATATACATCTGCATTGCATAATATGCGAATATATTCTCTTTAAATTGCATAAAGATGCAATTTGAACCAAAACGCCGTGCAAAGCCGCCCAAGGTTTGGCGGTTTTTAGCATTGACGAAAAATCCGCACGGTGTATAATAAAACCATCCAAAGCGAACCGCAGATAGAGGGTGCAAGAGGGACGCTTGCATCAGGGAACAAAAGTGTATTTTTATAAAGGAGCGTTCATTATGAAAAAGCAGGATATCAAAAAAGTAGTGCTGGCTTATTCCGGCGGTCTGGACACCTCCATCATCATTCCCTGGCTGAAGGAAAACTACAACAACTGCGAGGTCATCGCCGTTTCCGGTGATGTGGGCCAGGGCACCGAGCTGGACGGTCTGGAAGAGAAGGCCAAGGCGACCGGCGCTTCCAAGCTGTATGTGCTGGATCTGAAGAAGGACTTTGTGGAGAACTACATCTTCCCCACCCTGAAGTTCGGCGCCAAGTACGAGGACTATCTGCTGGGCACCAGCTTTGCACGTCCCTGCATCGCCAAGGCTCTGGCCGACATCGCCATCAAGGAAGGCGCGGACGCCATCTGCCACGGCTGCACCGGCAAGGGCAACGACCAGGTGCGTTTTGAGCTGACCCTGAAGGCCCTGTGCCCCGATATGGCCATCATTGCTCCGTGGCGTGAGTGGGACATCAAGAGCCGTGACGAAGAGATCGACTACGCCGAGGCTCACCACATCCCCCTGAAGATCAACCGTGAGACCAACTACTCCAAGGACAAGAACCTGTGGCACCTGAGCCACGAGGGCCTGGATCTGGAGTGCCCCGCCAACGAGCCCCAGTACAACAAGCCCGGCTTCCTGGAGCTGGGTGTCAGCCCGGAGCAGGCTCCCGACACCCCGACTTATGTGACCATCCACTTTGAAAAGGGCATCCCCACCGCCGTGGACGGCAAGGAAATGGGCGCTGTGGAGCTGGTGGAGTATCTGAACAAGCTGGGCGGTGCCAACGGCATCGGCCTGCTGGACATCGTTGAGAACCGTCTGGTGGGCATGAAGAGCCGTGGCGTGTACGAGACTCCCGGCGGTGCCATCCTGTACAAGGCCATCAACGTGCTGGAGACCATCACCCTGGACAAGGAGAGCTCTCACTTCAAGGCACAGCTGGCCCAGAAGTACGCCGACATCGTCTACAACGGCCAGTGGTTCACCCCGCTGCGTGAGGCTCTGGACGCCTTCGCCGACAGCCTGGAAAAGACCGTGACCGGCGATGTGAAGCTGAAGCTGTACAAGGGCAACATGATCAACGCCGGCGTCACCTCTCCGTACACCCTGTACGACGAGCAGACTGCCTCCTTTGGCGAGGACGAGGACTACAACCAGGCCGATGCCGCCGGCTTCATCAACCTGTTCGGCCTGTCCATCAAGGAGCGCGCAAAGCTGTCCAAGAACTGGCCGGAGGTCAAGTAAGTTTTAACATCTTCCCTTTCGTGTGTTTTCACACTTTCACACGAAAGTTAACCGGCATCGTTGCCGGCGGCACCGCCGCAGGAGCGTTTTCCCCTGCGGCGGCTTTGCCGTTTTTAGAAGAAATTGACGAACCCTCTCAGTCAAACCCTGACGGGTTTGACTGAGAGGGTTTGGACATAAAGTAAAGGATAAAACTATGGCAGAACAACTCTGGAAGGGCCGTTTTTCCAAGGCCGTGGATTCCCGCGTGAACGACTTCAACTCCTCCATCCGGTTCGACCAGCGCATGATCGCGCAGGATATGCGCGGCAGCGGCGTGCATGCTACCATGCTGGCCAAGCAGGGCATCATCTCGGAAAAGGATTGTGAGGATATCCTCAACGGTCTGGCCTCCATCGCAGATGACCTGGCCTCCGGCAAGCTGGAGATCGACCCCAATGCCGAGGATGTGCACACCTTTGTGGAGCAGACCCTCACCGCCCGCATCGGCGATGCCGGCAAGCGCCTGCACACCGGCCGCAGCCGCAACGATCAGGTGGCACTGGACATCCGCCTGACCCTGCGGGACTACAGCCACACCCTGCAGGCCTACATCGTGGAGCTCATCAAGGTCATCTGCAAGAAGGCCAGCGAGAACACCACCGCCGTCATGCCCGGCTATACCCACCTGCAGCGCGCCCAGCCCATCACCTTCGGCCATGCGCTCATGGCCTACGCCTCCATGCTGCTGCGGGACCTGCAGCGTTTTGAGGATGCCACCGCCCGCATGGACGCCCAGTGCCCGCTGGGCTCCGGCGCCCTGGCCGGCACTACCTACCCGCTGGACCGCCAGTTCACCGCTGAGAAGCTGGGTTTTGCAGCCCCCTGCGCCAACAGTCTGGACGGCGTGTCCGACCGTGATTTCTGCATCGAGCTGGCCAACGCCATCTCCATCTGCATGATGCACCTGTCCCGCCTTTCTGAGGAAATTATCCTGTGGTGCAGCTGGGAGTTCAAGTTCATCGAGCTGGATGACGCGTTCACCACCGGTTCGTCCATCATGCCCCAGAAGAAGAACCCCGACGTTACCGAGCTCATCCGCGGCAAGACCGGCCGCGTCTACGGCGACCTGAACACCCTGCTGGTCATGATGAAGGGCATCCCGCTGGCTTACAACAAGGATATGCAGGAGGATAAGGAAGCCATCTTTGACGCCGTGGACACGCTGGAACTGTGCCTGAAAACGGTGACCCCCATGCTGGACACCATGAAAACCATCCCGGCCAACATGCGCCGCGCCGCTGCCAAGGGCTTCATCAACGCCACCGACTGCGCCGACTACCTCACCAAGAAGGGCATGCCCTTCCGGGATGCCTACAAGCTCACCGGCTGCATGGTGTCGGACTGCATTGCCAAGGACAAGACGCTGGAGGAACTGACCCTGGACGAGTTCAAGGGCTACAGCGGCCTGTTTGAAAAGGATATCTACGAAGCCATTGATCTGGTCAAGTGCTGCGAGGGCCGCACCAGCTACGGCGGCCCCAGCGAAGCC
>ERZ779895.4215-NODE-4215-length-10153-cov-3.588136_pt1 | contig 10153 bp, 13 predicted proteins | sample MGYA00511093_ERZ779895 | MGnify/ENA primary metagenome ERZ779895 (study PRJEB29588, sample SAMEA2142970) | human gut metagenome | biome: human gut; feature: human-associated habitat; material: faeces | place: Denmark | collected 2008/2010 ... | reverse complement strand
GATGGACGGTGCGATTTTGGTCGTATCGGCGGCTGACGGTCCGATGCCGCAGACGCGCGAACACATTCTTCTGGCCCGTCAGGTAGGTGTACCGGCGATTGTCGTTTACATGAACAAGGTAGACCAGGTAGACGATCCGGAACTTCTGGAACTGGTAGAAATGGAAATCCGCGATTTGCTGAGCTCTTACGGTTTTCCGGGCGACGAGATTCCGATTGTCAAAGGTTCCGCTTTGGCAGTTTTGGAAGACGGCGACGCGAAGATCGGTCACGATTCGATCATTGAACTGATGAATGCGGTAGACGACTACATTCCGCAGCCGGATCGTCCGAAAGACAAACCGTTCCTGATGCCGATTGAAGACGTATTCTCGATTTCGGGCCGCGGTACGGTAGTAACGGGCCGTGTAGAACGCGGTGTCATCCATGTCGGCGACGATATTGAAATCGTAGGCATCAAACCGACGCAGAAGACGACCTGCACGGGTATCGAAATGTTCCGCAAACTTCTGGACCAGGGCGAAGCCGGCGACAACATCGGCGTATTGCTCCGCGGTACGAAGAGAGAAGAAGTAGACCGCGGCCAGGTATTGGCGGCTCCGGGTTCGGTTACGCCGCACACCGAGTTTGAATGCGAATGCTACATTCTGACGAAGGAAGAAGGCGGTCGTCATACACCGTTCTTCAACAACTATCGTCCTCAGTTCTACTTCCGTACGACGGACATTACGGGTGCGGTAGAACTTCCGGAAGGCACGGAAATGGTAATGCCTGGCGACAACATCCGTATGAAAGCCCAGCTGATCCACCCGATTGCGATGGAAGAAGGTCTGAGATTTGCGATCCGCGAAGGCGGCCACACGGTAGGCGCCGGCGTTGTATCGAAGATCATCAAATAAGATTTTCGCAAACGAAAGAAAAACTCCCTCCTGACCGGAGGGAGTTTTTTTGTATCTTTTACAATTCCCGATTTTGCGCCGGGTACAATACAAAAATGTCGGCGGACACTTCTTCGGGCAGGAATATGTTCAAACCGTTTCGCGGTTGCGTTTCTCTCCGTTTACCGGAAGGTTTTTCCTGCGCCGCTCATAAGTCAAAGGGGGTAAACCGAAGACAAAAAAAGAAAAAAGGAAGGGAAAAGCAAAAGAGAGAGAAGAGAGGGAAAAGCGAAGAAAAAGCGAGAAAGGATAAAAAGAAGGAGAAAGAAGAAAGGAGGAAAAGGAGAGAAAGAAGCCGGAAGCAAAGGATAAAGAATCTGCAGTAATTTGGAAAAAGGAAGGAAAAAGCAAAAAAAAAGAGAAGAAAGGGAAAGAGAGGAAAAAGCAAAAAAAAGATAAAAAGACGGAGAAAGGAAAGGCAGACCGGCAAAAAAGAAAGACGGAAAAAAGGAAGGGAAAAGCAAAAGAGAGAGAAGCCGGAAGCAAAGAGTAAAGAACCAGCAGTAATTTGGAAAAAGGAAGGAAAAGCAAAAGAAAGAGAAGAAAGGGAAAGAGAGGAAAAAGCGAAAAAAGATAAAAAGACGGAGAAAGAGGAAAGAAAACGGCAAAACAAAAAAGACAAAAACAAATCTGCATGATATAATGAACTCAAAGCATATAAGAAGGCAAGCTTATTCTGACGGAGAGGGGTAACCGGACGATCGGAGAATTTCACGGAAGGGCCGCACCGATGGCGGTCAACCGGCCTCCGATGGCCAGCTGGCTTGACAGTGGTGTCGCATTGTTAACTTCATTTTTGATATTGAAAGGATGGGGATCGGGAAAATTCCCCGTCAGATGCATAGTCAGCTCTCTCAGTCGGAGATATATATCCTTTAGTCTTTTTCGGGCATTTGAAGGTTGCTTCCGCATACGAAGAGCACCGGACAAACAAGGAATCTTTGACGCTCTAGAAATTATGTTCGGGGCATGCTGTCAACTCACTGCATCGGAGCTTCACACGATTTTTTGTGGGGGCCGATGTCTTGAATGTTCCCGCATACGAAGAGCACCGGACAAACCAGAAGGGAGTTTTTGTGTCAGGTTCCCGTCTGGCGCGGGCTCAATTTGTTCTGCCGAACCGTTTCGTGTCTTTCAAGCGTTCGCCGGCACTTGAAAGTTGTTCCGCATGCTAAAACCCCCACGTTTTACGTGGGGGAGTTGCGTTGGTTTTACGTTTACTTGCCAAGCGCTTCTTGCAATTCGTCCCTGATTTCATGCAGCTCGGCAACCGTTTTGTCAAGTACCGACCGCTCGTCCGTTTCCGCAGCAAAAAAATCGTCTTGGATCGTTTCTCCGATCAGTGCCTTAACGCCGGTACTGCGGATTTCCTTTTGCGCTCCCTCAATTGTCAGTCTTTTGACATACAACAGATTTTTTATACATTTCAACAGCTCAACATCGTCCGGCCGGTAATATCTCCGTCCGCCGTTTCTTTTCATCGGTTTTAGCTGAGAAAATTTTGTTTCCCAAAAGCGCAGCACATGAGTGCCTACGCCGAGTTCCTCGGCAACTTCGGCAATCGTGCGGAATGCGGCTTTTGATTTGTTGACGACCATGTTTATTTCTTGTTGACGGCTTTGCGCATTGTTTGTGAGGGTTTGAAGGAAATGACCCGGCGCGAAGAAATTTCCGCTTCTACACCGGTTTTGGGGTTGCGTCCGATGCGGGGCTTTTTGTCTCTTAAGGCAAACGTTCCGAAAGAAGACAGCTTGACGTCGCTGCCGGCAGCCAGTTCATTGACGATTTCTTCCAAAACCATATCCAGAATCTCTCCGGAATCCTTACGCGACAAGCCTACTTCCTGATAAAGAATTTCGGCGACATCCGCCCGGGTAATCGTTTTCATCATATTTTGCCTCTTTTTCCTTTTTTGGTTTTGCTAAAACAGTGGCGCCAATATATCACAAAATATTTTAGCGCCAACATATAATTTTATTATAAACAGTTTAAATGCGAATCACCATTCCGCCCCAGGTAAATCCGGCGCCCATGGCGCTGATGGCGATTACGTCGCCTTTTTTGAATTTGCCGGCGGCAAAAGATTCTGCCAATGCCAAAGGAATGGAAGCGGCCGAAGTGTTGCCGTGATGATCTACGGTCACGACCACTTTGTCCATGTCAATTTCAAGCTTTTTGGCAACGGAATCGATAATCCGCAGGTTGGCCTGATGGGGAACGTACCAATTGACTTCGTTTATGTTTATGCCGGCAATCTTCAGGCTTTCTTCCACGCCCTGTACCAAACTCGGAATGGCTACTTTGAAAACTTCTTTGCCGTCCATGTGGATAAAACCGGCTTTTTGGTTCAGCGAAACGCCGCCGTCCGAACAAAGAGGGTCGTACTGGCTGCCGTCGGCATAAATTTTGGTGGCAAGAATCCCGGTATCGCTGCTGTCACCGGTTCCTTCCGCCGCGCGGAAAATTGCCGCGCCGGCACCGTCGCCGAACAGCACGCAGGTATTGCGGTCGGTCCAGTCGGTAATTTTGGAAAGCGTTTCGGCACCGATTACAAGCGCGGTTTTGACTTGCCCCAGGCGGATCATGTTGTCGGCGATCTGCGAGGCATACACGAACCCCGAACAGGCGGCGTTGACGTCCATGGCCGGCGTGCCCGGATTGAGTTCCAGCCGTTTTGCCAGTTTGGCGGCGGTAGCCGGAAAAGTATTGTCCGGCGTAACGGTGGCAACGATGACAAAATCAATTTCCGAGTTTTTAATGCCCGCATTTTCAATTGCCGTCAGTGCCGCATCATATGACAAGTCGCAAGTCGTTTCTCCTTCGGCGGCGATATGGCGGCTCCTGATGCCGGTGCGGGTACTGATCCACTCGTCGTTGGTCTCTACCATTTTCGACAAATCGTCATTAGTAAGTATTTTGGCCGGAAGCTTATATCCCGTACCAATCAATTGAGATCGAATGACCGTCATACGTAGTATCCTTCATAAATGCTTTCTTGATTCAGTTCGTCCAAATCAATTTTTTCGATTTCTTTTCTGATCGTCGCAACAAAATCCTGACGCACGAGTTTGGCGGCGTTTTCTATTGCGACGGAATAGCCGACGGCATCGGTGCCGCCGTGACTTTTGACCGTCAGCCCGTTCAGGCCGATCAGCATGGCGCCGTTATACAAACGGGGATCCATGCTCTTTTTGATTTTGTAAATGACGCCGAGCATGAACGGCAGGCCGATTTTGGCCAAAAACGAACGCTTGATCGCCTTTTTGATCAGACGAACCACCAGACGCGCCGTTCCTTCGGTTGTTTTCAGCGCCACGTTTCCGGTAAAACCGTCAGCGACGATCACATCTGCCGCACCGTTTGCAATCTCATGCGGCTCAATATAACCGGTGTAATTGATGTCAGTCTGCGAATTGTGCAGCATGCGAGCCGCCTGACGAATTTCTTCCTTGCCCTTCATTGCCTCCGCCCCGATGTTAAGCAGGGCAACCTTCGGTTTCGGCAGGTCGAGGGCATGTTTGGCAAAGACGTTGCCCATAATGGCAAACTCCGCCAGATTGACGGCGTCGCACTCGGTGTTGGCACCAAGGTCAAGCATTACGTAACGGCCGTTTAAATGCGGCATAATGGTGACGATGGCGGGCCGGTGGATTTTCTGCATGGTTTTCAAAACCATTTTGGAAATGGCCATCAGCGCTCCGGTGTTGCCGGCGGAAACGATCGCCTGGGCGCGGCCGGAGCGGACGGCGTCAATTGCCATATACATGCTGGTGTTGCGGTTGCGGATAACCTGGGAAGGCTTGTCTTCGTTTTTTACCCATTCTGCCGTATGACAGATTTTGCACACTTTCGCCAGTCTGGGATATTGCTTGAGCAGCGGCGCGATTTTGGCTTCGTCCCCGAATAGCAGAAAACGGACGTCGGGGTTTTTCCTGGCGGCGATGTTCACCCCCTCAATGACGACTCGAGGGGAATTATCTCCCCCCATCGCATCAATAGATATAACCAGATTATCAGACAAAATTGCGCTCCATCCAGTTCTATGACAGTTTTAGTTTATTCGGCTGCTTTTTTAGCAACGACTTCGCGTTTGTCGTACTGACCGCAGGACGGGCAAACGTTGTGAGGTCTTTTCAGTTCGCCGCAGTTGGGGCATTCGTGATAAGCATTTGCACCCAATGCATCGTGAGAACGGCGCATGTCGCGACGCGATTTTGAAGTTTTATGTTTTGGTGTTGCCATTTTCTTATTCTTTTCAAAAAAACATTGTTAGCACAAAAAATTTCAGGAAAAGCAATACTACAATTTTTTGCAAATTGCAACTTATTTCGCATATTCCCGAAACGGTTAACCGTCTTTTACTCAAAATTTTCGCATTTGGCAAGCATAATTTTTTATTTCTTCAGTTTTGCCAATACGTCAAAAGGATTATGTTTGTCTTCCGTTCCGTCGTCAAATTCGGACTCGAAGACAAATACTTCTCCCGGCCGGCGCGGATAGTCGTCCAGGCGTAGCGCTATCTGTTCGATTACGATGTCGGCCAGGTCGATTTTTCCGCCGACGACCACGTCCGGCAGATCGGCCGTCCAGTCTTCCGCCTCTTCCCGCTGGCTGGCATAAGTGGCGCGGGTGTCAAAACGAAGGGAAAAGTCAAAATCGTAATTCTGGTCGAACAGTTCCAGCGAGATCACGCTTTCAAGCTTTATGCCGGCAAAGACATGTCCGGAAACGTCAAGCATGCCTTCCGCGTGGTTGTTTTTCAGCCGAAGGTCGGCTTCCAGCCGGTTGACGGCGGGAAGCTGCAGAACTTCCGCCAGATAACGGCAGTCCGCTTCCTCCGCCCGCAAACGGTAATGCTGCTCCGCCTGCGGCAGGTCGGCGACGGTCAGCGGATAAGAAAATTTTTTTTGCATAAATATATTCCCCGTGTTATATATGTTTAACAAATTGGAACCTATAATGATAAGGATAAATGATGATGTCAACCAACAAAATCTTTTTTTTAAGCGCGGTTCTGCTCGGGCTTTCCGCCTGTGCCAAGGACACCTTTACCACATATACCGGCAACATGCCGTCCGAGGACAAAATCGAACGCCTGGCGCCGGGAATGGGCAGGGAACAGGTGCGCGAGCTTCTGGGTTCTCCTTCTTCGGTCGTTTCGCTTGACCGCGACACCTGGATTTACATGTCGGCGGAAATCGAACAGATCGCGTTCATGCGCCCGGAGGAAACCGAACGCCGGCTGCTGGTGGTCAAATTCGGTCAGGACGGCAAGGTTGCCGACATCAAACACATCGACAAATCGAAAGGCAGGGAAATTGAGGTCAGCGAACAGGAAACGGCCGTGCCCGAACAGGAACAGGGCTTCTTCCGCAAATATTTCGGCGGGGTCGGGCAAATTACCCCGTTCGGCGGCGGAACCGACATCGACGAACAATAGTCCGAAAAAACTCCCGGAAATTTCCGGGAGTTTTTTTGACGTTTGCAAACATTGAAAAAACGGCGAAAGAAGCAAAAGGCAAGAAGGAAAAGCGCAAAAACAAAGGAACGCCGGAGATTCTCTTTGTCCGGTATCAGTCCACGGCTTTCCGCCAGTCTTGTCCGTTGATCAGCATTCTTTTTGCCAGCGGACGGAAACCGGGAGCAAAACCGTAAACGACTTCAAATACCCTGTCGTCGTTTTCACCGTTGCGGAAAATCCGGTCCAATTCCGCGGCTTTTCGTTCGGGGATATAGAAACGATGGTTGTTTCCCCACAATCCGTCGATTCCGCTTTCATAAAACGCTTCTTTCGGACAGATTCCGTTTTCAAACTGGCCGCAGTCGGTGTTTTCCCAGTCGATCGTATAGGCAATGTAGTGTCCGGACAGCAGGTCCCGCGGGTCGTAACCGGCAATGCGCACGGTAACTTCCGGCAGACCGGCGCGCATGACGGCAAGTGCCGCGGTCAGAAGAGCCAGAAACAAAACCGGCGCGGCCGTAAGCAGCAGGTTGATTTTTTTTGTCATCTGTTTTCTCCTCTGATATTTGCCGTTTTGTCCGTAATTGCTTTCGTGACCAAAACCAACGCCATAATAAGCGCGCCGGAAATGACAAGACCGACGCCGGTCGTCAGCAAATCACCGAAGAGGCGGAGATAGGCGACGAAAAACGAAACGCCGATCATGGCAATGTTGAAATTGGTCATTTTCGGCGAATTGTGCCGGTAATAAATCCATGCCGCCGCAGCGTATGCGGCGATGGCTGCCGCCATGCCCGACACCGTCAGGGACGAAGTGAAGAAGAAGTCGCCGACAAGCAGGAAAAAGGCCGAGCAATAGGCAAAAAATTCAAAATATCCGCGGCATACCGCAAATACCGGATATTTTCGCTTAAAAAGCAGATTCAACCGGTAAAAGGCATAAGCGCCCAGCCCGTAAAAGATGATAAAGAAGGCGCCGGCAACCGCCGGTTCGGCAGAAATGTGATCGTGTATAAACAAAATCACGTTTTCGGCAAATTTCCAAAACGCCGGCCGGAAGCAAAGTCCGTAAAAAAATACCGGCACCCAAAACAAAGGCAGCGCTTTTTTTCCGGAAACGGCCAGCAGCGGTGCGCTGAACAAGGCCCATGTCAGGGCGCCGTTTGCAAGCGTTCCGTTGGTTTGAAAAACCTGTGTGATCAGGCCGATGCTGGCCCCCGTCATCATAAACAGGGCAAAGATGCCGGCTTCCCGCCAAAAGGCGCTGCCGCGGTTTTGCGCCCGCATGATGCCGCCGGCCAGAACGGCGAGCAGAATAAAGTCCGCCGTCAGTTTGACGCCGCCGCCGATTTCTTCCCAGTTGGCTGCAATCAGGCTGATGATGCCGAGCGCGGTGACAAAAACGCCGAGCATGAAAACGGCATACGGCAGATGCGGCGTTTTGTTTTGGCTTTCAAAGTCCAAAATCAGCTGTTTTTGTTCCGGGGCAATCAGCCGGTTTTGTTCCCATAAGGTCAGTCTGTTGTTTAGCCGGCTCATTGCTTTCTCCTTTCGTGCGGCGGTTGTTTAGGCGGTCAGCCGTTTGAAGCCGGCGTTTCTCCGCCGCCGGTTTTGAAAAATATTTTTTCTTCGGCTTTGATGCTTTTGGCGATCCAGCAGGTGGGAACCGTATGCAGTGCAACGTTGTAGTCGCGGACGGCCGCATTATAACGCCGGCGGGCGTTTTGCAACTCTTTCTCCGCTTCCGCAAATTTTTGCTTCAACAGCCAAAACTGCGGATCCTCCGATGCATTTTCTTCGTTTTCCGTTTCGGCAAAAAAGAGCCGAACGGCGTTTCCCAGTTCGTTTTCGGCGTTTTGCCGCTGTTTTATGTCCGTGTCGATTTCCGCGCACCGGCGTGCCCGGCTGCACAGTTCTTCCGTCCGCTGCGTTTTGCCGGCCGCCGTGTCGGCAAGCGACGCAAGCAGCCCGTAGCGGCGTTCAAACCGGTTCAGCGCTTCTTTCCACGCTTCGTCGGCCAGGGCGTCGAGTTTTGCCAGCTGGTTGTAAAAAAAGACGCAGCCTACCAAAAGCACAATAAAAACCGAGGCCCAGACCATTTATCTTCTCCTTGTAAAACCGGTTGGCGTTTTTATAATAATCATGTCTGGCGAAAATACAATTTTTTTATCGGCGTTATCGGCAGATTTATTTGCGGTTGAAACGGACGTAAACTTCCCGGTCGTGAAATTCGCCGTAAGTGTAGATAGCTTCCCGCTGAGTGCCTTCATATTCAAAACCGTTGCGCAGGGCAACGCCGGCAGAAGCGCGGTTTAAACTGTCGCAGGTAATTTCCAGCCGGCGGACGCCTTTGTCGAACACGGCCCGGACAAGCGTCTGCACGGCGTCGCTCATATAGCCGAAACCGGTTTTGTCCTTGCGCAGCCAATAGCCGATTGCCGCCGTTCTGTTGGTCAGGTCGATGTCATGGACGTCAATGCTGCCGAGCAGCTTGCCCGAATGTTTGTCGATCAGCGCATAGGCGAACTTCGTTTGTGCGGCCCAGCTTTCGTTAAAATGCCTGGTGGCGGCGGCAACGTCTTCCTGTCCGCGGGTTTTGTCGACCCAAAACAGATACGGACGCAAAAAAGCGCGGTTGGCGTTGATTACGTCCAGCATTTCGGAGTCAAATTCATGCCGGCGTTTTACCAGCCGGACGTTTTTCCCTTCCAGTTCTTCTTTGAGGCAAAAGGGTTCAATCATCTTTTCGTACCGTCCGTGTCAGGTCGTTGAACGCCGTGCGCGCCGCGACAATCGCGCGGATTTTTTCGGCGTCCTCGCCGGTCATGGCGTAAAGCGGAATTGAAAAAGCCGTAAATTGCAAATGCCGGCATATGCGCTGCATGAAAGTGAGACGGCATTTGAAGCCTTCAACCGGGCGAAGCGCGATAATCCGGCGCCGGCGGCCCGGTCCGGCGAAAATTTCGTTTGCTTCGGCAATGTTTTTCCATTTGAGCGGCGCGTTGTCGTCGATTTTGATTTCCTCGTCGGTAACAATGGCCAGCTTTTGCGGAAAAAAGCAGACGTGCGCGGAAGCGAGCGTAGAGAAAAACCACAGCAGAATAACCAGCAGTCCGGCCGGGATCTGCGGATAAAAAATGTTTTTTCCGAAAACGACCAGCGCCGCTAGAACGATCAGGTTAAAGGCCAGCAATAGTTTCAGCTTGCGCCGGTCGTAGTAGAAAAGAGCGTAGAGCGGTTTGTTCGTTTTTTTGTTTTTCATCGTCTGTTTTCCCCAAAAATTAAAAACACTCTAGCATTGATAAGTTAAAAGTTTGTGTACGTCCGCGTTCCGGCCGGGCAAAGCGCGTTTTTTTTGCGTTTTCTTGCCGCCGGCGGGAAGAAGGAGAGGCGTCCGGCGGATCGGAACAAAAAAACACTTGACTTAAAGTTAACTCTAAAATGTAAGCTGATCTTCAGAATCGGCGGCGAAAGGAGAAACAAATGAAAATGTTATATATGCCGCGCAACAAGGTTATCCGGCCGGAGCCGGTTACGGACAAAAAATACAAGTAAATCAGGAAAGGAGATTGTCATGAATTGGAAGAATTTTTTTGCGGCTGTTGCCGGCGGGGCGATAATAAGCGGTTCGGCCGAGGCGGCGGTAATCAACGAGGGGGACAGGATACTGGTGGCATACTATTCCCTCAGCGGCAATACGCAGGCGGTTGCCGAACAAATTAAACGGGAAACCGGTGCCGACGTTGCCGTAATTG
>ERZ779895.4201-NODE-4201-length-10185-cov-3.486871_pt1 | contig 10185 bp, 9 predicted proteins | sample MGYA00511093_ERZ779895 | MGnify/ENA primary metagenome ERZ779895 (study PRJEB29588, sample SAMEA2142970) | human gut metagenome | biome: human gut; feature: human-associated habitat; material: faeces | place: Denmark | collected 2008/2010 ... | reverse complement strand
AGCCCCGGCGGGAAATCCCTGCCGGGGCTGTCTGCCTAAGTTCTTATGAGAGAACTGGATTAGTTCTGGTTCTGATTTTTCTCGATCTCTGCCTTCTTCATCGCGCGAACCTTTGTGGAAAGGCCATAGAGGTTGATGAAGCCGGAAGCGTCGTGGTGGTCGTAGAGATCGCCGGTTGTGAAGGACGCGATGCTCTCGTTGTATAAGGAGTACGGGGAGGTTGTACCCTGTTTGATGATGTTGCCCTTGTAGAGTTTCATCTTGCACTCACCGGTTACATATTCCTGTGTGGACTCAACGAATGCCTGTAATGCCTCGCGTAACGGGCTGAACCATTTTGCAGAGTAAACAGCATCAGCGAATTCGTTGTCGATGTTCTTCTTGAATTTTAAGGTCTCCTTGTCCAGGATCAGCTCCTCTAACTGCTTGTGAGCTTCGAGAAGGATGGTTCCGCCAGGAGTCTCATAGACACCACGGGACTTCATGCCGACCATACGGTTCTCAACGATATCTGTGATACCGATACCGTTCTTGCCGCCGAGCTCGTTTAACTTTGTGAGGATCTCGGAGAATTTCATCTTCTCGCCGTTTAATGCGACCGGAACACCTTTTTCGAATGTGATGGAGATCTCTGTATCTTTATCAGGAGCTTTTTCCGGTGTTACGCCGAGTACGAGCATGTGGTCGTAGTTCGGAGCCAGGGACGGATCCTCGAGCTCAAGACCTTCATGGCTGATGTGCCAGATATTGCGGTCACGGCTGTAGCTGTCATTTTTCTTGAACGGAAGCTCGATGTTGTGTTTTGCACAGTATTCCAGCTCATCTTCACGGGATTTGATATCCCAGATTCTCCACGGAGCGATGATCTTCATATCCGGAGCAAGGGCTTTGATACCGAGCTCGAAACGAACCTGGTCGTTTCCTTTACCGGTAGCACCGTGGCAGATCGCAACAGCGCCTTCTTTTTTTGCAATATCAACGAGGATCTTTGCGATCAGCGGGCGGGCCATTGCAGTACCGAGAAGGTATTTGTTCTCGTATGTCGCATTTGCCTTTACGCACGGAGCGATATAATTGTCGCAGAATTCATCAACAACGTGTTCGATATATAATTTGGAAGCGCCGCAGTATTTTGCTCTTTCTTCCAGACCGTCAAGCTCGTTTCCCTGTCCAACGTCGATGCAGACGCAGATGACGTCGTAATTGTAAGTTTCCTTTAACCACGGGATCAGTACGGTGGTATCAAGACCGCCGGAATATGCTAAAACAACTTTCTCTTTCATAATCAAGTCCTCCGATTTATTTCAGACGTTTTATTTTCGTTGTGCTTCATAAATATACAACTGAATATACGGTATGTCAAGCATAAAATGTATTTTTATAAAGAAAATTTGCATATTATGCATATCAAGTGTATAAATGCAGGCGACAGAGAAGCAGGATGACGAGGTTTGACGATATGAAATATAAAATGTCAGGAAAAGGCGACTGTATATGGAAGAATATTGCAGATGGCTGATATCAGATTCAGCAGGCAGAGACCGGTCACAATGACGATTCGGAGACAGATTTATGCATAAAAGTGCCTGAATCATCCTATAGAAACGATAGGAAAAAGCGTTCCAGGATTGACAAGAATCGCAAAATCATGGATAATAATCCGAAGAACGCTGTTGGGTGCGTGCAGGAATTTTCTGAACAGAAGATTCCGTAAACGATTCCGCACAATACAGCAACGGCCGCAGCGTTTGCCGGTTTAGAACGCAAAGCAAAACTGCGGAGAGAAAATCTGGAAGGAAATATGTCATGGGACAGTGGAATGAATACCTGGAAGTTCTGGCATCCAAGGCACCGACTCCGGGAGGCGGAAGCGCAGCGGCGGTTTACGGCGCTGTCGGAACAGCCCTCGGCGAGATGGTGGGAAACCTGACGACAGGGAAAAAGAAATTTGCAATATATGAGGAAGAGATCCAGAAGATCCTTGTACGATTACAGGAAGCGAGAATGGATTTCATCCGTCTCGAGAAGGCGGACGAGCAGGCGTTTGAGCCGCTTTCGGAGGTTTACCGCATAAAGGCGGAGACGGACGAGGAGAAAAAAGCAAAGGAAGAGCGGATGGAAGAGTGCCTGAAAGCTGCTGCGCAGGTTCCGATGGAAGTCATGGAGCGGGCGGTCAGCGTGATGGATGATATCGAGTTCCTGGCATTGAACGGCAGCCGGCTTGCGGTCAGCGACGCCGGAGTCGGGATCCAGGGAATCCGTTCGGCGCTTCTCGGCGCGGTCATGAGCGTGTATATCAATACGAAGATGATGAAGGACCGGGAGTATGCCGAAGCAGTGAACCAGCAGGCGGAACTTCTTATAAAGAAGGGAACGGAACAGGCAGACCGGATCTACGAGATTGTGTTAAAGGCGGTAAGAGGATGATTACATTAAAGGGAGCAGAGGTTTCTGCAAAGATCAAGGAACAGGTTCTTTCCATGAACCAGGAATTAAACGGATATGTGCCGACAGCGGCCATTGTCCGGATCGGGGAGCGCCCGGATGACCTCTCCTACGAGAGAAATGTCATGAAACGCATTGCGGCATATGGAATGGAATCGAAGTCTTTTGCATATCCGGCGGATATCAGCGAGGAAGAGTTCTTTGCGGAATTCCAGAAGATCAATGATGATGAGACGATCGACGGGATCCTGTTATTCCGTCCGCTTCCGAAGCACATCAATGAAAAGCGCGCCGAGGCGATGATCCGTCCGGAAAAGGATCTCGACGGGATCTGCGCGGTCAATACGGCAAAGGTGTTTGCCGGTGAGAAAGATGGATTTGCTCCGTGTACGGCGGAGGCGGTTATTGAGGTCCTGAAGGCATTCGACCTTCCGATCACCGGAAAACGCGCGGTGATCGTGGGACGCAGCATGGTAGTCGGACGTCCGCTGTCCATGCTGATGTTAAAGGAAAATGCGACGGTGACGATCTGCCATACGAAGACCGAGAATCTGAAGGCTGTCTGCAAGGAGGCGGATATCCTCGTTGCGGCAGCAGGAAAGGCGAAGATGCTGGATGCGTCATTCTTAAAAGAGGGAGCTGTCCTCATCGATGTCGGGATCAATGTGGATGAGAACGGAAAACTCTGCGGAGACGTCCTCTGGGATGGTCTGGAAGAAAAGGCATCCGCGGCGACACCGGTGCCGGGCGGCGTCGGTGCTGTGACGACGGCGGTGCTGGCGAAGCATCTGGCGATGGCGGCGTGCAGAAAGAGAAAATAAACGTAGGACCGACAGCACGAGGTTTCGCGCAGGCGCGGACTTTGGCTCGTTGTTCGTGTAAATAAAAAATGGAAAAAATTCTCATTTTTCCGCATAAAGCGGCATAAATAAAGGAAAGAGGACCATCGACCCAGTGCGTCGGCGGTCCTCTTTTCTTGACAGAATTTTGGATAAGAGGTAGGATATTACTACAAATGAGTTAGCAATAGCTAACCCTATACTTGTTCAAAAAGCAAATTGCATTTTCTGCACGGCAGAATGAAACAAAAGGTGTGCTGAGGCAGATCGTATTTCATGCACGCGAATCTCACAAATTCTTTTCTGACAGATAGGATAGGCAGGGGAGAAGATCTGCGAACGAATGGATAAAGGACAGTGTGTGCGATCCGAAATGCAGTTATGAAAACATGGGTTAGCTGAAGCTAATTTCAATACCAGGGATGGTGCGGAAAGGAGAAAGGTCATGAAAAAGCAGAAAACGCTTGCAGTTCTGTTAAGTGCGGCGATGGTTGCCGGAGCGATTCCGACAGCAGCGCTTGCGGAAGTGGTGGGAAGTAATTCTGATTCCGGTGTGAAGGCAGCGGAGCTGAGTGAAGATCAGGAGATTGAGGAACAGAATGAAGATTCTGAGGATGAAACTGGTTCCGGATATGTATTGATGAATGTGCCGTATGATGAGGTATATGGGACGGACATTAAGAATGAGACAAAAGTAGATGCTGTCTCATCTGCGACAAAGAAAAAAACGAAAAAAAGACTTTAGTAAATGGCACTTATCATTCAAAAGATGGAAGCGAGATCAAAGGAGCGATCATTCCGGTACGGGTAGAGAATTTGTCTCTTTTAAATGGATTTAAGAGGGTTTCAGCGTCCAATGCGGAAAAGGTTACTGTCGCCTCGGCAAGTGATTCTACCTATAATGATAATCTGTTTGATGAGGAAGATGACTATACATATGCTGTACTTCCGAAAGGTTATACGCCGAAGGTTTATAAGGAACTAATAGAGTTTGATGAGAATGGAAAGCCGGAATTCAGTGAGTTCCAGGGTGAGGAACAGGAAGTCGATACTACTGCAACGATCGTTGCCTGCTCCGGACGGTACCAGCCTGGAAAGAAAGAAAACAAGTCATATCATGGCGACTATGAGATTACGATTCAGGATTATCAGGAGCTGATTGCGTCTTCCAGCAACGCAGTCTATGAGGTGGTTTTAGATACGGATAAGGGGGACAGCTACGGGCTTCGCCTTCTTGAAAACACATTCCTTAGAAAAGGAGAGTTGGGATTCTCAACCGGTTTCACAACAAAGAGCAAAGGCTGCGATTTGAAGCCGGATCATTATAAATCGCTTATCGGAAAAACGATCACCGGAATCCGCTTTGTAACGGAAAATGGAATTTTTGTGATCCAGACAGAACTGAAGGTCGAGGAACAGGAAATTTATGCGCTGATGAATATTCCGTATGACGAGCTTTACAAGAATGATCTGAAGCAGAATGAGATTCCGGTGGATGCGATGACATCTGCAACGTATCAGAAGACACGTACAAAATCACTATCGAATGGATCTTACCATAAGAATTCAGACGGATCAAAGATCGACGGAGTTACATTCCCGGTTAAACTGAAGGTAAATTCTGATGCGGACCTTGAGGGACTGACCCACGTGGGAGATTATAGTAAGGAACTGACGATCACGACAACCCTTCGCGGAAAACAGCAGACAAACACATACAAAGGAAGAGACACCTTATTTGAGAACGATACCTATGCGTATTATGTTTTAAGCCCGGAGGAAAAACCGGACTTTTATAAAGAAGTTACCGTTGGAAAAGATGGAAATTTTGAGTTCTCTGAGACAAAATTCCAGGATGGAAAGTCCGCTGAAAAATCAAAAGCAACCGCAGAGATCACGACAAAGACGACACGCGGAGATTACCAGATCAATGTGAGCGGACTTGACGAGTCTGTGACAAACAGTTCGATCTATGAAGTGATTCTTGAGACAAAGGACGGAAAGAGCTATGGTCTCCGCCACCTCGAAAATATCTGGCGCGGAAACGAGCTTGGAATTTACACCGGATATACAAAAGAGAGCCATGGCGTCGATGCCAGCGTGGAGCCGTACAAGAATATCATGGGAAAGACCATCGATAAGATCACATACCTCACAAGCGCAGGCGCTTATGAGATCGACACGGATCTTTATGTACCGATGAAGGATGGCACACAGGCTGAAGTGGCTGACGGAAAGTCCGGAAACGGATCTGTCGCTGTTACGGTGAAACTTCCGGAAGGATTTGATCCGGAGTATCAGGTCAGGGGACTGGAGACATCCTTTGCAGGCGGAGCGCTCACTTATACAGACGCAATGCCTGGAAAGTATACCCTTACAATCTCTGATAAGAATAAAAAGTGGGCCGATATCGAGGCTGATTTTGTACTCAGCAGCGATACGAATCCTGCATACTATAACAGAGATTACAGTGCACCGGCAGTCATCAAAAAAGGCTCTGCAGATGAAGCTGATTTCGCGAACTACTTAAAGAACATCACAAAGATATCGGTCAACGGTAAGGAATATGCGGCATCTGGAAAAGGCGCTGCGGTGATCGTAAAGAGTGACGGAACGATCAATCTTGCAAACAGCAGTGTATTTGATGGCAAAGAGCCGTATACGGTCGTTGTAACATCCACAGGATATCCGGATCTGACTTTCGAGATCAAGCAAGTGACTTACGACAGCAGTGGTTCGGATAGCGGAGAATCCGGAGAACCGGCAGGCTCTTCTTCAAAGAAGAAAAATACATCTGCTTCTGATGGAATGACGGCAGGAAGCTGGAGCCAGGATGCAGCGGGAAACTGGTACTTTAAGAATGCCGCAAACGGAAAGAATCTTGTATCTGCATGGGCACATATTGAGAATCCATATGCAGGCGCAGGACAGCCGAAGGATTCCTGGTTCCATTTCGATGCAAATGGTGTCATGCAGACAGGCTGGTTTAAAAATAGCGATGGAAGATGGTACTTCTTTAATCCGGTTTCTGACAGCACACTTGGAAGAATGATGACCGGATGGAACTGGATCAAAGGAAATGACGGCAAGCTTCGCTGCTATTATTTCGAGGAGATCTCCAACGGACACCGCGGAGCCATGTATTCCGGAACGACAACTCCGGACGGTTATACGGTTGATGCGGACGGTGCATGGACAGTAAACGGAATCGTTGTGACAAGATAAAAATTGGCATGTAAAAGCCGGTATAAAAACCTCCTGATCATGGAATCCTAAGGGAAACATGGTTTCAGGAGGTTTTTTATATGTGGGGAATTCTGGTGGCACTGCTTTCGGGAGCGCTTATGAGTCTGCAGGGGATTTTTAACACGGAGGTGACGAAGCAGAGCAGCATCTGGGCGGCAGCAGGATGGGTGCAGATGACGGCGCTTGTGACCTGCGTGGTCTTATATTTCGTTACCGGACGCGGGGAAATCTGGGGGATGTTTTCCATTGACCGGAAGTACATGCTGCTTGGCGGTGTCATGGGCGCATTTATTACCTGGACCGTGATCAAAAGTATGGACGGCCTGGGTCCGGCAAAGGCGACACTGCTCATCGTTGTGACCCAGATCCTGGTCTCCTATGTGGCGGAGGTATTTGGTCTCTTCGGTGTCGAGAAAGCGGCGTTTGAGTGGAGAAAACTTATCGGTGCTGTTCTGGCGATTGCGGGGATCGTGGTGTTTCGGTGGTAGCGCGACGCAAGATATCCTGAAAACAATATGAAAATTTTAAAACGATAGCGCGAGAAGTTTAAAAAAATTAAATATATGGTTTAAAAATTATAAAAACATATTGACAAAATAGGAAATGAAGGGTATGATAGCGCCATCGGATTTGAACAGGAAGTTCAGACGATGAGGAAACACAGGACTGCGGGATGACTGGCGGTCGGAAAGGAGATACAGGTATGGGAAATGCTGGAAGAATTGATATGAACAATATGTGTTGTTGCTGTTGCATGTGTATTTCCGGGCGTTTTTTACGGCCAGGAGCTTTGCTGTGCGGTCATGTACCTGTATACAGAAAATAGTTTCCTGTTAATGCCAGAAAATGCGCCCGGAAGTGTAAACGCTTCCGGGTTTTTTATTTGGGAGGAAGAAACATTGATCCATATCGAACATGTAAGCAAAACCTTTTCAGGAAAATACGGAACCGTCCACGCGCTGGACGATGTGAGTATCCATGTGGAAAAAGGTGATATCTGCGGCATCATCGGATTTTCCGGAGCCGGAAAGTCTACGCTGATCCGCCTGGTAAATGGCCTTGAAACGGCAGACAGCGGAAAAGTCACTGTCTGTGGAAAGGAGCTTTCCACACTGAAAAAGCCGGAACTCAGAACATTAAGAAGAAAGATCGGAATGGTTTTCCAGCAGTTTAATCTCCTGGAGTCCAAGACGGTATACCATAACATTGCACTTCCGCTGATCTTAGCAAAAACTCCGAAAGCGGAGATCGATAAGAAGGTCATGGAAGTATTAAAGATCGTTGAACTGGAAGATAAGAAAGATACCTATATCAGCCAGCTGTCCGGCGGACAGAAACAGCGTGTCGGGATTGCGAGAGCGCTGACGACCGACCCGGAGCTTCTCCTTTGCGACGAGGCGACAAGTGCCCTGGATCCGCAGACGACAGAGTCGATCTTAAAGCTTTTAAAGCGGATCAACCGGGAGATGGGCGTCACGATCCTTCTCATCACACACCAGATGCAGGTCGTTCAGATGATCTGCAACAAGGTAGCCGTCATGGAGAGCGGAAAGATCGTGGAATCCGGAAGTGTTCTTGAGGTATTCGGATCTCCTAAGATGCCGGTCACAAAGCGGTTTGTCCAGACGGTCATCCGTGACCAGATACCGGACAGTATCGTGAGTCTCGTAAAGGAACAGAAAGAAAATTTCCGCATCGAACGCCTGAAATTCATCGGTTCCAGCGTGAAACGTCCGGTGATCTCCGATATCTGCAAGACGGACGGTGTCGTGGTCAATATCCTCGGCGCAGCGGTCCAGGAGCTGGAAGACAGCGTTATGTGCGTCTTTATCTTACAGCTCATCGGTGACGATGAGAGTATCCGGAAAGCGGAAGAGCAGATCGATAAAAACGGCGTCTTAAGAGAACGGATGGAGGTGGAGTAAGATGGAAGAACTCATGAAAACAAAGATCTTTAAGGTCACAGTGGAACGTCTCCTGTTAAATGGAGGACAGACTCTCTACATGGTCGGCTGGTCGCTCCTTGTTGGAACGATCATCGGTATGATCCTGGCCCTGATCCTGGTCCTCTGCAGAAAAGGCGGACTTGCGGAGAACCGGCCGTTATACTGGATCGTGAGCGCTTATATCAATGTGGTGCGAAGCATTCCGTTCGTAATTTTGCTTGTAACGATCATGCCGATCACACGCGCGATCGTCGGAACAACGATCGGAAGTACGGCGGCGCTGGTCCCGTTAGTTGTTTACATAAGTCCGTATCTTGCAAGACTGATGGAAAACAGCCTGCTTGAGATCAATCCGGGAATCCTGGAGGCGGCTGAGGCCATGGGTGCGACAACCTGGCAGGTCATCCGCTATTTCCTGGTTCCGGAAACCCTGGGTTCCATGGTGCTTGCACTTACAACAGGAACCATCGGACTTCTCGGAGCATCCGCGATGGCTGGTTATGTCGGCGGAGGCGGAGTCGGTGACCTGGCGCTGACATATGGTTATGAGAAGATGAACACCCCGCTCATGATCCTCACGGTCGTGATCCTGGTCGTTCTGGTACAGCTGTTGCAGATTCTTGGAAATACGATTTCCGGAAAGTTAAGACAACATAAATAAAAGAAGAGGAGAGAAAGAATTATGAGAAAAGTGATTGCAGGAGTACTGATGGGAGCGGCAGTTTTAAGCCTTGCCGCATGCGGAAAGACAGAGACAGCAGCTACAACAGCGGCACAGGCTGCTGAGAGCCAGGACACACAGGCAGACAGCACAGAGGCAGCAGCGGACACCACCGGCGACAAGAAAGAGATCGTCTATGGTAAGTCCCAGGGACCGTACACAGAGCTTTTTGAGGCGGCGATCGTTCCGATCCTCGAGAAAGAGGGATATACCGTAAAGGGAGTTGACTTCTCCGACCTTCAGACAGCAGATATCGGACTGAATGACGGCTACGTCGATGTCAACGTAGAGCAGCACACCGCATATATGGAAAACTTCAACGCGAACTATAATGCGGATCTCGTTGCATTAAGTCCGATCCCGACAGTACCGGCAGGCGTATATTCCGCAAAATATAAGTCTGTCGATGAGATCCCGGACGGAGCAAAGGTTGCAGTTCCGAATGACGCATCCAACACCGCAAGATGCTACCTGATGCTTCAGAAGATCGGCTGGATCAAGCTTGCTGATGATGTGGATCCGTCCGCAGTAACCCAGGATGACATCGTTGAGAACCCGCACAACATCGAGTTCACAGAGATGAAGAGCTTAACGATCCCGGCTGCAATTCAGGACTTTGACTATGTAGCGATCACCGGCAGCGTTGTATATAACGCAGGCATCGACCCGTCCACAGCACTTGCAACTGAGGATATCCAGGATCATCTTGTTCTTCAGGTTGTTGTAAAGGAAGAGAACAAGGATGCTGAGTGGGCAAAAGCGATCGTGGATGCTTATCATTCCGACGAGTTCAAGCAGTACATGGAAGAGAACAACGATGGATTATGGTGGATCCCGGACGAGTTAAAGTAAGATTTAAGTCTGGAATTGATCGAGAAAAACTGATAGGGTGAGAATGAGCCAGGGGCGCATGTGAATGTGGTTCCTGGCTCATTTTTTACGCGAACAACGAGCCAAAGTCCGCGCTTGCGCGAGACCTTGGCGACTG
>ERZ779895.4182-NODE-4182-length-10225-cov-6.124779_pt1 | contig 10225 bp, 9 predicted proteins | sample MGYA00511093_ERZ779895 | MGnify/ENA primary metagenome ERZ779895 (study PRJEB29588, sample SAMEA2142970) | human gut metagenome | biome: human gut; feature: human-associated habitat; material: faeces | place: Denmark | collected 2008/2010 ... | reverse complement strand
TCATGCTCACACCTCCATATTCTATTATATTTCGATTTTCCAGAGAATACAATGCGTAAAGCATGAACAATAAAGTTTAATTAAAAAGCGTTTTGCATCATTTAACCTGTGACACATGAACTATAAAATGTAAACAGGTGATGCAAAATGGCAAGAATTGAAGACTGCCCGGGATTTGAAACCTTTGGCGCAGATATAAAAGAGGCACGAAAGGCGAAGCGTCTTACTCGAAAAGATTTAGCTGAAAAAGTAAATGTTGACACACGGTATCTTGCCAATATCGAAAATAAGGGTACGATTCCAAGTCTGCCGGTCATTATTCAGCTAGTAAAAATCTGCGGTCTGCCGATGGAGCGCTATTTTAATCCTACTGTTATGCGGCAGGAAAGTAAGCTGCGCGAAAGAGTAGGGCAGAAGCTAAGGCTTTGCCCGGAACAATATCTGTCAATTATTGAGGGAGCGATTGATGGGGCAATCCAATTAGGTGAAACGGAGGAGGCCTAAGGGCTCTCTACATTACGATGTTTGACTATGCCTTTGTGTGGTGACGCGAGGATATGTCAGCATCGGCGTATTGGTAAATTGTCGCACATTCAGCATAGTTTTGCTACTCATCGTAATCGGCGCATTGAAAAGCATAGCTAGTAAGTATTTCTTTGGGTTTCGTATACAGGTGCTATGTGTTTGCAGCGATTCGAGTACATAGCGGATATGCTCGCTTGTCAGCTGCATCAGGCGGCTGCGCACAAGGTCTGCGGGAAAAATATTGATCCCAAACCGCTGTGTCGAGTTCTGATTTTGAACCGCCTCCACGATAAGTTCGCTGATTTCTTTAAGTACTGGGGCGGCTTCGGGCATATTGCGGCAGAGTAAATCAAGCTCTAGGTTCCCCTGCACCTGCTCCCGCACAGCGTCGGTATCGGATAAGATTAGATCCGTATTTTGTTTCTCTTTATTTGGTATTTCTTTATTTAATTGTGTGGGATTCTCCTGCGCAGTAGAATCGGACACAGGTGTTTCCAGTACAGGCGACACAGAAAAATCATCACAGTTTTCAACATCGGAATCCTCGATGTGTGGATACTCGTAGACAAAATAATCGCAGCCGCGAAGCTGCCCACGCTCGTCACGGATGCGGGAACGGACGACATATCCGGCGGCCTCCAGTTCGTGAACGGCAGTGCGAACGGCATCAATGCTTTCTTTGTTGATGGCGGCAAGGCCGCGCAGCGTATAATCCCAGTCATTAGGAAGTGACAGCATTTGCGAGAGCAGCCCTTTGGCTTTCAAGGAGATAGTCTTATCCCGCAGATGATGGTTGCTCATAACGGTAAAGTTTTTGGTACGTTCTACACGAAAAACAGGCATTTATAATCCTCATATAAGATGGCGGGCAGCCGACGAGACTGCCCGCCGTTTTGTGTGTTATGTGTTAAATGAACGGTAGGAAACGAGCCTTGAAGTTTTGGAAGTCGATAATCTGCAATTCGATGTTATCCCCGCAGAGTGGCCGCAGCGCGTCTGCCTGAAAATCGAAGCAAACCAAGATGCCGGTGCTATTCAGCAAGTCCAAGGCAGAGACGAATCGGTAGAGTCGGGGAATGTCGGGTAGATAGCAGAACAAAATCGGCGCGCCTGAATCATCGACAGCATCACATTCGAGGCGGCTGTTCGGCAGGGACGGCTGAAATTCTTGCAGAAGTGCAGCGTTCACCTGCATGGTGATTTCTGGGCAGCAGAGTAGCTGCAAGAGCGTTTCTCCATAGGAATTATTCGTCAAAAAGTAAAAATGTTCGTAGCCGTCATTAAGCAAGAAGTGGTCGAGGCTGCGAGTCCGGGAACGCGCTAACAAGGTGTGAAGAATATCCATGTTATCCGACAGCAAAAGTCCGCTTGCTTTTAGATTGAAAGAAATCTTTGTGCGGCATACTTGCTCCAGCATGACTTTGGAACGCATCTCGACTTGTGGCTCAAAGACCGGCAGAAATTCCATGCTGTTATACACGGCGAAAACGCGGTTGGACGTGAACAACGCGCCTGCCATTCGTGAGCCACGAATTTTCAGCATTTCGAGTTCGGCTTCTTTCATTTCGCGGGAATCATAAAAGTAAGGTTGTTCAATATGGAACGGGCCACTTGCGGCTGGGGAGAAAATCGGCGGCTTTTCATCACGATAAATCATTGTGCCTGCATTCAGCATCGTTACATAGGTCTGTGCGATACGGTGCAGCCGAATACGGCGCGGAACTTCCGACTTGATGGCATTCGTGTCGCTGCATCCGGATAAGTAGAATGCAAAGCGCTCAGGCTCTTGCTGCAATAACAGCCGTTTTGTGCGAACACCGAGCCGATAGCCGCGAAGATGGTGACTGGAAAAGATGCGCAGGAGCTTGTCATGCGTCAAGGACGTGACGACTTTTTTGCGGTAACTTTCACTCGCGGTAAGGCGGGAAGAACCGGCGCAAGGAACCTCGCCGCATATGGCCGTGAGCGACAACAGCTCATAATTGAGGCTGTTATGGGACGGTAAAGTTGGAGACTGTGAAGAAATAGGAATCACCTCGTTTTCCTACCGTAAGCACATTATCCTCGGTGCAGCGTTTCCACTTGGAATGCCTAAAAGACGATTGTGACGCGGAAAAGCTGCCAAAATGTGCAAGTAGAGATTTTTTGAAGAACTTTTTGACGAAATGGAGGTCAGTTTTTACGGATTTTTCTTGTCCAGCCATGCAGAAAATTTCTCTTTTTGCATGACGGAAATGATAGTGCAGGACGAATCCGCAAATCGTGTTGTCTGGAACTGGTCGCACAAAGCGCCGGTGTCATCGGTCATACAGTACAGCGCGATGATGTCCAGAACTTCTTTCATTTCTAGGTTGTCATAATCCCGCACGGCTTTGATGGGTAGGCATCTGTCATAGATGTGTTCGATGCAGATGGTACATTCGCAGAAGTGGGGAAGATTTTGTTGTTCGGCATACTGCTTTAATGCTGCATGAATTGCGGGCTGCAAAAATTTGAAGCCTTCGGTGCGGGTCTTTTTGAGCAGTAATGCGGGCAGTCTAACGGACAGAATGTCGTCATCTACATTGAGCCGGATACCCTGCATCTCAGCGGCTTGCAGATAGTAGTCCTGCGGCATGCCGCCGCAAACGGTAAACAGAAAATTGCGAAGCTGGGCGGTACTGCGCTCACTCAAAAGAGCAGCACTTTTGGCTGTCTTAATAAATTGCTCCGGCGCGGGGGCGGGCAGCAGATGTTCCAGCTCGTACAGCTTCTTGTTTATGTCGATCAGGCTGCGCTGTTCCAAACGGATGCGTGTTAAAAGAGTGCCGGTATTCAATAGGAACCTCCGATTATACGTATAAATGACGTACACATTACGCAGTGAGTTACTTCTCCAAAAGCGGAGAGACGAATAATACGCATAAGGCGCGTATTAGGGCGATACAATGCGCATAGCGTAAACGCCCTGTCAGGGTGGACGTATTACGAGCATCTGCGGACACCTCCCACTGTCAAAATTTTGCACAAACAAAAAGAGCCGCGCCTGAAAAAATCAGGCACGACTCTGGATAAGTTCAACCTCTACGGTAGAACCCTATTTTGTGCATACTAATTCTAACATATGAGATTTACGGGGTCGATACAAAAGCTGTGCGGATGTTGTGCGAATATTGTGTGGCAAGAAAAATAGGATGACGTAACAAATATATCTGTTGAAATTAAATAGTACCATACAACACACAGGAGGAAACTTTATGGAAGGGAGTGTGTAGGGTCTACAAAACTATAATTAATACGATCCGCAGAACTAATGATGATTTCTTCTGCAACTGCCCGCATTAGAGGAATTTCTTTTCCAAGATGCTTGTCATGCTTAAAAGGCTCATATCTTAGCCGCTCGCCATACTTACTATGAACAACGGCGTTACGTGTTGCATAGATGCGATCACGGATAGAAGAATAGACTCTTTCGGACTCATCTTCAAAATCAATCAATTTTCCGTCATCTGTAAAAGGTACAGAAGTGGTTCGGTAATAGTCGATGGCTGAACTGTCTATACGAACAATTGAAGCTTTAAGTGTAGACAAATCAGGTATGTACCGTTTCAGGCACAAAAGTAAACCATTTCGTTCATTCCAAACGCCGTCATCACGCTGATCTCGCATTTTCTTTTTAATTACATTATAGAAATTATGGATGTCCTCGTATCTGTATGGTGAGAATGAAGGCCGTGTAATAAAACTAGCAATCACATGGAAAGCTTCATCTTCAGAAATCGACTGAAAAAAGAACTCTGCAACATGGTAAAATGCTAAATATTGCATAAAAGGAAGATTAGTGGCAAGAGCCTGTTGGTAGTATTTTGTCAAGTCTTGTTTATATTGTTTGTATGGAAATAATTGTCCATTGCGCCGAGTGCGGATTCGGCGAAATTTGCGCATATCTGTGAAGTCAGAAACAGCAAGTGGAACGTTAAAGTTGTAAGCAATATTAAAAAGGTAAGCATCAAATATACGCTTGAATTCTGTAATAGAATGATTTTGAGGAGAAGTCACCTTAACAGTACATATACGGAAAGTATCACAAAAATCCTCGAAATTTGTAATAATTTCTTTTGGAAACAATCGCATAGAGCTCACCTCATACTTATCTGGGGTGTTATGAAACGAGCAAAGCAAGGCAAAAATGTATTCCTGACTGGCTTTCGATGTAATGAAATGATAATTATGTTCAGTGACTTCAAAAGAATCCCGATCAAGTCTCATAAAAGCGGTAGGCCTGTTACGATCTTGTGATTGTACAGCTATTTCGATATAGTCGTTTTTTATGAGCATTTTATCTGTGCAAATATAATTGTCTGCAAGGAGTTCTATGATTGGCTGAATTTGTTCTAATGAAATTTGGGCAAAAAGTTCTTCATAGTCATTACTGGTTTCATAATCATAGCAAATTCTATTAACAATAAGAGAATCACCACAAATTGAAGCTTTTAGAGATTTCGTTACATTAGCAATCCCATGTATGAAATTTTCAATAGTGAACATATAGTTGCCTCCATAAGAATAGTGATGTGTTATAAACCTATAATACACAATAGTTTTCACTTTTTCAACATTTTGCCGCCGTGATTTTTGCATTTATTTAGTACTTGTGATAAAAAAATGAAGATGTTTGCTTTATCAACTGGTGAAAGTATGATGATTATATCGTTATTATATTGATCTTATTCAAATATTGAATAAGATGAACAACAAAAAATTTACTTTTTGTTGTTGGAATTTCCATATTCAAAGCGTATAAAGTAATAAAATGGCATGAGAGGAGGCGCAAAAATGCCAAGCAGTAATGTTGTAATATACGCCCGATACAGCAGCGACAACCAGCGCGAAGAATCCATCGAGGGCCAGCTGCGCGAGTGCAGGGCGTATGCCAAACGCAATGACATGAAAATCATCGGCAGTTACATAGACCGTGCGTTGTCAGCCAAGACAGACGCGCGACCGCAGTTCCAGAAGATGATCCAGGACAGCAATGCCCACAGATTCCAATTTGTCCTTGTGTGGAAGCTGGACCGATTCTCCCGCAACCGCTTTGACTCTGCGTACTATAAACGCGCACTTTCCAAGAACAATGTCAAGGTGATTTCCGCAACAGAACCAATCTCTAACACGCCGGAGGGCATCATGCTGGAAAGTATGTTGGAGGGCATGGCAGAGTATTATTCGGCTGAACTAGCGGAGAAAGTGACGCGTGGGCATACGGACAATGCACTAAAGTGCAAGTTTAATGGCGGCTCTGTACCGCTTGGCTACCGCATCAACGAGGAACGCCACTACGAACCTGACCCAGTGATGAGCCCTATTGTTCGGGAAGTGTTCGAGCGCTACGCCGGGGGAGAATCCATCAAGGAACTTTGCGCGGACATGAATGCTCGTGGCATACGGACCGGCTATGGCAGAAAGTTTGTAAAGAGTAGTTTTCAAAATATGCTGCGGAACCGCCGCTATCTGGGCGAGTATCGCTACAGGGATATAGTCACGGAAAACGCTTTTCCGGCACTTATCGACCAAGAGACATTTGACAAGGTACAGGCTCGAATGAAAGCAAACAAAAAAGCGCCTGCCAGATCGAAGAGCGACGAAGACTTCATCCTGACAGGCAAGTTGGTATGCGGCAACTGTGGTGCGTTGATGGTAGGTGACAGCGGCACAAGCCATACCGGGGCAACCTACTACTATTATAAATGTGGGCATCGCAAGCGCAAAGAGGGCGAACGATGCCACATGAAAGCATTCCGCAAAGAATTGATTGAATCCTTTGTAGTCAAGCAGGCGCTGGGATATGTGTTGCAAGACCGTGTAATTGCGATGCTGGCAGATGCCCTTGTAGAAAACCAGAAGCGCGAAAACACGCACCTGCCCGCGTTGCAAGAGGAACTAAAAAAGGTCAATAAGAAAATTGACAATATTGCCGCCGCGATAGAAGAGGGCATCATCACCCAGACAACAAAAGAGCGTCTGACAGCGCTGGAAGCCCAGCGCGATGAACTGCAAATCAGCATCTTTGAGGAAGAAACCTCTCATCCGAAGCTGACGAAAGAGTACGTTGTGCAGTGGTTGGAATCGTTCAAGAGGCACGACTTGCGTGACCACAAGGTACAGCGGCAAGTAATTGAATGCTTCGTAAACACAGTATATGTCTTTGAGGATAAAATAATTGTAAATCTAAACCTCCGCGATGGGGACAAGCCCATCGCGCTTTCTAAAGAGAATGGTTCGGATATTGAAACCTGCGGGTCACCAAAAAACACTCCAGCTTGTGCTGGAGTGTTTTTTCGTGTATCCCGTGCGAGGAATCGAACAGGGCGGTGCGCCGCAGCGCACAAAAAACAGTCCAGTGGACTGTTTTTTAGCCCGCGGGAGATTCCCGCGTGTGCCATCAGAAACACTCCAGCTTATGCTGGAGTGTTTTTTGTGTATCCCGTGCGAGGAATCGAACCAGACGGTGCGCAGGTGCTTTTGTGCGCGATAATGGAACGCTGTGTTTTTGGTTGTATCCTTGACATGAAAATACCCCCAGAGCTTTCAGAGTTTTTTCTCTGTCTACTCTAGGGGTAGCATATCAAAGAAGCACCGGGCTTCATATTTTTTATTTTGCCTGCCTGCTGGCGGCGTGGCGCTTGCGCAGGGGGATGGAGCATACGATGGCAATGCCAAGGGCCAGGGCAACGGCAACTTTTAAGGTTTCAATGCCTTTGCTGGTGCACAGGGAGGGGTCGTTGCGCAAAAAATAGTAAGCCGTATAATAAATGCCCGCGCCGGGCACCAGGGGAAAAATGCCGGTCAGCAGAAATACCGTGATGGGGGCCTTGTGCCGGATGGCAAAAAAGCGGGAAAGCGCGGCCAGTGGCAGTGTGGCAATCAGTGTGGCCATGGGGGCGGTCATACCGCCAAGGGTAGTGCAGGCAATGTAGATCGTCCAGCCAACGGCCCCCACAAAACCGCAGGTCCAGTAATGGCGGCGGCCCACTTGAAAGGTGATGCCGAACGAGATGGTTGCAACCATGGCAACCACAAACTGAACCAGCATGGTAAACCAGACAGGAGCAGCACTCACCATACCACCCCCGTTACTGTGCTTAATAAGGTATACCCCAGAGTGACGCCGACAGCCAGGCATCCCGCAACCAGCAGGGCATCCACAAGCCGGATGGTGCCGGAAAGATAATCGCTGTTGATGATATCACGGATGCCCATAGTTAAGGCAACGCCGGGGGTCAGCACCATCAGCGCGCCGATGATGGCAAAGTTGACCTGCAGGGCCGGGTAGACCAGCTGGGCAATCAAAGCGGTCAGCGTGCAGGCAATGGAGTCCGCGGAAAAGGCAATGGCGGAAAGCATATCGCGGAAAATGCGGCTGATATGGTGCTTGCTGAGCGCGCAGGAACTGGCGGAGGCCAGCAGCCCGCCCAGCGCACCCACCAGCATTTCCGGCAGGCCGCCGCCAAACAGCATGGCAAAGCAGCCGGCCCCCATGGTGGCTGCTGCACAGTTGTACAGTGGGAAGAGGGTGGGCATCCGCTTCATCCGCTCAAATTCCAGCTGGGCGCTGTTCAGGTCCAGTTCGCCATCCGCCACACGGCGGGAAATGGCGTTGATGGCCTCCACATGGCCCAGGTTGGTGGAAACCGCCGGAACATGCCGCACAGCGCTGACCGTTCCGTTTTGGGCGGAAGCAAAAATGCCGTTGGTCAGCACATAAACATGGAAATCCACAATGCCGAAGCTGCGGGCCATGATCTCCATGGTGTCCTGCGCGCGGAACACCTCGCCGCCATTGGCCAGCATAGCTTGGCCGCAGTCCATGATCAGATTGAACGCCAGGTCAGTCACGAATGTTCTCCTGCACAGCGGCAAACTCCGGGTAATGGGCATACAGGTGCTGGGCAATGGCTTCCATCAACAGGTAGTCGTGCTCCGAGTCGATATCAATAATGCCGGTATCCATCATCACGCTGATGCCGATCTTGCCGCGCCACAGCATGCCGTCCGTGTTGGTGGCGAGGAAATCCCGCTTGAAGACATAGATGGAAGCGTTTACATCATACACATTCGGAGCCTGCTGGCGGCCGGTGAACTCACTCTTGCAGACCTGTTCAACATGGTCGTCCACAGTTTTGACCATATTGAACCAGGGATTGCGGCGGGCTTCGCACACGCTGAACACCAGATCCAGATCATCGCGGCTCTGTTTTTTGGCGAAGGCGTTTTCGATGTCCGATTCGGTGCGCAGGGGGCTGGTGATGTCCAGGTCCATGTACCAGTCATACGGCTGGCCGGTGCGTTCCTCCATGCGGTGCAGACTGTCCTGATAGACAGCCATCTTAGGCACGCGGTCGCCGCCCAGTTCCTCGCCGCGCGGCAGGAAGATGACTTCCGGGTACTTGGCGGCAACCAATTCGGCCAGCTCCGGGCTGTCGGTGTTTAGGGCAATGTCAATGTGCAGTTCGGGATGCTTTTTGATAAACAGCTCGGCGGCGCTGAGCGAATAATACACCAGCGGGTGGCCGCAGAAGGTTTTGAGGTTTTTGTTCTTAAAGCCCTTGCTGCCTGCACGGCCGCAGATGGTGATCAACAGACGGTTCATTGTTGTTCCCCCAATGTCAGTTTTAATACTTGCAGTGCCGTGGCGGGCGGGTTCAGGCTCTCGGTTTCCTCCCCGGCGGCATAGTCAAGGAAATAATTCATCTCGCGCAGGTAGCGCTCGTTGACGTCCTCCTCATAGTGTTCCACCGCACCGTTGGGCAGGGTCAGCGTTCCGGCACCAAAATCCGCCACGCAGCTGCCATCCTTGCAGAACAGCTCAATGGAGCGGCGGTAGGTGCGGCCAAAGTAATCCAGGTGCACTTCCGCCAGCAGGGTGGGATATTGGGCAATATAGATGGAAAGGTCGTCAGAATCGATTTCCAAATCGGAATATTTTCCGCGTATATTACAAATTGTTTCCGGCACGCCGAAGAGATCGACCAGGTAATCCCATTCATGGATCAGGTCGATGGTCACGCCGCCGCCCAGGGCCTTGTGGGCACTGTACACTGTGCGGTAATCCACCCCCCGCCGCCAGTCCGGCAGGTAGGAGGAACAGATCACCCGCGCACTGTAGGGGCGCAGGCCGGGCAGGTGATTTTTCAGCGCCAGCATGGTGCCGCACCAGCGCATGGGTGCAGCCACATAGGCTTTCTGCCCGGCGGGCAGCAGGGTGGCAAGGTCTACATCCGTCTGCTCGGCGGAAACAATGGGCTTTTCGATAAACAGCGCGTCTGCCAGGCCGCGAATTTCCTCCAATGCCTGCGCGTGCAGGCTGGTGGGGTTGGTGATAAACGCCAAATCGTAGTGCGGCAAGGCGGCGGAATCCTGCAAGGTGGTGAACTGGCTGTGCAGCAGCTCCGCCGTGCCGGGGCGCAACGGGCGGGCTAAATCACTGCGCAGCGCATCCGCCCGCAGCGCCAGCCCGCGCTGTGCGCAGATCGCCGTCAGATTTTTCAAATGCCGGGTCCCGATGGACCCCAGACCGATAAACAGGGCAGTAAGCATGGTGACCCCCTTTTAAGTTAGGAGGTAGGAGTGAGGAGTTAGGAGTTATTGGTGTGCGCATCCGCGCATATTTTGGGCAATACCGCATAATTCTAAGTGCCGATACGGCGAGCGAGGTGCGGCA
>ERZ779895.4170-NODE-4170-length-10258-cov-2.974615_pt1 | contig 10258 bp, 10 predicted proteins | sample MGYA00511093_ERZ779895 | MGnify/ENA primary metagenome ERZ779895 (study PRJEB29588, sample SAMEA2142970) | human gut metagenome | biome: human gut; feature: human-associated habitat; material: faeces | place: Denmark | collected 2008/2010 ... | reverse complement strand
CTGCCGGAATACGCCATTGATTCGGATCTGCTGCTCGAAAAAATCACCCGGCTGCTTGAGCTTTACGACGACATCTCCGCCGGTTTTGCCGGCGAAACCGGACTTCAGCCGCTTAAGGTCGGCTCCTGCCTGACCATAGCCAACTTCTGGCTGCCCGAAATCGCCGGGAAATTTGCCCGCGCCTGTCCGGACACGCCGCTTGAAATCACCGTCGACATCGTCTCCCGGGTAGCCGCAATGCTGGCTGCCAACAAGATCGACATCGCGCTTTACGAAGGCGCGGTTCCCGACGCGCGCTTCCGTGCCCGCGAATTTTCTTCATACCGGATCGGCTGGCTGGCCGCGCCGGACCATCCGCTGGCAAAACAAAAACAAATCCCGCTTTCCGAGGCATTGCGTCACCCGCTGCTGTTACGAGAAAAAGGCAGTGCCGTCCGTAGCACGTTCGACAGCACCCTGTTGCTGCACGGTCTTAAAGCCGAGGCAAGATGGACCAGTGTCAACTCACAGGCGCTCGTCCGCGGCGCGCTCGGCGGCGCCGGCATTTGCGTCATTCCCGAAATCATCGCCGCAAACGAACTGGCCGCCGGACGGCTGGTGCGGCTGGACATTGCCGCCGAACCGATGGTCAACAAAAATTTCATTGTTTATCATCCTGACAAATACCTGTCGCCGCAGGCCTCAAAACTGATCGAAATCGTACTGACCGTGTCCCCCGGCGATCAAGCCGTCAAATAAAAAGCTTCGATCAAAATTAAGGTTTTTCAAACAATTATAATATTTTTTCAACGTTTTGGAAGAATATCGCCGGAAACACCCGCGGTTCCGCCCACCGGAAAGCTGCCGTTCTCGTCTTCCGAAAAAAATTACAAAAAGCATTATTTTCAATCAGATAATATTCATTTTTAAAGCAACGCATAAACTAACAAAATCAACGAACCTTTTGAAGCTTATTTGCGAAACTGAAATACGGGAACGACTTCAAAGGTAAGAAGTTATGTCAACAATTTCCGTATTTTCCGCCGCCGGCTGCCGGAGAAACTCCGTCATCGAGAACGGACCGCCGCCGAGCCGCAGCCTTGCCGCACGCATAAAATTGCCATGGGTAAAAACAACCGTTTTATTTTCCCCCGGCAGGGCCCGCAGACGCGTCAGCATGTCATCGACCCGCGCCAGCAGCTGATTGAACGATTCCGCGTCTTTGCCGTCGACATAGTCGGGATCGTTGCGGGCAAAATAAGCTTCCGCCAGCGGCCGGCGCTCTTCCTGCGTCGTATCGGCGCAACGGTCCGCATCAAGAAAGGAAAATTCCTGCACCGGCCATTCTTCAACCGGCACGTCCGGATATTTTTGCCGCAACGGTTCGGCCGTCTGCCGAGTGCGGACAAACGGCGAAACGACGATCAGATCCGGACGAAAGCCGATCCGCGCCGTCAACGCCTCCGCCTGCCGACGCCCTTCGGACGAAAGTTCCGCACCTCCGTGGGAAGCCGTCCGTTCGCCCGCATTGCTCACGCTTTCCGCATGTCTGATCAAATAAACCGTCATTATTGCTCTTTGCTCCCGCTGCGTTTTTTCCGCCGGTGTTTCACTCCCCGTTCCCGCGCCGCTTCCTTTGAGCGCAGATAACCGCTTCGGTAACGTTCCGCCGGATCAACAATCCGCTGCAGCCTGTCTTCGGGGTAAAGAAGATAATAGTCGTCCATCCGGCCGGCAAACCGCGCGCGCTCAAGCAGACGCCGCCTGATCATATCCTCATAGGCTTTCTGCGTCATGCATTTCGGCTTTTTCGCCACTTTAACCGGCGGATGGTCATGCTCTTCTTCCGCCGACATGGTAAACAAATAGGTGTCTTCGTCCGCGGCACAATAATAACTGTAACCGTCGATGCGGTATTTGTCCCCGCTTTGCCCGGCGCCGATACAACGATTCAGCCACCGCTCCATTGCCGGCGTTTCTCCCGCCGCCTGCATAAAGACGTGGCGGACGTCTTTCAGGCTCTCTTTCACCTTGTCGGCATCAAGATCGCGGTAAACGGTAAAAAAAAGATTATGAAACAACTTCTGCCGGCACTCGGTTACAATCAGCGTTCCTGCAAACCGGTTGGCTTCCAAGGTATAAGTCGCCAGCGCCAGCGGACACATTCCCTCAAACTTTTCAAAAACATAGCCGCGGCCTGCAAAATAATCAAGAAAAGGAGCGGACGGCACCGCAACCGGTTCGGCGGCGCAAACGACGGCCGGCAGCAGCAAAAAAGTCAAAACGCCAAAAACCCTTTTCATCAACCGCCTTCCCGCAAAAGTTTTACAGTTCCGTCCTGATAATGTCGTCAATCAGGGTATAACGGGGTTTCCATCCGAGTTCGGCTTCCGCCCGGTTGCTTGCGGCCACCAGCACCGCCGGATCGCCGGGCCGGCGTTCGGCAAAACGCACCGGCAGCGGTTTTCCGGTCACCCTCTCGGTCGCGGCAATTACTTCTCTTACCGTCACGCCGTGCGAAGTGCCCAGATTGAATATTGCCGAAGGCCGGCCTTCCAGCAGCCGTTTTATCGCCAGCACATGCGCCGCCGCCAGGTCGGAAACGTGGACATAATCGCGCACGCAGGTACCGTCGCGGGTATCATAGTCGTCACCGAACACCTGCAGACATTCGCGTTTGCCGTCAACCACTTCTTTGATGATCGGCAGCCGGTTCTGCGGGCTGCTGTCACGTCCTTTCACCGCGCCGGAAGCGTCATAGCCGGCAGCGTTGAAATAGCGCAGCGCCGTATATCTGATCCCTTTCAGGCGATCGTACCACACCATCAGCCGTTCCGTTTCTTGTTTGGTAAAACCGTAAAAACTGATCGGATTAAGAGGATGTTTTTCATCTACCGGCAGATATTCCGGCATGCCGTAAACCGCCGCCGATGAGGAGAAAACCAGCACTTTCACGCCGGTTTTTGCCATCGCATTCAAAATATTGACCGCACCGTTCAGATTGTTTTCGGCATAGAGCCCGGGGTTGACCATCGATTCACCGACCGCTTTTTTGGCCGCCAGATGAACCACTGCGTCAAACCCCTGCCCCATCGTTTGTTCCAGTTTGGCATAATCGAGGATGCTTCCTTCGACAAAACCGGCTTTTGCAAAGAGATTGATCTTATGCCCGCTCGACAGGTCGTCATAAACGGTTACCGACGCCCCGTCTTCAAGCAGCGCCTTCGCCACATGCGAGCCGATATAGCCTGCTCCGCCGATCACCAGAACTTTCATTTTATTTTTTTCTCCCCACGCATTGATAGTCAAAACCGGCTTCTTTTACCGCGTCGCCGCAAAGCATGTTGCGCATGTCGACGATTTTGGCGCGGCGCATGATCTTTTTCAACCGTTCAAGGTCCAGATGTTTAAAATCTTCCCACTCGGTCAGGATCACAGCAACTTCCGCGTCCCGGCACGCTTCTTCGACGCTTTCGGCGTACTGAACCGTGTTGTTTAAAATCGATTTGGCGTTCTCCAGCGCCTTGGGATCATAAACCGTAATGTTGCGGGAATATTTGATCATTTCCTTGATGATGTCGATCGCCGGCGATTCCCGGCAGTCGTCCGTACCGCCCTTAAAGGCCAGCCCCAATACCGCGATTTTACCTTCCGGATGTTCTTTTACCGCCTCAATCACCCGCTGTCCCATTCTGGCCTTGCGGGCGTCGTTTTGAGCAATGGTGGTTTCGATCAGGGTCAGATGCGCGCCGAATTTTTTGCCCATCTGCGCCATTGCGTTGGTATCTTTCGGAAAGCAGGAACCGCCGTAACCCGGCCCCGGATTCAGGAATTTTTTGCCGATGCGGGAATCAAGCCCCATCCCTTTTGCCACCTCACGGATGTCGGCGCCGGCACACTCGCAGAAATCGGCCATTTCGTTGATATAATGGATTTTCATTGCCAGAAAGGCGTTTGACGCATATTTGATGGTTTCCGACGAACGGCGCTTGACACACAGAAATTCGCTCTTGCCGGCAAACGGACGGTAAAGTTCAAGCATCACGTCGCGCGCCTTGTCGTTCTCAGTGCCGATCACGATCCGGTCGGGGTTGAAAAAGTCGTGGATGGCAAACCCCTCGCGCAGAAATTCCGGCAGGGAAACCACGTCAAAATCGGCCTTCGGATTGACTTTGCGGATAATTTTCTCCACTTCGTCACCGGTTCCGACCGGAACCGTAGACTTGGTTGCCACTACCGTGTAACCGTTCAGATAGCGCGCCAGTTCTTCCGCCGCCGCATAAATATATTTCAGATCGGCTTCCTTGGTCAGCGGATGCGGAGGCGTTCCCACCGCCAGCATCACGATGTCGGCATCTTTGACCGCGCTTTCCATGTCGGTGGTAAAGCTCAGGGCGCCGGCCGCCACGTTTTTCTTAAACAGCTCTTCCAGCCCGTCCTCATAGAGGGTCAGTTCGCCGCGGTTGAGTTTGTTAATCTTATCAGCCAGCTTGTCAACGCAGACAACCCGGTTTCCGAGTTCCGCCAGCCCCACGCCCGTAGGCAGGCCGACATATCCGGTTCCGATAACAGCAACTTTCATCATTATACAAATATCCTTATTTATCCAAAAGTTAATTTTCAGGACACTGCAATCATAAACAAACAGTTTACAAAAACAAGCCCGGATTACAGATTTTACACACCGTCAACAATTTATATTGCTAAAACAGGCGAAAAACATTATATTGCATTAATAATTTATTCCCGGGGACTATTTGAAAATGCAAAAGGAACTTTACCTGTTTATCATCTGGCAAAACGGCCGTTTTATGGAAAAACAGATTATTGCCGACCTCAGGAAAAAGTTTGAAATTTTCCGCATTTTCGAAGTCAGCTGGAAGGAAGAAAACTTCGCTCTCAACCTGGCCCGCTTTTACGGCAAAAAACTCCCCAAAGGATGTAAAAAAGAAAAGGAAACCGGAGCCGGCGCTTTCAAAGTATGCCTGGTTTACGACAACAACCCGCAATATGCCGACGGCAAAAACGCAAACATTGTCAAAAGCAAACAGGATTATCGTCAGCTTACCGGCGGCGGGAACCTGGTGCATGCCAGCGACAACCCTGCCGAAACCAACGAAAACCTGTTGTTTTTGTTCGGCAAAACCGTCAAAGACCTGGAACAGGAAGGCCCGCGGGCGGAAATTTGCGTCGTCAGGCGCGACCTGGTCGGCTGCCCCGTGTGGGACAGTCTTCAGCAGGCGCTGGACACCGTGAGAAAAATTCCCTTTACCCGGGTAAAAGCCTATAAGAATTCGTATCTCATCCATAGCCGCAACGCCGACCTCGCACGCCGTCTGTTGAACGCTTCCAGTCATTTTTCCATTCCCGGAATCCACAAATATTCGATCGAAGTCGGAAAAACCCGCCAGCCGATCTACATCCGCAAAATCAACTGAAGCTACTCATCATCCTCCTCTCCCTCGTCATCGTCTTTGCCGGAAGTTTTGGCAAACAGGGTTTTCCACACTTGTTTGCGGAACATCCAGAGATTGATCACGCCGAGCACCACCATCAGCGACGCAAACAGATACAGAATATAGTACCAGCTGAGCTCGGTCGCGTTCATCATCACTTCCTGATTGGAAAAACGCAAAAAGCTGACCGCCACCGCCGTCACGACAAACGAGACAAGAAACGCCGCCAGCCAGACTTTGCGGATAACGGCCTTATCCGCCATCAGGGAAGTCAGAATATAAATTAAAAACAGGGCAATAAATAAATACAATTCCATGTTCTTTTTCCTTGTTCATCACTTTATGCTAATGATATAACCACGCTCTTTTTCTTTTCAACGTCTGTACGGTTTAAAAACATAAATTTCTTATATTTATTTTTTCAGGCCGCGGCAAAGCGCCCTTTCAAACCAGACAACATATTGTTTTAACTTCTGTTTTTATATATTTCTGTTTTTTTAAAAAAACTGATTTTGAAACACCCAAAGCGCTTATCCGCCGCCGTTGTCAAACACAAAAAAAAACCGCTGTTTCCTTGAGGGGAAACAACGGTCTTTCTTTTTTTTCGGCTTTATTATCCGCGGCAAAACCACCACTTCATAAAAATGTTGAATTTGCCGAATATCCAGCAGTATATGCAATATACCGCTCCGGCAATGGCACCGATGTACCAAAGGCCGATGAGCCATCCGAGGAAAGCGCCAACCAAAGCGGTCAGAGCAATCTCCAATACATAAGACAAGAGATTTTCCACACCGTTCTGAATAGCACCCCAAATGAAACATACCAAAATAAACCCGAAAATTAAATTTGCTATCATAAATTTTAATTTTAAATGTTACTACTGTAAGTCTGTTCAAGTTTTCACTCAAATTTTCTCCACGGCAGCAATCAATAAAAAGGTAAAACCTGAATTTATGACGGCAAACATGCGAATAATCGAATAGAAAAATTGAACAGACTAATTTTATTATGGTTTTATTGTACATTTTTTTGTCACAAAATGCAAGCGAAATTCTGTTTTTTGTCATTTTATCAAAACATAACCTTCAGGTTTGACAAAAAAATACCTGTTATTACCCTTTTTAACATGTTGAGGATTATTCTGTTTTCATATGCGGAAAACGGCATCAATATTTTCGTGCGGAAAATATATATCCCCGATAAACCGGAAATTCCGCATCAGCAGCAAAGCTGACGGTTTAACCGTGCCCCGGGGCATGGAACGGTGCGGTTTTAACACTAAAGCGTTCAGCCCCGTTTTTTGTTGTGCCGGGAAAATCCCGCGCCGGGCATACGGTGCGGCGAACAGTCCTCAAAAATTTGAACGGTTCACAAAGAGCCTGACACTTAGCCAATAAGTTTTCCAACCACTAACGCAAGCGTCATTAACCGCTTCTCCTCTTCAAACGCCCGGCCAACGGTTACGCCGGCAAACCCGTCGGCCGGCGGGGCCGGAATGTTCGCCCCCGCTTATTTATACAGTTCTTCAAATCATAAACTTCCGGCAACGATCGGGGCAAAACGGCCGGCCGGACTTTTCGTTCCCGGACATTTCCGCGCCCTATTCGGGTTCGTCCAAAAGCGGCCACTCTCCCGTCAGAAACTGCTGCAGGCTCTGCGGCTTCTGTCCCAGCCGGGAAGAATACATCCAGTAATTGGTAATTACCCGCTTGACGTAAAGGCGCGTTTCCCGCCAGGGAATCATTTCCATAAACAGCAGCGGGTCGCCTTCATAATCCAGCGTTTCCGCCCAACGCTTCAGGTTATGCGGACCGCCGTTGTAAGAAGCGGCAAGAAAAATCAGATTGTCGCCGACAAAATCTTTTTCCCGCAGACGACAAACATAATCCTGCCCGATTGTAAGGTTAACGTTCTTGTCAAACAACGGCCGCCAGTTTTTCTTATAACTTTTGTCACCGGTCACTTCGGCCGCCGTCGCCGGCATAACCTGCATCAGCCCGCAGGCGCCGGCATGACTCCGGACCGTCGGCGAAAACAGGGATTCCTGCCGGATCAGCGCCCAAACCCAGGCGGGATGAACCTTCCAGCCGCCTTCCGGCCGCCAGTCGGGACTGGGATACAAAAAGGCGTCATATTCCCGGCCTTTATCATGGTTCTTCAGTCGTTCGGCCGTCACATAGCTCAGGTTGGCCAGGCTGTACTGATGCGCCAGATAAAGCAGCAGTTCCTTTTGTCTGATGTTCAGTTTGTCATAATTGCGCCGCAAATCGCTTTCCGCCAAATCGTTTTGCCCGGCGGCAAGCAACAGCACCGCTCTTCTCAAAAGCGGCGAAGAGAGGATTTCCTGCCGGTAGGAACGGTCTTCCAGTTTGTTAAAATGGCTTTTTAAACGCCAGTCGTACTCAACCTTGTCCGTCAGCATATAACGGGCGAGAATGCCGTAAAAAGTCCGCGGATAACGCGTGGCAATCCTTAAGTTTGACGTCGCCTCGTCCGGCCTTTTCAGTTTGATGCTGGCACGGTATCCCCAATAGGCGCCGGCAGCAATCAGCCACGGATCGTTATCCTTAAGCCGAGCCAGCCGGCCGAAATAATCCGCCGCCAGTTTATAGTCTTTTTCTTTCCACGCCGCCAAACCGCCAAACCAGCTGGCCGTCGCGTCCCGGCTGCGCATAATCGGACGGCGGCTCCATTTGAGCGCCGCCCGGTTGTCGCCGTCAAAGAAATAGGCGGAAGCCAGAGTCGCACTCATTGCGTCATAATTTTTTACCGGCATCAGCCGTTTAAAACGCGCGTCGTTTAAAACGGCAACCGCTTTGTCGTGGGTACTGCGGCGGATTGCCAGCAAAAACTCATCAAGCCTCTTCTTCACATATTCCCGATCGGCAGCTTTCAATCCTTTGTAACCGTCCTTATACCAACTGTAGGAAGCGTAGATTTTTTTCTTTTCCGGCTGCGGCTTGGACGGTTTGTAGCCGGGCGCTTTGGTCACCGCCAGATTTTTGATCCGCTGATACTGGGGATGGTCAGGATATTTTTTCAGCCAGCCGCGCAATTCTTCATAAGTTGAATCATAATTTTTATGCAGGTACTTTTCCGCCAGCACATGCCCGAGCAGCACCTCGTTTTTCAATTTCTTCTGCAGACCGGCCGCTTTGTCCGTTTCGCCGTTTTCAACCGCCGTAAAAAGGTCTTTGTAAGTTTCCACCTCCTCGGCCGAGATCCCTGTGCGTTTTAATATGTCTTGATACAAGGCCGGATCAATGATTTTAAAATTTTTTGACGCCGCCGTCACCTCCCACGGAAGCAGCAGCAGCGTCAAAAACAATATCAAAACCTTTTTCAATTTCTTTCCCGCAACGATTTTCACATTTCCTTAATCCAACGGATTTTGCTCGCGCACTGCCGCTGGGTCATACCTTTTGCCCGGCAGCGGTTGACGATAATGTTGGGCTGCCGGTCCATATTGTAGCAGCCATCACCCAGCAAACCGTAGTCAAAGTGGTTCTCCACGCCCGGTTCAACGTCGCTGAAAGTCAGCACCGTTTCCATTTTCGGCCACTTCAACCGATAGCTGATGTTTGAAAGCTTGACCGGCAGCGTCGTCAAAACCGAAAACTTGGCGCTGCAGCGGGTTTGCCCCGAAGGACTGCGGTAAATGCTAAAATCTTTCATATAAAGCATAATCAGCTCGTCTTCCTCGTGTTCTTCGGTTGTTTCCACCGTTACGCCGCCGACCGTGGAATAGCGGCGGTAAGGCTGTTTGGCCGGCGCGGTTTTGGCCGGCTGCTTTTTGCCGTAAGCATAATCAAAAGGCGAACTGACAGGCTGCTTTTCCACTTTATTTTCGGCCACATGCCCTTCCGAGGTATCGACAACAGAGTACCGGTTTTCGTCTTCTGCCGCATGCGGCTGCGCCGCTGATTGCGCCTTTTCCTTCTGCGCTGCCGGCGCACCGCCGGACGGCGTCGAACCGAAATACTGGGCAGCGGCCGGCTGTCCGACAAGCAGACCGGCAGCAATCAAGCAAAGCAGCTTCAATTTATCCATTCCGTTCACCGCTACCCCCTTTTTCGACCTAAAGCGTTATTTGATTCCGCCGATAATGCTGCCGGCAGAATTCAGAGCGTCAATCGTTTTGGCATAGGTGCCGGCGACTTCGTCTTTGCTTTCCTGTTTTTCTGCCTCTTCGCGGCTATTTTCCTCATCCGGGGTTATTTCCTTAAAGTCAAGGTAATACTGCGCGTCTTCGGGAGAAACATATTTAAACAACCGGCTGCAGGGACTTCTCCTGGAAGCGCTGCGGGCGGAACGGCCGCCGGCCAGACCTTCCGCCGAACAGGACTTAACGGAAAAATCGACTTTTTCGATCAGCAGAAAGCAACGATCCGTGTTGATACGGTTGTTGACCGTAACCTGCTTATAAGGTTTGATTGCCGGCACTTCAATCATGATGTTCACGTCTTTTGAAGTGCGTCTTTCCGTTTCCGAATAGGCGCGGTTGGCATTGCGGTTCTGTTTTTCCGCGTCTTCTTCCTTCTCTTGTTTGATCACATCTTCAAGCGAAGTGTCTTTCCAGGTAAAATCAAGCATGGCCTCTTTGAGGTTATAGCCCGAACGGTTATAGAAAGTGGTGTTGAAATCGCAGGCGTAATTTTAGATGCCGGAAAACATACAAACACATTATTAGAAGTAGGATATGAAGGAGCAAATGTTGACCATTCAAATAACCCTTGTGTATTACAGGATGTTATCTGTAGGGTAGGTGGAACAGGCGACCTTGGAACAACAGGCTCATGTATAGTTGTTAACAGTAACAA
>ERZ779895.4168-NODE-4168-length-10261-cov-4.645013_pt1 | contig 10261 bp, 8 predicted proteins | sample MGYA00511093_ERZ779895 | MGnify/ENA primary metagenome ERZ779895 (study PRJEB29588, sample SAMEA2142970) | human gut metagenome | biome: human gut; feature: human-associated habitat; material: faeces | place: Denmark | collected 2008/2010 ... | reverse complement strand
GCTGCGGATGTTTTCTTCCACCCTGTGGCGGAACAGAAGCAACCGTTCCCTCTAAGATCTTTAACAGTGCCTGCTGTACGCCTTCGCCGGAAACATCTCTTGTAATAGAAACATTCTCAGATTTCTTGGTGATCTTGTCGATCTCATCGATATAGATGATCCCGCACTGTGCGCGCTCGATATCGTAATCTGCCGCCTGGATCAGCTTTAACAGAATATTCTCCACGTCCTCACCGACATAGCCTGCCTCGGTCAGTGTTGTGGCGTCCGCGATCGCAAACGGTACATTTAACACACGCGCAAGTGTCTGTGCGAGCAGTGTCTTACCGGATCCGGTCGGTCCGAGCATTAAGATATTACTCTTCTGCAGTTCTACACTGTCATCCGTCTCCGCTGTAATCCTCTTATAATGGTTATATACTGCAACAGAAAGCACTTTCTTTGCCTGTTCCTGTCCAATAACATAGTCATCAAGAAACGCTTTCATTTCTTCCGGCTTGATCAGATTGATCTCCTGTGCTTCTGTTTCTTCCGGCACATCGTTCTCATCTAATTCTTCCTCTATAATCTCAGAACAGATGTCCACGCACTCATCACAGATATATGCCCCGTTCGGGCCTGCGATCAGTTTGCGGACCTGATCCTGGGATTTTCCGCAAAATGAGCATCTGATTTTTTCATCGTTATTTCTGCCTGCCATTCTTTCACCCCGTTATCTCTTAATTTTCTACTACATCTTATCTGATTTTCTCAAAGAAAGCAACAGGGACAGTGCATAAAAACGTACTGTCCCCTGATTTTTTCTTATCTGCTTGTAATTATATCATCAATCAGACCATATTCTTTTGCTTCTTCCGCAGAAAGATAATGGTCTCTTTCGGTGTCCGCGCATACGGTTTCATATGGCTTTCCGGTATTTGCTGCTAAAATCTCATTTAATTTCTTCTTGGTCTTTAAAATGTTCTCCGCAGCGATCTCAATCTCAGTAGCCTGACCTTTCGCTCCGCCGGATGGCTGATGAATCATAATCTCTGCATTCGGGAGTGCAAAACGTTTTCCTTTCGCACCGCCTGCTAACAGGAATGCGCCCATGCTTGCTGCAAGTCCGATACAGATCGTGGACACATCGCATTTGATATACTGCATCGTATCGTAGATCGCAAGTCCTGCTGTAACCATTCCACCCGGGGAATTGATGTATAACTGGATGTCTTTTCCCGGATCCTCAGACTCTAAAAACAATAACTGCGCAACCACAAGGCTTGCTGTTGTCTCGTTGACCTCTTCCCCAAGGAAGATGATACGGTCTTTTAATAATCTGGAGTAGATGTCGTAATTCCGTTCTCCTCTGCTTGTCTGTTCAATGACATAAGGTACTAAACTCATAATCCTGATCCTTCCTCCAATCTGATCTTGAAAGGGCGCTTATTCCTTTTATTCTTCGCTTTCAGCGGCTTCTGCTTCTTTTTCTTTCTTGCTCTTAGCTTTTGCGCGCTCTTTTACATTTTCCATGATAAGATCTACTGCTTTCTGGATCGCAAGATCTCTCTTCATGCTTTCTTTCTCAGAATCGCCCATATATTCTTTTAACTTGTCAGCTTCCATACCGTAAGCTTTTGCCATCTTTTCGATCTCTTCTGCTACTTCATCATCGGAGATCTCGATGTTTTCTTCTTTTGCGATCTGCTCTAATACAAGGCTGCTCTTAATGCGTGTTACCGCTTCCGGGCGAACCTGTTCTTTTAACTTATCCATAGTTACACCGGAGAACTGCATGTACTGATCTAAAGTCAGTCCCTGGCTTGCCATTCTCTGTGCGAACTCGTTGATCATGGAGTTCACCTGTGTATCGATCATTGCATCCGGCAGTTCCATGGCAGACTTGTCGATGATCTTCTGTACTGCTTCGTCTTCCTTGGTGCGTTTTGCTTCGTTTTCTTTTCTTTCGGTAAGTTTCTTCTTTACATCTTCCTTGTACTCAGCAAGTGTATTGAACTCAGAAACATCCTGTGCGAACTCGTCGTTTAATTCCGGAAGTTCTTTTGTCTTGATCTCATGGATCTTAACTTTGAATAATGCCGGCTTTCCTGCAAGATCTTTTGCCTGGTATTCTGCCGGGAAAGTAACGTTTACATCTACGTCATCTCCTGCATTCTTGCCAACTAACTGATCTTCGAATGTATCGATAAAGGTATGGGAACCGATCTCGAGCGGATGGTTCTCTCCTTTGCCGCCTTCAAATGCAACGCCGTCTACAAATCCCTCGAAGTCGATGATCGCGGTATCGCCTTCCTGTACCGGTCTGTCTTCTACGGTAACTGTTCTTGCGTTTTTATTTCTTTCGTTTTCTACTTCTTTGTCTACTTCTTCATCTGTTACGGATGTATCGATCTTTGTAACGGTTACACCCTTATATTTTCCTAAGGTAACTTCCGGTCTTACAGCTACTTCTGCTGTGAAGATGAAAGATTTTCCTTTTTCGATCTGTGTTACGTCAACGGTAGGCTGGGAAACAATATCAAGTCCGCTTTCTTTTACAGCATCCGGATAGTTTTCCTGCATTAAGGTGTTTGCCGCATCTTCGTAGAAGATTGCCGGTCCATACATTTTTTCAACCATTGCTCTCGGCACTTTTCCTTTACGGAAGCCCGGAACGCTGATTCTGTTTTTCTGTTTCATGTATGCAGCCTGTAAAGCCTCTTCAACCTTTTCTGCCGGAACTTCAATCGTAAGTTTCGCCATATTCTTTTCTAAATTTTCTACCTGTACACTCATTGTTACTGTTTCCTCCTTATATATAAATATCCATGTACGCTCGAATTTCGCTATTAACAGTCATTTAAGCATTATAGCATAACATTTTCAAAATGAAAAGAGTTTTTTATGCAGAAAAAAAGACCGCCGTTTCGGACGATCTCTTTTTCCACTCCGCAAGTGCGGATTTTTATTTGCCGGACATCTGTTCTTCCTGCTTCATGATCATTTTTTTGACCATTTCACCACCAATGCTTCCAGCCTGTGCAGAAGTTAAGTCACCATTGTAACCTTCTTTTAAAGGTACTCCAATTTCACTTGCAACTTCCTGTTTGAAACGATTCATGGCCTCTTTTGCCTGTGGTACAGCCATTTTACTGGTGTTAGAACCTGAATTAGATCCGCTCATGGTTTCACCTCCATATTTTTCCCTTGTGTTATTTTAGGAGTGCAGCAACGTCAATTTTTCTGATAAATCAGAAGCAAGCCGCTGTTGTTTGTCCTAATTCTATTATTGACAGCATCTGAAAAAATATGTTGGAAATATCTGGAGATTTTGTATTAATTGTGTTGACAATTTAAAAACTTTATGATTTACTAAGTTAGTAAGCTAAATTGCATGAGAATCATAGCGGCACATTTGGTGGCGTTTACAGATGCAAAATAAGAAGAAAGAGAGGTAAGGATATGATTCAGTTTACAACAAATAACACAACATTACAAAATCATAGTAAGAATTACCTCGGTAAACTTTTTTAAGCAGCAGTTCACTGCTATGGGAATGAGAGATATGTCCGTGGTGTAATTCGCCACGGACTTTTTATGTTTTAAGACAGATCAGCGGATAAATGCGCTTCGTGGTGAAGATACTGCGGAGCGTTTTTGTTTACCGGGGATTCGCAAAACAAGGGAGGATAAATACGGCACAGCTTGCTGGGCATTGCTCCTGCATGGGCAGTCGCATTTTTTCTTCGAAAAAACAAGGAGGTATTATGAGAAAGTTAAGCAGTTATATCGGGCGTTACTGGTATGGTTATGTGTTTGCCGTTGCAAGCATGGTCACTGCCATTGCGTTAGATATGTTATATCCGAAGATCACACAGAAGATTGTGGATGACGTTATTTTAGGCGGGCAGATGGAGATTCTGACGAAGCTGTTGACCGGAATCGTGCTCGTTGGAATCGGACGAAGCATTTTTGGTTATTGTAAGGAGTTTACATTTGATTTCCTGTCCTCGAAAATCGGGGCAGAGATGCGGAAAGATTTATTTAACCACATTCAGACCTTGTCCATGCGGTATTTTGACGATACCAATACAGGAGAACTGATGGCGAGAGTTAAAGATGATGTGGATAAAATCCAGAACGCATTAGGTTATGTGGGAATGTTGCTGATCGAGGTGACGATCCATGTGGTATTTGTTTTATACTGCATGTTTTCCCTGAATTGGAAAATGGCATTTCTGCCGGTTACAGTCATGCTCTGCTGCGCTGTGGTGGCAATTATCATGGAGCGTAAGTTGGATAAAGTTTATGAGGATATCAGCGAGGAAAACGCGGTGCTGACCACTGTTGCAGAGGAAAATCTGGCAGGTGTGCGCACGGTAAAAGCATTTGCAAGGGAAGATTATGAGATCAAAAAATTTTTGTCCCACAACGAACGCTATTACAATCTGAACATCACACAGTCCAAAGTGCTGGTGCGGTATTATCCGCTGTTTCAGTTTGTCGGAAAAGTGCTTCCGGTGGCAATTACCATTCTTGGAGGAATTTCCGTGATGAATGGAAATATGTCATTAGGTGCGCTGGTCGCATATGTGGAATACAGCAGAAACTGTACCTGGCCAATGGAAATGATGGGATGGCTGACAAACGACCTGTCTTCCGCAGTCGCATCATATAAAAAAATCAAAAAGATATATGAGGTGAAACCGGAAATTGAGGATAGCCGGAATGTTGTAACGTTAGATCATGTCAGCGGAAATGTTGAGTTTGATCATGTTTCCTTCAAGCTGGATGGAAAACAGATTTTATCAGACATCAGTTTTTCGGTAAATGAGGGAAAGACGCTCGGAATTATGGGGGCGACAGGCTCCGGAAAATCATCGATCATCAACATGCTGCATCGTTTTTATGACACAACGGAAGGCTCCGTCAGACTCGACGGTGTGGATATCAGAAAAATATCTTTAAGACAGCTTAGAAGAAGCGTTGCCGTTGTTTTACAGGATGTGTTCCTGTTCTCGGATACCATTGAAGAAAATATTAAAATGGGTAACCGCAGCACGATGCAGATGGACGAGATAAAGAGTGCCGCAGCGAGTGCGCAGGCAAGCAGTTTTATTGAAAAAATGGATGAACAGTATGAGACCGTTATCGGTGAGCGCGGTGTAGGACTTTCCGGTGGACAGAAACAGCGGATCAGTATTGCACGCGCATTGTCAAAACACAGCCCGATTCTTGTCATGGACGATTCCACTTCAGCTCTTGATATGGAGACCGAGCATGAGATCCAGAAGACATTAAACAGTCTGAAAGACACGACGAAAATCATCATTGCACACCGCATTTCAGCGGTCTGCCACGCAGATGAGATCATTTATCTGCAGGATGGCAGGATCGCAGAGCGCGGCACACATGAGGAGCTTCTTGCAAAGAAGGGACTGTATTATGACACTTATATGGCACAGTACGGCGGATATCTGGCATCTTAAAAAGTATGTCATGCAGAAGTTGGAAATAAAAATATAAAATGACACATATAGCGAAGGCAGGGCTTCGCTGGAATTTTGACCTGATTTAAATATAACACAGAAGGAGGCTACCATGGCAGTCAATTCATTTCGTGAAGACGAATATATGGAAAACACCGACAAAAAGAAGATTTTAAGCCGGCTGCTTTCCTATTTATTAGATTATAAACTAGCGATTGCCGGCGTTTTGGTCTGTATGGGGATTACCGTAGGAATTTCACTGGTAAACCCATTGCTGATCGAAGAGGCGATCGATCATTACATAGCGCAGTCAGATTTTAAAGGACTGATCGCACTTGGAATTTTTGCGCTCGCACTGAACGTTCTTTTTATCATTCTCGTAAAAGTAAGAATGTACAGTATGTCCGTGATTTCCAATAAAATATTATTAAAGATCCGACAGGATTTATATGAGCATATCCAGACGTTGTCTTTCTCATTTTTTGACAGCAGACCGACCGGAAAAATTCTTGCAAGAATCATCGGAGATGTCAATTCACTGAAAGATGTCCTGACGAATATGGTCACGACTCTGATCCCGGAATTTATCACCGTCATCGGTGTTGTCGTGATCATGATGGTAAAAGACTGGCGTCTGGCACTGGCATCCTTAAGCACGATCCCAATCATGATCGCCGGTATTTTTCTGGTGCAGAAAATATCTCATAAGAGATGGCAGATTTACCGTAAAAAATCATCCAACCTAAATGCCTATGTGCATGAGGACATTGCAGGGATGAATGTAGTGCAGAGTTTTGGTGCGGAGGACGAGACAAAAGAAATTTTTGAAAACCTGACGGATGAACACCGCAATGCGTTTGTGGATGCAGTCATTTTTGCAGATATGTTCGGACCGGTCATTGACTTCTGCTGGGGAATCGGAGCGATGATGCTATATCTGATCGGCATCCGTTTCCTTGGGTTTGAAAAAGTATCCGTCGGACTTTTAGTGGCGTTTGGAAGCTATATTAATATGTTCTGGAACCCGATCATGAATCTGAGTAACTTTTACAATAATCTTGTCACAAACCTGACAGCCGCAGAGAGGATTTTTGATATTCTGGATACCGAACCGGACATCACAGATGCAAAAGATGTAGAAGAACTGCCGGAAGTAAAGGGTGAAGTGACATTTTCGCATGTTGGATTCACCTATGACCGGGGAACACCGGCGGAGACGAAGGTGTTAGAGGATGTCAATTTTGTCGTGAAACCGGGTGAGACGATCGCACTTGTCGGACCGACGGGCGCAGGAAAAACAACGATTGTCAATCTGATCAGCCGTTTTTATGATATTGAGCAGGGAAAAATCCTGATCGACGGATATGACCTGACGAAAGTATCCATGAACAGTCTGCGCAGACAGATGGGCGTCATGACACAGGATAATTTCATTTTCCACGGAACAGTGAGAGACAACATTTTATATGGAAAACTGGATGCCACCAACGAAGAGGTGATCGCAGCAGCGAAGGCTGTCAACGCACATGATTTTATCATGAAAATGGAAAAAGGCTATGACACTGAACTGAAAGAGCACGGAGCAGGACTTTCCATCGGACAGCGCCAGCTGATCGCATTTGCAAGAACAATGGTTTCCATGCCAAAAATCCTGATCTTAGATGAGGCAACTTCAAGCATTGACACGCACACCGAGATTTTAGTGCAGAGAGGGATCGAGGCGCTGCTTGCCGGAAGAACGAGTTTTGTCATTGCACACCGTCTGTCGACCATCCAGAATGCAGATCGTATTTTTGTGATTGACAAGGGCGGCATTTTAGAGCAGGGAAGCCCGGCGGAACTGATGGAGAAAAAAGGAGCTTATTATAAGCTTTATATGGCGCAGTTTGCAGAGCTGGGATAAGAGTATGGAATAATATCAGGAGCAGAAAAATGAGTAAATTGTATTTTGTACGACATGGAGAAAGCGAATGGAATGTAGCAGACAAAATTTGCGGAAGAACAGATATTCCGCTCACGAAGAGAGGTCATGAACAGGCGGAGGAAACTGGGAAAAAGATTGTGGCAGAGGGAATCAAGGCAGATGAAATTTTATATTCTCCACTGCTTCGGGCGGCAGACACTGCAAAACATATCAGCGAAATGACAGGAATCCCGGCACATATGGAACCGAGACTGATCGAGCAGAATTTTGGCGTGTGGGAGGGGACTTCACCGCGCAATGCGCCGGAATTTTTAAAGGCAAAGAAAGATTTTTTGAACCGCTATGGCAATGGAGAATCCATGTTTGAACTGGCACAGCGCATTTATAATCTGCTGGATGAGCTAAAGGAGCAGCAGGATAAGACCTACATACTGGTGGCGCACAATGGAATTGCACGGGTGGTGCAGTCATATTTTAAGGACATGACAAATGAGGAGTATGCGGCATTCGGAGTGCAAAATTGCAGCGTGACAGAATTCTCGTTTGAGGAAAAAAAGGGAACATGCAAATGAAAATAGTGCTGGCAGCAGTTGGATTTTATGAGCGGGACATAGAATATAATAGAAATAAAATTATAAAATGTCTGAAAGAAAACAGTGGAAAAGTGGATCTGATTTTATTTGGAGAAACTTTTTTACAGGGGTTTGAGGCCTTGGACTGGAAGTATGAAACGGATCAGCATATGGCATTATCTGTCTCTGACAGCAATATTCAGACGATACAGAAAGCAGCGGAGGAGAATGCACTGGCAGTATCTTTTGGGTTCCTTGAGAAAGCGGAGAATAAAATTTACAGCAGTCAGCTTACCATCGGTGCAGATGGAAATATTTTAAATCTGTTTCGCAGGGTGTCAAAAGGCTGGAGGGAATCTTTTACGGATGAACATTATGCAGAAGGAGATATGTTTACAAAATTTGAATATCTGGGAAATACATTTTCAATTGGTCTTTGCGGCGATCTGTGGGATGAGAAAAATGTCATGCAGATAAAGAAACTTCGTGCGGATGTGGTACTCTGGCCTGTATACACAGATTTTTCGGCGAAAGAATGGAACAAGGAAATGAAGTATGAGTATGCCGCGCAGAGTAAGAAAATTGGAAGGCAGGTTTTACTTGTAAATTCAGTGAGTCTCAGTGGAAATGAAGAAGAATTGGCAAAAGGCGGTGCCGTCTGTTTTTTGGATGGGCAGATAAAAGAAGAACTTCCGGCAGGGAAAGAAGGCGTGCTGATGGTACAGGTTTGATGAATAGTTGTTACATTTTTAGATGTTTGTAACTTATCTTTTCTAAATTCTTTTGCTACAATAGGAAGTAGAAAATGTGAAAAAAATAACATACAAGGGGAAAAGGGTATGTATGTTAATGGATTTCAGTTTTCGAAAACTTATTAACAACAGATTGAAAAAAGGAGAAGAGTTATTATGGCAAACAGAATTATGTTAAACGAAACATCTTATCACGGAGCAGGTGCGATTGAAGAGATCGCAAATGAAGCAAAGGCACATGATTTCAAAAAAGCTTTTGTATGTTCCGATCCAGATCTGATCAAATTTGGTGTGACAAAGAAAGTGACAGATGTTCTTGATAAAAATGGTCTTGCTTATGAAATTTATTCTGATATCAAAGCAAACCCAACCATTGAAAACGTACAGCATGGTGTAGAGGCATTCAAAAAATCCGGTGCAGATTATCTTATCGCAATTGGCGGAGGATCTTCCATGGATACTTCCAAAGCAATCGGAATTATCATTGCAAATCCGGAGTTTGAAGATGTAAGAAGTCTCGAAGGCGTTGCTCCTACAAAGAAACCTTGTGTACCGATCATCGCAGTACCAACAACAGCAGGTACAGCAGCAGAAGTTACCATCAACTATGTTATTACAGATGTTGAGAGAAAGAGAAAATTTGTCTGCGTAGATCCACATGATATGCCGATCATTGCAATTGTTGATCCAGATATGATGTCTTCCATGCCTAAGGGATTAACAGCATCTACCGGTATGGATGCTTTGACACATGCCATTGAAGGATATACAACAAAAGCTGCATGGGAAATGACAGATATGTTCCACTTAAAAGCCATTGAAATCATTTCCAGATCGTTAAGAAGTGCAGTTGCCAATGAAAAAGAAGGCCGTGAAGGCATGGCACTTGGACAGTATATTGCAGGAATGGGATTCTCAAATGTAGGACTTGGAATTGCTCATTCCATGGCGCATACTTTGGGTGCAGTTTATGATACACCACACGGAGTTGCATGTGCGATGATGCTTCCAATTGTTATGGAGTATAACGCAGAGGCTACCGGTGAGAAATATCGTGATATTGCGAAAGCAATGGGCGTAGAAGGCACCGAGAACATGACACAGGAAGAATACAGAAAAGCAGCTGTAGATGCGGTTCGCCAGTTATCATTGGATGTAGGAATTCCTCAGGATCTGAAAGAGATCGTAAAAGAAGAGGATATTCCGTTCCTGGCTCAGTCTGCTTATGATGATGCCTGCCGTCCTGGCAATCCAAAGGAAACAAGCGTAGAGGATATTACAGAATTGTATAAGAGTCTGATCTAATATGAACAGAAAGGAATGGTTGTAACAAGATAGTTTCAAAATAGAAAAGAAGTTCAATTACAGGAGACGAGGTAACATAGTTACTGTTTCTCGTAAATTGAACTTCTTTTTCTGTTTTTGCTTCGTACAGAATTACAAAAGGATATCGATGTTGCCTCCCACAGAAGGGTTTACAGACATCTCCATCATTTTTGTCAACTGGTCGCCCTGCATTTGCTGTACATCCAATGTTTTGGAAAG
>ERZ779895.4165-NODE-4165-length-10269-cov-3.718132_pt1 | contig 10269 bp, 10 predicted proteins | sample MGYA00511093_ERZ779895 | MGnify/ENA primary metagenome ERZ779895 (study PRJEB29588, sample SAMEA2142970) | human gut metagenome | biome: human gut; feature: human-associated habitat; material: faeces | place: Denmark | collected 2008/2010 ... | reverse complement strand
CTCAGTAACACGCTTCGCGATGCACAGAATTTATGCTAATCGCATAAATTCGCGCTGTATGTCTCGGGATTTTGGCATGTTCATGCCAAAACACCTCGCGGGATAGCGGCGTGTGAACAGTAACATAACAGATAAATTTATATCATTCTGATGAAATATTATATTTCATTTTTCACGTTAATGATATAAAATTATCGTAACTGTTCAGTACCTTCACAGTTACGAGCCAAAATGCATTAAAAATCACCTGCGGTGATGGCATTTTGGCTTGTATGTCTCGGGATTTTGGTACTTACGTGCCAAAACACCTCGCGGGATAGCAGACTACTGAATAGTTACAAATTATTAATGTAAATATCAGGGCATATTCGAATAATCATTTCTAAACTTTTTCAAATATGCTCCGGAAAGGAACTTTTATACTAATGAAAACCAAGATTCAGGATATGACCTCCGGTTCACCGGGACGGTTGATCATTCTTTTTGCAATTCCACTGATGCTGGGAAATATCTGTCAGCAGCTTTATACAATGGTGGATACCATGGTTGTTGGCCAGGTTGCAGGTGTGGAGGCTCTTGCCGCACTGGGTGCTGTTGACTTTCTGATGTGGGTTGTCACAGGAATATCCACAGGACTCACTCAGGGATTTTCTATTCAACTCTCCCAGTATTATGGGGCAAAGGATTTCGACAATCTGCGTAAATCTCTGGCTCACAGTTACCGGCTGACCGCATTCATCGCAGCCGGAGTATTGATTCTCAGCCAGTCATTTGCTTCGCTGGTATTAACCGGGCTGCATACACCTTCCAATATTATCGGAATGTCTCTGTTATATCTGCGCATCATTTTCTGTGGAATCCCCGCCACAGCAGCCTATAATATGTTTGCCTCTGCCCTAAGGGCTATGGGAAACAGTAAAACACCGCTGACCGCAATGATCATCGCATCTGTGCTGAATGTCTCACTGGACATCCTTTTTGTGGCAGGCTTCGGATGGGGTGTGGCAGGAGCAGCAATCGCAACTGTGATCGCACAGAGCTTCTCCGCTGTTTACTGTTTCCTGATTTTACGCAGAATTGATATCGTTCATCTGACCAGAGCAGATTTTATGCCTGCCTCCGGCATGAATGCCCGCCTGATGAAGCTTGGTATTCCTGTTGTATTCCAGAATATCATCATCGGTGTGGGCGGTCTGGTAGTCCAGTATGTGATCAATGGCTACGGTTTCCTTTTTGTAGCAGGATTTACAGCTACAAACAAGCTTTATGGTCTGCTGGAAATGGCTGCTATTTCCTATGGATATGCCATCGTTACCTATGTGGGTCAGAATCTGGGAGCCAGAAAGATTGACAGGATCAGAAAAGGCGTCCGCAGCAGTATGCTGCTTTCCCTGCTTACCTCACTGATCATTTCTGCTGCCATGTTTTTATTTGGAAAAAATATTCTCTCACTTTTCATCTCAGGTGAACCGCAGCAGACACAGCAGGTACTGGCAATTGCTTTTAAATACCTTTCTATTATGGCTGCCATGCTCTGGGTTTTGTACTTCCTGTACGTGTACAGATCTGCACTTCAGGGGCTGGGAGATACCTTAATGCCTATGGTAAGTGGTATGGCTGAATTTGTCATGCGTATCAGTGCTGCACTGATTCTTCCCCATTTTATCGGACAGGACGGTATTTTCTTTGCAGAGATTGCAGCATGGAGCGGAGCCACTGTGATCTTATGCATCAGCTATTATGTACGGATGCATAAATATCATTAAAACAAAACAGGCACATAGTCCCGGATATCCGGTATATGTGCCTGTTTTTTGATCAGTCGATCCTGGTACAGCGAAAATTATGTAAGATTCTTAATCCATTTATATTTCTTATAATGTTTATAGACCACCGGCAATTTAATGATCTCGTCCAGATTGAGTACAAAGTAGACAACCATAACCGGCAGTTTCAGGATAAATGCGCAGATACATCCTAGAGGAACGGTGATACACCACAACGTTACGGAATCACACAGCATTCCAAATTTGGAGTCTCCGCCTGCCTCTTTTGCTTCCTGCAGGCGGTCTGTTGCAAGTACGGTTGCCAGTGCAGCACCTTTAATCCCCATCTTCGGGAAGCCGGACAGGCCAAAAATGAAAACAGCATTCAATGCGATATTGAGAATTACCATAACCCCATTGATCAGGGTACTCATATTTACTGCACCACAGTTCTTCATGATTGCCAGGAAAGTCTGTGCAATTCCCGAAAACACATAGGAAATGCCGATGACTCTTAAATACTCACTTCCCAGAACGATCAGAGTTTCCTCATTTGTCAGGATTCTCATGAGCTGTTCCGGAAAGAAAAGGGTTCCTGCCAGAAATACTACTGCAATACATCCACAAATCTTTGTCACAAGGCTGAACACCTGAGAAATACCTGTGTAATCCCCTTTCCCATAATATTGTGCCACAAACATATTCTCGCCTGCCATAAATGCAAACATAAACAGATTAAATACAAAAGTAACCTGTGTAGCCAGTGATACGGATGACATGGCATCCTGACTTAACTTTCCCAGCATGATCGCATCACATGCTCCGACCAGGGCTGTCATGAACTGCTGAAGTGCGATCGGAAGTGCCAGCCTGACTATTTCTTTTCTTAAACTTCGTTTACGCTCATCCATTATCTTTTTTGCTCCTGTATAAAATATTAGTGATACTCATCAGTCAATTTTCAGAATCATATTCAGGATTCTTCTTGCGCTGAGACGGATCTCTCCTTCGGTAATAAAGCCTTTTTCGTATGCTTCTTTTATGCGTTCCGGATATCCTGCTGCCATCTTGATATCGTTTCCTGCCTTTGTTTCGCGATAGTGTTCTCCGAATGTCCACCAGTCTGTTGTAACCATTCCGTCGAATCCCCATTCATCCCGGAGAATACCTGTCAGGAGTTCTTTGTTCTCTGAAGCGTGGATGCCGTTGATCAGGTTATAGGAGGACATAATTGTATATGGATGAGCCTCTTTTACAATGATCTCAAACTGTTTCAGATAAATCTCACGGAGTGCTCTCTCTGATACTCTGGAATCAGAATCCTTACGGTTTGTCTCCTTATTATTGGCTGCAAAATGCTTCACACTTGCTCCGATATGCTGAGACTGGATGCCTCTTACCATAGCTGCACCTGTCTTTCCTGCAAGGTACGGATCTTCAGAATAATACTCAAAGTTACGGCCACAGAGCGGGCTTCTGTGAATGTTGCAGGCAGGAGTAAGCCAGATACTGATATTATTTTCTTTTACTTCTTCCGCTCCTGCTTTACCAACTTTCTCTACCAGTTCTTCATCCCAGGTGCTGGCAAGAAGTGTGGCACATGGCCAGGCAGTTGTGTTCACTCCGCATTTCGGAAGAATACGAAGTCCGGCTGGTCCGTCTGCAGTCATCACATTCGGGACTCCGTATTCCGGAAGATTTCCCATTCCAAATGTATTGGCACATCCTGTGTTTGGCTGTCCGCCAAGGAGATTGATACAGTCATCCAATGTCAGGATATCCATAAACTCATCCAATGTCATTTTACCATCTGCTACATCAGAGAAGCGAACTCCCTTGGAATCAAGAAAATCAAGAAAGTCTATTCCTTTTTGTCCTCTTGTATCAGGGCATGGAAGACCAATGGCATATTTATCCTGTCTCGGAAGTCCTTCTTCTTCCACATATTCACGCTGTGGAAGTTCCTCATAAGAACCGTCCGCAAGCATACGTTTCTGAAGATGATATGGTGCTGCCTTCCGGCTTAACTGCTCAGTTACTGTATCTTCTTTTACTACATATGTAAAGTCAATCTTCGCTGCATCTCTTACGTTTGTACCAATATAGATTGCATATTCTCCTGCTTCCAGAACATAGGCTGATTTGCATACTTTTCCCAGATCATCGTAGGATGCCATCTGATTCACAGGAATTTTCAGGGTAAGGATCTGGCGTTCACCCGGCTGAAGAATGCTGGTCTTTTTGAATGCTCCCAGCACTTTCGCAGGCTTTCCGAGTTTACCCTGTGGTGCTCCGTAATAGAGCTGGATAACTTCTTTTCCCGCTGTTTTTCCAGTATTGGTTACTTCTGTAAGGACTGTGATCACACCGTTTTCTTCGGAAGCACCTGTCACCTTCCAGTCGAAATCTGTGTAGGAAAGTCCAAATCCAAACGGATAATTTACTCTCTCCGCTGCACCCGGAATTGTCTCAAAGTAACGGTATCCTACATAAATATCTTCTGTATAATCTACATAGAATGCAGACTCATGGAAGTTTGCTGTGGATGGATAATCTTCCAGATCTTTTGCATAAGTATCGGATAATTTACCGGATGGATTAACATCACCACAAAGTATATCTGCTGTTGCAAGACCACCTTCCATTCCCCCCTGCCATGCCATCAGTACTGACTGGATCTCATCACAGTCTCTGAACCATTTCGTGTCCACGATACCGCCAACATTCATCACTACGATTACATGTGGGAATGCTTTCTTTACTTTCTCTACCATGGCATTCTCTGCATTTGTCAGGCAGAAATCACCGTTTTCAAAAATCTTCGCTGACAACTCGGAGTTTCTTTTTTCCTCTCCGTCAAGAACGTATCCATCCTGTGCTGCTTCACATTTTCTGTCCCATCCTTCGCCTGAAAAACGGCAAATGGTAATTACTGCAGTATCTGTATATTCTCGCGCTTCATTCAGAAGTTCATCCGGAAGCTCCGGCTCAACTGTCATACCTGGTACTGCACCATCTGCGTACTGTTTCTGAATGTCTTCCTCATAATATTTCGCAAGTTTATCGAAAACTTCTACTTTTCCCTCATCCTCTTTAATCTTCATGCCCTCATAAAGATTACGGATGTATTCTACAGTTACATCGCCGCTTCCTCCGCCGCCTTTTACGTAGTCTACAGTACCCTTACCAAAGAGTGCGACTTTCGTCCCTTTCCGGATCGGAAGTGTGTTTTTCTCGTTTTTCAGAAGAACCATTCCCTCTCCTGCTGCCATTCTGGAAAGTGCAATATGTTCTTTACTTCCTGTAACTCTTCGTCCATCTTCTCCCAACGGAAGCACAGGCTGGAAGAAGCTTCTCTGCCATTTTGCCATTATTTTAATCCTCCTTTAATTCTCCTTAGTCAAGCAGATAAAATCATCCGCTTCGCTACTTGCCTGATTTGGTTAAAGTTCTTCCTTCAAAAATGCAAAAGGGTCTTCATCCTGAAGGAAATGCATAAGCTGATATGCACACATGATCGCTACATTTTCTTCACGCAGAATCCTCTTTACTTCTTCTCTGTCAGCAAGTACAACTTCTATTTCTTCGGTGTCTTCCTGTGCATCTTTGCTGATCTCACCTTCCGCATATCCGTAAACAGTTGCGCAGGATTCATCTGTCATGCCAACCGTTGTGAAATAAGGTTTCTCAAATGCAGGATCTACTTTCAGAGGTGTGAATTTCAGTCCTGTTTCCTCGTACATTTCTCTTACTGCACCCTCATGGAATTCTTCGTTCGGTTCGACCAGACCTGCCGGGAATTCGTAGATATATCCGCCAATTGCGTATCTGTACTGACGTACTAATACAACTCTGTCTCTCTTTTCCCCATAAAGACTGTAAATGATCACGCCATCCGGAGTGTTTTTACCTGTTTTTATCTTTAATTCGTTAATACTCTTCGCACGGGATGCCACGAAATATGACACAGGAGTGTTGTGAATGCTTGTTGCATTTAAATGGTACAAATTTAAAAATTTACAATCTGTCAGTTTTTCAATATTGTGTATCTGTCCCATAATGGATACTTCCTTTCGCTTTCTATACCTTCGCTGATTATTACAGCCAATTTTCTTCTATCTCTGTTTTTAGTTCGCAAAACATCTGATAAAACTCTTCTTTTGCATCAGCTATAATTCCTAACGCAATTTTCTGATTGTAAGAATGTGTAACATTATTTCTTGCCTGCAATGCACGAAGCCACTGCTCCTCATCTCTTATCATTCCTGCTTTATAGGCAGTCTTCAGAATGATTTTCGGTGAACCTGTTGCTCCCTCTGCATATCCATGAATCTCCAGTATTTCTTTCATCATTTTCCATGACTGCTCAAAACAAATTTCATACAATCCTACGAGTCCGGTAATCACTACATTATCATATGGTTCTTCATAATTATAAATATCTTTCATGTTAGACAGTGCATTGCAGAAATTCTCATATTTTCTCATACAAAATCCTCCCTTCCTTCTCTATAGATTCTCTTAATTCATCCTGCATGTCACGATCAAGATTTACAATATCATACTCCAGAAGAGTACTTGTCTCTTCATCCACATCTAACGCAAACCTTGCAAAATCTCCTCCTGTGACTGCAATATCTATATCACTTGTTCTTCTGAAATCCCCTCTTGCTCTCGAACCAAAAAGAATTACTTTTTCAATATCATATTTTTGCGCAAGGTTTCGGATTTCTTCTATAACTTCCGGTCTGATTCCTGTATCATTCATTTTATAAACCTCACATTCCGATGTTTATATCGTCTGTTTTATCTTACCATATTATCGTATCTTTTTTAAGTCTGTCTGACAATTTCCGTAATTATTTTTTACACATAAAAAGAAGAACAGCCGCAGATTTTTCATCATACGGCTGTTCTTCTTTTTTATTTATTGTACTGCCAATTTATTTATTCTTTATCAGATATAAAATCAATCTCCCTTGAGCACCACGCGGATTCTCTTATAAATCAGGAATACGATCAGGGATGTCAGAGCATATTTGAATATGTTGAATGGGAAAATGATCATTGCTGCAAATGTAAGAAGATTATTTACAGAACTGTGTACTGCACTTCCCATTTCAATAAATGCTTCTACCGGCATTCCAAAAGCCTTTCCGTATGCCGGAAGTAACACGAATGCATTGATAAAGCATGCAACTACTGCTGTAAGTACGGTTCCAACTGCCATTCCGATCACTGCATGTTTTCTACTCTTAACAGATTTATAGCGGTAGATCAGACCTGCCGGAACTGCAAATGTACATCCAAAGATGAAGTTTGCCACATCGCCTACACCTGCTGTCATAGAGCCCTTTGTTACCAGATGCACAAGAATCTTCACCAGCTCGATCAGTACACCTGCGATCGGTCCCATTGCAAATGAGCCAACCAGTACCGGGATTTCTGAAAAGTCCAGCTGATAAAAAGTCGGTGCCAGGAAAGGAAGCGGAAACTCCAGATTCATTAAAATTCCTGCGATAGCGCCAAGCATGGCTATCTGTGTAACGGTTCTCGTCTTACTCCTTGCCATCGCATTTCCATTTCTTAATACCTGTTCACTCATACTGTTTCTCTCCTTTGAAATTATTCTTTATGGATATGTCTCATATCCTGTTAAAAGAAAATTCCACAAGCTTTCTATATAATGAAGATTTTCTTCAACATATAAAAAACCCCGGATCATATCCGGGGTAATGAGCACGTATGGTAAATATCGCGTGTTCTTCTCTCATCCAGACTATACTGTCGGTTCTGGAATTTCACCAGATCAGCCACCGAAGCGGGTCGCGGACTATAACCGCCGGTAGGGAATCTCAGCTGATGCTGATCACCACAACCCCGAAGAATTTTCTTTTATTTGCGTCTGATTATACTACATACAGGCATCTATTTCAATATCATTTGTGACTTTTTTCTGAGTTTTATTTCCATTTAAGTTACTGTTCACTCCGTTCTCAGTAACACGCTTCGCGATGCACAGAATTTATGCTAATCGCATAAATTCGCGCGGTATATCTCGGGTTTTCTGTGACCTTCGCTCACAAAAAACACCTCGCGGGATATTACCAGTGAACAGTAACCCATTTAATCAATATTGTTAACCCTACAACCCGCTAATACAACAACAAGCGTGTCTCCACCCTCGGTATTCTCAAATGAACTGGTTCCAAGCGGCAGACCGGTTACTTCTACTGTATCATCCTCGAAAACATCATCCAATTCTCCATTATAATAAACAGAATACTGCTGTTCTTCTCCATCTATCAGATTTAGCCATGTCAGATAATGTCCTTCTTCCATTTCCTCTTCCTGAACCTGTATTACGTATGCGTCCGAAATTCTCATCAGCTTATCACCATATCTGGATGGATTTTTGTTGATATGGCGAAAATCCAGTTCTGCATCTATCATTTCATCCGGTATTACCAGTTCTGGTGAAGCAGGGAAAAGATCATCATGTTCTTCCAGAAAAGTTTCCGCCTTCTCCGTTAATGTATACTCTGTACTGCATTGATCCTGTATATATGTATACAAATCCAGTGCTGTATAGCTTGCACCTGTATTCTCTGAGGCATATACATTTAAACTGTCCAGAGGTGTTACTCCCTGTAAAATAACCGCTGATAATGCTGCTATTGCAATCCTTTTCATAATTGTTTTTGCTGCCATAGTTATCCCCCTTTTCTTTTGTAACATTTACCATTAATTATATCTTCGCTCTTTCTTTAATATCCTCTACAAATGCTGTAGCTATTTTCTTTCTGTTGGAATATACAACCGCTTTGTTCCCGCTTCTCAGACATATCGTTATTTTATAATTTGAGCCTGCCCATATAAACAGAAGAACACATATGATCATTCCAGGATTAGAAAAACAGGAAATCACTGCCAGACAAATGAAAAATATATAATATCCTGGTATTTTGTAGTTCATAAGTATTGCCGTAATATCTTCATAATAAATCACAGGAATCATATTCTTCTTTACCGGCTTTATATCTATAGTCAGCTTTTCATGATCAGCAAGAATTGTGCTGTAAATCCTTCCCGTCAGCCACGATAAATAAATTCCTCTTGAAGAACTCATGGTATACTTCATATTCTGCTTTGTCACAGCATTTTCTTTTTCCTGTGTAGCCTGTGCTTGAGTTTCCAGTGCTTCCATATTACTTTCCCCTCTTATTTCAGTTTTTACCGACCAATGTCTGCAGCAGTGCAATGGGTATTGTCACAAATCCTGCAACCATACAGATAATAAAACGTGTCATGTAGAAATATGTTGCATTGGAATAAACATACACTTTCTTAGACCACCATATCTTATTAGTCGCCCAGTATGCTGCCGCTATGTAAGCGATCATAAGTATTGCTGCCATAGTTTTCACCTCACTTATGTACAATCTTCAGTAATTCATTTAGAGGATTATTATAATTCACTCATCCTTTATTACACTCATTATAACCTTCTCTTGTCAGCTTTTCATTCACTGGCAGTATATGTTTTATGCCACAGCAACAATAATTTTCCCGCTTATAACCGAATATTATCCTTATGTCTTATACTCGATACTCTCAAATATAAAATTTACAATTTTCTTTGATAATTGACGAAATACTGAGAATATGCTTTAATGGATTCAGCATAAACACTTCAAGAGAACAACCATAGTTCTCAACTACGCATTTACACCAACGATACATGTATCATATCTCACAAAAAGAAATGGGGGAACGCAAATGGGACTTATAGCTATCAGTAGTCTGATGCTCTTGGGCGGTATGTATCTGATGATCGCATTCGCATGGTGGCTTCTGCAGATCATTGCCAACTGGAGAATCTTTACCAAAGCAGGGGAGACCGGATGGAAAAGTATTATTCCAATATATGGCGATTATATTTCTTATAAAATCGCATGGCAGCCTGCATATTTCTGGCTGACATTGGTTCTTGGAATCGTATCTTCCTGCTTACAGGGAACTCTTGAAACAAACGACAGTTTAATGATCTCCATGATCATCGTACTGATCAAAATCATACTTGCCATAATCAGCATTATGTACAGTGTTAAGCTTGCAAGAGCCTTCGGCAGAGGCACAGGATTCGCCATTGGCCTTATTTTCTTACCGCCAATCTTCATGCTGATTCTTGGCTTCGGCGATGACAGATATTATGGGGCAGATAAATAAGTATATATTAAATGGAAAATCCCCGGAACTTACGTTCCGAGGATTTTTACATATATACAGATTACAGTTTATTATAGAATTCTGTTGTCAAAATATTCTTTTACCGTTTCACAGCAAAAATCAGAATTGTCAGTCCACTGGAGCAGACAGATAACTTGCCAGACAATATCCAGATGAACCTTGATAATACACAGAAATAAATCCGTTTCCGGCATCTCCGAATGTAGCAACGGCTGTTCCCAACGGAATCTGACAAATTTCAGCAGCATTTACA
>ERZ779895.4163-NODE-4163-length-10271-cov-4.252545_pt1 | contig 10271 bp, 9 predicted proteins | sample MGYA00511093_ERZ779895 | MGnify/ENA primary metagenome ERZ779895 (study PRJEB29588, sample SAMEA2142970) | human gut metagenome | biome: human gut; feature: human-associated habitat; material: faeces | place: Denmark | collected 2008/2010 ... | reverse complement strand
GGCCGGTACCTTCGCGGACACCATGGTGCTCGACAAGCTCGCAGGAGAGGCGGAGGCGGCCGGAATGTTCGCAACGGCAGAGGAATGCTCTTCCTACGCTGCGTCTGCGGCAAACAGCGCCTACGAGCTGACATTCCTGTTTGCGGCTTTCTGCTGCATCATCTACGTCGGTTTCATTAAGAAACAGAAGTTCACAGCTGCCCAGGAAGGTCCGAAATATCTCGGAGCTCTCTGCGAGACAGCCGGTCAGTTCGCGTATATCTTCGCACTCTCCGACACGGTCCACGCAGCGATCTCCGCGCCGATCATCTCCGCATACTGCGTCGCGTCAGTCGTATGGAGCCGGATCTTCCTGAAAGAGAAGCTTTCCTGGAAACACTATGCGATGATCGCACTGGTTGTGGTCGGGATCGTGATGCTCGGGGTGTTTGATATCTGATCGATGTGTATGTAAGAAAGACTGCTGTTGGTGACAGATCATATGCTGCCATCGACGGCAGTTTTTTTCACCATTTTCGGTGAAACGTGGTAGAATAGGGACAGCTTGCAAAGGAGGAAACACATCATGTCATTAGAAAAAGCAAAAGCAGATCTTGATAAAAAAGGTTTTCTGGATCATGTGATCGAACTTGCAGATTCGACAGCAACGGTCGCAGAGGCGGCGGAGGCACTTGGCGTAGAACCGGGAATGATCGCGAAGACGATGTCATTTTTACAGGGAGACGCGCCGGTCCTGATCCTGACGGAAGGAACCGCAAAGATTGATAACCATAAATACAAAGAAACCTTTCATATGAAGGCGAAGATGATCCCGTTTGATGAAGTGGAAGAAAAGATCGGCCATGCGCCGGGCGGCGTGTGCCCGTTCGGGATCAATGACGGGATCACGGTGTATCTGGACGAGAGCTTAAAGCAGTTTACGACCGTTTACCCGGCAGCCGGAAACGACCACAGCGCGGTAAAACTCACGATCCCGGAGCTGGAGAAAGTCGCCGGTGCGAAAGGCTGGGTGGATGTATGTAAGGAGCCGGAGGAGTAGGGAAAACGGATAGTCCGGAAATCTGTACATCATGTTCAGAAAATTCATTGGAAGGCGATGAAATGCAGTTTCGCAAAAAATTCACGGAAAAAGAATTTCGCGGAATGTCAGAAAAATATAGAAAAAGAAAGAGTCATGTCATCCGACGAGAATGGCACGGCTCTTTCTTTTTACGGTTACATCGAGATCCACCCAAACGCATTCGCCACGGAGCTCACAAGAATGATCGCGGCAAAGATCGGGCAGAGGTATTTGATCATGAACTGGAAGATGGCTTTCCGCTTGAACGGGTGGCCGCCCTCGGTAACTTCGTTCTCGATCTTTTCCACACCGATGACTCTCGATACGAGCAGGCAGGTCGCGATCGCCGCGATCGGCATCATGACGGAGTTGGTCAGAAAATCAAAGAAATCAAGGAACTGCATTCCGATCACGGTAATGCCCGCCAGCGGACCATATCCGAGGCAGGAGAGTGTTCCGAGAAAGATCATGACAACGGTCATAAAGACGGTCGCTTTTTTCCGGCCCCAGTGCAGCTCATCCTCGAAGGTGGATACGGCGCTCTCGGTCAGGGCGATGGAGCTTGTGACCGCCGCAAACAGGACGAGGAGAAAGAACAGGATCCCTGTGCCTGTTCCGAATCCCATGCCCGCAAATACCTTCGGAAGTGTGATGAACATGAGGGAAGGTCCAGCCTGGAGAGTATCCGGGTCGCCGCCGGAGAAGGCAAAGACGGCCGGAATGATCATGAGTCCGGCCATGATCGCGATCGCAGTGTCAAAGATCTCAACATTTTTCGTCGAATCCTCGATCGAGGTGTCCTTTTTCATATAGGAGCCGAACGTGACGAGGATTCCCATCGCGATCGACAGGGAGTAGAACATCTGCCCCATCGCGGAGACGACGGTCATCCAGGAGAAGTTTTCGAGGTTTGGAACCAGGAAATATTTCACGCCTGCCATCGCGCCCGGTCTTGTCACGGAGTAGACCGCGATGATCACGGAGAGGATCACGAGGATCGGCATCATAAATTTTGAGACTCGCTCGATCCCGTTCCGGACACCCATGTAGATGATCACAACTGTGAACATGGTGAAGATCAGGAAGCAGATCTCCGCGGAAAATCCGTTGGAGATAAAGCCGGAGAAATAGTCGTCAGCCGCGAGTGCCTGTCCGTGTCCCAGAAGATACTCAAACAGGTATTTGATGACCCAGCCGCCGATCACGGAATAGTACGGCACGATCAGGATCGGGATCACGGCGTTGATCCAGCCGCCGGCGGACAGGAGTTTTGACTTTCCAAAGGATTCGTAGGCTCCGACCGGGCTTTTTTTCGTCATGCGCCCTAAGGAGGTCTCCGCCATGATCATCGTGTAGCCGAAGGTCAGCGCCAGGATGATATAGATCAGTAAGAAGATCCCGCCTCCGTATTTCGCGGCGAGATACGGGAAACGCCAGATGTTTCCCAGTCCCACGGATGCGCCCGCCGCCGATAAGACGAAACCGAGTTTTCCGGAGAACGAACTGCGTTTATGATTCATAATATAGTCTCCTCGTGTTTTTTTCACAAATACATTTGTGCGTGTAAGAGACAGTCTATCATAGAACATGCGAAAAAGCAATTTGATCTGCGGGAGACGGTGAAAATGGAATAGAGAGGCCGCCTGTCATAGTTTCAGCACATGGAATGACAGCGGATGTGGCAAATATCAGAGGAAGGTCGGGATAACAAATTTTAGAATCTGGAATGAAAAAATTCCGTGAAACAGAACATGTATAAAAAGAGGAACATCCGGAGAATCCTATAATTTGATGGCGAAATTGATAATTTTGCGCTATAATACACTCATACCTACCGGAAAATAGGATTTAACAAAACTCAGCGGTATTCGTGACTGGAGAAAAATGAGAGATTGTCAGAGTACGGGGGCATAGATACAGAGAGGTGAAATTGTGTTAAAAGCAGAAAATTTAGTCCTCCATGTGGAGGATAACGGGACGAAAAAATGTCTCCTGGATCATATTTCTTTCCAGGTGGACGATGGAGAAATGCTGGTGATCACGGGACCGAACGGCGGCGGTAAGTCTACGCTGGCGAAGGTCTTGATCGGGATCGAGAAGGCGGAGAGCGGAAAGATCTTTTTAAACGGGGAGGATATCACGGATTACGATATCAACCACCGTGCGAATGCCGGGATCGGCTACGCGTTCCAGCAGCCGCCGAGATTTAAGGGAATGACGGTGCAGAGACTTCTCGCACTGGCAGCAGGAAGAGAAATGTCAGACGTCGAGTGCTGTAAGTTATTATCGGATGTCGGACTCTGCGCGGAGGAATATTTAAACCGCCAGATCGATGGAACGCTCTCCGGCGGCGAGATGAAACGGATCGAGATCGCGACAGTTCTTGCGAAGGAACATACCTTATGTATTTTTGATGAGCCGGAAGCCGGGATCGACCTCTGGAGCTTTTCCATGCTGATCCATAAATTCGAGGAGATCCACAAAGAGAAAAAACAGAGTCTGATCGTGATCTCCCACCAGGAGAAGATCATCAGCATGGCGGACCGGATCATGGTGATCGATGATGGAAAGATCAAGGCGGAAGGTCTCAGAGAAGATGTCCTTCCGTGCCTGAACGGTCTCGATAAATGTCATACATGTGCAGGAAAAGCGGGGGTGAGAGCGTAATGGTAGAGCTGGATCATGTAGTAGAAGAAGTATTGAAAGTCATCAATGACAATGGATTTTCCCAGAAAGGCGCTTTCAACCTGCGTCAGAACGGAACTTCCATCTGCCACGGGGACAGTGAGCACATCAAGATCAAAAAGAAGACGGACAAGCCGGGGATCGATATCTATATCGACGGCGAGACAAAGGGCGAGAAGGTCTATATTCCGGTCGTTGTCAGCGTTTCCGGCATGACGGATCTTGTATATAATGATTTTTACATCGCAGATGGCGCGGACGTGACGATCGTTGCGGGATGCGGGATCCACAACAGCGGCTGCAATGAGAGCCGTCATGACGGGATCCATACCTTCCATGTAGGAAAAAATGCCAACGTGCGCTACGAGGAAAAGCATTACGGAGAGGGAAACGGAACGGGACAGCGGATTCTGAACCCGGTGACAAATATTGAAATCGGAGAAAATTCCGTTTTTACGCTGGATACCGTACAGATTAAGGGCGTTGACTCAACAATTCGTACGACGAATGTTGTGATGGATGCAAACTCCAAACTGTTCGTGCTCGAACGTCTGATGACAGACGGTGACCAGAAGGCAGAGTCGGATATTGAAGTATGTATGAACGGAAGCGGTTCTTCCGCACAGATTATTTCACGTTCTGTCGGAAAGGGCAATTCCTCCCAGGTCTTCCATCCCAAGGCAGTCGGCAAAAACAAATGCCACGCCCATATCCAGTGCGATTCTATCATCATGGATCACGCACAGGTCGGATCTATTCCGGAGATCCAGGCAAAACATGTGGATGCGGCAATCATCCACGAGGCGGCGATCGGACGGATCAATGATGAGCAGCTATTGAAACTCAGAACGCTCGGCATGACGGAAGCGGAGGCGGAAAACGTCATTATTGAAAACTTCCTGAGCTGAAGAAAAAAAGGAAACAAGAGAACAAAAAAGAGGCATTTCCAGTCTGCATAGATGGAGATGCCTCTTTTTGTGCATTTTTCACAAAAGCAGGTAGTAAATTTTACTAAAATAAAAAGTAAAATATTTTGACTTTTAACATATGATAAATTTGTACTGTTGAAAAAAGGAAAGATACAAGATAGAGAAATGGGGAAAGCGAAAATGGGTATTGTGATCAATCATTCCGAAAATATTTTCCTGCCGCAGATGATCATTACGAAGCCGGAGATGGAAGAAAAGGTGGAAGCGTTTGTGAAAAACGGCGGAACCGTAATCGTGACGTACCGACACGCCGTGAAAGATGCGGACAACAACGTTCCGTTCGGCGAGACACTGCCGGTGCACTACAATGCGCTTGCGGGTCTGACCGTAGAAGAGACGGAGAGCCTGCAGGACTATGATGCATTCCCGGTTGTGGGAAGCGGCGTGTTCGAGGGCGTGGAAGGCACAGGCGGAATTTTCCGTGATATGATTCAGGTGCAGGATGCGGAAGTGCTGTTCCATTACGCGGATGCGTTCTATCTGGAATTCGCAGCCGTGATGAGAAAACAGACCGGCAGGGGAACTTTGTATTACGTGAGCTGCGGTCTGGAAGAGAAGATCACGAAGCTTCTGATGGAGCAGGTGATGCGGGACTGGCATTTCCAGATGGTGCCGTCCGAAGAGGGCCTTGAGATCGTGACGAGAGGAAACGAGAAGCAGAAGGTGACGATGTACATCAACCACAATGCAAAGGAAGTGACGTATGGGGATATGACACTGGCACCGTTTGCATGCAAGATTTTAGAAGCATAATATAAAAGAGTAAACGAGAGAAAAGGCGCGGCCGCCCGGAGCAAAAAACAGCTTCGGGCGGGCCGTGCCTTTTGCGTGCTGACAAAAAAGATGCAAAAAGCGGAATTCTGTGTTGACAAGTGTCCGAAAAAAACTTGTAAATAAGACGCGAGTGTGCAAAAATAGACATAAAACAGATGCGGAGGCATCCTGAAAAAAAGAGGAGAACAACATGGAAAAACAGAAAAAGATAGCACTGATTAACGATCTGACAGGCTTTGGCCGGTGCTCGACGGCTGTGATGGCGCCGATCGTGTCGGCGCTGAGGATTCAGGCGGTGGCAGTTCCGACCGCAATTCTCTCAGCACACACGCAGTTTCCGACGTATTACTTTGATGATTATACTGACCGGATGAAGGATTACATTCAGACCTATAAGGATCTGAAGCTCGATTTCGATGCGATCTCGACCGGCTTCTTAGGATCGGAACAGCAGGTGGATATCGTGCTTGATTTTATCCGCCATTTTAAGACGGACCGCAACTTTGTCATCGTCGATCCGGTCATGGGGGACTATGGGAAGCTGTATCGGACGTACACGAAAGAGATGTGCGAAAAGATGAAAGAACTGGTTCACTACGCGGATATCATCACGCCGAACCTGACAGAGCTCTGCACACTGATCGATGCGCCGTATCCGGAGAACGGGGCTTCGATTGAGGAGCTGAAAGAGATGTGCGGAAAACTGGCGGAGCGGGGACCGAAACACATCGTGGTGACGGGCATCCACTTTAACCAGACACAGATTGCCAACTTTATCTATAACAAAGGCGAGGATTTCCAGATCGTCATGGTAGACCGCATCGGCGGCGACCGGAGCGGTACGGGAGATGTCATTGCGGCAATTATCGCAGGCATGTATCTGAACGGCCGCAGCCTGTACGAGTCGGTGAAAAAGGCGGCGGATTACGTATCGAAATGCATCCGCTACTGCGAAGAAAACGAAGTGCCGAGCTACTGGGGACTCTGCTTTGAAATGTTTATGAAGGACTTAACGGAGGAAGCGTAATGTATTTATATACTGTAACCGGAGCCGTCGGCGAGGAAGGGTATCTCGACCTTGCAAAGAGCGGCGATCTTACCGGAAAAAATGTCTATGTCAACATGACAAACAAATGCCCGTGCAGCTGTGTGTTCTGTCTGCGCCAGACGAAACAGCAGCAGGAGGGAAATACACTGTGGTTAAAAGAGGGCGAGCCATCCGTTGAGACGATGCTGGAGCTGTTCGCACAGTACGATCTGAACGTGATCAATGAACTGGTCTTCTGCGGCTTCGGAGAACCGCTTGAGCGGCTTGAGGATGTCTGCCGGGTGATCGATTCCTTAAAAGAAACGTATCCGAACCTGAAAGTGCGTCTGAATACGATCGGTCTTGCCAACCTGATCCATGGAAGAGATGTCACCCCGGAATTAAAGGGAAGATTCGATACCGTCTCGATTTCCTTAAACGCGCCGGATGAAAAGGAATTTCTGGAGCTCACGCGGTCGAAATTCGGCATCCAGTCGTACGAGGCGATCAAGGAGTTTGCGGTTCTTTCCAAACAGTATGTGCCGAATGTTGTGATGACGGTTGTCGAGAAAGTCATGCCAGAGGAGAAAATTCAGAAGTGCCAGGAGATCTGCGATACCTTAGGAGTTACTTTACGTGTCCGCCCGTTTGAAAATTGAGAGGCCCGCAATCTTTCGCTTGTATTTGAACGACATAACGCCTATAATGGGAAGGAAAAACAAAAGAGAGGGAGAGACGTATGAACGAGTCTAATGGAGTCCTCCGCGATGCGAGAAAGCTCGGCATTCCTAAAATGCTGATTCTCGGATTGCAGCACATGTTTGCCATGTTCGGTGCAACCATTCTGGTGCCGATTCTGGTAAACAGCTACTTTGTAGACGCATGCGGCGAGGGGCCGTCCCGCGGTCTTACCGTATCCGTCACACTGTTCTGCGCCGGCTTTGGAACCCTGCTGTTCCATCTGTGCGCGAAATTTAAAGTACCGGCATTTCTTGGTTCTTCGTTTGCATTCTTAAGCGGTTTCGCCGCTGTTGCAAACCTGAATACCGGAAAATATGCCAGCATGAGTGTCAACGACAAGGCAGCCTATGCCTGCGGAGGTATTGTGGTAGCAGGTCTTCTGTACCTGATTTTTGCCTTGATCATCCGCATGGTCGGCGTCAAACGCGTGATGCGCTACCTGCCGCCGGTTGTCACAGGTCCGGTTATCATCTGCATTGGCCTCAGCCTTGCTGGTTCCGCCATTAATAATGCTTCGACGAACTGGTTCCTGGCACTGGTTGCGCTGGCAGTCATCATCATTTTCAACATCTGGGGAAAAGGAATGTTCAAAATCATTCCGATTCTGATGGGCGTTGTGATTGCCTACGCTGTGGCAGTTGTCCTGAATGCACTCGGCATCAAAAATCCGGACGGATCCGTGATCATCAACTTTGTGCCGGTTGCACAGGCAGGCATCGTCGGACTTCCGCCGCTGCAGCTCTGCAAATTCGATCTGACCAGCATTATGATCATGGCACCGATCGCGATCGCGACCATGATGGAGCATGTCGGCGATATGTCGGCGATCTCTGCAACCGTAGGAGAGAACTTCCTTTCTGATCCGGGCCTGCACAGAACCCTGCTCGGCGATGGTCTTGCAACCGCAATGGCAGGTTTCATCGGCGGACCGGCCAACACGACGTACGGCGAGAACACCGGCGTTCTGGAATTGAGCCGCGTACATGACCCGAGAGTCATCCGTATTGCCGCAGTCTTTGCGATTATCGTCAGCTTCATTCCGAAGGTATCGGCACTCATCAGCACCATGCCGTCCTCTATCATCGGAGGCGTCAGCTTCATGCTGTACGGTATGATTTCTGCCATCGGTGTGCGCAACGTGGTAGAGAATAAAGTAGACCTGACCAAATCGAGAAACCTGATCATCGCGGGCGTCATCTTTGTCTGCGGACTGGGCTTCAGCAACGGTCTCTCCTTTACGATCGGCGGAACGACCGTCACCCTGACTGCACTTGCCATTGCAGCCATCGCAGGAATCCTGCTGAACATGATTCTGCCGGGCAATGATTACGAATTCGGCGTAAACGAGTCCGGGGACGAGAACAGAGGAATCCACGCATAAAGAAAAATGAAAAAGAAAATCCGTTTTTTCTGCATCTGTATTCTGCACAAAGGAATGTGCAGAAACAGAGGGGAAAAAGCGGATTTTCTTTGCATTTCGGTACGGGCAAGTGCATACTGGAGAGTAAGAAGATGTAAGGCTGGTAAAAAAATGACACACGAAAGATCGAAAAATGGGATGATGGGACAGGTCGTCGGATCCTTATATTATCTGGATCCAACGGTGATTCCGCGGCTGAAAAGTCTGCGAAGCGGTGACGATCCGGTGTTTTCGTTTGGTGTTTTATTTTACGCGTTCAAACGCAATCCGCGGAGAGTGGTTCAGCACGTAGATGATGCCGCGCCGTTCAAATCCGTTTTTCTGGATCAGATGCTGCATGATTTGATTGTCCGCATGCGTATCGACGCGCAGGTGCGGGATCTGTGCCCAGCAGTAATCGACGATCTGGGAGAAAAATCCGTGGATTGTTCCGTCTGAGGCAACCTGGTGGATCGTGCCATACGGCGCATCGGAGAGCCAGGAGCCGTCGTCGATCTGCAGATACGTCGGATCCTCACCGATGATGAAGGCAAACGCGCCGTGCAGCGTGCCGTTTTCTTCCAGGACAAAAAGCTGTTTGTCACGGATTCTGTTGTGAATCAGCTCCTCCGGCGGAAAATGGTTTCCCCACTGATTCGGATTTCCGGTTTCCTGCATAAAAGAGCGGGCGTACGCATAGATTGACATGATCGAAGTAAAATCCTCCGGGACGGCAAGTCGTATCATGATAAAAATTCTCCTTTTAGTTCAAAATAAGCAGTTTTATTGTAGCACAGCGGACGATGAAGCACAAGAAAGAGAAAACAGGATTTGACTTTTTGAAAAATCCCATGTACAATGCAGTTAGTTATAACTAACTAAAGCAACCAAAACCACAACAAAACGATTTCTGCCGGTCCTGGATGGGCCGGTTCCGTATCAAATTGTCAGAAAGGAAAGAATATGAAACAAAATCGAAAACGAAAAGAGACGGCGGGCATGAATTTTCTCCGCTATCTCGGCCCGGGACTTCTTGTCACGGTCGGTTTTATCGACCCGGGAAACTGGGCATCCAACATTGCCGCCGGATCGGGTTACGGCTACGAGCTTCTGTGGATGGTCACCTTGTCCACGATCATGCTGATTTTTCTGCAGCACAATGCGGCGCATCTCGGCATTGCCACGGGAAAGTGCCTCTCGGAGGCGGCGAGCCTCTATCTGCCTGCATGGCTGAAAAACACGATTCTTGCGACGGCGATGATGGCAGCAGTGGCGACCGCAATGGCGGAGATCCTAGGCGGTGCGATTGCGCTCCAGATGCTGTTCGGCATTCCGATCAAGCTCGGCAGCATGATGATTCTCGTGCTGGTTCTGATCTGCGAGTTTACAAGTGCTTACAAACGGATTGAAAAACTGATCATTGTGTTTGTCTCGCTGATCGGCTTTTCATTCCTCTTTGAGGTCTGGATCGCCGATATCGACTGGGCGCAGGCGGCTGTCGGCTGGGTAAAACCGTCGTTTCCAGAGCACTCAATGCCGGTCATCTTAAGCGTCCTCGGTGCGGTCGTCATGCCGCACAACCTGTTTCTCCACTCG
>ERZ779895.4157-NODE-4157-length-10286-cov-6.016909_pt1 | contig 10286 bp, 9 predicted proteins | sample MGYA00511093_ERZ779895 | MGnify/ENA primary metagenome ERZ779895 (study PRJEB29588, sample SAMEA2142970) | human gut metagenome | biome: human gut; feature: human-associated habitat; material: faeces | place: Denmark | collected 2008/2010 ... | reverse complement strand
CGATGCGGAACTGGTTCTGCAGCAGCTCGCCCACGCAGCGCAGGCGGCGGTTGCCGAGGTGGTCAATGTCGTCCTTAAAGACGATGCCGTGCGCCAGCGCGTTCATGTAGTTGATGGAAGCGAGGATATCGTCGACGAGAATGTGCTTGGGCACAAGGCGGTCGGCGTTGTCGCGAATGGCTTCCTTGAGCTCCTCGCCGCTGTACTGCTCGAGCAGCTCCTTGAGCACGCTCTCGCGCACGCGCTCCTTGATGCCGCACTCGGCCACGGGGTCAAAGTCGACAAAGCGGCCGAGATCGACCATGTGGTTGGAGAACACGCGCATCGTGCGGCCATCGACCTCGATGGTCACATCGTTGACGCCGATGGCATCCATCTCGCGGGCCTCCTCGTCGGTGACGATGTGGCCGGCGTCAAACATGATCTCGCCCGTGCGCGGGTCGGCGACGGGATAGACGAGCTTCTGCCCGCGGATACGCGCCCACAGGGAGAGCTTCTTGTTGTACTTGTAGCGGCCGACCATGGACAGGTCATAGCGGCGCGGGTCGAAGAAGAGGTTGTTGATGAGGGTCTCGCAGGCCTCGACCGTGGGCGGCTCGCCCGGGCGCAGCTTGCGGTAGATCTCGAGCATGGCCTCTTCATAAGTCTTACAGGCGTCCTTTTCGAGCGTGGCGGTCACGCGGTCGTCGTCGCCGAACAGCTCAAGGATCTCCGCGTCGGTCTTGAAGCCGATGGCACGGATCAGCTCAGTGATGGGGAGCTTGCGGTTCTTGTCGATACGCACCCAGAACATCTCGTTGGCGTCGGTCTCGTATTCAAGCCATGCGCCGCGGTACGGGATGACGGTGGACGTCAGCAGCGGGAGGTCGGTTTTGAGGTCGATCTCCTTGCCGTAGTAAATGCCGGGGGAACGAACGAGCTGGGAGACGACCACGCGCTCAGCGCCGTTGATGACGAAGGTACCGGAGTCGGTCATCAGCGGGAAATCGCCCATGAAGATCTCCTGCTCCTTGATCTCGCCGGTCTCCTTGTTGTAGAGGCGCACACTCACCTTCAGGGGAGCGGCATACGTCGCGTCGCGCGCCTTGCACTCGAGCACATCGTACTTGGGCGCTTCGTCCATTTTGTAGTCGATGAAGCTCAGCTCAAGGTTGCCCGCGTAGTTCGAGATCGAGGCAACATCGGAAAAGACTTCGCGCAGACCCGTATCGAGGAACCACTGGTAGGACTTCTTCTGAAGCGCCAGCAGGTTCGGCATCTCCACGATCTCCTCGTGTCGGGCGAAATTCTTGCGAAGGGTTTTGCCATACATCTTGTCTTTGGCCATTTTGCTCTTCACGCCTTTCTTTTCTTCAAGCCCTGTCCGCTTGAAGGAATGTATTGCGGCGGCTGCTTTCAGCTCGATACACCCGGCCTTGTTGTAAAATAAGGCGAACTGCATCTTGCTTTTTTTGCCGCGTTATGCTATTCTTTCGGTAATGGGTGGGGAATCGTCCTCACCTTTTCCCGTTTATAAGCGCTTAATTTTACCAAATAGAAATGGAAAAGTCAAGGCTTTTTTTGTGAACATCTGTGCTTTGCGCAGGTGTTTTTTTGTATGCTTCGACAGTTTTGATCCGCAATTGCAATCATTTTGCTGCTGTGGTATGATGTTCGCATAGTTTTGCGCGCTTTGCGCGCAGCCGATGAAAGGAGCTTGTGCCATGAGACCCATCGCCATTGATGATTTCTGCGCCGTTCGCTCGCTGGCGAACGTGACGTTTTCCCCTGAGGGAACGACCGCCTGCTTCACCGTGAGCCAGGCAAAAAAAGAAAAAAACTGCTATGATTCCCGCCTCTATACGCTCAAAGACGGCGTCGTCCGTGCGCTGACCAGCGGCGGAAAGGAATCCTCCTTCTGCTATCTCGACGAGAACACCGTCCTCTTTGCAGCCGACCGTGAGGGCGAAAAGGAGCCCTCGCTCCAGAGCCGTTTTTATCGGATCGCGCTCGACGGCGGCGAGGCGGAGCTTGCCTTCACCTTCCCCATTCCCGTGTCCGCCGTCTATCCCCTGCCGGGCGGCGATCTGCTCGCCGTTGGCTCGACCTTCCCGGGCTTTGAGGAACTCTACAAGGGCGACAAAAAGCTTATCAAGGCCTACCTTGATGACAAGAAGGAAAACGAGGACTATGAGGTCATCGAGCAGCTCCCCTGGTGGTGGAACGGCGGCACCTACACCCGCGGCGCATACGAGAGTCTTTTCTATTACAACGCGAAAAAGAAGTCTCTCACCCGCCTGACGGAGAAAGGCTTCAACGTGTCTGACGTGCAGCTCACGGCGGATAAGAAAACGGTTTATTATAGCCTGCTCGATGTGTCCGTTCCGCGTCCCGCGCACTTCGGCGGTGAGGATCTTTACCGCATGGAGCTTGCAGCGCGCAAGCAGGAGATCGTCGTGAAGAGCCGTCCCGATTTTGTCATTTCGACCTACGCCCTCGGCGCGTCCTTCCTGCTGCTCGCCGCCGCCGACGGCAAGTACGGCATGAACACGGACTGCGACTTTTATCAGCTCGACTATGCAACGCTCGCCGTCACGCCCTACGCCGCCTACGGCGAGGCCATCGGCTCCTCCGTCGGCTGCGACGTCCGCCACGGCGGCGGTCAAGCGTTCAAGATGGACGGCGACGTGCTGTACTTCATCTCGACGCGCTTTGACGGCGCGGGGCTTTATCGGCTCGAAGACGGCGAGATCTCTCCCGTTCTCGTGCGCGACGGCTCGGTCGACAGCTTCGACCGCTGCAACGGCAAAATGCTGCTCTGCGCGCTCTGGGACATGAAGCCGCAGGAACTCTATAACGAAGAAGGCCGCCGCGTCACGCGCTTCAACGACGCGGCGCTGCGCGGCAAGTACGTTGCCCGGCCCGAGGCCATTTGCTTCACGCGCGGCGACCACGAGGTGCACGGCTTTATCCTAAAGCCGATGGACTTCGAAGCGGGCAAAAAGTACCCCGTCATCTTCGACATTCACGGCGGTCCCAAGACCGTCTACGGCCCCGTTTTCTACCATGAGATGCAGTACTGGGCAAGCCGTGGCTACTTTGTCATCTTCTGCAACCCCACCGGCAGCGACGGGCGCGGCGCGTTCATGGACATTCGCGGCAAGTACGGCACGGTCGACTTCGATGATCTGATGGCGTTCTGCGACGCGGCGCTCAAGAAGTATCCCGAGATGGACGCAGATAACCTCTTTGAGACCGGCGGCTCCTACGGCGGCTTCATGACCAACTGGATCATCGGCCACACCGACCGCTTCCGCGCCTGCGCCAGCCAGCGCTCGATCTCAAACTGGACGAGCTTTTACGGCGTGTCCGACATTGGCCCGGACTTTTCTGAGGATCAGTGCGGCTCGACCATCTGGCCGGACGTCGAAAAGTTCTGGTGGCACAGCCCCATGAAGTACGCCGATCAGGTCAAAACGCCGACGCTCTTCCTTCACTCGTTTGAGGACTATCGCTGCCCTGTCGATCAGGGCTATCAGATGTACTCCGCGCTCGTTGCGCACGGCGTGGAGAGCAGACTCGTCCTCTTCCGCAGCGAGAACCATGAGCTTTCGCGCAGCGGCAAGCCCAAGCACCGCCTCCGCCGCTTAAACGAGATCACGACCTGGTTCGAGCAGCACAAGGCGTAAGGAGTTTCCATGGAAATTCGCAAAACCACAGCAAACGATATTGACGCCATCATGGACATCTTCGCCTCCGCCAAGTGCTACATGAAAGCAAACGGAAACGTCTCCCAGTGGGACGACAACTACCCCGGCCGCGACACACTGGACAACGACATTGCCAACGGCAACAGCTATGTTTTTATCGACAACGGAGAGGTTGTCGGAACCTTTGCCTTCATCTGCGGCGAAGATGAGACTTACCGCGTGATCGAAAACGGTGCATGGCGCTCGGACGCCCCCTACGGCACGATCCACCGTCTCGCCTCCAACGGGAAAGCGCGTGGCGTGTCGAAGGCCTGCTTTGACTTCTGCACCGCGCAGATCGGATATCTGCGCGCCGACACGCACGCGGACAACCGCACGATGCAAGCACTGCTTGAAGCCTACGGCTTTCAAAAGTGCGGCACGATCCACTCCTTTGACGGCCTTGCGCTCGTCGCATACGACTACATCGTGCGCAGTTGACCGCCTTCGGCGCATTGGCAGCGCAGCGTGGCAGCAATACTGTAGAAGCGCCCGCTTACCTTTTAGTAAGCGGGCGCTTTTTTGGTGCTCTTTCAGATCTCAGGGCCGTTGTAGTAATTATAGTCGTCGCCGTCGATGAAACGGTCATCGCGCGCGAGCTTTTTGATCATGCGGTACGCCGCAAGAAACAGCACAGCGACGAACGCGACGAAAAACCACGCATAGCCGTCGTACTCATAAGTCGCAATGTAATCATACGCACCGTGCAGCAGCACCGGTATCACAACGGCGAAGCGGCGGCAGCGCAGGCAGCGATCCGTATCGCCGATATTGTCGTAGCGCTTGGCAAGGCCGTAAAATGCACCCATGAAAGCGCCGAAGCAGGCATGTCCCGGCACGGCCGTGATAGCGCGTACCAGTGCTGTGCCGAGACCATACATCAGCACATAGCTGATGTTCTCCCACAGGGCAAAGCCAAGCGAAACAAACACGGCATAGACCACGCCGTCAAACTGGCAGTTGAATTCGCCCGACCACCAGGTGCGCTTTCTCAGCAGCAGGTATTTGAACCCCTCCTCTGAAAGCGCGACCACAACGAAGTAAAGCAGTACGTTGTACGCGGTCGAGTTCCGCGGCAGAAGAACGCCGAGGATCGCCTCACCGATCTGCTCGGTAACGATGGCGGCAAACGTTGCAAGGATACCAAAGACCATAAGTGAGAGCAGCAGTCCCGGTGACTCCTTATCGAGCCGATCCTCCTTGTAGACAAAGCGCAGCAGGACAATGGCCGGAATGACCGCTGCGGCGATCAGAATAGGGTTTACATAAAATAGAAACATGGCTGCAACCTTCTCTTTATCACAATGTCATAGGATAGCATCAGCATAACAGCCGCGGCAGGATTTGTCAACGCAGCCGGTATTTGGATATTTTCCCACTTGACTGGAAGGAAAAGCGTGAGTATGATAATTGCATTCACTTTACTTGTGTAAAGGGGGAGAACACGATGGAACGCCAAAAGCAGTGGCTCGGCGGACTGTGCGTAATTTTAGGCGCGGTGATCTTCGGCAGCATGCCGCTGAGCGCCAACTTTCTCTATGCACAGGACGTGACGCCAATGATGCTCGTATTCTTGCGCAATACCCTCTCTCTCCCCGTTCTCGCACTGTTGGGGTGGAGGCAGGGAGGCCTTCGGCTGAGCCGCGGCGCGCTGATTGAAACCGGGCTGAGTGGTCTTTTCGGCTGTTTTCTCACTCCTGTCTTGCTCTTTAGCTCCTATCGCTATCTTGCCTCCGGCATGGCCGCAGTATTTCATTTTGCTTATCCGGTCATTGTAGTGTTGGGCGGCCTTCTGCTGCGTGAACAGGTGAAAAAGCGCGCGCTGTTTTGCGCGCTGCTCTGCTCGCTCGGCATTGCACTGCTCATTGATCCCCGCGGCGCAATTGACCCTCTCGGTGTGATGCTGGCGCTATCTTCCGGTGTGACCTATGCCGTCTATATCCTGCTTCTCGGGCATTTCCGCCACCGTGAGGTCTCTGGCTTCCGCCTGAGCTTTTACATGGCGTTCATCAGTTCGGTCTGTACGCTGCCCCTCTGCCTGATCACGCATCAGTTCCGCCTGCCGCAGACAGTGGGCGGTTGGGGCGTAGCAATCTTCTTTTCCCTCACCCTCTGCGTCGGTGCAGTCGTGCTCTTCCAGAAGGGAACATTTTTGATCGGCGCGCAGCGCGCGGCCATTCTCAGCACATTCGAACCAATCACGAGCATCTTTGCCGGCATTCTCTTCCTGCACGAAACGCTCACGCTGCGTATTCTTCTCGGTTCGTCTCTTACGCTGCTTGCAAGCGTGCTCATCACCACAAGCGGCAGCGAAAGCACAGACGATCCGGAATAGAGTGCCGCAGTTTCACTTTCACCAAGGAGGTCTCTCTTCCCATGCGCAGCAAATCCCCCGCGGGCGCGGCGCTGAAAGCGGCATTCCCGCACACCATTCCCATTTTAGCAGGTTTTCTCTTCCTCGGTATGACCTATGGGGTCTACATGCGCACGTCGGGCTTCAGCTTCTGGTATCCGATGATCATGAGCATCGTCATCTTCGGCGGCAGCCTTGAATTTGTGACCACGAGTATGCTGCTCGCACCGTTCGCACCGGTGCAGGTCTTTCTGATGGCGGTCATGATCCAGGCGCGTCATCTGTTCTATGGCATTTCGATGCTCGACAGATATAAGGGCACAGGTTGGAAAAAGCCTTATCTCATCTATGCCATGTGCGATGAAACGTTCAGTGTCAACTATACAGCAGAGATCCCCGAGGGTGTGGATCACGGTTGGTTCTACTTCTTCGTCTCGCTGCTCGATGAACTCTACTGGTTTCTGGGCGCGACGCTCGGCGGCGTTCTCGGCGGACTGTTGCGCTTCAATACCGATGGGCTTGACTTTGTGATGACGGCAATGTTTGTTGTCATCTTCATGGACCAGTGGCTCAAGGAAACGCATCATTTCAGCGCATGGATCGGCCTTGCTGCGAGCGTCGCGTGCCTGCTTCTCTTCGGTGCGGACAACTTCCTCATTCCGACAATGATCTGCATTCTCATTGTGCTGACCGCGCTGCGCAAGCCCATCGAAGCAAAGACACGGGAGGCGGCAAAATGACGATCTTCCAACAGACCCTCACCATTGTTCTCTGCGCGCTCGGTACGCTGCTCACGCGCTTTCTGCCGTTTCTCGTCTTCAGTCCGAAAAAGCCGACGCCGAAATACATTCAATACCTCGGCTCGGCACTGCCGGGAGCGATCTTCGGTATGCTCGTTGTCTACTGCCTGCGCAATGTCGACGTGCTGCACTTTTCCCACGGGCTGCCCGAGCTCATTGCCATCGCCGTAACGATCGGCCTGCATCTGTGGAAGAAACAAATGCTGCTCTCCATCGCGGGCGGCACGGTGTGCTACATGCTGCTGGTGCAGTTCGTGTTCTGATTTTGATTTCAACTTCAACAGAAAAGGAAGGTCTTACCATGCGCGTTATTGATCTCACGCACACCATTTCCGAAAATATGCCGGTCTATCCCGGCACGGAGACACCCATTTTCGCCGGTGCAAACACCTATGAAAAGGACGGCTTCAAGGAGACGAAGCTGACCATGTACACCCACACGGGCACACACATGGATCCGCCCGCGCATCTGTTCGCCGGCCGCACGACGCTCGACGCCTTCCCCGCCTCGCAGTTCATCGGCAAGGCGCTCGTCATCGAGTGCAGCGACCTAAAAGAGGGCGAGGCCATCACGCTTGAGCGTATCCTCGCCTATGGAAGCGACGCGGAAGAGGCGGATTTTCTGCTCTTTCACCTCGGCTGGGACAAGCGCTGGAGAACAGACGCCTACTTTGGCGACTATCCCTGCCTCGACGACGCGGCGATGGATTACATCATCGCGGGCGACTTTAAGGGCATCGGCTTCGACGTCATCGGCCTCGACCCCATCGCGGATGAAAACCTGACGCGGCACAAAAAGCTTTTCGCGCACAAAGACATCGTCAATATCGAAAATCTCAAGGATCTCGACCTCTGCGGCAGCGGTCTCTTTTCCTTTGGCTGCTTTCCGCTCAAGCTTGAAAACTGCGACGGCTCGCCCATCCGCGCAGTCGCGTGGTTCGAGGACTGATACGATACGCTTTGACGCAGCAAATGAAACGTTCAGGAGGAATACCATGGCAGAGAAGCAGGCCTTGACCGCACTTTTTGAAAAATATATCCGCTCGATCAGGTGACCGAATCGCTGATCGCGAATTGCTTTGAAGAAGGCTCGGCGGCAAGCAACTTTGCCTATGAGCAGTTTTTTACGACGCTTGAGCAGACCGTGGAAGAGCTTGCCAAATGCTTCTTGCTGGAATTCGGCGAAAACAAAGAACTCTCCTACGGGAGATGCCGTCAGGAAAAGTCCTTCAACGATCTATATGACGGTCTGAAGAACATCGAGTAACAACAGATTTCTCCGTCTCATTATGGACAACAATTGCCCCTCCGTATTCAAAATACGGAGGGGCAACTTTATGGTTCTTTTTATCGCTCAATGAGTTTCTGGCCGCTGCCGTAGAGATAGTCGTAGTTTTCGCGCATGATGTTCTTGATAAACGGGATACACAGCACCGCGTCCGCGGCGATCCAGGCGCAGGGGTCTGCCACGCACAAACCGTAGACCGCAGCCTGCGGCGCCTGCGCGCTGACCATGCCGCCCGCGAGTGCAGCGGGCAGCAGCAAACAGACCGCCACACGCGCGACAAGCTCGGCCGCACCCGCACCCAGCACGAACTGCGGCTTGCCGATAACCTGCACACAGTTGCGTGCAACGAAGATAAACCCGAGGAACCCGTAGAGGGAAAGGTCGACATAGAGATACGAATTGCCGAAGCGGATCGTTTCCGCCGTCACCTTATCCGCACTGAGGAAAATGCGCAGATAAGTGCCGTCAATGGTAAGCAGCAACCCGATCAGAATGGAACATGCCGCCATGATGAGCATGATGATGATCGACTGGACCGTGCCCTTTTTGATGCGCTTTGTGTCACCCGCGCCGAGATTCTGCGCCGTAAAGCTGGTCATCGCAGAGCCGAGACCGTTGAGCGGCGTCATCAGCAGACTGTTGACCTTGTTTGCCGCACCGAAACCGTTCTGCGCCGCATTGGAGACCATCGCTCCACCCAGCATATCAAACTGAACAACGATGCTCTGCACCACGATGATGCCGATTGCCAACACCGAAAACTGTAAGCCGAGCGGAATGCCCTGAATGAGATGGCGCACAATGTCATGCCGCTCGATCTTCCAGTCCTCACTGTGCAGATGCAGTTCAGGGTACTTGAAAAATGCGTAGGCAAAGCAGCCCAATGTGCTTACGAGCTGCGCGCTCACCGTGGCGACGGCCGCACCGGCAACACCCCAGCGGAACACAACGATGAAAAGCAGGTCAAGCCCCACATTCAGCAGCGTAGAAAAGAGCAGGAAGGCAAGCGGTGTCACGCTGTCGCCCATGCTGCGCAGGAAGGAGCAAATAAAATTATAGAACAGCTGCGCGCCGATCCCGGCAAAAATGATGGCACAATAGGTGTAGGCCGCGCGATAGACTTCCGGGCTGTCAGGCGTTACATTGATCCATGCGAGCATTGGATCGAGCAGCACAAGCGCCAATGCCGTAAGCACCACTGTGAGAACACCGGAAAGGACGATCTGCGTTGTCAGCGAGCGGCGCACGCCAGCAGGATTGTGCGCGCCGACATTACAAGATGTGACTACGCAGAAGCCCGCGCTGACGCCAAAGGCAAACTGCAAAAAGATAAAAATGAGCGACGACGTATCGTTGACACCAGCAACTTCCTGCGCCGTCAATGTCTGGCCAACGATCGCCGCATCGCTGATCGTATAGACCTGCTGCAATAAATAAGAAACAATGATCGGGAAAGAGAATGCCAGGATCGTTTTCCAGCATTCCCCTTGTGTGAGCTCCACCGGCCGGAAGAGCGAAGATAAACCTTTTTTCTGCATCATAAAAATCTCCATCATTTTTTAACTGGGCGATTATAGTCTCCCAGGCGAAACTTGTCAAGGCAAAAAATAAACAAAAAAAGAAGCCACTCGCATGAGTGACTTCTTTCGTGTTGGCGCTACCTATCTTCCCGGGCCGTCTCCAGCCAAGTATTGTGGGCAGAAGCGAGCTTAACTTCCGTGTTCGGGATGGGAACGGGTGGACCCTCGCCCTAATCAGCACCAACTGCTGTATTGCAACTGCTTTCATACAGTAACAAGCTTTTATGAATTTGTCAATCCGTGCCGAGTGGCACGTCCAAGCGTTTTGCGCAGCAAAACCTTGCCGCAGGGCGAATTCATTTCGCCCGAGGATTTTTTGTCCTCAAGGGTTCCCGAAAAAGCATCGCTTTTTTGGGATGGTGACCCGTACCGGATTCGAACCGATGTTAACGGCGTGAGAGGCCGCTGTCTTAACCACTTGACCAACGGGCCATGTCTTCGTCGTGGGGTTCCATCTGGGCGGTCTACCCACCCAGATGGGTTGGTACACCTTCAGGGACTCGAACCCTGGACACCCTGATTAAGAGTCAGGTGCTC
>ERZ779895.4156-NODE-4156-length-10289-cov-21.746238_pt1 | contig 10289 bp, 8 predicted proteins | sample MGYA00511093_ERZ779895 | MGnify/ENA primary metagenome ERZ779895 (study PRJEB29588, sample SAMEA2142970) | human gut metagenome | biome: human gut; feature: human-associated habitat; material: faeces | place: Denmark | collected 2008/2010 ... | reverse complement strand
CAAAGATAATGCAAGGCGAGCGCAACAGCAAGGCGGGAAGACGAAGTCTTACCAGACTTGATACTGCCGAGCCGAAGCTTATCTTATGCAAAGATAATGCAAGGCGAGCGCAACAGCAAGGCGGGAAGACGAAGTCTTACCAGACTTGATACTGCCGAGCCGAAGCTTATCTTATGCAAAGATAATGCAAGGCGAGTGCAACAGCAAGGCGGGAAGACGAAGTCTTACCAGGCTTGATACTGCCGAGCCGAAGCTTATCTTATGCAAAGATACAACATTTCCATTAAAATGCAATTACCGCGACTTTTTTTATCGCACTGCCATGCTAATCATCCGCCTCTGCCATCACTCCCCACACACCACATGCAGACATCACCGCATCCTGTCTCCGCCATACACAGGTCAATATATAATTAACATTATTTTAATATTATGCTATAACAATTTAACTTTCACGTTTCCACAATCCGGAAAAGACTTAGCCGGAAAACATATACAACACAACCGAAAAGGAACAATCATACAGTCGTACGCAAAAGACCGGATTACAGGAAAGCCTGTTCCGCATCGCCAAACGGCATGTCTCATGCTACGAAGAATGCTCTTTCGTGTTGCAAAAGACACCATTCGGCACGACGGAAAAGGCTCTTTCGCAAAACAGAGGATAAAGTGTCACGAGCCACCGGAAGTTTAACAGCGTATCAGTCAGCAGATTACGGAAAGAGCGTAAAAACCGTCATTTTCCGCGAAAACAGCGTCCGGGGCGTCCGTGTTTCAGAATACGGCAGTTTTAGAGACAACGTTTTAACATTCAGTATATACAATATGTTAATTTATATTTACCAAGACAGTTCCATTATATTACGTCCGCCATTCTTTTCCATACTGTCATCCGTTCCGCAGACCAAGCCACGCGCCACTGTGTCACGGCGTCGGTCACGCGATATCACGGCAATGACGCGGAGGAAAGTCAGACTGCATGCGTGCGCTGAAACGCCCAAATAGCGTCCCGTAACACCCATTTCCGCATTTTTTTTCGTTTATTCCAGCGATTTTGATTAAGTTTGCATATTAATCAGACAACAGACATACAAACACCGGCAACATACCTATGTCCCAGATAGCGCAATACTTTCCGATAACCGATCCCACGCTGATATTCTTCGTGGTGATGATAATCATACTCTCGGCACCCATCATCATGGGAAAGCTACGTATTCCCCACATCATCGGAATGGTGCTCGCCGGAGTGCTCATAGGCAAGTACGGACTCAACATTCTGGTGCGCGACGACTCCTTCGAGCTGTTCGGCAAGGTGGGACTATACTACATCATGTTCCTCGCGTCGCTCGAGATGAACATGGACGGCATACGTAAGGACGGACGGAGGTTTCTCACTTTCGGTCTGCTCACATTCTCCGCGCCGTTCGTGCTTACCTACATCATGAGCTACACGCTGCTCGGCTACTCCCTTCAGGCGTCGCTGCTGCTGGGCTGCATCATGGCTTCCAACACTCTGATAGCCTATCCCATAGTGAGCCGTTACGGACTCCAGCGCAAGAAGAGCGTGTCGCTGAGCGTCGGCTCGTCCATGATCTCGCTGCTGATGGCTCTTGTCACGCTCGCCGCCCTCGTGGCATCACACAGGGAGAGCACAGGTTTCTGGTTCTGGGTGTGGTTCGCAGCCAAGTTCTTCGTGTACATCGGGGCGATGGTTCTCGTCATACCGAGGCTCACGCGATGGTTCCTGCGCCGCTACAGCGACGCCGTGATGCAGTTCATCTTCGTCATGTCGATGCTCTTCATGAGCGCAGCCCTGAGCGAGGCAGTGGGTCTTGAGGGCATCTTCGGAGCCTTCGTCGCCGGACTCATACTCAACCGCTACATACCCCACGTGTCGCCTCTGATGAACCGCATAGAGTTCATCGGCAACGCCCTGTTCATCCCCTATTTCCTCATAGGCGTGGGAATGCTCATCAACGTGCGCCTGCTCTTCGCCGGGACAGGCATCATATGGGTGGTGCTCGCCATCACCTTCATAGGCACCTTCGGCAAGGCGATAGCGGCATATCTGTCAGCCCGCCTGTTCAGTCTGCCGCTCTCGTCGGGCAACATGATGTTCGGACTCACCTCGGCACACGCCGCCGGCTCGATAGCCATGATAATGGTGGGCATGAGGATAGAGACCGCTCCGGGACAGGCGCTCGTGAACGACGAGATGCTCAACGCCGTGGTGATAATGATTCTCTTCACGTGCATCATATCGACGATGATGACCGAGTCGGCTGCACAGCAGATAATACTGCGCGACAAGGACATGCCGCAGGACGAACAGCAGACCGACGACGAGCGCATACTCATACCGATGAAGTATCCCGAGTATGCCAACAGACTGCTGAGTCTTGCCATCATGATGCGCAACCCTAAGCTGCGGCGGGAGATTGTGGGGCTTAACGTGGTGTACGACGACGACGACATGCGGGCAAACCAGGAGCGCGGACAACGCCTTCTCGAGAATGTGAGCAAGTATGCGGCGGCTGCCGACGTGAAGATGCAGACTCAGGTGAGGGTCGCTGCCAACATAGCCAACGGCATAAAGCATGCCTTCAAGGAGTTCCGCGCGTCGGAGATAATCATCGGGATGCACATGCACAAGGAGGTGTCGCAGAAGTTCTGGGGCGCGTTCCACCAGAGCCTGTTCAACGGACTGAACAACCAGATAATAATGGCGCGACTCAACCAGCCGCTCACAACCATACGGCACATACACGTGGCGGTGCCGTCGAAGGCGCAGTTCGAACCGGGATTCTACCGCTGGCTCGAACGTCTGGACCGCCTCGCGGGCAACATGGAGTGCCGCATGATGTTCCACGGACGCCCCGACACGCTCTCGCTCATCAACAAATACACCATGCAGCACCATCCGGACGTGAAGGCTGAATACATGGCGATGGACCACTGGAACGAGCTGCCACGTCTCGCGGCGAACATAAGCGGGGACAACCTCTTTGTGGTTGTGGCTGCGCGGAAGGGCACAGTGTCATACAAGAACGCGATAGAATATCTGCCCGAGGAGCTGACAACGCATTTCTCCGGCACGAATCTCATAATAATATTCCCCGACCAGCACGGCAACGCCATGGACGAAATGACCTTCGCACAGCCTCAGCACACCGAGGACCGCAGCGCATACGAGAGCATCGGCAAGTGGATAAACCGCATGAAGAAGTCGGGGAAAAGCCCTGCCGACGGCAACGCGGAACAATGAACGCCGCACGGAGAGGCAACGCCAACGCCGCGCCAAGGCAAGAGACAAACGACAAACACACTGCATTTTATGATAGATATCAAGGGAATTACAAAAAGCTTCGGCTCACTGCAGGTGCTCAAAGGCATCGACCTGCACATCGACAAAGGCGAGGTGGTGAGCATAGTAGGTCCGAGCGGAGCGGGAAAGACCACTCTGCTGCAGATCATCGGAACGCTCGACAGACCTGACAGCGGCTCGATCGTCATCGACGGGACTGACGTGAGGAAACTCAACGCGGCACAGATAGGCGACTTCCGCAACCGACGCTTAGGCTTCGTGTTCCAGTTCCACCAGCTCCTTCCGGAGTTTACGGCACTGGAGAACATTATGATTCCGGCATTCATAGGGGGTACCGGCAAGGCTGAGGCGAAAGAACGCGCAGGCGAACTGCTGCGATTCATGGGACTGGAAGACCGTGCCACGCACAAGCCGGCTGAACTGTCGGGAGGCGAGAAACAGCGCGTCGCGGTGGCAAGGGCACTGATGAACAACCCGGCGGTGATTCTTGCAGACGAGCCCAGCGGCAGCCTCGACTCAAAGAACAAGGAGGAGCTGCACCGCCTTTTCTTCGAACTGCGCGACAAGTTCGGACAGACGTTCGTCATAGTGACACACGACGAGAACCTGGCAAGCATAACCGACCGCACCATAGTGATGAAGGACGGAATGCTCGAAAGCTGCTCCTCAACGGCTGTCACGCACGTTTCCGACCCCGTCGCGGAAAACGCTGTGGAGGAGAACAATGGTTCACGCGACGGCGAATGAACTTTCACATACATCAAAAACAAAAAGACTGACTCATATGATAAAGCTCGGCGACTACAACATACTTACCGTCGTGAAGGAGGTTGACTTCGGTCTGTATCTCGACGGAGGCGACGAGGGGGAGATACTCCTGCCGCGCCGCTATGTGCCGGAGGGTGCATGCCCAGGCGACACGATGGAAGTGTTCATCTATCTCGATAACGAGGAGAGGCTCGTGGCTACCACGGAGATTCCTCGGGCGAAGGTGGGCGACTTCGCATACCTTGAAGTGGCGTGGGTGAACAACCACGGGGCGTTCCTCGACTGGGGACTGATGAAAGACCTCTTCTGCCCGTTCCGCGAACAGAAGATGCGCATGGAGAAAGGCAAGAGATACATAGTGCACGTGCACATCGACGAAGAGAGCTACCGCATAATGGCTTCGGCAAAGGTGGAACACTTCCTGAGCGAGGACATGCCGCCATACCGTCGCGGCGACGAGGTGGACATGCTGGTGTGGCAGAAGACCGATCTGGGCTTCAAGGTCATTGTGGACAACAGGTTCCAAGGACTCATCTACGACAGCCAGATATTTGAGGACATACACACGGGCGACCGTATGAAGGGCTACGTCAGCAACGTACGGGAAGACGGGAAGATAGACCTCATGGCGCAGCCGTCGGGACGACGGCACACCAAAGACTTCGCCGAGGCACTGCTGGAATACTTGCACGGCAACGGCGGAACGTGTCCGCTTGGCGACAAGAGCGACGCGGAGGACATAAAGAACATGTTCCATGTGAGCAAGAAGGTGTTCAAACGCGCCGTCGGCGACCTGTACAGACGGAGGCTGATAAGCATCTCCGACAAATCCATAAAACTGAACAGATGATGCAGAAGTGGTATGCAAGGACAGAGATGCTGTTCGGACGTGACGCCATAGAGACTCTCGCCAAAGCGCGCGTTGCAGTGTTCGGCGTAGGAGGAGTGGGCGGTTATGCCGTCGAGGTGATGGCTCGCAGCGGTGTGGGACACATCACTCTCATCGACAACGACACCGTGAGCATAACCAATCTCAACCGCCAGATAATCGCACTCAACAGCAACCTCGGGGAGTATAAGGTAGATGTGGCACGCCGGAGGATTCTCGACATCAACCCTGAATGCGACGTCAATGCCATACGCATGTTCTACCTGCCGGAGGAGGCGGGCAACATTGACCTGTCAGAATACGACTATGTGGCTGACTGCATCGACACAATAAAGGCGAAGATAGACATAGCCATGCGCTGCCACGGGCTCGGTGTGCCGCTGATAAGCAGCATGGGGGCGGCAAACAAGTTCGACCCTACAATGTTCAGAGTGGCTGACCTGAGCAGGACAAGCATGGACCCGATAGCCAAAATCATGCGGAAGAAACTGCGGAAGGCTGGTATAGAGCATCTGAAAGTGGTATACAGCGAGGAGCAGCCCGCTCATTCACCGGCACAAGACGCGCCGGACAGCGGTGCCGAAGCCTCAAAACGCCCGGTTCCGGCAAGCAATGCCTTCGTGCCGGCGGCGGCAGGTATAATATTAGGTGGGGAAATAGTGAAGGACATCATAGGCTTTCCCGGAAAATCATAAAGCGGCACGCCCGGCACAGGCACGCGATGCTGATGGGACACGACAGCCTGAACGGAATGGAAAAGACAATCCCGGAACAGAAGCGCAAAGGCTTTGTTCCGGGATTGTCCGTATATGATGATGCCCTTTCTCAGAACTCCGCAGTCTTCGGAGTACGCGGGAACGGGATGACATCGCGTATGTTCTGCATGCCCGTGACGAAAAGGATGAGACGCTCGAAACCGAGTCCGAAACCGCCGTGAGGACATGTTCCGTACTTGCGTGTGTCGAGATACCACCACATGTCCTTCATCGGGATGTTGCGCTCCGTTATCTGCGCCATGAGCTTGTCGTAGCTTTCCTCACGCACGCTTCCTCCTATTATCTCGCCGATCTGCGGGAACAGCACGTCCGTTCCCTGCACCGTGCGTCCGTCTTCGTTCATCTTCATGTAGAAAGCCTTTATCTCTTTAGGATAATCATTCATTATCACGGGCTTCTTGAAGTGCTCCTCAACGAGGTAACGCTCGTGTTCGCTGGCGAGATCCATGCCCCATGAAACCGGGAACTCGAACTTCTTGCCGTTCGAAACAGCCTCTTCGAGTATCCTGATGCCGTCGGTATAGGTGAGACGCACGAACGAATCCTTCAGCACTCCTTCAAGTCTTGCGATGAGACCTTTGTCAATCATCTTGTTGAGGAACTCCAGATCGTCCTTGCAGTTGTCCAAAGCCCACTGCACACAATACTTGATGAACTCCTCCTCAAGGTCCATAAGGTCGTCCTTGTCGATGAAAGCCACCTCGGGCTCTATCATCCAGAACTCGGCAAGATGGCGCGGAGTGTTGCTGTTCTCGGCACGGAACGTCGGTCCGAACGTGTATATCTGTCCGAGGGCAGTGGCTCCGAGCTCACCCTCAAGCTGTCCGGAAACGGTGAGAGACGTCATCTTTCCGAAGAAGTCATCGCTGTAGATGATTTTTCCGTCCTCGTCTTTCTTAAGGTCGTACAGGTTCTTTGTCGTCACCTGGAACATCTCGCCGGCACCCTCGCAGTCGCTTGCGGTGATGATGGGCGAATGGAAATAGAAGAAGCCACGGTCGTGGAAGAACTTGTGTATGGCTATCGCCATGTTATGACGGATGCGCATCACGGCACCGAAAGTGTTGGTGCGCAGACGCATGTGCGCGTACTGGCGCATGTATTCGAAGCTCTGTCCCTTCTTCTGCATGGGATAGTCGGAGCCGCACAGACCGTAGATCTCTATCTCACTGCACTGTATCTCAGAAGCCTGACCGGCTCCCTGACTCTCGACAAGCACTCCCGTGGCACTTATGCAGGCACCTGTGGTGATCTGCTTCAGCATATTCTCGTCGAACTTGGAGGGATCGACAACTATCTGAACGTTCTTTATGGTCGAGCCGTCGTTCAGTGCTATGAAATCAACAGCCTTGCTGCTGCGGTGCGTACGCACCCATCCCTTCACATTGACAACCGCTCCGAAGTCGGTGCGTTTGAGAATGTCGACTACCTTTGTTCTACGTATTGTCTCCATATTATATATATGTTATAAAATGCCGTCAGCCTTTTCAGCCCGCGCCCCTGCCCTTCCCCGGCAACTGAAGCCGTGTTATGTGGCGGCGGCACGGTCCGAACAGGCCGACACGTCATCTGTTTATGTTATTATGTATTGTTATGTCTGTTTACTCGAAAGCACCCATGCGCAGCATGTCGACCTCCTTCTCAGTGAGGAAACGCCAGTCTCCGCGACGCAGGTTCTTCTTTGTCAGTCCCGCGAACTGTACACGGTCGAGCTTCACGACGCGATAGCCCAGATGTTCGAAGATGCGGCGCACGATGCGGTTCTTGCCGCTATGAATCTCTATACCCACCTGACTCTTGTCCGTATCGCTGGCATACTCGATGGCGTCGGCATGTATCTCACCGTCCTCAAGCTCTATTCCCTCCGCTATCTGCTGCATGTCGTGTGCGGTGACATTCTTGTCGAGGAACACGTGGTAAACCTTTTTCTTGAGGAACTTGGGATGAGTCAGCTTGCTCGCAAGGTCGCCGTCGTTTGTGAGAAGCAGCACACCGGTCGTATTGCGGTCAAGCCTTCCCACCGGATAAATGCGCTCCGGACACACGTTACCCACAATATCCATGACGGTCTTGCGGTTCTGCGGGTCGTCGCTTGTGGTGACACAGTCCTTCGGTTTGTTGAGAAGCACGTAGACCTTTTTCTCGAGTGTCACCACGTTATCCTGGAACTTGATCTCGTCCGAACGCTTTACCTTGGTTCCGAGTTCGGTAACCACGGTCCCGTTTACGGTCACTGCGCCTGCCTCTATGTACTCGTCAGCCTCGCGGCGGCTGCACACTCCGGCATTGGCAAGGAACTTGTTGAGACGTATAGGCTCGTTCGGGTCGATGTGACTCTCGCTGTACTCTATGCGCTTCTTCATGCTATACTTGGCGTTGGGGTCGTAGTCGGCAGTACGCGGACGGTAACCTCCCTGCTGATAATTCTTGTTATAGCCACCGCGCTGCGGACGTGCGCCACGCTGCTGGAAGCCGCCCTGGCGCGCCTGATAGCCTCCCTGATTGCCCTCGGCGTTGTTGAAGCGCGGACGATAGCCTGCCTGCTGGCGTGGCTGATAGCCCGTCTGGTTGCCCTCGGCGTTGTTGAAGCGCGGACGATAGCCTGCCTGCTGGCGTGGCTGATAGCCCGTCTGGTTGCCCTCGGCGTTGTTGAAGCGCGGACGATAGCCTGCCTGCTGGCGAGGCTGATAGCCCGTGTTATTATTGTTTTGCAGCAATCCCGTCCCGAAACCTTCCGGCCGGAATCCGCCCTCATCGCCGCTGCCGCGCCCTGTAGTGTAGGCGCGCTGCACGCGGATGCGCGGACGTTGCGGACGAGTGCCGCTACGATAATCCTTCTGATAGTTTGTGGCAGAGTTCTCCTGACCCTCGTTTTTCTGCTCTGAAGACTGCCCTTGAGCTTTGTTTTCTAATTCTAAGTCCATATTAAATGATGATGTTCTGGCCTCACGGCTCCGGTTAATAAATTATAACTCTCTGATAAATATAACTCTGTTATGTGTAAAATGACGATTCACTGTCATATACCCGTGTAGTTGTGCGGTGTGATTGCCATCAGCTCCGACTTCACCTCATCGCTCACATCGAGTGTACTGATGAAGTCGTGTATGGTCTCCTCCGTCATCTTCTTGTTTGTACGGGTAAGCGCCTTCAACGCCTCGTAAGGGTGAGGATAAGCCTCACGGCGCAGTATTGTCTGTATAGCCTCAGCCACCACAGCCCATGTGTTGTCGAGATCGTCGTATATTTTCTGTTCGTTGAGAATGAGCTTGCGCAGTCCTTTCAGCGTGCTCATTATGGCAATAAGACCGTGACCGAACGGCACACCCACATTACGGAGCACCGTGGAGTCGGTAAGATCGCGCTGCAGACGGCTCACCGGCAGTTTTGCGGCAAGGAACTGGAGCACGGCGTTTGCCACTCCCAGATTGCCCTCGCTGTTCTCGAAGTCGATGGGATTCACCTTATGAGGCATCGCACTCGACCCTACCTCGCCAGCCTTTATCTTCTGTTTGAAGTAGTCCATGGATATATACATCCACATATCACGGTCAAGATCGATGATGATTGTATTGATCCGGCGCATGGCATCGAACACACCGCCGAGGCAGTCGTAGTTGCTTATCTGCGTGGTGTACTGCTCGCGCTCCATACCGAGCTTCTCCTTGGCGAACCGGTCGCCGAAAGCCTTCCAGTCGAACTGCGGATATGCCACGTGATGGGCGTTGTAGTTGCCTGTCGCGCCTCCGAACTTCACTGTCATCCTGCACGCCTTCAGCTCCCTGAGCTGTTCGGTGAGACGGTACACATACACCATTATTTCCTTACCGAGCCGTGTAGGCGACGCCGGCTGTCCGTGTGTCTTGGCGAGCATCGCCACGTCTTTCCACTCTTCGGCATAATCGTTGAGCTGCGCTATAAGTTCCTCCACTGCCGGACAGTAGACCTTCTCGAGAGCCTCTTTTACGGAGAGCGGCACGCTGGTGTTGTTGATGTCCTGCGATGTCAGTCCGAAATGTATGAACTCCTTATACGCATCCAGTCCTCCTATCTTGTCGAACTCCTCCTTTATGAAATACTCCACTGCCTTCACGTCGTGGTTGGTCACCGCCTCGATGTCCTTCACGCGCTGTGCACAAACCTCGTCGAAAGCGGTGTAGATGCTTCTCAGCCGTGGGAACAAAGAATGGTCGAACGAAGCCAGCTGAGGCAGCGGAAGCTCGCACAATGTGATGAAATACTCTATCTCCACACGCACCCTGTAGCGTATGAGCGCATATTCTGAAAAGTAATCAGCCAATGCCTCCGTTTTACCTCTGTAACGTCCGTCTATCGGAGATATGGCAGTAAGCAAGTCAAGTGTCATAAAAATACCTATTATAAGATGCTGCAAAATTAATAATTAAAATCGAAACATGCGAAAAGAATGCCAAAACTTAGCCTCCGGATTCTCTTATTTTATGTACACTTAACGGGTCAGTAGATTTTTAGTGGGGATAAATTTGTAAGAAAATCGAAAAGTCCTTTA
>ERZ779895.4151-NODE-4151-length-10294-cov-4.123938_pt1 | contig 10294 bp, 9 predicted proteins | sample MGYA00511093_ERZ779895 | MGnify/ENA primary metagenome ERZ779895 (study PRJEB29588, sample SAMEA2142970) | human gut metagenome | biome: human gut; feature: human-associated habitat; material: faeces | place: Denmark | collected 2008/2010 ... | reverse complement strand
CCGCCGCACAGCAGCTCCAGCCGCACGCCGTCCCGCAGCTTCTGGCAGGACAGGAACTTCACCAATCCCACCTGGCCGCTGGCGGCCACATGGGTGCCGCAGCAGGCGCAGCGGTCCGCCCCGGGGAACTCTGTGATGCGCACCGGCCCCTCTATTGCCTTTTTGCTGCGATAGGGCAGGACGGCCAGCTCCTCCGGCGTGGGATAGTACGCCCGGAAGAGGTGATTTTCCCAGATATACCGGTTGGCCCGGTCCTCCACCTCCAGCACCTGCTCCCAGGTCATGGGAGCGTTATAGTCGATGATGACGGTATCCGCACCCATGTGAAAACCCACATTGTCGCAGGAAAAGGCAGCGCAGAGCATGCCGCTGACGATGTGCTCGCCGGAATGCTGCTGCATGTGGTCAAAGCGGCGGCCCCAGTCGATGACGCCGCGGACCGTCCGGCCCACCGGCAGGGGGCGGTCGCAGGTGTGAAGCACCCGTCCCTCCCGCTCCTGAACGTCCAGCACCGCCGCGCCGCCCAGTACGCCATGGTCCGCCGGCTGACCGCCGCCTTCCGGATAAAAGGCCGTGCGGTCCAGAGTCACCAGACAGGAGCCGTCCTTTCCCTCATAGCACTCCGTGACGACGGCGTCAAATTCCCGCAGGAATGCATCCTGATCATATAGCTTTTCCGTGTCCATATGGTGTCCTCCCCGGTGGTTTTTCTCTATCATGCCATATTCTTCCGGGATTTGCAAGGCCCGCCGCCCACAGGACGGAATTTTACGGGAAGGGTAGAAAAACAGGGAATAATCTGCTATACTGTCCCTCGAAATCAGGAACCGAGGAAAACGATTATGCTGGAGATCCTTTTATACGCGGGCAGGGCCATTATGCCGCTGCTGCTGACCATGGCCCTGGGCTGCTGGCTGCGGCACTCTGCCCATTGGAGCGATGATTTTTACCGGCAGCTCAACAGCTTCTGCTTTCATGTGCTGCTGCCGGTGCAGCTGTTTCTGAACGTATACGCCATCGAGGACCTGTCGGTGCTGAATTGGCGTCTGCTGGGCTTCATCGTGCTGTGCATTGTGGGTGCCGCAGGGCTGGGTGTGGCCGTGGCGCCGCTGTTTGCCCGGGAACGGGCGCAGCGGGTAGTCATTGCCCAGGCCACGTTCCGGGCCAACCAGGTCATTATGGGCATCCCGCTGGCCAGCGCCCTGGGCGGCCAGGACGCGCTGATTTTCGCGTCGCTGGTCACCTCCGTGTGCGTGCCGGTATTCAACATGCTGGCAGTGCTGATGCTGACGGCATACAGCACAGACGGCAAATCCATCTCCTGGCGGGAGGAGGTGCGGCAGATCTTCCGCAACCCTCTGATCCTGGGCGCGCTGGCGGGTCTCGTCACCGTACTGGTGCGGCAGCTGCTGCCGCAGGTGGATGGCCAGCCGGTGTTCTCTCTGCGCAGCAGCCTGCCGTCCATCTACAAGGCATGCAGCGACCTGTCTAAGGTGGCCTCGCCGCTGGTGCTGCTGATCCTGGGCGCCCGGCTGCGGTTCGATGCGGTGCAGGGCCTGTGGAAAAAGATCCTGGCGGCGGTGTCCATGCGCCTGGTGGTGGTGCCGTTGATCGTTCTGGCACTGGTATTGCTGCTGCGGGAGCCGCTGGGGCTGACCACGGTGGAAATGCCCACGATAGTGGCCATCTTCTGCTCACCGGTAGCCGTAACCAGCGCGGTGATGGTCCAGGAGATCGGCGGGGACGAGCAGCTGGCCCAGCAAGTGGTGGCCTGGAGCTCGGTGCTGTCCATGGGAACCATCTTCTGCTTTGCCGCCGCCCTGCGGGCCATGGGCGTCATGTAACGCACCCCGCCCGGGAGGAATTCATTTGCGCACGGCGGCAATATGTGGTATAATGATCGGACATTGTAATTTGAACCACCATTAAGGAGGCGCATCTATGCAAAAGCTGGACAAACAGTTCCATATCCACTGCGTGGAGGGCGATGTGGGCCGCTACGTCATTCTGCCCGGCGATCCGGGCCGGTGCGAGAAGATCGCGGCCCTGTTTGACGACGCCCATTTCGTGGCCCAGAATCGCGAATTTACCATCTATACCGGCACCCTGCTGGGAGAAAAGGTCTCCGTGTGCTCCACCGGCATCGGCGGCCCCTCCGCCTCCATCGCCATGGAGGAGCTGCACAAGTGCGGCGCGGACACCTTTATCCGCACCGGCACCTGCGGCGGCATCGACCTTTCCGTCAAGTCCGGCGACATCGTCGTTGCCACCGGTGCCATTCGCTTTGAGCATACCTCTCTTGAGTATGCCCCCATCGAGTTCCCCTCCGTTGCCGACTTCGACGTGACCCTCGCCCTTCGTCAGGCTTCCGAGGAGCTCGGCTACTGCACCCACACCGGCGTCGTCCAGTGCAAGGACAGCTTCTACGGTCAGCACTCCCCGGAAAAGAGCCCCGTCTACTATGAGCTCCTCCAGAAGTGGGAGAGCTGGAAGCGCCTCGGCGTCAAAGCGAGCGAGATGGAATCTGCCGCAATGTTTGTCGTTGCCGCCGCGCTCGGCTGCCGCTGCGGCTCCTGCTTCCACGTTGTCTGGAATCAGGAGCGCGAAAAGGCCGGTCTCGATCAGGACATGAGCGAGGACACCACCACCTCCGTCAAGGTCGCCGTCGAAGGTCTCAAGAAGATCATTCTGCGCGACCGCGAGCTTGCCGCCCTCCCGAATCACGATCAAAAGCTGCTCGAAAAGAAAGAAAAGGGGCTTCTCCATGAGTGATAAAAAGGTCATCGGTATCCTCGGCGGCATGGGGCCTCTCGCCACTGCCGACCTTTTTCAGAAGATCACCCTCCACACCGCCGCCGCCTGCGATCAGGCCCACCCGCGCGTGTGTATCGACTCCAACACGAATATCGCCGACCGCACGGCTGCGCTCCTTCACAGCGGCGCAGACCCCGTACCCGAGATGGTCAAGAGCGCGAAGCGCCTTGCGTCCATCGGCGCAGATTTTCTCATCATGCCCTGCAACACCGCGCATAATTTTTACGATGCCGTCGCTTCCTCTGTTTCCATTCCCGTTCTGCACATGATCGCCATTACGCGCGATGCGCTCAAGGCTCGCGGCATCAAATGCGCCGGCCTTCTTGCGACCGACGGCACCGTGCAGACCGGCATCTATCAGCGCACCTTTGAGCAAAGCGGCGTGGAGCTTCTCACGCCGGGCAGCCCTGACGATCCAGCCGATCAGGCCGCCGTCATGGACATCATCTATAACGGCGTCAAGGCAGGCGACCTCACGCACGACGCAACCGCATTCCGCGCGGCCTGCGAGCATCTGCTCGCGCGCGGTGCCGAGGTGCTCATTCTCGGCTGCACCGAGCTTCCCCCCGCGTTCGATATTTATCGTCTGGATTACCCCAACGTTGACCCCACCCTCGAGCTGGCGCTTGCTGCCATTCGCGCTGCCGGCTGCGAGACGAAATAAGGAGTCCGCCATGAGTTACGCTGATCAGGTCTTTCGCGCCAACTGCCTTGATATTCTGCAAAACGGTGTGCGCGACGATGACCTTACCGTCCGCCCCCACTGGGCCGACGGCACACCCGCCCATACCATCAAGAAGTTCGGTCTTGTCAACCGCTATGATTTGCAGCGGGAGTTCCCTATTCTCACGCTTCGCCGCACCTACCTCAAGAGCGCGGTGGATGAGCTTCTCTGGATCTGGCAGAAAAAGTCCAACAACGTCCACGACCTTTCCTCCCACATCTGGGACGCCTGGGCAGACGAAACCGGCTCCATCGGCAAGGCCTACGGCTATCAGCTCGGCGTAAAGCACCAGTACAAAGAAGGCCTGTTCGACCAGGTCGACCGCGTGCTCTATGATCTCAAGCACAACCCCGCTTCCCGCCGCATTCTCACCAATCTTTACAACTTCGAAGATCTTCACGAAATGCATCTGTACCCCTGCGCCTACTCCATGACCTTCAACGTATCAAACGGCACGCTGAACGCCATCTTGAACCAGCGCTCGCAGGACATGCTCGCCGCCAACAACTGGAACGTCTGCCAGTACGCGGTGCTCGTCCACATGCTCGCGCAGGTCTCCGGGCTCAAGGCAGGCGAACTCGTCCACGTCATTGCTGACGCGCACATTTACGACCGCCACATTCCCATCATCGAAAAAATGCTCTCCGAGCCCGAGCACCCTGCTCCTGAATTTTCCCTCGACCCTGCCGTGACGGATTTCTACGCCTTCACGCTCGACAGTGTCCGCCTGGAAAACTACTGTTTCAGTCCCTTTGAAGATAAGATCCCTATTGCCGTCTGACCTCTTGCACCGGCAAAATTTATAGAGAAAGCCATGGAGTTGATACTATGACCGCAATCGTCTGCGTTTCCAAAAGCTGGGGCATCGGCCGCGACGGCGCGCTGCTGTTCCTCATTTCCGACGATCACAAGCGTTTCCGCTCGCTCACCGTCGGCAAGACCGTCATTCTCGGCCACAAGACCCTCGACACCTTCCCCGGCGGCCGCCCCCTCAAGGATCGCCGCAACATCGTCCTCTCCCACCGCGACCTTGACATTCCCGGCGCGGAGATTGCCCACTCGTTTGATGAGGCTGCCGCTCTCGGCGGCGACGATGCCATCGTCATCGGCGGTGCCAGCGTCTACATGGCGCTGCTCGCCCGCTGCGACCGCGTCTATGTCACCAAGGTCGACGCCGACCCGGACGCCGACAGCTTCTTCCCCAACCTCGACGACAATCCCGACTGGCGCATCGATTCCGAGAGCGAAGTTTTTGAGGAAAACGGTCTCAAATTTCAATACGTCGACTATGTCCGCAACTGAAAAGAGGGGCCTTGGCCCCTCTTTTTTTGCGCCCTAAAGGGCACGTGGAAGCAGCGCCAGCGGCGCTGCACGGGAAAAGGGGGCTATTCTCTTTCGCGAAAGAGAATAGCCCCCTTTAAATCCCCCAAGAGAAAGGTTTCGATTGGCAGTCTGAGGCTCGAACAGCCTTTATGCCTCCGGAATGCAAATGCCTGCGCGCGGCTTCGCCGCGTTTGGTGTTGCTATACGACTTGACTCTCTCCTATTATCCGCTGTTGCGCAGCCGTTGGCAGCTCTGCTGCCTTACGGATGCGGCACACCCCTTGCGGGTGCCGCTCTGCTGATCTCGTGGAGGTGCAGCCTAATTTCCGTCTACTTTGGATTTGTACGATCTTGCTACTGCCTGCCAAGGCGGCATTGCTGCGCTCGCCGCGGTTAGGTGGTGCGTTTCTCGCGGGGATAGGGTTCTTTTTCGTCGGTCAGGCCGACGAGATAGTCGATGCTTGTATGGTAGAATCCGGCGAGCTGCCCGGCGTATTCCAGCGGAAGCGCTCGCTCACCGCGCTCGTATTTGGAATAGAGCGACTGGTCGCACATCAAAAATTCTGCGATCTGCTTTTGCGTGAAGTCTTTATCCTCCCGCAAATCACGAATCCGTAACTTCATTTACATCACCACTGCGATTATATCGTAAGACAATATGTCCTATTGACTTTTTGGACATATTGTCCTAAAATGAACATTGAGGTGATTTCATGGAGAAGCAAACCTGCAATGATTGCGAGCATTTTCGCAGACATTATATCTTTACCGATGGAGAATACAGGGCATTGTACTACGGTCACTGCACCAGCAGGCGCTGCAAAAAACGAGAGGCGGACACCCCCGCCTGTGAAGATTTTACTCTCAAACCGCCCCCACCCAAAGGCCCCGCCAAATACTACATCGCCCACATCAAACTAATTCCAGCAGAAGACTGAAAAGCGCGGCGAGCGCAGCAATGCCGCGCCCGCAGGCAGTCTGCCGCCGGTCCACCGCCACTCGCGCCTCACGATAGTAAGGCGCGGTTGCAACCAGTAACGAATCGCAGAAGCTTCATGGCGAAGCCATGTACACCGCACCTGATTCCGCAGGCTGAGCAGCTCTTCAAGATCGAGACTGCCAATGTCGGGGGGGCGAGGGGCCTCCCCTCGCGTTCTCTTGGGGGTTCAAGGGGGCCATTCTCTCACGCGAGAGAATGGCCCCCTTGAACCCCTGCGGGTACGCAGGGAAAAGCACGCAGCGCTGCAGCGCTGCATCACGCGCAACGGAACGCTTCCACAGCCGCCCCATCCGCGCAGCGATACAGCCGCCCGCCCTCGGCGTAAAACGTCTCATTCCCCTCGTCGCATTCGACGTTCCAGCGCAGACGCCACACTGTCTCGGCTCCGTTTTCGTCATAGCCCTGCCAGCCGAAGCAGCTGACCTCGTTCAGCGCTTTCACGTTCCTCCCAAGCCGCAGTGTCACCGTGCAGTCGACGATCTTCGCGTTCGGATAGTCCTTTTCCGCGTCCGCCGCAACTTTCTCGTCACCGAAGACGACCTGGGTATTCCATATCTCCGGCGCGTTCAGCGCAAACGCCGTCGGCACACCGCGGCCGATATACCCGCCGAGCGCCGTCACCTTGTAGCCGTGCACTTCATCGGGAATGACGATCACCGCGCCGTCGCTCCCGTCCCAGTCAAAGTCCGCCGCAAAGGCTTGATGCGTCACCAGGTTGCGGTAGTAGCGCTGCCCGTCTGTGTCTGTCCAATCCGCCGCGCGGTATCCCTGCGCACCGGTCAGCATCCATAAGAGGACTCCGACCGCCGCGGCGATCAGCGCGACCGGCAGCGCGATCGCGCCCATCTTTCCGGAATGTTTCTTCTGCATGACAATACTCCTTTCTTCATCCTTGCAAAGGGTCTTTTCATTTCCATCCAAGTTGATTATAATAGACAGACACCGTATTTGTAAAGGGGGTCCACCGCATGGCGACGCTCAACACCGATATCCGCTATATCAAGGGCGTGGGCGAAGCGCGCGCCAAGTCGCTCGCCAAACTCGGCATCACCGACCTGCGATCCCTCCTGTCCTATTTTCCCCGTGCCTACGAAGATCGCCGCACCTACAAAAAAATCGCCGACCTTGTTCCCGGCGAAATGAGCTGCGTCTGCGCCGTCGTCGCTGGCGAAGTAAAACTCTCGCGTGTCCGCAAGGGGCTTGACCTCGTCAAGCTCCGCGTCGTCGACGAGACCGGTGCGCTCGAGCTCACCTATTTCAACCAATCTTACCTCAAAAACACATTCCATACCGGTGACACCTACGTCTTCTTCGGCCGCGCCGAGGGTACGCCCCGCCGCCCGCAGATGACCAATCCCCTCTTTGAGCGCGAGTGCGCGCATCAGCTCACGGGCCGCATCATGCCCATCTACCCGCTCACCGCGGGCGTCAGCCAGTCGATGCTCTCTAAGGCCGTCGAGCAGGGGCTTGCTGCCTGCGTCGACGAGTTGCCCGACATTCTGCCCGAGGACGCGCGCCTTGCCCCCCAGCTCTGCCACACCCGCTACGCTTACGAAAATATTCATTTCCCCTCCAGTGACGAAGCCCTTGCCGCCGCGCGCCGCCGCCTTGCCTTCGAAGAGCTGTTTCTGCTCGCGCTGGGGCTTAAATTGCTGCGCTCGCGCCGCACGTTCGTCGCGGGAAAGCAGTGCAAAACGGTCGACCTCTCGCCTTTTTTTGCAGCTCTTCCCTTTTCCCTCACCGCTGCGCAGCGCCGCGCCGTCGACGACATCGCGCGCGACCTCTCGCTCGATCGCCCGATGAACCGCCTCTGTCAGGGCGACGTTGGCTCAGGCAAAACGATGGTCGCTGCCGCCGCCATTTACATGGCCGCGAAAAACGGTCTTCAATGCGCCCTCATGGCGCCGACCGAGATCCTCGCCGAGCAGCACTACCGCTCGCTCACGCCGCTGCTCACGCCCCTCGGCATCTCCTGCGCACTGCTCACAGCCTCGACCAGGGCCAGGGAGCGCCGCGCCCTGAACGAAGCGCTCCGCTCCGGCGAGCTTTCCCTCGTCATCGGCACGCACGCCCTGCTCTCGCCTGATGTGCAGTACCAGAACCTCGGTCTCGTCGTCACCGACGAGCAGCACCGCTTCGGCGTCGACCAGCGCGCAGCGCTCTCCGCCAAGGGCGAAAAACCGCATCTTCTCGTCATGTCGGCAACGCCCATTCCGCGCACGCTCGCGCTGATGATCTACGGCGATCTCGATGTGTCCGTTCTCGATGAGCTCCCCCCCGGGCGGCAGAAGATCGACACCTTCGCCGTTCCCTCGAGCTATCACGCGCGCATCTACGCTTTTTTGCGCAAGCTCGTGCAGGAGGGCAGGCAAGCCTACATCGTCTGCCCCATGGTCGCGGAAAACGACGAGCTGCCCGACGAGCGCAAGGCCGTCACCGCCTACGCAGCGCACCTGCAAACGGAAGTTTTCCCCGACCTTCGCGTCGCCCCCATCCACGGCAAGATGAAACCGAAGGAGAAGGATACCGTCATGCGCGCCTTTGCCGCGCATGAGATCGATGTTCTCGTTTCCACCACCGTCATCGAGGTCGGCGTCGACGTGCCGAATGCCGCGCTCATGCTCATCGAAAACGCCGAGTGCTTCGGCCTCTCCCAGCTCCACCAGCTGCGCGGCCGCGTCGGGCGCGGACAGCACAAGTCCTACTGCGTCCTCGTTTCCGACAACAAGGGCGAGGAAAACAAGGCGCGTCTCAAGATCATGTCCTCCACGAACGATGGCTTCGCCATCGCGGAGGAAGATCTCCGGCTGCGTGGCCCGGGCGACTTTTTCGGCTCGCGCCAGCACGGTCTGCCTGCCCTTCGCGTCGCCGATCTCTCCTGCGACTTATCCATCCTGCATGAAACGCAGTCCGCCGCCGAGCAGCTTCTCGCCGCCGATGCGGAACTGAACGCGCACCCGCTGCTTAAAGCGCGCGTCGAGCTTCTCTTCTCGCTCAACGCAGATGCCATGAACTGACAAAAAAGTCAAGCCTTCCGGCTTGACTTTTTTCATCTTCTCAAATGCAGTTCGTTATTCTTCCCGTGCCTTGATCTTGGCGAGTTCTTCTTCCTCCAGCTGGCGATACGCCACCTTACCAACCAGAGTCTTGGGCATATCCTCCTTGAACTCGATGTCATACGGCATGGCGTACTTCGCCACATTCTTGCGGCAGTAGGCCAGAAGCACCTGCTTGGTCTCCTCGGTCGCGGGCACGCCCTGTGCGAGCTTGACGAACGCTTTGACCTTCTGCATCTTGTAGGGGTCGGGCACGCCGATCACGCAGCTCATCTGCACATACTCGTGCGCGTCGAGGATATTTTCGATCTGGCCGGGATAGACATTGTAGCCGGAAGAAATGATCATGCGCTTGGCACGGCCGCGGAAGTAGATAAAGCCCTGTTCGTCCATCACGCCCAGGTCGCCCGTGTAGACCCACGTCAGGCCGTCGGCGTGCGTGCGAAGCGTCTGCGCCGTCTCTTCGGGATTGTTCATGTACTCCTTCATCACGGTCGGGCCCGCGAGCAGGATCTCGCCCTCCTGCCCGTAGGGAACCTCCCGGTCAGTGTCCGGCTCGACGATCTTGATGTAGGTATCCGGGAACGGCAGGCCGATGGAGCCCTCCTTGAACATGTGCGGCGGTGTCAGGCAGCAGGCCGTGACCGTCTCGGTCGTGCCGTAGCCCTCGCGCACCTGAATGGACGCCTTATGATCATAGAGGAACTTGTCGAACTTCTTCTTCAGCTCGATCGACAGGCTGTCGCCGCCGGAGAACACGCCCTTGAGCGAGCTGAGGTCCGCGCCCTCCATGCTCGGCAGACGCAGCAGCGCCTCGTAGAGCGTGGGCACGCCCGCGATGAAGTTGCAGTGATACTTAGTGATGAGCTTTGCATAGCTCTTGGCGGGGAAGCGCGGCACGAGGATGCAGCGCCCGCCCTGCGAGAGCATGGTGTGGACGCACACGCCGAGGCCGAAGCCGTGGAAGAGCGGCATGGCGGCGAGCATCTTGTCGCCGGGGTTGAACATCGGGTTCGCCGCGATGATCTGCTGGCCGAGCGCGTTGAAGTTCCTGTTCGTCAGCACGATGCCCTTGGTCGTGCCGGTCGTGCCGCCGGAGTAGAGGATGACGGCGGGGTCGTCGCCGGTGCGCTTGACGGAATAATTCCAGAAGCAGGCCTTGCCCATGTTCATGAATTCCTTCCAGCGGATGACCGGCGCGTCCTTCGGGATCTTGGCGATCTTGCGGCCCTCGGTGAGCATATAGCCCGCGCGGACGGGCTTGCTCAGCTCATCCTTGACGCTCGCGATGATGATGTTGACGACCTTTGTGTTCTGGCGGATGCTCTCGAACTTGTTGTAGAACTGGTCGAGCGTGATGGCGGTGACGCTCTCAGA
>ERZ779895.4147-NODE-4147-length-10301-cov-4.244778_pt1 | contig 10301 bp, 9 predicted proteins | sample MGYA00511093_ERZ779895 | MGnify/ENA primary metagenome ERZ779895 (study PRJEB29588, sample SAMEA2142970) | human gut metagenome | biome: human gut; feature: human-associated habitat; material: faeces | place: Denmark | collected 2008/2010 ... | reverse complement strand
GCCGGACAGGTCCGAGCGCACACGATAAAAAGCGCATCGCTCGTGAAGTGAGCGCTGGAGCCAGCGTGCCTTTTGCACGAAACTCCGGCGCCAACAACGAGAACCAACCTCTCGGAGTTGCGTAAGCAACTCCGAAGGAATCCTCTGATTCAATCAGGGGAGGACGTCAAGCAAGGACAACTGGGATCTGGTAGCTACATAAAGGCAAACTGCGCGGCAAGGCATATCTCTTCCTGTCGCAAAACGCGAAATACCGAGACTTCACGCCCCGATTCGAATGCCGAAGTTTCGAGGATCTTCAAGCTCCCGGAGCGAGTGAGAACTGAGCGCTCGTGCAGACCTTGAGTTCTGCACCGCTTTCGCTGACGTCATCGAACTCCAAACCTTCAATCTGAAGGAGTTTGCGCTTGGCATCAAATCCGCCACCGTAACCTGTGAGTGCACGATTTACTCCAACAACTCGATGACACGGCACAAGGATGGAGCACGGATTTTCTCCCACAGCCACTCCGACGGCCCGGACGGCTCCGGGTCGCCCGATACGGCAGGCAATTTCGCCGTAAGTCGTGAGTGTTCCGTATGGAAGTTTCAACAACTCTTGCCAGACGGCATGCTGAAAATCCGTGCCGACAAGGCGCAGAGGCACATCAAACGTCTTGCGCATGCCGGCAAAATACTCCGTCAACTGTCTCTTGGTTTGGGCAATCACTTCGTCCTCACGCTCAAGGCAGCTAGCGTGAGGAAACGCTCTTTCGAGCCGACGAGCAATCGTGGCTCGATGCCATCCGTCGGACCAATCGCAACAAATCAGTTTTCCTGCAACGCTCTGCAAAATCAACTCGCCGCAGGGCGTCACAATCGTTTGGCAAAAGATCGTTTCTGACATGGCGCACCTAAACCACAAAACGAAGAATCCGAGAAACGGATCCGTCTCGAACTAAAAATTCAGTGGGATACCATCTTGAGCCCAACGATGGACGCGATCAACGTAGTGATGAAGAAAATACGCCAGAACGTCGCAGGCTCGTTTAAAAACAGGATGCCCAAAAGGACTGTACCGACGGCACCGATCCCTGTCCAGACCGGGTAAGCCGTTCCAATCGGCAATACCTGTGCTGCCTTGGCCAAAAGCAACATGGAAACCACCACAAAGACGGCAAAGCCCGTGCCCCAGGCCCACCAGGCAAAGCCGGAGACCAGCTTCATTTTTCCCAAGCAAAAGGCAAAACCGGTTTCACAAAGACCGGCAATGATCAAAACGATCCAGCTCATCGTCGTGCTCATTGAAATGCTCCTAGAGACTTCAGTTCAACAAAAAAGCCAACTTCTGGGGTCGTCCTCGGAAATTGGCCTTTTGATGCAGGGTCGTCCCTGCGGCGGTCGAATTATAAGTATTTTGGTCAGGAAGAAAGCATCATGGCGTCGCTCACTTCACCTGCGCCCTTTTCAAAGAGCGCCAACAGGTCGGGTACCGTGAGATGCTTCTTTTCATCGCCCTTGACGTCAACCACAATGCGGCCGGCGTGCATCATCACCAGACGATTGCCATAGCGCAGCGCGTCGCGCATGTTGTGCGTGATCATGAGCGTGGTGAGCTTTTGAGTGGTCACCAAGCGATCAGTGAGTTCGAGCACCTTAGCGGCCGTCTTGGGATCCAGAGCTGCGGTGTGTTCGTCAAGCAGCAGCAACAGAGGACGCACGAGAGTGGCCATCAAAAGCGTGAGCGCCTGACGCTGGCCGCCCGAAAGAAGGCCCACGTGCGCAGTCATACGCTCTTCCAGACCAAGGTCGAGTTCCTTGAGCATCTCGCGGAACTTTTCGGTCTGCTCGGGCTTGGAACTCCAGCTCAAACCGAGCTTCTGACCTCGGCGAGAAGCCATGGCGAGGTTCTCCTCGATCATCATGTTGCCGGCCGTGCCGCGCATCGGATCCTGAAAGACGCGGCCGATGTATTGTGCGCGCTTGTATTCGGGCATGTCCGAGATATCGACGCCTCCCACTTCTATCGTGCCGGAATCAATCGGAAAGACGCCGGCAATCGCATTCAAGAAAGTGGACTTGCCCGCACCGTTGGAGCCGATCACGGTTGCGAAGTCGCCGTCTTCGAGCGTCAGGTCCACGCCGCGCAGTGCGCGCTTTTCATTGACGCTGCCCGGGAAAAAGGTCTTTTTTACGCCTTGAGCCTTAAGCATTTGTTTCTCCGTATCGCATCAAATCAAAGAGCGCTCTTGCGCGCGCGCCACTTTTCGCGAATAAGCGGCATCGAAAGTGCAATCGCAACGAGGATGGCCGTAAAGAGCTTGAGGTCGTTGGGCGGCATACCGAGCTGCAGCACAATAGCGATCACAAGGCGGTACACGATCGAACCCAGGATCACTGAAATCAGGCAGTTTTTGAAACTGCGGGTGCCGAAGAGCACTTCGCCGATAATGACGGAGGCCAGCCCAATCACGATCGTGCCCGTCCCCATACCGACGTCGGCAAAACCGTTGGCCTGACACACCAGAGCGCCCGACAAAGCAACAAGAGCGTTGGAAATCAAAAGACCGAGAACGATCATTGAATTGGTGTTGACGCCCTGCGCGCGAGCCATCTGCGAGTTGCAGCCGGTGGCGCGAATAGCCGTGCCGAGCTCCGTGCCGAAGAACCAGTATAGGATCACGCCCACGAGCATCACGCCCACAAGACCAACCGCCATCATCGCCATATCGGATGTGAGGCCCATGCCGGCGGCGTAGCTAAACACGGTGTCGACGCGCAACAGAGCCACATTGGCCTTGCCCATCACGTGCAGATTGACGGAATACAGCCCAATCATGGTGAGAATACCGGCCAGCAGCGGCGGAATCTTCAGTTTCGTCGTCAGAATCCCCGTCACAATGCCTGCGAGAGCACCGGCAATGGCCGCAAGCAGAAAAGCCGCCGTCACGCCGTAGCCCGAGACAAGCGCCGTGGCGGCTACAGCCGCACCGAGCGGAAAACTGCCTTCAACCGAAAGGTCGGCAATGTCAAGTACGCGGAAAGTGATGTAGACCCCGAGCGCCATCAGAGCCCACATCAGGCCTTGCGCCACGGTCGGAATCAGAATATCAGCCATGTCACCAACTTGGTTTGGAAACGGCGCTTTTGACGCAAAACGCCCAAGCGCGATTTTTTTCTTTTTGACAAATAAAAAAAGGCGCGGAGCAGAAATCAAACTCCGCGCCGATTCGTAATCAACGGATTCTAATGGAAATCGCCGAGTTCCGCTTTACCCTTGAGCGACTCGGGCAGCTGCAAACCGAGAGTCTTCAGGACCGGTTCGTTGACCTTCACCTTGAATTCCTTCTGGTACTGAATGGGCATGTCGGCAGGCTTGGCCTTGCCTTCGAGAATGTCTGCGCCCATGTTGCCGGCGATCTTGCCGAGTTCATAGTAGTCAACGCCCACGGTGGCCAAACCGCCACCGTGCAGCGGGCCTTCTTCACCGGTAATCACGGGCACCTTGGCGGGTGTGGTGATCTTGGTGAGAACGGGCATCGCAGACGCGATGATGTTGTCGGTGGGAACGTACAGGGCGTCAATCTTGCCGATCAGGCCCTGAGCCACCTGCTGCACGTCGTTGACGCTCGAGACCGTCCCTTCGACGAGAGTGACGTTGTAGCGGGCGAGTTCCTTCTTGAGAATCTCAACCTGGAACTGGGAATTGATTTCCGAGCTGTTGTAGATTGTGCCGATCGTCTTGGCATTGGGCACGAACTGCATGATCAGATCAAGCTGTGCGCCGATCGGATTCAAGTCGGACGAACCGGTCACGTTGGTGCCGGGCTTATCCTTGTTGATCACGAGCTTGGCAGCTTCGTAGTCCGTCACGGCCGTCGCGACGATGGGCGTGTTTTTGGCGGCATTGGCCATGGTCTGCGCAGCGGGCGTTGCCACGGCAAAAATCAAAGGATATTCCTGAGACACGAAACGCTGGGCAATGTTGGCGAGATTGGACTGGTCAGCCTGAGCGTTTTGAACGTCAAAGGTCACCTTCAGTCCGCGCGCCTTGACCGCATCCTGAATGCCGCGGCTGGCGGCATCAAGAGCAGGATGCTCTACCAACTGCACCAAACCGACAGTCTTCGTGCCGTCGGCCGCCTTGGTTGCCGGGGCCTTGTCTTCGCCGCCGCAGCCCGCCAAAAGAGCGGCAGCCGTCAAACCGATCAGAGCTTGCTTGATCATTTCTATCCTTTGCGATGTCGTTGTATCGTCGCGCCCGAACCGTTCCGAGCACATTTGCTTATCTTAACGAGTGAAAGCCGAAGTTGGCATACGGCCAACCGCTTAGAGCGCCGAATTTGTGCGATTTGTTTCGCTTTCGTCACCATCGGTGCGGCGAGGCAGCGCCCGCAGACGCACGATGGTTGCACCGGCTCCCCCATCAATTTCCCGAGGCTCGCAAAACGCGACGACTTCGTCACGCTGCTTGAGCCAGCGGCGCACCACTTCGCGAAGTACGCCGATACGCCCAGGCGTGCCGTTGCCCTTGCCGTGAATGATGCGTACACAAAAGAGTTCCTGTTTGCGGGCGTTTTTCAAGAACTCCGCAACGGCGCATCGTGCGTCATCAACCGTCATGCCATGCAGATCGATTTGGGCACGCACCGACCAACGCCCGCGACGCAGATCGCGCGGCACGTCCGGTCCGATACCGGGACGGCGAAAGCTTTTGCCGTCTTCGCTTTCGAGAAACTCGATACTGTCGAGATCGTCGCTCATGCTCTCTTCGAGCACGCGTTTGTTGTCGGCGATCGTTTGAACGGGAATCGGGCGACGAACCTTCCTGTGCTGAGCTCGCGTGTCGTCGCCCAGAGGCTTAACACCGGCTTTGCTCATGGCCGCCGCAAAATCAATGTCTTTTTCTTCAATGCGCGGCTTGATGCGAACGCCTGCCATGGCCTTGACGCCCGTCTGATTCATCACGTCAAGAAAAACGTTCGTTTCGCGTGCAATGTGTTCGCTGGCCTTTTGCTTGGCTTCGCGTTCGGCCTCTTGTTTGCGGGCCTGCGTCTTCAGTTTGTCGGCCAAAGGGGCGAGCGCTTCAAATCCGTTGGACATTTGATGAAAATTTCCTCTGTTGCGATCGGTCTTTGAGGATACCACCGAAAAGAGAAAGCGTTCGCCAAAACTATCTTTTTGAGTCTAAAACGCTATACCCGCACCGAGGTACATGTGTACGGGCGACGGACGAAACATCACGTCGCCTTCCGGTGCGACATTGTGGTATCGCGGAAACGACAGATTAATACCCGCCAAAAGACGCGTGTGGTCGGTCGGTGCCCATGTTCCGCCCAACTGCACCACCGGAAAGACGGAGTCTTCGGAAATATCACCGCCTTGCTGATCCCATTGGCCGTAGCCCACGCCGACACCTGCGTGCATACGCAACGCCTCGTTAAAGTTTACGTGATACTGTAGCGCCACCGAATAAGTCGTATGATCGAACGTCTTATCTTTGACTCCGCGATTGGTGGTGTCGTGTTCGCTTTCGGTGTAAGAGAAGTCCACTGCCCAATTGTCAGCGACGAAGTAGCGCGCTCCCAGCAGATAACCGGCGTCGGAGGTCACCATATAACCTTCTTCCGTTGCCGAATCTGTCTTTTCCCACATCCAGGCGCCGTATAGTTCAAAGCGATTGGAGAACGGAGAGGTCTCAAACGTCGGCAGCAGTCGGTTTTCGAGACTGTCGGTTGCAATCGTCCCGTAGAAGAAAAAGACGTTCGTAAACGGGATATACGTCATGTAAAGGCCCACATCATCAGTGCCGGCTTTCACAACCGGAAGCGGCATCGGGATGGGAAGCCAATGGTAGTCCTCGCGAAACGTCACCCCCAACATATAGCCCGCACCCACGTGATACTTTTCGCTCACGGGCCATCGCGCCACCCAGCTGTAGCCGAAAGTCGGCTCGGGATAGTAGTGTGAGTCAGAAAAGACGATGCCAAAGAGCATGCGCTCGTTGCCCTTCTCGTCAATCATCGTGCGCACAACGCCCGCACCAAACGGCAGCGCGTTTTCTTCCGATCGATTGTCGTAATCAAAGGCAGGGTGTTCGGTCCAGATGCCGAAAGCAACGCCATCTCGGCCCTTGTTCATGATTTCCTTGAAACCGTCAACCTGAGAGGACCAAAAGTCAGCAGAAGACGGCGCGAGACCGCCCGGAAGTGTGGCGGCGGCATCTTCCCAGAAACCAGCGCAAGATTGATTTGCCCATACGGACAGGGCAAGAGACGCGACAAGCGCGTGTTTACGAAACGTTGCAGGCATAGAAAAAGGATTCAGACTAGAAGTTAATGGGCGCCCGGAAGCGCCAAGAAGCCCGAATTACCTTGTTTCTTATTTTCGGGAATCGCGCAAGGCGTTGAAAAAGCGCGAAGATTCTAGCCGATGGCCGTCAAATATTCGTCAAAAAACAAAAACGGAGTCGCTTTGTCGTTGCAAAAACAACAAAGCGACCCGGCTTGAAAATGCTCTTTTCTAAAGACGAGGATCAACCGCGCTTTTCAAGATAACGCTGCGCGTCAAGTGCCGCCATACAGCCCGATCCTGCACTTGTGACAGCCTGACGGTAAATGGAATCAGCGCAGTCACCGGCTGCAAAGACGCCCTCGACATTCGTGGCGGTGGCCGCAAAGCCAGCCTTGTCCGTCACAATGTAACCGCCCTCGGTATTGAGTTCTCCGGCAAAAACCTTCGTATTGGGCGTGTGGCCGATGGCAATGAAGACGCCGTCAACGGCAAGCTCTTCGTCGGCACCGCCTTCAAAGTTCTTGAGCTTAAGACCCGTCACACCCTTGTCGTCACCCAGCACTTCTTCCACTTCGAAGGGCGTATGCAACACAATCTTTCCTTCCTTGACGACATCCATCAGTTTGTCGACAAGAATAGGTTCGGCCTTGAACGTACCGCGACGGTGCACAAGATGCACGACGCTGGCAATCTGCGAGAGGTAAAGCGCTTCTTCAACAGCAGCATTGCCGCCGCCGACAACCGCCACGGGCTTACCGCGATAGAAGAATCCGTCGCAGGTTGCGCAGCCCGAAACGCCACGGCCCTTGTACTTGGTTTCACTTTCAAGCCCGAGATACTTAGCGCTGGCCCCCGTTGCGATGATGAGCGCATCACACGTGTAAGCCCCCATATCGCCTTCCAAACGAATCGGCTTTTCCTTGAGGTGCGCAGTGTGAATGACATCAAAGACAATCTTGGTATCAAAGCGCTCGGCCTGTTCGAGCAGGTTTTGCATCAGCTGCGGTCCTTCAATACCGTTGACCGCGCCCGGCCAGTTGTCCACTTCAGTGGTTGTCATCAGCTGGCCGCCCTGCTCCATGCCGGTGATCAACAAGGGCTTGAGATTGGCACGGGCGGCGTAGATGGCTGCCGTGTAGCCCGCAGGACCGGAACCGATGACAATAACAGGTGCGTGTACGCTCTCGCTCATGGTGTTTCCTTTCAAATTCGTGCTGAGGGCCGCGCAAGTGCACGGCCCCGAGATGGCTTTTTCAGATTATAGGAAGAGGCCCGCGGCAAGTTATGTCAAAACTTTTCCGATTAGAAAGTCTCTAAGGGCGCAATAGTTTCGAGCCGGTTCAAAACACAAAAGGCGACAGACCGCCCACAGGAAGTTCCAGCTGCGAGGGATATTCGACCCCCGTAAGATACAGTCCTGACGGATCAAAGGTGGGCGCGGCAACCGCGCGGGATTTGGCATGCAGAACATCGGCGAGCCACTGAACGCTTTCGCGTCCTGTGCCAACGTAAATAAGGGAACCCACAATGTTGCGCACCATGTGCTGCAGGAAGGCGTTGGCTGAAATTTCCACGCCGATCAGAGCGCCTTGGCGCCGCACGGTAATGTGCTTAACCGTACGAACGGGCGTTGCCGCTTGGCATTCGGCAGCACGAAACGAGGAAAAATCGTGTTCGCCGACAAGAATCTGCGCGGCTTCATGCATTTTCTCCGCATCAAGGGGCCTCCAGACCCAGCCTGTTTTTCCGTGCATCACGGGCGAACGCACCGGGTGATTGAAAATCCAGTACTGGTAGGTGCGGCTCAACGCATCAAAGCGCGCATGAAACCCTTCGGGCACTTCACAGGCCCATTTCACGGCAATGTCATCGGGCAAAAAGGTATTGACACCGCGAATCCAGCTGGCCGGAGCACGCCGAAAGGGCGAAGCAATGCTCACCACTTGGTGCGTAGCATGCACACCGCGATCGGTACGCCCCGCGCAGATGGTGGGCACCGGAACCGTAAGGAAACGGCACAGAGCGCCTTCCAGAACATCCTGCACCGTATTACCTTCGGGCTGGGTCTGCCAGCCAAAATAGTTTTGACCGGCGTACTCGATGCCAAGCGCTACAGTCTGCACGGGCTGTTTCGGATTACTGCTGTCCGCCACGGGTCTTTTCTTCGATTTGAGAAAGCAATTCGGACGCGTGTCGACGCTGTTCTTCGTTACCGGCAAGAAGCACTTCATGCAGGACACGTTGGGCTTCGGCATACGCACCGACTCCCATATACGTACGTGCTGTGATGAGCTTACCTGAAAGCGTCTCGGCACTCGTACCGCCAACGCTTGCGGGTTGAGCCTGCGATTCTTCGTCTACATAGGCCGTTGCCACATTAAAGCCTGCTGCCGGTGCCTGCGGCTTGATTTCGCCGAGCTTGGGTTCGGTGCGTGCCGCTTGAGCCGCCTGCATGCGCTGCGTTGCACGTTCGGATTCCAGGCGACGATCCAGCATTTCCTGCGTTCCCTGCAACTGTTCGGGCTTGGCCGCTTCGGCCTTGCGGAACTTCACGACACCCATGCTTTCTTCCTTGCGGCGGAAAGTAGCCTTGCGCTGTTTCATCCAGAACCAGGCTCCACCCGCTGCCGCAGCCAGAAGGACCAGGAAGCCGACGAGCGCCCCCCAGAATCCGCCCGATTCTTCCTCTGACTTTTCGTCGAGCGCCGGCATGGCCGGTACGGGAGTCGGCGCAGGCTTTGTTTCTGGCTCGGGTTTTACTGCCGGTTCAGCAGCAGGCGTCTCGGGCGTCTTTTCAACCGGTGCGGTCTGTTCCGCAGGAACTGTCTCTGCCTGCAACTTGGCATTGTGCTGGGCATCGGCTTGAGCGATCGTTGCCGCCAAAGGATCGGCTACAGGCTCGGACTTGGGCGTCGGTGTCGGCAGGGGCTGCGCTTCGGGCTTCTTTTCAGCCTTCACGGGTTGGGTCGGGACCTTAGGAGCGGGTTTTGCAGATTCCGGATGTTCTGCCTTCCACTTGCGCCACAATGCCGGGGACTCCTTCTGCATTCGCTTGTGCGCTCGCTGCAGCACCTTCTGACTTGGTGCTTTGCGAGCATCGGCGTTAGGAGTCACACGCACCAAAGCCCAGGCTTCATCCAATTCCACCGCCGCCACATCGTCCGCAAGCGGCGCCTTAAGACGTGAACCAACTTTCACTCCGTTGACGCGGCCCTTTTCATAAGCGCCGGGATTGGCGCGCACAAAGGCCACCAGAATCTGATCCATTGAGGCCTGCGGATAGCGCGGACGGTAAAGAGTGGCAATCGACCACATCGTCATGCCGTCGCGCACCAAAAACGGCTGATCCAAATCATAATCAGCCGGATTAAGCGGAAGCTTTACCGGGCCGGCTGCCGTGGCCCTGGGTGCGGGCTTGGCGGATTGTACGGACTGTTTGGGAGCAGTCGGCTTTGCCGTGCTCTGCACCGGTTCACGAACAGGAGGCACATAGGCGGGTTCCGTCGACGCTTTCTTCACAGCCGCGGGTTTAGCCGACGGCACTGTCGACAGAGTCTTCGAGGGTTCTGCCAGAGTCGTTGCCCCGGTACCGGCTGAAGGCACCACGCTCTTTTCCTTGGTCGATGCGTCCACGATCGGAGCAGGCTTTTTCGCCGCCTCAGCCTCTTTGACCATCGGTGCTGTCGGTCGATCCTGCAGACGAACCTCATAGAGCTTGGCCGAGAGCTTTCCGGCTTCGGACAGTTCAACGATCAGCGGAAACTGCTGCGCAGAAACCGCCTGTTGCCCTTTAATTTTGACGGTGTACGGTTCCTTCTTGAGAAGCGTCAGCGAAATGTCGTTTAAGGACAGCGAAACCTCCTTACCGACGCGACGATAGGTTGAAGCAGGCGCCAAACGAACCATCAGCTGTTCAGCCTTCGGATCCACATCACGGATCGTCAATTCGGCGTTCAAAGGTTCACCCACAGCCGAATAAACCATCAGGCTGCCGAGTTCCGCCGCAAAAGCGCCGCCGGCTACGGCTG
>ERZ779895.4145-NODE-4145-length-10305-cov-2.716000_pt1 | contig 10305 bp, 10 predicted proteins | sample MGYA00511093_ERZ779895 | MGnify/ENA primary metagenome ERZ779895 (study PRJEB29588, sample SAMEA2142970) | human gut metagenome | biome: human gut; feature: human-associated habitat; material: faeces | place: Denmark | collected 2008/2010 ... | reverse complement strand
CCATCGCTTCTGCTGCTTCCAGAATACCCGGATTAATTTCCAACAAACTGTTCTCCATCAATCGTGCCAGATATGGACTGATGTAAATAACAAGTGGTACCAATGATGCCGTACTTCCAATCGTAGTTCCAACAATTGTTCTTGTCAGTGGCATGATTGCTACAAGAAGGATTACAAATGGAATGCTTCTTACAATGTTAATGTAGATACTTACGATATTGTAGAGAATCCGATTCTCTGCAAGTCCGCCCTTGTGGCAAAGCACAAGGATCAATGCCAGAATGATTCCTATGATGGTTCCGATGATCAATGACCATGCCACCATATATAAAGTCTGTCCTCCACTAGTCAGTAATTTCTCCAGTGAAACTCCAAAATACTGCTGATCCATTAAATCACCTCTACCCTTTCTCTGATTACTCCGTTTTCGTCAATCTGTTTCTCTGCTTTCAGAATCTTCTCTTCAGATCCTAGCAACTGTAAAATGAACACACACATTATGTTGTCCTGAAGTTCTTGAACGGTTGCTCCTAAGATATTTACTACAATTCCTTCTACATGACAAATATCTGAGATAACCGGGCGTTTTACGCTGCTTCCGATAAATTTCAGTCGTTCTACACGGAAATGTTCTTTCTGCTCTTTTACAAGACTTATGATGCTTTCAGGGATCTGATCATTCACAACAGTCTGAACAAATCTCTTTGTAACTGGTGCCTGCGGTTTTCCGAATACATCCAGTACACTTCCTGCCTCGACTACCTGACCTTTCTCCATGACTGCTACTTTATTACAGATCATCTGAACGACCTGCATCTGATGTGTGATCAGAAGGATTGTAACTCCCATCTCCCGGTTGATCTTCTTAAGCAGTTTCAGAATGGATTCTGTAGTTTGTGGATCCAGTGCACTTGTTGCCTCGTCACAGAGCAGGATGTCCGGTGTTGTTGTCAGTGCCCTTGCGATTCCCACTCTCTGTTTCTGTCCTCCTGACAATTTTTTAGGATAATTGTCAGCCACTTTTTCAAGCCCATATGCACTAAGCCACTTATCTACAAGTTCATGGTTTTTCTTTTTCATAACAATATTTATATTTTCTCTTGCCGTCATTGTAGGAAATAAAGCATAATCCTGAAAGAGATAACCTGTTTTTCTAAGTGAAGCTTTTAAATTTATCTTTTTTTCCGAGTCAAAAAGGACACGACCGTTCAGTGATATATAACCGCTGTCAGGTGTTGCTATCCCTGCAATACATTTTAATATCATAGTCTTTCCCGCACCGGATGCACCACTTAGTGCCAGTATATCGTCATCTGTCTGTATATCCGTATTTAATTCAAAATTATCAAGCCTTTTTCTTATCTTTACTATTAAAGCCATATCAATCCTCATTCTTGCAGATTTCTTATCTGTCACCCGTAATAAAATTTATAATAACAAGACAGATAAACGAAATTGCCGTTATCACAATACACCAGAAACCTGCCGTTTTAAAATCACCACTCTGAATCACCATCGCTATCTGCTGAGATATTGTTGAGGTTTTTCCTGCAATGTTTCCGGCAAGCATTGATGTTGCACCGTACTCTCCGAGTGCTCTTGTAAATGTAAGTGTAATACCCGATAAAATTCCGGGTTTTGCCATTGGCATACGGATTTTAAAGAAAATTGTCCACTCACTAAGACCAAGCGTCTGTGCCGCATATATCACATTTTCGTCTACCTGTTCAAATGCCGCCCTGGCATTTCGGTACATAAGAGGAAATGCAATAACCGTAGCCGCAATGATACAGCCAAGCCATGTATGTATGACATGAATTGAAAGTCCCTTATCTACAAAATTTCCAAAACTGTGTCTGGTACTAAATATACGGAGCAATATATATCCCGCAACTGTCGGCGGCAGTACAAGAGGCATTGTAAGAATACCATCCCATATACCTCTTGTTCTTCCACGCCTGCTCACGACAAACCAAGCTGCCAGTATGCCAAGCACAAAAGATACCATTGAAGCCACAATACCGGTTTTAAGACTTATCCAAAGCGGACTAAAATCAATCTGGGAGTAATCCATAATAAACCTCATTTCTAAGACATAGAAAAATGGTATTTTTCAAATAATTTTACAGCCTTTTCTTCACTCATAAACTTTATAAATTCATTTGAAGCATTAAATTCATCGTCAGATATATCATCACTTTTAAGTGGTGCAACAGGGTAGATAACATCACCTGTAAGGCTGTTTGGAAGTTTTTCTATTATCTCTAAATTATCTTCATATCCAAAGGTATCTGAATAATAAACAGTTCCAATCTCGTCTGCACCCTCTGCAACTTCTGCCGCAACAGCACCTACATTTGCACAACTGTTTATCTCAAGACCTCCCAGTGCATTTGATATATCTGTATCTTTTAAGTCATTAGCCTTTTCCTTATCGCCTGATACCAGATGTGAATTTATCAAAGCCTTTCTTGTGTACTGTCCTACGGGAACAGTTTCATCTGCAAGTGCCATGTTTTTTGCTTTTGCCATATCTTTAAAACTCTTAACTTTTGTATTACTTCCTTTCCATGTTACAAGGCACACCTGATTGTTTAAAAGGTCTTTGCGGTTATCCTTATCTACACTGCCGCCATCATATCCCTTTTCAAGCTCGTCCATCTGCTCTACACCTGCCGAAAAGAATATATTGCACTTTGCCCCCTCTTTTATCTGTGTCATAAGTGTTCCTGAACTGTCATAATTTGTGTGGAAATTTATATCAGGATGCTCTTTGTTGTATTCTTTGCATAGTTCATCCATAACACCGTTAAGACTTTTTGCAGCAAATATGATTATCTCTGTTTTTTTGCTATTCTCGTTTTTCTTTCCGCAGCCTGCGGGCATCCCTGTAACAAGTGCCGCCATAACACAGCATACGCTTATTTTTTTAATTATCTTCTTAACATTAAACATAAAAAACTCTTTTCTGCACACTCTTTTTTTCTTTAATCAATCTACATTCTCTCCAGCATAACACTTATATTTCCGCCACACACCATGCCCTCTTTTTCAGTATCATCAGTATTCATACTTACTTCCATAATCTCAGGTTTGCCTATAAAATGTTTATTTGCAAAATCGTCTTTCTGACAAACAGCCTTATTTTTATTCTCATCATTTTTTGATGCTGTTTCCTGCATTGGCATTGCAAAGCCGTTAAAAATGTCCCTGCATCTCGTGATAATTTCAGCCTCAGCACATCCTCCTCCGATAGTTCCTATAATTCGGTTGTCCGAAGTTACTATCATCTGCGTTCCGACATTTCTTGGAGCACTGCCGCTTTTTCTTATAATGGTACATAAAATCCTCTGCTCATCAGACGGTTTTGCAAGTTCATCAATAATATTATCATCAACAGAGCCGTTATTGCAATGTTTATTTTTACAATATACTATCTCACTCATAACTGACAACGCTATCTCCTGTGGTGTAGCCGCACATATTGAAAGACCTATTGGTGAATGAAGTTCATTTATTTTTTCAATCTCAATACCATGTTCTTTAAGGTCTTTTCTTACCATTACCGACCTCCTTTTTGAACCCATCATCCCTACATATGCATATGGCATCTTAAAAATCTCAAAAATGCACTGTTCGTCAAATCTGTGTCCTCTGGTCATGCACACAAAATAGTTGTCACGGTTTTTGTCTATAGTTTTCAGTGCATTTACATAGTCATCACATATAACATTTTCTACCCCAAGACTGCGTATTTTCTGAGCAAATATGGTTCTGTCCTCTATCACGGTAATGTCGAAATCCACAAGTTCAGCCATCTTCACAAGTGCCTCTGCCACATGACCTCCACCGCATATTACAAGATTAGGTCTGCCGGTGATGTTTTGGATAAATAATGTATTGTCCCCTATCTTAACCAGACTGCTGCCATCGTTACTTCCGTTATCATCAATACCGCAGAAAGTCTTACACAATTTTTTTACTATATCACCGGTAAAATAGTCACCATAGCTTACCCTTATTCTGCCATCTGTAATGTAGGCTTTCTGTCCTGTTGCCTCACCTGATACAACTGTAGCAATAAACGACTTTTCAGCTCGGTCCCTGTCTCTTATACTTAAATACATATCAGCTTCAAGCATTTTTACTTCATCACCCTCATTTATCATACCTCCATTTATGACAACTGCAAATACACCCTCTTTGGGCATAATACATTCACCCATACGCTCATATATCTTGCAATGCGAATGACACTCCTTACCTATCTGCGTCATTTCAAGAACGGCATCACCTATTTTAAAGCGTGTTCCAAGCGGCAGACTCCTAAAATCAAATCCTGAGATTATCAGATTTTCTCCAAATGCACCGTTTTCTACTTTAGCACCTTTTTTCCTGAACTCCTCTATTTTTTCATATGACAAAAGACTCACCTGTCTGTGCCATCTTCCGGCGTGTGCATCTCCATCAAGCCCATAATTCCTGATAAGCCTGACTTTTGGAATCTGCTTTTTTTCAGTTCCACGCTCCCTGCTTATGTTTATTGCAATAAGTTTTCCCAAACTTTTTAACCTCCTATCATATTCATGGTTTTAGTTTCTTTTTCACATAAAATATCTTCAAAATGATGGGATTTTGGCTTTTCATATATAGCCTTTTTCATAATTTTTGTAAGTTCATCTTTTCCGATGTCAAGTGCTTCTTTCAAATCTATAATTCTGCTATCGGCAAGGCATGGCTTTAAACCTGCATCTGATGTTATTCTTATGCGGTTGCATCTGTCACAAAATTTACCGTGAACCGCCTGAATAAGACCTACACGCACACCTAGTTTCCGGAAAGCGTAATACTCTGCCGGTCCGTTTTCATCATGCATTTTTGATACTCCACACACTTTTCCGTATTTCTTTTCAAGTTTTTCAATAACAGCCTTTCTCGGAATAATATCATTTTTCTCTCCTATTCCTACAGGCATCAGCTCGATAAATCTTATATCAATATTTTTGTCATTTGCAAACTCTGTCATTTTCAGCACATCAACTTCACTTCTTAGAACAGTATTTATTTTTAGTTTAATTCTGCTATCTAAAGCGGCATCTATCCCATCGATAACATTCTTAAGGCAGTTCCGCCCCGTGATTTTCCTAAACTCATCAGAATCTACGGTATCAAGACTCACATTTATGCTGTCTGTCCCTGCCATTTTTAATACATCAGCCTTTTCGCTTAGAAAAACTCCGTTTGTGGTAATTCCGATAAAATTTACTCCACTCACATTTCTCATTTTTGTGATAAGTTTTTCAATATCCGGATAGATAAGTGGCTCACCCCCTGTCAGCCTGAAATTTGTTATTCCAAGGCAGACAGCACTCTCAACACACTTTAATACGGTTTCCACAGGGAGATAATGTATATCGGAAATCTTTCCCTCAGGCATACAATAACTGCATCTGAGATTGCAATTATCAGTCAGCGAAATCCTCATGTAATCAATCTTTCTTCCATAGCCATCCGTCATACTTTTCACCACCATTGTACGATTTAAATATCAAATTTGTGCAAAGCACATTACCACCCTTTTCCAAAGCCGCAATTTGGAAATGTGCACACATCACAATTTAAGCAAAATCCACCCTCACCTAATGATGCGAGTTCATCCGATGTTATCATATCATTTGCAAGAAGTCTCGGCAGAACCAGGTCAAAGATAGTCCTTTTATTATACATGGCACACCCCGGAAGTCCGCATATCGGTATTATCCTGTCATCTTTTTTATAATAAGACAATAAAAACATTGCACCCGGCAAAACGGGTGAACCGTATGATATTATATCTGCTCCCGTATTTTTTATGGCAAGAGGTGTTTTATCGTCGGGGTCAACACTCATACCACCGGTACAAAATATTATGTCAATGCCTGCATTGACGGCATTAAGACATCCCTTAGTTATCTTTTTATCATCATCATTAAAAGTCTCATGAAATGCCATTTCTACACCAAATTCATTTATCTTTTTTTCGATAACAGGTGTAAATCCGTCTTTTATCCTGCCATAAAATACCTCGTTGCCTGTCGTGATAACAGCCGCTTTTTTCATCGTAAACGGAAGTATCTTTAATATCGGAGCATCCGAACATATCTCAGAAGCCTTTTCCATTTTCTCTTTTTTTATAACAAGAGGTATTATCCTTGTTCCTGCAAGTTTATCCCCTTTTTTTACAGCGGTATTTCCATGCCTTGCCGCTATCATAAGCTCACCGAAAGAATTGACTTTCTTTAATCTTTCTCTGTCAACCTTAAGGAGTCCGTCACTATCTGCTATTACTTCTATTTTTCCCTCTTTTACCTCGGACGGATACATATTTTCCCCTGCCGTCATATGATAAAGTATCTCTGCCGCATCGTTCTCATGAAGCATTGTCTCATCATTTTCCCATATATATATCATATCTTTACCGACGCTTAAAAGTACCGGTATATCTTCTTCTGTTATAATATGTCCCTTGCGGAATACGGCATCCTTTTTCACACCGGGAATTATCTGTGTTATGTCATGGCACAACACCTGCCCGACCGCCTCAGTTGTTTTTACAAGTTTCATTTAAGTTTCCCTCCGCACTCACTGTCATATCCGAGCAGAATATCAAGCCCATGCTCTATATTTCCAATCAGAAACTCCATACTCTCTGATACTGCTTTAACACTTCCCGGAAGATTTATTATAAGTGTCCTGTTTCTTATAACTGATGCTCCTCTTGAAAGAATTGCTCTTTTTGTAAACTGCATACTATAGGCACGAAGTCCTTCTGCTATCCCCGGTGCATTTTTTTCTGCCACACTAAGCGTCACCTCAGGTGTTATATCTCTTTTTGAAAAACCGGTCCCGCCTGTTGTTAGGACAAGATTGCATTTTACTTCATCGCAAAGTCTTGCAAGCTCACTCTTAAGCATCTGTTCATCATCAGGCAGCAGTTTATATGATACAACCTCGTACTTATCTTTTGGGAGGAGTTCTTTTATTTTGGGTCCGCTCATGTCCTCCCTAATCCCTTCTGAGCCTTTATCACTTAATGTGATTATCCCTACGCTGTACAACATAAGATTATCTCACCTCGTCTGATATTAATTGTCACTACTATTCACATCTGTATTGCGGTCAGCAACATAATGACCGCTTTTTCCACCTGCTTTTTCGAGCAGATGAATATTTTTTATCTCCATTGAGCGGCAGACCGCCTTGCACATATCATATATAGTCAAAAGTGCCGTGCTCACACCTGTAAGAGCCTCCATCTCAACACCCGTTTTTCCAACGCAGGCAGTTATACATATTGCTGTTATTGTCTTATTGTCTTCGTCAAGTTCAAAATCCACATCGCATTTTGTCATGGCAATGGGATGGCAGAGCGGAATAAGCATTGAATTATTTTTTGCCCCCATTATCCCTGCAATGCGTGCTATTCCAAGCACATCCCCTTTTTTTGCACTCCCGTTTGCCACGGCATTAAATGCCTCCTCATTCATTTTTATCTCACCACAGGCTTTTGCTACACGGTATGTGTCCTCTTTTTCGTGAACATCTACCATATGTGCTTCGCCTGCTTCATTAAAATGTGTAAGTTCTTTCTTATCCATTTTTATCCTCATTATTATAGCTCATTTGCAAAACCTATTGCAGATGATGTCTACTTTATAATTTCTGCACATTACCATCCTGAAAAACATAAATAAACTACATACCCGACACATAGCTGCATACCGCTTCAAGCACACTGCCGCCTATACTTCTCGATTTGTCCGATATTGTAAAGCAGTTTTTTAACTCGCCCTCTCTCGGATCTATATCTGCTATCTTAAATCCCTCAGTCACCTCAAAGCCGTCTCTGATAAGACCTCTGATAATGCCTGATATTGTTGCATTTACAGGTACATACTCTCCTTGAAATCCTGACTCGGAAGTATTATTATCATATTTCTCGTATATCCTTGCTATCTCATCACCTTTTTTTACAACATCACCTATGTGGCGGATATTTTTTATAAAGCCATAAGCCGCCGCATGAATGACACGCTCACTTGTATAACCGCCTATATTTCCCGGTATTCCGGTATTTGTAAGAGCCTGCCCTTTATCTATTAGCCTTGCGAGATTGTGACCTCTCATAGTTTCCACAACTATGTCAACATCTTCCCCAGCCGTAAATCCCGGACCAACTCCTATAACAAGCGGTGCCATGTCCATAAAAGTTCCAAGATTTTTCTTTGCGATTATCGCATCTACCACGATGTCAGGTCTTAATTTTGCAATCGACTCTCCTTTAGGGTCAATGATAACCGGCACAACTCCCTGTTTAATAACCTCATCCACCTCATCTAATGATGTTATAAGTCTAGCCTTAACTCCCTCTATTGTTATCTCTTTGTCGTAGACTGCCTCGCAGAACGAAACCTGCCTTCGTATTGCTGCAGGCTTTTTAGTTTCAAGTGCCAGCACTTTAAACCCTGCCCTGTGAAGTCTGTGAATAATGCCTGTCGCAAGGTCACCCGCACCACGGCACACTATAAATATATCTTTAATCATAATCTATTCCTTTAAAAATACAATTCCATCATCTGTCTTTTTTGAATAAATATAATGTATTTTTCCTTTAAATCCCAATTTTCTAAGCCTTTTTTCATATACTTTCTGAATTTGTTTTATATGTTCAAAAGTAACCTTTTCATCAGCTTTTGTCCCTAATTCAAAACTCATATCCTCAAATCTGAAAATAACATCTTTGCAATATTTTCCTATATCCCACAACCCTAAAACAATATAAACATCCGTAGTAAACTCAAAAATAACAGGTTCACTTTCTAATGGATATTTAAGTGAATAATGCTTTGCTCCGTCAGCTTCTATCAGAATATTGTCTGCATACGGCATTATCCCTTTAAGTATTTCAAGCGGAAGTGCCTGAATTTTTTTATTGCTGCCATCACATATTTTTCCTGCCATGCAGTATTTATCATTTTTTAATCTCTCAATGATGCTAAAAATATCACATGAAATATCGGTATCTTTTTCAAGCATCATATGTGTTGTAGTTGTCAGAAGTACTGTCTCTTTTTTTCCAAGATAATAATCTGACATTTTATGGAGCAGGCTTGTCTTACCGCCTGCTCCTATCACTGATATTATATTTTTCACTTTAATCCTCTTTTCTGAGCAATTTGTTTATTATACAGTTCTTCTAAAACTTCATCTTCTTTACTTTTAGTCAGAAAATTTATTTTGCTCAGAAGCAAATTGTGGCATGAAATGTATCAGTAGTATTTTTTAGTCTTCCTCATCTATATCCCACATCTTACGCACGGACTTTGATTCCTTTGGCAATAATATGTTTAATATTATCGCTGCAAGTGAACATGGTACTATTCCTGAACCACCAAATATAAGCTGTATATAATATGGAAGATGTGCTGTCGCACCCGTAGTTGCTCCAAGACCATAACCAAGTCCTATCGCCACCGAGATAATTGTTATCTCACGGCTGCCTATAGGCTCTTTTGTGATAAGCTGGATACCTGAAATAAGGATTGATGCAAACATCATAACTGCCGCACCGCCTAAAACAGACTGTGGCATTATTGACATGATAGCTCCTATCTTAGGGCAAAAGCCGCAGAGTATAAGGAATATTGCTCCCATAGATATTGCAAAACGATTTACGACTTTAGTCATTGAAACAAGTCCGACATTCTGTGAAAATGATGTATTGGGAAGTACACCGAAAAATGCCGCAAACGCTGAGCCAAGGCCATCACATATAACACCGCCTGAAAGTTCGGTATCTGTTGCTTCTCTGTCCATTCCTCCCTCGATACAGGCAGATATATCTCCAACTGTCTCTATTGCAGTAACTATGAACATGATGCCTATCGGGATGATTGCACTTGCCTGAAATGACATTTTAACATCTGAAAGTGCACCAAATCCCATAAAACTTGGAATTGCTATCCATGCTGCATCTTTTACCTGTGAAAAATTTACTACCCATGAATATGTATATTTAGCCCCGTCAGCATCAACACCCGTATTTGGAAGTACAAATGTCATTATGACCGCAACTATATATCCTGCAAGTATTCCAAAAAGGATTGCCGAAGAAGAAAAGATACTGTTCTGTGGTGCAAAATGTTTTAATAATACGATAACTATCAAAACAACAAATCCCAAGAAAAGATTTGGAAGTGAGCCGTAATCAACCTTACCGCTTCCTCCGCAGAAATAATTTATTCCGACACCAAGAAGTGAAAGTCC
>ERZ779895.4143-NODE-4143-length-10318-cov-5.239404_pt1 | contig 10318 bp, 10 predicted proteins | sample MGYA00511093_ERZ779895 | MGnify/ENA primary metagenome ERZ779895 (study PRJEB29588, sample SAMEA2142970) | human gut metagenome | biome: human gut; feature: human-associated habitat; material: faeces | place: Denmark | collected 2008/2010 ... | reverse complement strand
CCGAGCTGACGGCGGACGATACGGTGCTGGAGGTGGGGCCAGGCATCGGCACTCTGACCCAGGGACTGGCGGAAAGCGGCGCAAGAGTTGTCGCCGTGGAGCTGGACAAGCGCTTGCTGCCTGTTCTGGCTGCGACGCTGGACGGCTATGACAACGTGCGCATCGTCAACGGCGATATTTTGCAGGTGGATATTATGCGGGAGGTGGACGCGCCGGAATTTAAGGTGTGCGCCAATCTGCCCTATTATATTACGACGCCGATTATTTTTGCGCTTTTGGAAAAGCGTCTGCCCATGGAGCGTTTGGTAGCCATGGTGCAGAAGGAAGTGGCCGAGCGTATGGCGGCGCAGCCCGGCGGCAAGGATTACGGCGCGCTGTCCGTAGCCATTCAGTATTATACGGAGCCGGAAATTGCCTTCATCGTGCCGCCCTCCTCCTTCATTCCCGCCCCGGCCGTGGATTCTGCGGTCATCGTGTGCAAGCGCCGCAGCCAACCGCCGGTAGAGGTGTGCGACGAAGGCTTATTCTTCCGCGTGGTCAAGGCGGCCTTTTCCCTGCGCCGCAAAATGCTGAGCAATTCGCTGAAAAATATGGGCGTCACCGGCGAACAGGCCGGGCGCTGGCTGGAGCGGGCGGGCGTCGACGGCAAGCGCCGCGCCGAAACCTTGAGCCTGGAGGAATTTGCGCGGCTGACCAATACCTTTGCCCAAGCGTGCAGATGATTCATATTTAATAACGAAAATACATACAAAAAAGCGACGGACATTGCAGCTTAGACGTCCGTCGCTTTTGTCGTTTTCATATTATTTTTGCAAGAAAAAATTTGGGCTGCCGCTTAATCTATCAGCTTGATTTTGCGCCAGCCGCCGCTGCGCCAACGGTAGATAAAGACGCAGGCGCGCAGAATTTCGTCCGCGCACATGGCCAGCCAAACGCCGATGAGCCCCAAGCCGCAGACAATGCCCAGAATGTAGGAGCCCAGGGTCGCGGTAAGCCACATGGAAATCAAGCCCGTCGTTACCGGCCATTTAATATCGCCCGCCGCCTGCAGGGACATAACCATAACCATATTGACGGCGCGGCCCATCTCCAAAAAAATTTCAATGAGGAAGATATGCCGCCCCAGCTCTAAAACCTCGGGATTATCGGTAAAAATACCGTAAATAAAATCGCTGTTCAGATAAAGCACGAAGGTCAGCGCGCCGCTGATGAGCACGCCCAGGCGAATAGTTTTCCACACGCGGCTGCTGACGGCGTCCAGATTGCCGGTGCCGATTAAAAAGCCGACGATGATTTGCGTCGCCATAGCCAGAGATTGCGTATAAACGTAGGTGCAGTTGGCGATAATGTAGGCGTAAATCTTCGTGGTAATGACCACCAGCCCCATGACGTTGACGAAACGCATAATGACCATCTGGGAGATTTGGTAGGAAAGGGATTCGCCGCCGGAGGGCAGGCCCAAATAAAGAATTTTAAAAAGCGTATGCTTGGGAAAGGGCGTAAGATACTTCCGGGACAGGCGCACGTCGATAAAGCGGCGGAAGAAATACATAATGAGCAGCAGGCCCAGCACCTTACTGGTATTGGTGCTGATGGTAACGCCCAGAACGCCCAAGGAGGGAATGGGGCCGAAGCCGTGAATCAAAAAGCAGTTGCCCGTAATATTGATGACGTTCATAATAATGGAAGTCATCATGGTGACTTTCAGCAGGGAATAGCCGCGGAAGAAGGAAATAAAGGAGATGTAGGCCGACTGCACGATAATGAACAGACCGATATAACGCAGAAACAGCGCGGCCTCCGCCCAAATTTCCGGCGGCACGTCCAAAAGATGCAGAAAGAAATCGTCAAAAACAAATAATACCAAGCTGATAGCGCCGCCGAGGACCAGGTTGGTCAGCAGGGCGACAGTGCAGACCTCTGCGACCTTTTCCTTGTTGCCCGCGCCCCGGTGCTGGGCGATAAGAATTGTAGCGGCCATGCTGATAACGCTGAGCGCGATAATAACGATATTGATGATTTGATTGGCGTTGCCGACAGCGGCCACGGAATGCTGGGAATAACGGCTCAGCATAAATTGGTCCACGTTGCCGACCATCATTTGCAGCAGAATTTCGATGAAGATAGGCCAGGTCATTTTAAAGACGGACAATCTTTCGCCGTGCTCTTTGAATTTACTCATGTTTTGCCCCCTCGCAGGCGCGGCAGGTGAAAATATATCCGGGGCTCGCTGTCTGTGTAAGCGGCTGCGTGCCGTCGGCGCGGATTTTTCCCGGATAAGCCTGCCAGCGCCCTTTTCTCGGCGATTAACGCCTTGCTAAGCTTGAGATATTATACGCTCAGCCAAGGGGCTTGTAAAGCGGCGGCTAAATTATTTCACAAGATTTTTACATGGGGCGGGGTTTAGGGTAACGAATCGTTATAGGAAAGAGCGTTCGCTTAAATCTTCGTTTTGCGGCATTTTCAGCCGCCGCGCTTTTTTATTTTCTATCTTAGTCTTACTATAATTTTCAGAATTTTCGAATTTTAATAGCATTTTTCTGAAAATTTTTATATAATAGTCCCGTCGACAATTTTATAGACGGGCCCGTCATATTTAGGCAGGTTTGGCCAAGGCCGTACTCTGCCCGAAAGGACGGGACAAAATGAAAACCGAAAAACGCATCTCCAACTACGCTGCCGCGCCTGCACTACGCGGCGCAGCTCGCAAAACCGCTTTAGCGAAGCAGGACGCAATTTGCGCCAGCTCCGCTTTAAACCAAAGCGCAGGCTCCCTTGCGAAAACGCGCAAGCCGGGCGCACATTTCAAAACCGCCGCTAAAGGCTCGCGTCAAGCGTCAGGCAAGGCTTACGCCCGCCTCTCCGCCGGCGAATTGCGCAAGCTGGTCGCCGCCGCGCAGCGCTTCGAGCAGCCTGCTATCGACAAGCTGTGCGCAGCTTTTGAACCCTTGGTCTACAAGGAAGCTCACAATAGCAATATTATCAAAATACTGGGCGACGATTCTGTAAATACCGCTTGGGAAAGTTTTTTGAATTTTTTGCAGCGGTACGATAATAAAAGCTATCGGCGTTTTCCCACGCTGGCGCGTATCAATTTGCGGTATGAACTGCTGCATAAGGCTTTCAGGAATAATTCTGTTCAAGATAGCGTCATTCTTGATGAAACTGACGCCGATGGCAGAAGGCTAATCAATCCGTCGGATAAAAACGGTTTAATGGATAAGCTGCATGATAAGCATTTGGCGGAAGATTTATTAGACTCGCTTACCAAAAAGCAGAGGGAAATTATTGTGGCGACTGTTATCGAAGGCTATACGTTGGAGGAATTTGCTCGTGCTAAAGGCATTAACTCTGCTTGCGCTTATCGTTTGCGTAAGCGGGGGTTAGCTTTGCTGCGCGCAAAATTGAGGTAAATTTCGTTTTAGTAAATTAAAACTGAAAAATTTATGTGAATTTTTTTGAAGGACGTTCTGAAAATCTTTAGGGGTTTTTGGGGCGTTCTTTTTTTAGGGTAACGAAATGTTCTAGGAAAGAATGTTCGGATATATTTTGGGTTTGGAGTTCTGGCGTTACGTTCTACTTCTACCGTAGAACTCTATAATATTTTACTAGCCAATAGGTAGAATTTACTAACGTAAATTCTAGTAGAAATAGACATGGCAAGAAAAAAAGACGAAAAAGAAACCAAGTAAAGAAAAAGCAGAAAAAAAGAATCTATATACAATATGGCAAAAAAATCTAAAAATCATACCTTCGATTGCAAAAAAAAAATAAAAAAATTTTTCCTCTGCCCATGGTATGATTTTCGTTAAAAAACGCCATATTGTATATAGGGGGTAAATTTACACGCGCCATTCCCTCGTAAAATTTTTCAAACGGCGCAATTTGAAAGGAGCGAATGCTTATGATTGTTGCTGGTCCTCCTGAAATTTCTTTGCCGGAGCTGGAAGGGCTGGCCTGCCGGGCGCGGGGCCAAATCCAGCGGCTGTACCTGCACTGGACGGCTGGGCGCTACGGCCAATTCTTTAGCGATTACCACCTGAACATTGGCGGCGGGGGCGAAATTTTTCAGACCTGCGTCAGCCTGACGGAGCGCAAGGCCCACACCTGGCGGCGCAATACCGGTGCGGTGGGAATCGCGCTGTGCTGCGCTTACGGCGCTTTTTTGGACGCGGACGGCGAGCCTGTTTACCCGCAGGGCTTTGAGCCGACGCAGGCGCAGGTAGCAAAATTGGCGGCGGTAATCGCAGTTTTGTGCAAGGGTATGGGACTGCCGCCGGACGCTGCGCACGTCGCCACTCACTGCGAAGTTGCGGAGCTGGACGGCTACGGCCCCGGCAGCGGCGATGCGGATTTGCGCTGGGATTTGGCTTGGCTGCCGGACGCTCGGGGAATTTTACAGCCCGGCGGCCGGCTGCTGCGCCAACTGGCACGGGAGTATGAGGAAGTTAAAAATACTACGAAAGGAGGTGAAATTTATGTCCGCTAACAAAATTCTGACTTACCGCAGCGTAAGTCTGGAAATTCCCAACGGCTACGACGACGAGGGCAATGAGAAGTTCGTTGCCCGCAACATCGGCCGCGTGCAGCCGTCTGTCAGCGACGACGTGCTGCTGGAAGGTATGCGCAAGCTGGGTTCTTTGATGAGCTCTGCGCCCAACAGAGTCGTGCTGACGGAAAAATACGAGCTGACGCAAACGGCGTAAGGCCCATTCTCCCCCTGTCTGCTCGTAAGCTCGCAGTCACCCCCCTCTAAGAGGGGGGACAAAACTAAAGTGTAATGCTAAACTCTTGTGCCACCTCGTTGAGGGGGCTGTCGCTGAAAGCGACTGGGGGAGTTTATCAAACCGAAAGGAGGTGAAATCTATGGCTAAGGTAAAAGACGGCGACAACAAATCTTTGGAGCTGGTGTTCCGCACTAAATTCGGGCGCACCAAAACCATTATTATCTACGACCAGAAGGACGACGCCACTAACGACGAGTGCATCGAGGTGGCCCAGTATTTCCTAGACAATAATATTCTGCTCTTGTCCCACGCGGAGGACGAGCTGACAGAGCTGGCGGAAGCCCGCTTCCACACCTGCCAGTACGCGGAGCTGCTGTAAAGCATTCTCCCCCTGTTTCGCTTACGCTCAACATCCCCCTCTAAGAGGGGGAACAAAACTAAAGCGTAATGCGAAAGTGAAGTGCCCCCTCTTTGAAGGACAAGGTGAAAGTAAAAAGCTAAACTCTTGTGCTCCCTCTTTGAGGGAGCTGGCATTTTGCTTGCAAAATGACTGAGGGAGTTTTAAAAGCCAGCTGTCACCGCAGGTGACTGAGGGAGTTTGCAGATTTGCAAAATGACTGGGGGAGATTATAAAAAAATCGAAAGGAGGAACCTATGGAAGCAGAACAGTTGATGAACGCCATCGGCAATTACGGCTTTCCCATGATTGTGAGCTGTTATTTGCTGATTCGCATGGAAACGAAGATTGAAAAACTGTCCAACAATATCGAAGCGCTGGCCCGCGTGCTGGCGGCGGATAAGTAAAGGAGCAAGCAAGATGAAAATGCAAATCAAGCCGGTGAAGATAAAACACGAGCCGCTGCTGGAAATGGCGCGGCTGGCTAAGGGCGAGCGTGAGCGCACCCTTTTTTTACATTATACCTGGGGGCGGTGGGGCGAGGTGTTCGACGAATTTCATTTGTGTATCGACAAGGCGGGCGAAATTTACCGGCCCCGCCTCCATCTTTTGGATAATATTCCGGACTGGGGCTTTTTGTCCGGCGATATCCACATAGCGCTGTGCTGCGGCAAGGATTTGCGCTATACCAACAGCGGCCTGCTGTTCGACAGCAAGCGCCGGATTATTTGCGGCGATTACCCTACGGAGCTGCAAATCGCCCAATTAGCCCTTGTGGTCGCCATTCTTTCCCGGGGTTTGGCGCAGGAAATTTGCTATCGCACAGTCAAGACCATGTACGAGCAGCATATGGCGCAGCTGTATTTTACCGGGCGGGACGATTTTTCGCGGGATTTGATGTGGCTGCCTGCGCGGGAAAATTCGCGGGAGCTGGACTTTGGCGGCGTGTGCGTGCGCAAGCGGGCGCAGGCTTATATGCAGAATTTTATCGAGCGCAAGCTGCTGGCGCCCCGGGCGCTGCCCGCCGCAGTGCAGTCGCTGTTTGCGTAGTGGGAGGCGGTGCTTATGCAGCTACAGCTAATCAAAAACGAGCAATTTAAAATCCGCACGGTGCGGCGTAACGGCGAAACGTGGTTTGTGGGCCGCGACGCAGCGGAAATCCTAGGCTATACCAATCCGCACAAAGCGGTTATCGACCATGTGGACGAGGACGACCGCTTCCTAGAACGAATCGTTACCCAAAAGGGCGTTCGTAAAGCCGTTGTGATTAATGAGATTGGCATTTATTCGCTGATTTTATCCAGCAGCTTGCCTGCGGCCAAGGATTTTAAGCGCTGGCTGTGCGGCGAAGTCATCCCCTCGCTGCGCCAAAACGGCGCGTATCTGACGGACGCGGCTTTAGCCGCCGCCCGCCAAAATCCGGAGGAATTGCAAAGGCTGACGGACAAGCTGGCGGAGGAACGGCAAAAGCATATCGCGACGCTGCAGCTTTTGGGCCAGCGTGAAACTGCCTTGCAGGAAAGGGACGCGCTCATCGAGCGCAAGAACGCTTATTTTGTCCGCAACAAGCCGCGTATCGACTTCGCTAAGGCTGTTTACGAAAACCGTACGGCGATTTTGGTGGGCGAAATGGCCAAGCTCCTGGCGCAGAACGGCGTGGAAATCGGCCAGAACCGTTTTTTTGAATGGCTGCGGGAGAACGGCTATTTGCAGCGCAAGCAGGGGCAGATGTGGAATATGCCTTACCAAAGGTGTGTGGACGCGGGGCTGTTCATTATCAAGGAAAGCGTGGCCGCATCGCCCCGGGACGGGCGCGAATACATTACGCGCACGCCCATGGTGACGGGTAAGGGTCAGCGCTATTTTATCAGCAAATTTTTGCAGACGAAGGACGAGGAGGCGCTGGCGGTGCTGGACGCAGAAGAATTGCGGCTGCAAGCAGAAAACGCGGCGCAGGCTGACGGCGCAAACGCGATGGCGGCGGCGAATCGCAAGGGGCAAAAGGCAAATCAGAACGCTGACGCTCAAGCGCAAGGCGTAAACGATAAGGCTAAAGTAAAGCGCGAGGAGGAAGAAGATGGAGAAAGTTTGGAAGCTATTGACGATTCTTGGGAGGATAGCGAGCCTGTGGAACTGGAAACAATCGACGAACCGGCGGGAGAAGAAATAGCGGAGCTGGCGGCGGACGAGTGGTAAGGATATGCAGGGAGCGGCAAAGCGAGAAAAATTTTCGCCTGCGGCTTTATTTTCACAGTTAGTCATTGACAACCGCAGAAAAAAATAGTATAGTGTTCTTAAACAGGAACAATAAAGAAGAGCTGAATGAGGGACTATGGATCTTATCGAAGGGCTTACTAATTTTAATTTGACTAAGCAGGAAGCGACGCTGTATGTGCTGCTGCTCAAGGCCGGTCAGCTGACGGGCTACGAGGCCGCCAAGCAAACGGGGATTTCGCGCTCCAATACCTACACGGCTTTGGCCGGACTGGTGGACAAGGGCGCGGCCTATGTGCTGGAGGAAGGCAAGGTGACGCGCTATACGCCGGTGGCCCCTGCGGAATTTTGCGCCAATAAGCTGGACAGATTGGCAGAGATTAAGGAAGATATTCTCAGCCGGCTGCCGGTGCTGCAAAGCGACGCGGAAGGCTACATCACGATTAAGGGCGAGCGTGAAATCATCAACAAGCTGCGCAATACGGTGCGTCAGGCGCAGGCGCGCATTTATGTGTCGGCCAACGCTCGGGTTTTGGCGCTGCTGCGCCAGCCGCTGGCAGAAGCGGTGGCCCGCGGGCTGAAGGTAGTCGTTATCAGCGATAAGTCCTTTACGCTTCCGGGCGCAATTTGCTACGGTACAGTCAAACAAAATGAGCAAATACGCCTGATTGCCGATTCCCGCACGGTTTTGACCGGGGATTTGGAGGACGCGGAAGATTCCAGCTGCTTGTATTCCTGTAAGCGTAATCTGGTGGATTTATTTAAGGAAGCTTTGAAAAACGAGATCGCGCTTATTCAACTTACGGAAAGGTGATATATATGTCGAAGAAAGTACCCTTTGTAACTAAAGAGCAATTAGAGAAAATAATCGCCCAATATCCCACGCCCTTTCATCTGTACGACGAGGCAGGCATTCGCCGCACGGCGCGCCTGCTGTACAAGGCTTTCGCGTGGAACAAGGGCTTTAAGGAATATTTTGCCGTGAAGGCTACGCCTAACCCCTACCTGCTGCAAATTTTGCGCGAAGAAGGCTGCGGCGCCGACTGCTCCTCCTATACGGAGCTTTTGATGAGCGACGCTGTGGGCTTTAAGGAAAGCGAGATTATGTTTTCTTCCAACGCTACGCCGGCGGAGGATTTTCGGCTGGCGCGCAAGCTGAACGTCACGATAAATCTGGACGATATTACGCATATCGATTTTTTGGAAAAGACAGCCGATATTCCCGACACCATCAGCTGTCGTTATAATCCCGGCGGCCATTTTGCTATCGCCAATAATATTATGGATAACCCCGGCGACGCTAAATACGGCATGACCCATGAGCAGATTATCGAAGCTTATAAAATTTTGCTGCAAAAGGGCGTGAAGCATTTCGGCATGCACGCTTTTCTGGCTTCCAACACCGTGACCAACGCTTATTATCCGGAGCTGGCGCGGATTTTGTTCAAGGTGGCCGTAGAGCTGAAGGAAAAAACCGGCGCGCATATCGAATTTATCAATTTGTCCGGCGGCATCGGCGTGGCTTATCGCCCCGAACAGCAGGATAACGATTTAATGGTTATCGGCGAGGGCGTGCGTCAGGCTTACGAGGAAATTTTAGTGCCGGCGGGCATGGACGACGTAAAGATTTTTACGGAGCTGGGCCGCTTTATGCTGGCTCCCAACGGCGGCTTGGTTACGAAGGCTATCCACGAGAAGCACACCTATAAGGAATATATCGGCTGCGACGCCTGCGCGGCCAATTTGATGCGTCCGGCTATTTACGGCGCTTACCACCATATTACGGTGATGGGCAAGGAGGACGCGCCCTGCGACCACAAGTACGACGTTACCGGCGGCCTGTGCGAAAACAGCGATAAATTCGCTATCGACAGAATGCTGCCCAAAATCGATATCGGCGACCTGCTCTTTATTCACGACGCGGGCGCGCACGGCTTTTCCATGGGCTACAATTACAACGGCAAGCTGCGCAGCGCGGAAATACTTTTGCAGGAGGACGGCAGCGCTAAGCTGATCCGCCGCGCCGAAACTCCCGCCGATTATTTCGCAACCTTCGATTTCAGCCCCGAATACGGCGCGAAGCTGGAGGCGGAAGCACAGATAAAAATGTAAGCGTCCGGCCGGCGTTTAACAAACAGAAAAATCCGTCACACAAAAATTGCTTGTTGGACGGATTTTTTTATTATAAAATTGTTTTAGAATATTCAGAGCGGCGGCCGGGCCGTGCCGTTTGCGGATGGAGGGTAATTATGGAAAATAAATACGCCGTTTACGAGGAGGCGCTGGCCGAGGAATTGATCCCGGCCATGGGCTGTACGGAGCCCATCGCTATCGCCTATTGCGCGGCCGTGTGCCGCGAGCAGCTGGGCTGCTTTCCGGAGCAGGTAGAAATTTGGGTCAGCCGCAATATTATTAAAAACGTCAAGAGCGTGGTCGTGCCCAATACCAATCAGATGAAGGGCATCGAGGTCGCCTGCGCCGCAGGCTTGGTCGCCGCGCACCCGGAGCGCCAGCTGGAGGTGCTGGCTTATATCGACGGTCGGGAAAAAGAAACGATTAAAAAATTGGCGCAGTCCGGCGTGATTAAGATTCACGTTTCCGAAGAGCCTGATATTTTTTATATTCGCGTTTTCGTCGCGGCAGGCGGGCAGAACGCCGAGGTGACTATTCGCACGGACCACACCAATATCACTGCTATAAAAAAGAACGGCGCGACGGTTTTGGAAAAACCAATCGTGCCGGAGGCTGCGGGAGCGGCGCAGAGCGTGTGGACTATCGAGGACGTTTTGGACGCGGCGCGTAATATGCCGCTGGATAACGTACTGCCGTTGTTAAAGCGCCAGATTGAGTACAATATGGCTATTTCCGAGGAAGGCCTGGCGCATGATTACGGCGCGAGCATCGGCAAAATTTTGCTGCAGCGCGACCCCGAAAGCCTGCGCACGCGGGCGCGGGCTACGGCGGCGGCTGGCAGCGACGC
>ERZ779895.4125-NODE-4125-length-10370-cov-6.011343_pt1 | contig 10370 bp, 7 predicted proteins | sample MGYA00511093_ERZ779895 | MGnify/ENA primary metagenome ERZ779895 (study PRJEB29588, sample SAMEA2142970) | human gut metagenome | biome: human gut; feature: human-associated habitat; material: faeces | place: Denmark | collected 2008/2010 ... | reverse complement strand
AGGACGCAAGATTTTCATTCTTGAAAGGGGGGTTCGATTCCCCCACGGGCTACAAGTAAAAAGAATAAAGAACTAAAAAAATAGATTAGTCGAAATGGCAAATCATAAATCATCACTGAAAAGAATCAGACAAGAAGAGACTAGAAGACTTCATAACAGATACTATGGTAAGACCATGAGAAATGCTGTTAGAAAGCTTCGCGCAACTACAGACAAAGCTGAAGCAGTTGCAATGTATCCGGGCATTACAAAAATGTTGGATAAGTTGGCTAAAGTGAACATTATTCACAAAAATAAAGCTAACAATCTGAAATCTAAGCTCGCTCTTTATATCAACAAGCTCGCTTAATACATAGGAATTTAACAATTCTATATAGCATCAGGCTGAACTTTTAAGTTCGGCCTTTACTGTGTATAGACACTTGACTATCAAGTCTATCGTAAAAGTACAGAATCCACTTTCATTCTTCATTTTTCACGGTTTATTCTTCGCCAAGTCGACAAATTTCACTATATTTGCTCTGTTATTAAAGTTAGAAAGGCAATTATGAGCGAAGAACAAATCACTCCCAATAACGGGTCTTATTCTGCGGATAGCATCCAGGTATTGGAAGGTCTTGAAGCAGTAAGAAAACGCCCTGCGATGTACATTGGTGACATCAGCGTCAAGGGACTTCACCATTTGGTATACGAAATCGTTGACAACTCTATCGACGAAGCATTGGCCGGTTATTGCGACCATATCGAAGTAACAATCAACGAAGACAATTCAATCACAGTACAGGACAACGGACGCGGTATTCCGGTGGACTATCACGAGAAAGAAAAGAAGTCGGCACTGGAAGTTGCCATGACCGTACTGCATGCCGGAGGTAAATTCGACAAGGGTTCTTACAAGGTATCCGGAGGTTTGCACGGTGTAGGTATGTCTTGCGTAAACGCGCTGTCTACCCACATGACTACGCAAGTATTCCGCGATGGTAAAATCTATCAGCAGGAGTATGAGATCGGTAAACCGCTTTACTCTGTAAAAGAAGTCGGTACAGCCGACATCACTGGAACCCGCCAACAATTCTGGCCGGATAATACCATCTTTACAGAAACGGTATACGATTACAAGATTCTGGCTTCACGTCTGCGCGAATTGGCTTATCTGAACGCTGGTCTCCGCATCACCCTGACGGACCGTCGGGTTGTGAACGAGGACGGAAGCTTCAAGGGTGAGCAGTTTTATTCAGAAGAAGGTTTGAGAGAGTTTGTACGTTTTATCGAGTCTTCACGCGAGCACTTGATTAACGACGTTATCTATCTGAACTCGGAAAAACAGGGAATTCCTATTGAAGTGGCTATCATGTACAATACCGGATTCTCCGAAAACGTTCACTCATACGTTAACAATATCAACACTATCGAAGGTGGTACACACTTGGCAGGTTTCCGCCGTGCGCTGACCCGTACGTTGAAGAAATACGCCGAAGACAGCAAGATGCTGGAAAAGGTGAAGGTTGAAATCTCGGGAGATGACTTCCGTGAAGGTTTGACTGCCGTTATTTCTGTAAAAGTAGCTGAACCACAGTTTGAAGGACAGACTAAAACGAAGTTGGGTAACAACGAAGTGATGGGTGCTGTTGACCAAGCAGTGGGTGAAGTATTGGCATATTATCTGGAAGAACATCCGAAGGAAGCAAAAACGATTGTAGACAAGGTGATTCTCGCGGCTACCGCACGTCACGCAGCAAGAAAAGCCCGTGAAATGGTACAACGCAAATCGCCGATGTCGGGTGGTGGTCTGCCGGGTAAATTAGCCGACTGTTCGGATAAGGATCCTTCAAAATGTGAATTATTCCTTGTCGAGGGAGATTCGGCAGGTGGTACTGCCAAGCAGGGACGTAACCGTATGTTCCAGGCTATCCTCCCATTACGCGGTAAGATTCTGAATGTGGAAAAAGCCATGTATCACAAGGCTTTGGAAAGTGATGAAATCCGCAATATCTACACAGCTCTCGGTGTAACTATCGGAACTGACGAAGACAGCAAGGAAGCCAACATACAGAAGCTGCGCTATCATAAGATTATCATCATGACCGATGCCGACGTCGATGGTTCTCACATCGACACACTGATTATGACATTCTTCTTCCGCTATATGCCACAGATTATCCAGAATGGCTATTTGTACATCGCTACTCCCCCGCTCTACCTCTGCAAAAAAGGTAAAGTAGAAGAGTATTGCTGGACAGATGCACAGCGCCAGAAGTTTATTGACACTTACGGTGGCGGTTCGGAAAATGCAATTCATACACAGCGCTACAAAGGTTTGGGTGAAATGAACGCCCAGCAATTGTGGGAAACAACCATGGACCCCGAAAACCGTATGCTGAAACAAGTAAATATTGACAACGCCGCAGAAGCTGATTATATCTTCTCTATGTTGATGGGTGAAGATGTAGGGCCACGCCGCGAGTTTATTGAAGAGAATGCAACGTATGCAAATATCGATACATAATTAAATAATTACGTTTTATAAACCAACCTCACATCTTACAACGAGGAAACGCCGATGGCGAAGGAACATCCTTCGATCGGCGTTTTTCTTTTGCCCAAAGGGGCTTTCATATTCAAATCGATCAACCATCCATCTCTTAATAAAACCTAACAGCAGAAACGTTTTCCATACAAAATCACTATCTTGCATAAAAAGCAAAGAAAACATAACTATGAAAATGAAAACTACTGCTCCTAATCCGTTATTTGCAAAGATCAGGTTGTTTCTTATTGTATTGACTTCCTGCGTAATCGCCACTTGTATTTTCTTGATTATTATTCATCCGGAAGTATGGATGATACCGGCATGCGGAATTATTATCGCATTGTGTATTTTACTATATCAGGTATATTGCATACGCAAGAACCGGAAGAGAATTTAAATGTACTGTTGCTTTTTCAGTTCTTCGGCAACAGTAACCAATTCTTTGTACCATTCTTCACCGAACTTACGGATTAAAGGCTCTTTCAAAAACTGATATACGGGAAGATTCTCTTTTTTTCCCAGCAAAACCGCTGCTTTGCATACGTCCCAACGATTATAATTCACCGCTTTATAAGGTCCGTAATCTCCAATCCGGATAGGATAAAGATGGCAGGACACCGGTTTATAGAAGGCAGTCTTTCCCTCTCGATAGGCCTTTTCGATCGCGCAATAGCAGCAACCATTCTCATCATAACAAGTAAACACACAGTCCTTATTATTGACAATAGAAGTCACCAAATCACCTTCCTGATCCGTATATACCACCCCTTGCTTTTCAATCACCGCACGTGCTTCCGAAGCCAGTTCGTCCCAGATAACCGGCAAAACCTCTTCCAGCTCCATCACCTCATCCAGCTCTACCGGAGCACCGGCATCACCTTCAATGCAACAAGCGCCCTTGCAGGCACCCAGATCGCAAAGAAACTTCTCCTGAAATACATCAAGAGACACTACTACATCACCTATTTGTATCATTTTAAACCTTATGTGAGACAAAAAGGGCGGAGTTCTACTCCGCCCTCCCAATTATAGAAATTTAAATTACTTAATCAAAACGTTTCCGTCCATTTCAGCCGGAGCAGCCAGACCCATAATCTTGAGAATAGTCGGAGCAACATCTGCCAGACGACCGTTTTCTACTTTCGCAGCTTTGTTCTCTGTTACATAAACACAAGGAACAGGGTTCAAAGAGTGAGCAGTGTTCGGAGTACCGTCTTCGTTCAGAGCGTGGTCAGCATTACCATGATCGGCAATGATAATTGCTTCGTAATCCTGTGCTTTGGCAGCTTCGATTACATCTTTCACGCAAGCATCTACAGCAATAACAGCTTTCTCGATTGCTTCATAAATACCGGTATGACCTACCATGTCACCATTAGCAAAGTTCACTACGATGAAATCATATTTGTTCTCATTGATGGCAGCCACCAATTTGTCTTTTACTTCGAAAGCACTCATTTCCGGCTTCAAGTCGTAAGTAGCCACTTTGGGAGAAGGAACAAGGATACGATCTTCTTTGTCGAACGGAGTTTCACGTCCACCGTTGAAGAAGAATGTTACGTGCGCATATTTTTCTGTTTCGGCGATATGAAGTTGGCTCAAGCCTTTGGAAGCAAGATATTCGCCCAATGTGTTGGATACGTTTTCTTTGTCGAACAGGATATGAACGCCCTTGAAAGATGCATCATACGGAGTCATACAGTAATATTGCAGCCCCGGAATGGTATGCATGCCAGCTTCCGGCATATCTTGTTGAGTCAATACAACAGTCAACTCTTTGGCACGGTCGTTACGGTAGTTGAAGAAGATAACTACATCACCTTCTTTGATTGTTCCGTCGCAGTTGGCATTCACAATCGGTTTGATGAATTCATCTGTAACACCTTCGTCGTAAGATTCCTGCATTGCCTGAACCATATCAGTAGCTTTCTTACCTACACCGTTTACAAGCAGGTCATAAGCTTCTTTTACACGTTCCCAACGTTTGTCACGGTCCATAGCGTAATAACGGCCAATGATAGAAGCAATCTTTCCTGCTGATTTCTCACAGTGTGCAGAAAGTTCTTCGATAAAGCCTTTACCGCTCTTCGGGTCAGTGTCACGACCATCCATGAAGCAGTGGATAAATGTATTGTCGATGTTATATTCTTTAGCGATATCGCAAAGTTTGAAGAGATGAACGAGTGAGCTGTGTACGCCACCGTTAGAAGTCAGCCCCATAAAGTGAACACTCTTCCCGTTTTCTTTTGCATAAGAGAAAGCTGAAACGACTTCAGGATTTTTCAGGATGCTATTGTCAGCACATGCACGATTGATTTTTACCAAATCCTGATAAACTACGCGTCCGGCACCGATATTCAAGTGACCTACTTCCGAGTTACCCATCTGCCCGTCGGGCAAACCTACGTTTTCACCGCTTGCCTGAAGTTGAGAGTGAGGATAAGTAGTCATCAGATAATCCCAGTAAGGAGTGGGAGTGTTGAAGATTACGTCATCTTTCTTTTGGTCACCTAATCCCCAACCATCGAGGATCATTAAAAGGGCTTTCTTACTCATAATATTTCAATATTTAAATTATCACTCTGATTTTCGGGCGCAAAGGTACAAAAAAGATGGTTACGTAAACGTTTAATCTATGTTAAGTTACAGGGCAGAAGTGCACCAGGCTATGGATATTTTTCTTACTTTGTAAAATTACTTTCAATATGTTGATCGAAAAACTATTATTATGAAAACAACTTTATTTTGTATCTTACTTTTGTTATCGGGTATAGTATCCGCACAAACAATCGACCATCCTCCTTTCAAAGCCCGATCAGGAAGTATTTCTAACATCACCCGCATAGAGCGCACTCCCGAGAACACAAGAGTATATATTCATGCTATCTTCCGCCCGCACTGGTGGATCATGGAGGATGGAGATACCTATCTGGAAGATGCCGCAACCGGCAAGAAATATCTGTTCAAAAGTGCTGAAGGTATCGAACTCAAAAAAGAAGTCTATATGCCGGATTCAGGAACGATGGATTATGTGCTGGTTTTCGAGCCGTTACCGTCAGAAACACAGACCATTCATTTTCTCAATCCTACTGACCCCGAAGGCAATATTTATGACATATCGCTGGTCCCGCAAAAGAGGAAAGATTCTTCTCCACTAGCCACCATCAAAGGCAATTGGTTCAAGACAGACGGTTCCGGTTCATGGGAATATGGAGTTTACGACTCCATCAGCATTCTGAATAACCGGATATACACCAATGCAAATATCCGAAAAAAGGGAAAGCGGATTGAAATGACTTTAAAAGATAGAGAGAGTCAGGAGGAAATGACTTTATCATTCACCCCGCAAAAAGACGGCACGTGTAAGATTCAGCAGAAAGGAGCGGAAGAATTAGTGTACAGCAAGGAGAGAACTCCGATTACACAGGTTGCTGCAGAACCTGATTTTAAGCAATTCTTCCGCCAGGATTCAACTTATCTGCAAGGGTATATAAACGGATACGATCCTCGTTTAGGATTTGACACCGGTCTTATTTATCTGTCAAATGAACTGACCCGTGAAGATTATCCGACCGTTATCCAGATAGCCCCGAACGGTAGTTTTAGCTGTCGATTTATCATTAATCATCCGATAGAATCATCGGTAGTACTAGGACACAACTGGATTCCATTCTATATTGAACCCGGACAAACTCTCACCATGTATATCGACTGGGAAGCTGTAATGGCACGCAGCCGTGCACGCGATCATTACTTCCCTATCAGGAACACAGCATATATGGGTCCATCCGCCTCTCTCTCCTACCTGCTGAAAGACTTTGATAACCTGATAACCTATCGCTATGAGGACTTATCGAAATCACAAAAGACATTAACTCCCGACCAATACAAGGAGCACATGAAGCCTATCATTGCACAATGGAAACAGGTTGCAGACTCTGTAAGCCAAATCTATCAGCCCTCTCTCAAGGCAGTTCATCTGATAAAGAACAAGGTAGATTTGCAAGCCGGAAGTATGCTTTTTGATTTCTTGATGAGCAGAGATTATTACGCAAAGCAAGATAGCACCAATCAGGCGCTGAAAGTAAAGGAAGACGATTCCTATTACAGTTTCTTGAAAAATATGCCACTCAATGATGTAACCGTACTTGCAAACACAAACGCAAGTACATTTATCAACCGTTTCGAATATATGGACCTGTTCCGGAAAGCATATTCCGACCAGTCTTTTTCTCCATCAGACAGCATTGATTATACTTATCCGAAGAAACCTCTATTGACTTTCCTTAAAGAAAAAGGTGTGAAACTAAATAAGGAGCAGGAAGCAATAAGACTTAGACAGGAGAAGTTGGCCGGAACTACTGCCAAAATTATAATGAGGCAGCTAATTGCAGAGAACGAGAAGATGGCATCGCTCTATGAAAAAGAACAAAAACTCATACAAGAATATGTGGCATTATATTCCGAGAAAAAGGAAGAATCCCAGCAGGATAAGGATAGAATCTTTATAAAAATGAACCAGAAATATGATTTCAAGAAAGATTCCATCATTGCACAATTATATCCTACTCCCAACCCTTTGCTCTGGCAAATAGCCAAAGTGCGGAGCCTTAATTTTAATTTAGGAAATATCAAAGACAGCCAAATAGCTCATGAATATGTGGATAGCATCAAACAAATATTCACCGAACCGTTTCTCGCATCAGAAGCTGAACGAGTGCTGGAAAAGACACACCCGAAAGATAGGGCAAGATCTTATCAGTTGCCTGATGGAAAAGCGACTGAAGTATTCCGCAACATCATAAAGAATCATTCAGGTAAGGTTCTGTTTGTCGATTTCTGGGCAACGACTTGTGGCCCTTGTCGTGCAGGAATAGAGGCAACTGCCGATTTACGCAAAAAATATAAAGATCATCCGGAGTTTCAATTCATCTATATCACAAGTCAGAAAGATTCGCCCGAGAAAGACTACAAAAAATATATAGGGAAGAATCTAAAAGGAGAAGCCTGTTATTATGTTTCGGAGGCAGAGTTCAATTATCTGCGTCAACTATTCCAGTTCAATGGTATTCCACACTATGAACTTGTTGAAAAAGATGGCAGCATATCCAAAGAGCGTTTAAGCAGTTACAATATCAGGAAATATCTGGATAATCATTTCGAAGGAAAAGCAGAATAGGATCGGAGCCTCTAAATAAAGGGCACAAATAAAAGAATATCAAAAAAAGCGATACAAAGGGCGGAACCCTCTTCATTTTTCCGTACCTTTGCATCGCTTTTAAATTAAAATCATAGAAATATGGACGATTCAAACCCGCGAACGTGCACAACTAGTATTAATTAAAGCGAACAGAGTCATTGAAACCTGATGCCTCTGCTCGTGTAAAACAAACGAAAGGAGGCAATAAGATGAGAACGTATCTTTATTGTGAAGCCGGCTTTGTGGAAAAAGCTCAATGGCTTCCTAACAGCTGGGTAAATGTAGTATGCCCAAATAATGATGACTTTGAATTTCTAACTCAAACTCTCAACGTACCCGAATCATTTCTTAATGACATAGCCGATACGGACGAACGTCCGCGTACGGATACGGAAGGTAACTGGTTATTGACCATTCTTCGTATCCCTGTGCAGAACAAGCAGAACGGCAGCCTGCCCTTCGACACTGTACCGATTGGAATAATCACCAATAACGAGATTATTGTGTCCGTCTGTTATCACAACACCGATTTGCTACCGGATTTCATAGAGCATACCCGTCGAAAAGGGATTGTTGTACGCAACAAGCTGGATCTGATTTTTCGGATCATCTATTCTTCTGCCGTATGGTTCCTGAAATACCTAAAGCAGATAAACATAGACATCAGCGCCGCAGAAAAGGAACTGGAACGAAGCATCCGCAACGAGGACCTGCTCCGGCTGATGAGACTGCAGAAAACATTGGTCTACTTCAATACTTCCATCCGTGGAAATGAAGTAATGATAGGAAAATTAAGGACTATTTTCCAGGATACGGATTATCTGGACACTGAACTAGTGGAAGATGTGATTATCGAATTGAAACAGGCACTTAACACGGTGAATATTTACAGTGACATTCTCACGGGAACGATGGATGCTTTTGCCTCCATTATCTCCAATAACGTGAATACAATCATGAAACGCATGACAAGTCTGTCCATCGTCCTGATGCTCCCGACATTGATTGCCAGTTTCTATGGTATGAATGTGGATATTCATCTGGAAGAGGTACCCTTTGCTTTCTCTTTGATCGTACTATTTTCCATCGGATTGTCAACTCTTGCGTTTGTGATATTCCGGAAGATAAAATGGTTCTAATACAAAAAACAGCTTACCATCTGTGATCCTTTAGAGGATTCTAAGACGGTAAGCTGTAAATTATACGTTTTTTATTCTATAGAGAATTAATTAAAAGAGAATGTTTAGAGAGAGAAATTAAAATATCTTATCCTTCTTTACTTGCTTTTCTTCCGCCCAACGGAATAGAAACTCCAACGAATCCATTCACAGAGTTAGAGTTCTTGCCTAAGAACATATAGTCAGTTCCGACAAACAGAGGACCTAATTTCAGACCCAGACCGAAAGATTTACCGGCTGACTGGATAGCTGAGTAACTAAGTGCTACATTGAACCAGCTTTTCGGACGGTAGTTTGCAGAGAATGTTAATTCTGTAAGAGCATCAGGCTGTACAAAACGAGTGGTTGACAATACACCCACTGCTAATTTGTTATTGAAGAATCCATATTCTGCACCTAATACTAGGATAGAAGCAAGACGAGATTTACGAGATTCTTTAGCATCGCTTACTTCGAGTTGCAACATGTCATAGTCAAGTACATCACCATTTGTTACACGGTCCATATATCCTTGAGCGTCATTCTGCAACTGATTTACAGCGTTCATAACAGTATTCGGATTATTCGGATCAACCATATTTGCATAGGTACTTCCTTTAATATCAATCGGATCCGGATTAGCAGATGCAATCTTTGTACTTGATTTTGACCAAGAGATAAAACCTAAGTCAAGAACAGAAGCAGATACAGTCAGATTATCCAATATTTTATAAGAAGCTCCTAAATCGATACCAAAACCGTACCCAGCTATACCCAATTTACCGCTATCGAAATCAAAGTCAGTTACATAATCTTTACCCTCTTCTTCTTGCAATTCCAAGCCTTTGAAAGAACTTTTCAGTTCGGCACCAACAGTCAAGTTTGCATGATAGTTATTAAACTTATCCTTTAATTCTTGTGCTGCCTGTGAAGGGGTCATAGAATTCCAATAGCTCTCACTTGACCACTGATTTATTTGTTGATCACTAGGTAAATTAGCGCTCATTGCAACTCTATTAAGTTTCAACTCCATGTTACCAATACCCAATAAAGCTTTCACTCTAGCACCAACTGTCAAACGGCTATTAATCTGACGTGAAAGTCCTAAACCAATTTCAGTATAAGCATTAATGTTCAATTGCTGACCACTAATATCATAGTTACTATTTCTCCAGTTTTCTTCAACTGTTTCCATCTCATTCAAGAAGGTAAACATATTCTTTGTCAGGTTAGCACCGATATCTGTACGAAGACCGATATTGAATGACCAAAAGTTTTTTCCTTTATACCATCCTGCAGAAAGAATTTCTGTACTGAAGTTCACATTCAATTTATTATTATCTTTCAGACGATTCATGAAATCCGGTTTGGTGTAGAAATCATCGCCATCATCAATAATATCAATGATATCCTGATAGCCTAACGAAGTAGGGATATTCAGTAAATGTTCCTCTTTCTAAAAAATCAAGAGAAAAGCTTTGCT
>ERZ779895.4121-NODE-4121-length-10387-cov-2.211672_pt1 | contig 10387 bp, 14 predicted proteins | sample MGYA00511093_ERZ779895 | MGnify/ENA primary metagenome ERZ779895 (study PRJEB29588, sample SAMEA2142970) | human gut metagenome | biome: human gut; feature: human-associated habitat; material: faeces | place: Denmark | collected 2008/2010 ... | reverse complement strand
TACAAAAGCCGTACTGGAGAAAATGGGACATCCGGAGCGCCGCATGAAGCTGATTCATGTGGCCGGCTCCAACGGCAAAGGCTCGGTCTGCGCCTATCTGTCATCCATTCTGACAACAGCAGGAAAGCAGACGGGACTGTTTACATCCCCGCATCTGGTGGATATCAATGAGCGGTTTCAGATCAATCAGGAAAATGTATCTAATGAACTGTTCCTGGAAGCCTTTGAGGCAGTGATGGATATGGTCCATACTCTTCTGAAGGAACAGCCGGATACCTTTGCACACCCGACCTTTTTTGAACTTTTGTTCCTTATGGGTATCTACATTTTCGACAAAGCGAATATGGAATATGTGGTACTGGAGACCGGGCTTGGCGGACGGTTTGATGCCACCAATGTAATCGAGCATCCGCTGATCTCGGTGATTACTTCCATCAGTCTGGAGCACACCGAGTACCTGGGTGACACCTGTGCCAAGATTGCAGGAGAAAAAGCTGGTATTATCAAAGAGGGCTGTCCGGTGGTCTATGATGGCACCAGAGAGGATGTCTCTGAGGTGATCGAGGCCTATGCCGCCAAGATGCATTCCAAGGCGTATGCGATACGTCCGGATATGTATAAAATTTTGATGAACACCCATAAAACGATTGATTTTTCCATGGATACTGGGTATTATGAACCTATGGACGTGTCAATCGACAGCGTGGCAGAATATCAGATCATGAATGCTATGGAAGCTGTAACTGCTGCAGAGGTGATGGATATCGGACTGACCGAGGAAGACATTCACCGGGGAATGGAGCGCATGCACTGGCAGGGAAGAATGGAAACAGTGCTTCCGGGCGTGATCGTGGACGGTGCTCACAATGAGGACGGGGTAGAGAAATTTGTAGAGACAGCAGAACATTTTCAGAAAGAATGTCCGCTGACTTTGCTTTTTTCAGCAGTAGATGACAAAGATTATACAGATATGATACATACGATCTGCAGCAGGATTACGTTCCGTCATGTGGTAGTAACCTCTGTTGGCGGATATCGCAAGGTTCCTGCTGAGAGATTTGCAAAGCTTTTTACAGAAGCAGGTGCTTCTTCTGTGGAAGTAGTGGAGGATGTTGAGAAAGCCTTTGGTAGAGCACTGGAAGTAAAGGGGGATGACGGAATGCTCTTCTGCGTGGGTTCCCTGTATCTTGTCGGTGAGATTAAAGATGTGATCAGGAGAAATAAGAAATGATAGATTATGAAGAGGAACTGAAGAAATTTGAACCTTGTCTGGATGTGGCAGATGCGGAGGGTGCGATTTATGAGAGAGAACTGACGGATATCCTGGATATTCTTCAGGAAGTTCTCCGCGAAGCCAAGAGTGGCAGACGGGTAAAATAAGGAGATACACATGAATTGTATGAATTGTGGCGCATTTCTGGTGGACAAAGATCTGGATTACTGCCCGAAATGTGGATGTAATGTGCTGATCCAGAAAAAGGTAGATTACCTTTCCAGACAGTATTACAACCGGGGGCTTGAGAAAGCCAGTGTCCGCGATCTTTCAGGGGCGATTGACTGTCTGAAGCAGAGTCTTATTTATAATAAGCATAATATTCAGGCGAGAAATCTTCTTGGACTGGTATATTTTGAGACAGGGGAGGTGGTTGCCGCACTCAGTGAATGGGTGATCAGTAAGAATCTTCAGCCATCCAGAAATCTGGCATCAGAATATATTAACAAGCTGCAGGCGAACTCCAATAAGCTTGAGGCGATCAATGAAACGATCAGAAAGTATAATGATGCCTTAAACCTGTGCAGGGAAGGTCATGAGGATATGGCTGCGATCAGGCTGAAGAAGATTCTCATACAGAATCCAAAACTGATCAAAGGTTACCATCTTCTGGCACTTGTGCAGATGAAAGAGGGGGAATATAACAAGGCAAGAAAGACGTTAAGGAAAGCCGCGCGGATTGATAAAACAAATACAACAACCCTTCGTTTTTTGAGAGAGATTGACGAACAGACAGGAGTATCTACACGTCTGGAACGTCAGAATAAAAGAAACAGGAAAGCTGTGGACAGCAGTGAGAATGATATGGCAATCCAGATTCCTCAGTATAAAGAAAAAGGAAGGATTCCGCTGTTTTTTACACTGGTTGCCGGATTTTGTGCAGGATTGCTGGCGTTTTATCTTCTGGCTGTTCCTGCCATACGTCAGGGAATCTACAGGGAAGCGAATCAGCAGATTGTGAAATACAGTGATGCAGTGTCCAGCCAGGGAGCTGAGCTGACCAAGGCACAGAGTCAGGCTCAGGAATCAGGGGACACAGTTGAGGCTGCTTCCAAACAGATAGAGGAAGAGAAGAAAAAGAGCAGCAGTTATGAAGCTCTGATCGAAGCATATGCAGCATTACAGCAGCAGAATGCAGATGAGGCTGCATTGAAGATACAGAATGTTTATGCGGATTTGCTGCCTGCGGATCTGAAAGGAATTTACAATACGATCTGTAACACTACAGGGACAACCGGAATTGAAGGAACTACAGATGCGACAGCAGCAGACGGCACGGACAGTGGTGACAGCGCAGAGGGAGATGCTTCTTCAGATTCAGCGGAAGATGGAAGTTATGACGATGGTTCCTATGACAGTGGGGAATATGATGATGGTTCTTCCGATAATTCTGATGGTGATTCGGCGGATGACGGAAGTTATGACACCGGTGATTATGACGATTCCGGATATTGATACCATTTTTCATTTTGATGTGGCAGAAGACATGAAATATCATAAGAAGATGTAAAGATACAAAAGAGATGCATGGAAGTCATGTGTCTCTTTTTTTTACCGAATCAAGTAGGAGGCTGCGAAAAGCAATAAACAGTTATTTGATGTAGAGCTACACTGCAAAGTGGATTGCGAACATTCGCCTGACAAAAAGTGAGGAGGGATATGATGGAGAACAGATTTGAAATACAGGGAAATTCCCTGATCATTCATTTACCGAAAGAGGTAGATCATATGGTGACAGACGAGATACGCAGAGATTCAGATGATATTATACGGAAAAAATATATACGAACGATCACATTTGATTTTTCAGGAACAGCGTTTATGGACAGTTCAGGGATAGGGCTGATCATGGGGAGATACCGGATGATGGGGATGCGCGGTGACTGTATACAGGCTACAGGAGTAAATTCCTATATTGAAAAGCTGCTGCATCTGTCAGGGGTATATAAATTTGTCGAAATCTGTGGGGAAGTCTAAAGAGAGGGGGAAGAAAACTATTATGGAAAATACCAATGAAATGAAAATTATTTTTGACAGCAGACCTGAGAATGAGGGGCTGGCAAGAGTTGCGGCGGCAGCTTTCTGCACACAGCTGAATCCTACTCTGGAGGAAGTGGCAGATCTGAAAACTGCTGTGTCAGAGGCTGTGACGAACTGTATTATTCATGCTTATGAAGGCCAGGTGAAGAAGATAGAGATTTTCTGCAGAAGGGAAGGGCAGAAATTATGGGTTGATGTGATCGATAAGGGAGTGGGGATCAGAGACGTTGCAAAAGCTATGGAGCCTCTTTTTACAACAAAGCCGGAGAAGGATCGTTCCGGGATGGGATTTACATTTATGGAAGCGTTTATGGATGAGGTAACAGTAGAATCACAGGTGGGATATGGAACAGTTGTCCATATGAAAAAGACGATCGGGAGGTAGGAATGGACCATACTCTTGCTCTGATCATGAAGTCACAACAGGGAGATAAAGAAGCAAGAGATACTGTATTTAAAGAAAACGCAGGACTTGTGTACAGCATGGCGAAAAGATTTGCCGGGCGCAGTGTGGAAATGGAAGATATCGTGCAGATAGGAAGCATTGGGCTACTGAAAGCCATAGATCGTTTTGATATTTCGTACGATGTGAAGTTTTCAACTTATGCTGTTCCCATGATCATAGGTGAAATCAGACGCTATCTGAGGGATGACGGGATGCTTAAGGTGAGCAGAAACCTGAAAGAGAACTGTGCCAGAATTTATTATGCGAGAAAAGCACTGGAAAAAGAACTGGGACGTGAACCGATACTGGAGGAAGTTGCGAAAGCGACAGAACTTTCAGTAGATGAAGTGGTGATGTCGATGGAATCAGGAGCTGAAGTGGAATCTTTGCACAAAATTATCTATCAGGGAGATGGAAATGATATTTCGCTTATGGACAGGCTCCAGGAAAAAGAAAATGGACAGGATGCAGCACTGAACAGGATTTTTCTGGATGAAATCCTGAAAAAACTGGATGCAAGAGAACGTCAGCTGATCGGTATGAGATATTTTAAGGATATGACGCAGACGGAGATTGCGGCAGAGATGGGAATTTCCCAGGTCCAAGTGTCCAGGATGGAAAAGCGGATTCTGAAGGAACTTAAAAAGCAGGTATAAGCAGATGGGAGTAATTAACTCACCGCTTGTAGAAGGTGGAGTATTCTCTGAAGAGGTAAATAAAAAAGAGGTTACTGTGAACGGAGTGAACAGTAACAAAAAGAGTGTGCGGATTACTATAATATTGCACACTCTTTTTGCTATAATATCTTTATTGTTATATATCGTAAGTTATACAGTTCTCTGTGATCTGAAGATCACATTTTTGTATTTCAGAAGGGCTGTCTGAAGAATCAGTCCTACTACACCACAGGAAACTACTTCTCCGATACCTACGGTAAGCATCATAAGCGGAATCGGAAGATTTACTCCGTATCCGAAGTGAAGTACGAATGGCACGATGACTGCATTGGAAACAATCGGCGGGATCGGCGCAAGAAAACGGTTGCAGTTGCGGAGTCTGTAAGTAAATACTGCTCCGATCAGTGTTGCGATGCTTCCGAAAATAATGTCTACAGGAATGGCACCGCCAAAGAGATTGGCAATGATACATCCCACAAATAACCCCGGAATCGCAGCCGGTGTAAAGAATGGCAGGATGGTCAGTGCTTCCGAAAAGCGAATCTGAATTTCGCCATAGCTGAGTGGTGCGAATAAAAGAGTCAGAACCACATAAATAGCTCCGATCACTGCTGCTTCTGCCAGAAACTGAGTACCTTTGTTTTTCATATTTGATTATCTCCTTTAGTATTTGTTTTACGAGTGGAAGGTTTCGAACACTCGGCTATCGAAGTATATCACTTTTCGGAAGTACGGTCAATGTCTTTGATAAGAGTTTTATTAACATTTTCCTCGTACAGACGCATCTGTATCTGCATAGGTGTTGGATCATCTGTTATTTTCATATGACCGAAATGATTGAAGAAGAAAAGTACCCCAAGTCCGATTCCTATGGAATAAGTGATTTCAAGAACAGTAAAATGACCGGAAGTCTGTCCTGTGACCTGGGTATAGAGCTGCGAGAAAAGACAACCGACATCTACATCGTTATTAAATGTCATGATAGAGAAACCTGCACCGAAAAAGGCGGCAAGACCGACGAAAATAATCTTGCACCATTGCCAGACAAGTCCGGAACCGGGTTTGTTTTTAAAAGTGATGATAAAGTCGGCTTCTCCAATATTATTGATTTCAAGGTCCGGTTCTTTTTTTTTGATTTCGGAGATCAGATCCATGACAGACATTACATAACGTCCTGGTTTATTCGGGTCAAGATTTATAACCGGCATCACCCGGAGCCGATTCAGGATTTTACTGTTGCTGCAGGAAAGTTTTGCAATGTCCTGAAGATAAATGTGTGGATGGTTTATCTGGATATTCTGATCTAACTGTAAATAGAGAGTATCACTCATGGTATGTTATCCTTTCATTTTGGGCTTGAAAATCAGGCTTGCAAGATAAGAGAAGATCAAAGCTGCGGAGACTCCCACCGCGCAGGCGGTAAAGCCTCCCATAAAGAGTCCGATCAGTCCGTTTTTGTCAATGGATTCTTTCATTCCTTTCCACAGGATATTGCCAAAACCAAGCAGAGGAACAGAAGCGCCTGCTCCGGCAAATTCTGCAAATGGCTGATAGATTCCGACAGCGCTTAAAACAGAGCCTGTACATACCAGAAGTACCATGATCCGTCCGGGCATAAGCTTTGTCCTGTCCAGAAGAATCTGTACCAGGGCACAGATCAGTCCGCCTGTCCAGAATGCATTAAAATAGTCCATGTATTTTTCCTCCTGAAAAAATTTCTGTATCTACATCATATCCGGAACCCTGTACTGTTCTATTACAACAGCGTGTGCGATACCGGGAATTGGATCCCCCTCGTTGAAGCTTACCTTTGACAGAAGGGCACCTGTGGGAACAAAGAGAATCCTTTTCCATTTTTTTTGTATAATACCCGGAAGAATATAGCCTGCCAGAACAGAGGCGGCACATCCACATCCACTGCCGCCGGAATGTGTATCCTGAGTCTGAGGATCATAGATCAGCATACCGCAGTCCTGATGGACAGATGAGATATCAAATCCTTTTTCTGTGAGAAGGTCGAACAGGATTGTCTGTCCTACCATGCCCAGGTCACCGGTGAAGATGGCATCATAATCGGATGGTTTTCGGTGAAAATCCTGAAGATTTCGGGCTATGGTGTCGCAGGCAGCAGGAGCCATGCAAGCTCCCATATTGAGGGAATCCCTGAACCCAAAGTCAATCAGTCTTCCGGTGGTGATTCCTGTTATAACTGCACAGATATTGCAGTTACGGAGTGTGTTTAGTGTTTTGTTGTCCGGGCGTGGTGGCGGTTCATATCCAAGTATACAGGCTCCGGCACCGGTGACTGTCCAGGTAGCAGATAAGGGCCTTTGATTTCCATATCCCAGGGGAAAACGAAATTCTTTTTCTGCGCTGGCAAAGTGGCTGGAAGTTGCGCAGAGGATATATTTTCCGTACCCGCCGTCGATACACATTGAACCAAGGGAAAGAGATTCTCCCATAGTGGAGCATGCTCCGAAAAGACCGTAAAAAGGAATTTTCAGATCAGCGGTTCCGAAAGAAGAGGCTGATGTCTGAGCCAGCAGGTCGCCTGCAAAAAGAAGCTGTATATCGGAACAGGTGAGGCCGTTTTTTTTGATTGCCAGCAGAGCGGCCTGTTTTTGCAGAGTGCTTTCTGCAGCTTCCCAGGTATCTGTTCCAAACATGGGATCTTCACATATGGTATCAAAGTATGCGCCCAATGGCCCTTCTCCTTCTTTCCGGCTGACAACAGAAGCACAGCTCTGGATAAAGACAGGATTCTGAAATGAAATGCTGGATGTACCGCAGGTCATTTGTCTGTTCATAGGAAACCTCCTTGTATAATTGTATGATTCTTATGCAAAAACACCTCTCAGGATATGGATGCTGAATAGTTACGGGATCATTGTAAAAAGATAATAAATCACACCGAGAATCCATGAACTCAGGATTCCATAAAGAATTACGGGTCCTGCGATCGTAAATATTTTGCATCCGATGCCGAATACCTGTCCTTCTGCCTTATATTCGATTGCAGAGGAAGCTACGGAATTGGCAAAACCGGTAATCGGAACCAGCGCCCCCGCCCCGCCCCACTTTACCAGAGACGGATAAAGGTTAAAGCCGGTCAGAAGTGCGCTCGCCAGAACAAGCAGAATCGCACACACGCTTCCTGCTGCCGCATCGTCCAATCCGTTTGACTTCGCAACGTTCAAAATAATCTGTCCTACCGTGCAGATTGCACCGCCCGTCACAAATGCATGCAGCATCTGCAATGCAAGATTGTGTGTCGGCGTCACCTGTTTGACATATTTTTCATACTGTTTCTGAAAAGACTGATCTGTCTGATAATTTTCCATAAGCTGTTCCTTTCCGAATCTGAATCTGCTGCACGATCCATCGTTTATAACGGAATTTTTACCGAAAAATAGGATGCCAGAAATACAACAGGCTTCCAACCGCTTTTCCCATCGCAATGGAAATCACCATCAGCCCGAGTCCGTGCCGAAAACCGATCCGACGCGTCAGAATCGGAATGGAGTCCAGCATTTCTGCAATTGCAAGTGCCAGACAGCCGACGAAAATTCCGGCAAACAGACCGGTCAGGGCTTCCGCCGTCAGAACCAGCCACTCAAAAGCTGCTCCCGCTTCCAACCTTTTCTGCAACCATTCCCTGCCAAAAATTACTGCACCCGGAAATACACTTGCCAGACAGCCGACGAGCGTTCCAAAGACAACCATTTCCTCGTACAGAAAAATTTTTTCCCCCGTGTGGGTCTTTCCTGCAAAGCGTGGCACAAGTCCTACCGAAAGCAGCACCGTAAAAACGCCTGCCGAAACGAGAATGCCTGCGCCCAGTCCGACAACCACCGGCAAAAGCTTCGATAAAATCACAATTTTCCCCCCTTTCAGACGTCCAGCGTCTTTTTTTCCCGATCTGCAGTTTCTGTCAATGCCTGATTGACGTCCGTTTCATATTTACGCATTTCCACTTCGATCGGTGTCGGATCGGACGTAATCCTCCTCCCACCGATATGGTTGAAAAACACCAAAATGCCAAGTGCCAGCCCGATCGAATACGCGATTTCCAGCGCTGTAACCGACTGCGGCTCCTGTCCGGTCAAAAGCTCGTAAATTTGCCCGAACACCTCGCGAATCCCGATGTCGTTATGAAACGCCATGATCGTAAACGCTGCGCCAAAAAAGCAGATGCAGCAGACAAAGACGATTTTGCACACCTGCCAGAAGCCCGGATAACGACTGACTTTTACCTGCTCCACCACCGTTTCCGGCGCGCCGATGCTTTCCACCTCCAGATTCGGATTGTCCTGCTGCAAAAGCGAAATCACAAAAAGCGCGCTAACCACCCGGCTCCCCTTATCTTTTTCCTCAAATCGGAAAACAGGAAGCGTTCTGCATCGATTCTGCACGCTTTGCGTTTTACAATATAATTTTCCAAGATCGCTGATATGCACGCTTTCACCGGACAGCTCTGCGTTTTGCTCAAGCTTTAAATACAGCACTTCTTTCGGCATCTGTATGTTCCTCCTGTTTCACACAGTATGCACCCGGGCAAAAAAAGTTATGCAGATCAGACGTTTTTTCTTTTTCGGGCTGTCTGCAAAAATCGTACCATCTGCCGCCAGCTGGTTCTACGCACTGCCCTGCTGCCATCGCTGCCGCCGAGCGCTTTCTACAGCTATGCAGTCCTCATCGCTGTCCTACACCCCCGACCGCTCTCGCATGCGGATCAGGATTTTCTTTTCCATCCGGCTAACCTGCACCTGGCTGATACCGAGTTTTTTGGCGATCTGGGCCTGCGTCTGATCCTCGTAGTAGCGCAGCCGGATCAGGATTTTTTCCTGTTCGGGAAGCTCGTCTATAAGCTGTTTTAACAGCATCCGGCCTACCAGCCGGTTCTTTTCTGCGTCCTCCCAGGTGTTGTCTGCAGACCGTGCCGCAAGCTGATCCATCAGCGCGATCTCTTTCCCATCCCCCTCATAGACCGGCTTTGACAGCGATTCAACCTCCCCGGCTGCAGCGACCGCCATGACCGCGTCTTCATAGGCGATTCCTGTTTTTTCACACAGCTCGCGCAGCGTCGGGTCGCGTCCCTCCTGCGTCTGAATGCGCGCAGCCTCCTGCCGCAGCTTATAATTCGCATCCTTTAATGACCGGCTGACCTTGACCGGTCCATCATCGCGCAGAAAACGCCGGATCTCTCCTGCAATCAGAGGAACCGCATATGTAGAAAATTTGACATCGTAGCTTAAATCAAAATGATCAATCGCTTTCATCAGTCCGATCGTTCCGGTCTGGAACAGATCCTCTACCTCGTATCCCCGCCCTGCAAACCGTTTCACAATATGGTGAACCAGTCCCAGATTTTCTTCTATCAGTATTTTTCTGGCAGACGCATCTCCTGCCTGCGCCTTTTCGATCAATACTGATATTTCCATGTGCTACTCCTCTTCTTGATCCGGATCACTGACCCACGGCGCATTTCCCAGTTTCTTTTCCATAATCACACGCGTCCCCTTCCCCACGGTCGATTCCACCTCCAGGCAGTCCATAAACGCTTCCATAAAAGAAAATCCCATACCGGAACGTTCCAGATCCGGGCGCGTCGTGAACATCGGCTCCATCGCCTGTTCCACATTTTCGATCCCGCAGCCCTGATCGGTGATTTCCATTTTTAAAAGATCCTTTTCCAGCACACAGGAAATTTCAATCGTTCCTCCCTGCTCCTTATATCCGTGGATGACTGCGTTTGTAACTGCCTCCGAAACGGCAGTTTTGACGTCCTCGATCTCTTCCAGTGTCGGATTTAAGGGCGTTAAAAACGCCGCCACAGCAACCCTCGCAAAGCCTTCGTTTTCCGGCAGGGCTTCAAATTCCACTTTCATGTTATTCATGCTTTCCTCTCATTTCTGCGCACGCTTTTTGCGCATGCCGAGTTTGTGTCAAGTG
>ERZ779895.4120-NODE-4120-length-10391-cov-1.951432_pt1 | contig 10391 bp, 8 predicted proteins | sample MGYA00511093_ERZ779895 | MGnify/ENA primary metagenome ERZ779895 (study PRJEB29588, sample SAMEA2142970) | human gut metagenome | biome: human gut; feature: human-associated habitat; material: faeces | place: Denmark | collected 2008/2010 ... | reverse complement strand
CGCAGATTATGAATCTGTGTTGCAAGTAAGAGAAGCAGCAACACCAAATAAGCCACAAGGCATAGTATCCCTTTCCGCTCCATGAGGACTGTCTTTACTCCTCGGTATTTCTGTACAAATTGGAATACATATACAATCAATACTCCCTGCGCCAATCCTTCCAGTAAAAACAAGGTCAAATATCTCTGCCCGATCGGCAATTCATAAAACAATCTTTTGGCAAATCCCGGAAGCTGTCCCAAATGCAGCTTTCCAAATATGATCTCACGGACAAACAGAAACAGAATACTTCCCTCCAAAAAGTTTCCCGCTTTCATTCGTTTTAATAAACTCAAAAAAATTTCTGCAGCCAGACAATTCATTGCCCAAAAGAGAATGGCCGCAATCAAAAAATCCAGCCTTGCCATAGAGCCATTCCACATTTGCAGCATCCAGTGATATATCTGTACCAAAAACAGGACACATAGAGCAGGCAATTCCAGCCAGACCTTGTCCACACTGTGTAATACGATCTCCTTATATCCTGCCCGATGCCCTGTACATAAACACATAGCAAATAATAAAATCAGCGTCAAAACAAGAGCAGGCATTAACAGACTGTGCCCGATTTGTGCATAATACGCCTGCTTGTCAGACCAGATATATTGTGTTTCAAAAACATCCGCCACCGTTTTATTACGAACTGCATTTAAATCCAATCCAACGGCAATGCTATAAGACCGTCCTTGATATTCTTGTGCGATCTGCATGATCTTTTCCTGAATATTACCGGACATTTCAAACGTATCCTCCGGCAGATTACTCTGTCCGTTATAGTCTCTGTTATTATAATAAGCAAACAGTACATTACTCTTATCCGTCGCCTTATCCACTTTGCCTGCCGTAACCATGCGTTCGACTTGATTCCACCAATTCTCATTATTCGTCAACAGCATACCGGCAGAATCCTGATAGCCATATGCAAAATTGGTCTCCGAAAAGATATAGTGCAATTCCTGATAGGTTTCTACCAAAAACACTGCATAATCTGTCGCCGTTTCCATAGTTCTCGGAATACGGTGCATTGACCATGGCATTTTGTTGTCCGGAATGTGAGCATACGTGTCTTCCATCTCCTGTTCCAGCAGTTTCTGACACTCTTTTTTGCTATACCGTTTTTCCTCTGTTTCCGTATACGCTTCATATTGCTCGTAAAAATCCAGATATTCTTTGGACCATTTTCCCTGATCATCTTTGGCGTATCTCAATAATTTATTAATAAAATACCATTTCGCATATTTTTCATAATAGGTAATAATATATTTTTCATAGACACTGCTGGCATGAAACTGTATTGGCATCGTATTCAAATGTCCAATCTCAATATCCAGATCTTTCTGATACTGCTTTCCATAATCTTTGGTCAGACTATTTACCAACACCATGTTGGACTCATCTTTCAGTGCATCCGCAATCTGCTTTTCTCTTACGCCCACTCCGGAATGATTCGTAAACTGGTAGACTTGTCCATCATCAACAATGACCTTATCTCTTGCAGACAGCGCATACTGTGTCTCGATCGGATAACTGACTCCGGAGGCGCACTTGTCCTGAAAATCGGACATAAAAGAACGCAGTCTGCTCGCATGAAGCCCGGTACTGTTTGCCCGTCGTAACAATTCTTTTAATGTATATTGTTTATGCTCTCCAGAAGATAAAGAGGTCAGCAAAACCGTATCATAATCGATCATGCCATCCGGTGCTATAACGCTTCCAATCTGCATATATTGCTCATACAATCGCAGATAACCATCCATCATCTGCTCGACCTGTTTTTGCGAAACATAAAAATCTTCTTGCTTTTGACCGCCTTCATTCGCATATTCTTTCGTTCCCTCTATGATCATGCCGGCTACCGTCGAAAATCCGATCGCCACCGCTAGTAAAAGTGGCAATATAATATGTACTGCTAGGGACCCGCGCCATTTTCCCATATAGAACCTCATTTCTGCACACCAATTGTAAATCATACTGCAGGTCGTCGTGTGCCAAGACACTACAGCCTTCTACCGTATTACCAGTGATCAATTCTCTGTCTGTGATTGAATCTTATAACCACGTCCCCACACTACTTTGACATAACGTGGATTCTTGGGATCGATCTCAATCTTTTCACGTATATGACGAATATGAACAGCCACAATATTTTTGGTGTCGACCGGAATCTCTCCCCAAATATTTTCATATAATTCTGTCGATGAGTAGGTCGTTCCAGCATTGCGTACCAAAAACAGAAGGATCCGATGCTCTATCGGTGTCAAACGCACCTTTCGACCGTCTACCGTAACATCTGACTCTGATTCGTCTACCTCTAATCCACCGATCCGAATCACATTACTGCGCTTATTCTTGCCCTCGCGTATCATCTCGATCCGTCGAAGCTGAGATTCCACACGTGCCACCAACTCTTCCGGATTAAACGGCTTTGTCATGTAATCATCCGCACCGATCTTTAATCCTGTGATCTTATCTTCATCTTCTGATTTTGCCGACAACATAATGATTGGTATATTATATAATTCGCGTATCTTCTTCGTCGCTTCAATTCCATTTACTTCCGGCATCATCACATCCATAATGATCAGATCGATCTGCTGATCAGGATCTAACACACACTGTAACGCTTCTTTACCGCTATATGCCTGCACAATTTCAAATCCGGCATCTGTTAAATACACGCAGATTGCCTGCACAATTTCATGATCGTCATCACATACTAATATTCTCTTCATTCTTCCCTAACCATACCTTTCCGGCCCAATCTTTGAGACTCTATTGAAATGCAAATAATTTGCTAAAGACATTATACAATAAAACCTGCCATTTGTTTATTAAGAATTATTAAGATTCTGATCCAAAAGAGAAAAGCTTGTGTTTTACAATGCATCATACCAGATAACAACAATTTCCTGTTCAGCCGAAAAGGAGCTGTACGCCCGGCGCACAGCTCCTTTTTATTGCAATATATTATATTAGAGAAAAACTTTTTATGAGATCTTATTAATTTTCGCCCTGCAAAGCATCAAATCCAGCCTCACCGGTACGAACCTTTACGACATTTTCAACATCGTATACAAAGATCTTACCATCGCCAATGTTGCCGGTGTAAAGAGCCTTTCTGGCTGCTTCGATAACATCTTCTACCGGAACGGCACTGACAATAACTTCAACTTTCATCTTAGGCAACAGGATAACATCCAATTCTGCACCACGATATCTTGTCGTAATACCCTTCTGTGTACCACATCCAAGAACCTGTGTTACGGTAATACCGCTGACACCAATATTGTTCATGGCAATCTTCAGATCCTCGAACTTGCTCTGCTGACATACGATAGAGATCTTGGTGATCTTTGGAGCATCGGAATCCTTTGCCTGTGCACTTCTGACAGGAGCTGTCGCTGTCGGTGGAATAACCGGCTCGCGGCCTGTCACCTTGACAACCTCCACTGCCTTGTCGATTGGAACCTCACCCTTCAACATCTCAGCAGATGTTCCTCTAGAGTAGAACATATCGCCGGCTGGCATAAAGTCTGCATAGGAAGATGGCATGCCATGCTCTGTAACATCCAGACCACGAAGCTCTTCTTCCGGTGTAACACGAAGACCAAGAGTTGCCTTGATCACTAAGAAAGCAATAGAAATTGTTACTGCCGTCCAAGCTGCTACAGAAAGGATACCCAAACACTGTAATCCAAGCTGACCAAATCCACCGCCATAGAAAAGACCCTGTGATTTGATCGCACCGTTATCTAATGCAATCTGGAAGCCCGGTGCTGACTTAGTTGCAAATAAACCTGTTGCAAATGTACCCCAGATACCGTTCATCATATGTACTGCTACGGCACCTACCGGATCATCAATCTTCAACTTATAATCTAACAACCATACACCAAACACTACCAACAATCCGGCTACAGCACCGATCACTACTGCACCTGCTGCATCTGTTACATCACAAGGTGCAGTGATCGCAACCAAACCTGCAAGAGAAGCATTCAAACACATAGAAACATCCGGGCTGCCATATTTGATCCAAGTAAAGATCATACATACTACAGTAGCAATTGCAGGAGAAATTGTTGTTGTAAGGAAGATAGATCCTAAATCTCTTAATGACGTTGCTGCTGCACCGTTAAATCCATACCAGCCTAACCACAGGATGAATACACCAAGTGCACCGATCGGAATATTATGTCCCGGAATAGCATGCGGCTTACCGGTACGTACACTGTACTTTCCAATACGAGGTCCAAGTATTTTAGCACCGATCAGCGCTGAGATACCACCAACCATATGGATCGCACAAGATCCTGCAAAATCATGGAATCCTATCTGAGACAGCCAACCGCCACCCCAGATCCAATGTGCCTCGATCGGATAGATAAAAGCAGAGATTACTGCAGAGTATACACAGTAAGATAAGAACTTGGTACGCTCTGCCATTGCACCGGAAACGATCGTTGCCGTTGTGGCACAGAATACTAAGTTAAATACAAATGCGGAGTAATTAAAATCCTTGTAAGCTGTAAAAATATCCAAGCCGGGTTTTCCGATAAATCCCAGGAAATCCTCGCCCAAGAGCAATGATGCACCGATCAAAATGAATGTCACGGTTCCAATACAGAAGTCCATCAGGTTTTTCATGATGATGTTACCTGCATTTTTTGCTCTTGTAAAACCTGTCTCAACCATTGCGAATCCGGCCTGCATCCAAAATGGCAAAGCCGCACTGCATGAAGAACACGAGGATGGCACCGATCAAAAACCAAATACCATATAGATTCTCGTTAATATAAGTAATCACTTCTTTTGACATAACGATATCCTCCTTTTTGTTGTAGTTTTTCATATGATCCCAATTCATAAATGAATACGTTGTCCGGACGTTAATTAGGACATCAAATGTTGACCTTGCCCGTTTCACCAAAAAATTATCAATGAAACGAAAAAAGGTGCCACGAATTCTCTTCGTGACACCTTTGTCATAACTGAAATTATAGCAGAAAATAAATTTTCGTCAACCTTTATTTTCATTTTTTTATCAATTTGTGAAAAATTCCTAAATTTTTTCAAAAATGAATCTAAAATTTTGACTACTTCGTATTCTGCCCATCTGACGCCGTTTTGAGATTCCACTTTAGGGAGTTATCCATCAAATAGCGAATGATCTTCTCCGCATCTTCCGGATGTTTTGACTCATTGCTCATTGCAATGACCGGATCCGGCAGCATACCACCAAGCTGTTTATATTTGTCGCTGTCTTCGAGTGATAAACCGGTAAAATACTGCGTTTTATCGGATGCCTTCATGTTCTTGTCCGTGGTATTGCTGCGTACATCCTCTCCGGAAATATACTGCGTGTATCGACGATATTTTTCCGGATATTCCGAATAAAACGCAACCTCTTCATTGCCTTTTGCACCATCCTTGCCGTTTTCCGAATAAAAATAGCCGGCATGCCCCCATTTTTCTAAATTCTCCTCCGAACAGATCAAAAGATCTGCCGTGCCGGAATACAGAAATGTCTGGATCTGCTGATCATCTCCATCTAAAGACAGGCGAACGGTTTCCTTGCCATCTTGATATCCTAAATACTCGTTCAATGCCTTTTGGATCTTTTCTACATTATCATCATCAATAACATCTCCCTGCACACAGATAAACAGCAGGACATCTGCCTTTGTGACCGCATCATATACCTGAAGTCCGATCATCGCTATGATCACGACCGCTATGATCGCTCCCTTGAGATAATAATGCTGAAACTGCTTCAACTTACCTTTCCAAGATAGATTTTTAATCTCCTCTTTGATCGCCTCATCGGTGTGATCCTCATAAATAGATGCTTTGTCTTGTTTCAGTTTTTCTTTTTCCTCATCAGAAAAATGAACTGCCATACGTAATGGTTCTCCTTTCTACAATAAAACGTTTGATGCAAACATAGATCAAACGATGGTCCCCCATATATAGAGCATCAGATAAAAGATAACTAACAGCCCATTACATATAGATGCAATTGTTGGAAAATGCGGACGGATATCTTCCTGATGAAGACTGATCCATGCCAGCACGAAACCAACCCCTGCCACGACCAAACTACAGATTCCAACGAATCCGACTAACAAACCTGCATGACCATTACTCCCGCTTGCAGCAACGCAGGCAGAGCCAAACATCCCTGCCGACAAAACCGCCAACAACGTAGCAACAATGCCTAATAACGGATGATGCTTGTCTGTCAAATGTAGAGAAGATTCTCTTTCCTTCTTTTTTCTCGCCATGTACTAATCCTCCATACCCCAAGATAACCCGCTAACTTGGTGAGTTTCGTTTTTTGTTCCAAATATGAAGTATCGCATTGCAGCATCGAAACAATACATATCCCAATATGCCTCCTAGTGTATTCAGCATAATGTCATCTACATCAAACGATCCTAACTTGGACACTAATTGTATACTCTCTACCAGTAATGATGCCAAAAAACTTAGCAGAAGGATCTTGCCAAAACTGCTGCATCGCACAGACAGTACCGGTATTACAAATCCATATGGAATGAAACATATGATATTGCCTAGCAGGTTTAGCAGCACCAGTACTGTCCCCACTCTGCCGGCATAATACAGATACCGCTTAATCTCAGCAAACGGATGCAAATTGTATTGGTACGTATCCCGTGGTACACGTCCCATCTGCTCACTGAAAAACAAAAAATATACCATCATGATCAGATATATGCCAAATAATATCCACGATATTATTCGAATCCTCTGCTTATGCTCTTTTCTCACATCATATCCCTTTCTGCGACTATTGACGAAGTACTACATTCTTCTCGCCCAGTCCATTCATAATCTTATCCATACACTTGTTGACTTCATCATCAGTCAACGTACGGTCTGACGCTCTAAATACAATCTTATAAGCCAAAGATTTATATCCTCTCGTCAACTGCTCTCCCTCATAAATATCAAACAATTCGCAAGACTCTAACAATTTACCTCCACGAATGCGGATGATCTCCTCCACTTCGCCTGCCAAAACATCTTTGCTCATTGTTAAACTAATATCGCGTGTCATTGCCGGGAACTTGGCAACACCTTCATACTTAACATCAAAATCAGCCAAACTGCTGACAACCTTCATATCAACAACTGCTAAATAAGCACGTGTACCGATACCGAAGTTTTTCTGTACTTCCGGATGCACTTCTCCCAAATAGGCAACACTCTGTCCATCACAAGTAACAACTGCCTGTCTGCCCGGATGCAGGAAACTCTTCCCGGCATTTGGATCGTACTTCACAGCAGCTGCCTTAATCCCCATACGCTCTAACACAGCCTGTACGACACCCTTCATATCAAAGAAATCAACCTTACCATACATACCGAGCGTGAGCTGCATTCTCTCATCCGGCAGTTCAGTAAGCGGAAGCTGCTTTGGAAGGTAAACATTGGCAAGCTCATATAAGCGCACTTCCTGATTACGCCGCTTAAAGTTCGTAGCCAGAGAAGTTAACATTCCACCAAGTGCGGAAGTACGCATTACACTGTAATCCTCACCCAAAGGATTCGTGATCTGAATACTCTTGCGAAGCACATCATCCTCGGAAAGATTCAGTTTATCATATACTTTCGGGCTTTCAAACGAGAATGTCATACCCTCGCAGAAACCGTAATTTTCAACTACTTCACGAACCATATCTTCGTGCTGTAATTTCTGAGATAATCCACCGGACGTTGCAGCACCGCTTGGCAGCGTCATCGGGATGTTATCATAACCGTAAAATCTTGCAACTTCCTCTGCAAGATCTGCCATACGCTCCAGATCCTGACGCCAGGTCGGTACAATTACTTCTCTCTTCTCGCGGTCTACCGGAAGATCGATCGTTTCAAAGTAACGAATCATATCTTCTTCTGAAATATCCGTTCCAAGAAGTGCGTTGATCTTAGCCGGATCATACGCAATGCGGAGCGGCTCTTTCTTTACCGGGTAAAAGTCCACTGCACCGCCAACCACTTCACCGGCGCCCAGTTCTTCGATCAACTGGCAGGCACGATCCATTGCATCCATTGCATTGTTCGGATCCAGTCCCTTTTCAAATTTTGCCTGCGCATCGGTACGCATACCAAGCTTCTTTCCGGACAGACGGATGTTCGTCCCATCGAATGTAGCAGCCTCAAACAACATTGTCTTTACATCATCTGTGATCATGGAATTTTCACCACCCATAATACCGGCAAGACCGATCGGTTTCTTACCGTCACAGATCATTAACATACTGTCATCTAAGGTGCGCTCCTGTCCATCTAATGTCTTAAACGGCTCACCGGCGTTTGCCTTACGGACTACGATCTTGTGATCCTCGATCGTATCCAGATCATATGCGTGCATTGGCTGTGCAAACTCTTCCATAACATAGTTGGTAATATCAACAATATTATTGATCGGACGAATACCAACAGACGCCAGTCTTCTCTGCATCCACTCAGGTGATGGTGCCAATTTGATGTTTTTGACAACTCTGGCAACATAACGTGGACACAATTCCGGACTTTGTACATCAACGGAGATATAATCATTCACATCTTCATCGTTTCCAGTTTTCGTTACAACCGGAGGAACAAATTTTTTACCAAACGTAGCTGCTACTTCACGTGCAATACCGAGAACGCCAAAGCAGTCTACACGATTAGATGTGATCTCATATTCAAATGTCACATCGTGTAATCCAAGCAGTTCTATCGCATCTGATCCAATCGGTGCATCTTTGTACTCCGGATTGTCGCTTAAAATATAAATTCCGTCTTTGGCTGCATCCGGATACATGTCCGTCGTAGATCCTAACTCTTCGATCGAACACATCATTCCGAATGATTCTACGCCACGCAGTTTTCCTTTTTTGATCTTAAAACCATTCTCGTTTTCCCCATCTTTGTGTGAACTTGCAACATGTCCGCCGTCCAATACGACCGGAACCTTATCACCTTCTTTGACATTTGCTGCTCCGGTTACGATCTGAACTTCTTCACCCTCTTCATTTATCTGTACCTGACAAATCACAAGCTTATCCGCATCCGGATGTTTTTCGATCTTATTGATCTTGCCAACAATGATCTTGTCGAGATTCTTATCAAACTCTGTGAATCCCTCTACCTTTGTTCCTGACAATGTCATTGCATCTGTATATTCCTGTGCCGTACAATCAAGATCCGGCACATATGCTTTTATCCATGATAATGATGTATCCATTTATTTACCTCTTTTCCGCAGTCTGTATAAATGATCCGACCGCTGCATTCTTCATTCTCGTTGTCTGTTTCCTGTGAACATCTTCCTAATCTTATGTCCTATTTAAAACTGTTTCAAGAAACGTGTGTCGTTCTCATAAAGCAGTCTCATATCGTCAATCTCATACTTGAACAATGCGATACGCTCCAAACCGACACCGAAGGCAAAACCGGTATACTCTTCCGGATCAATTCCGCTCATTTCCAATACATGTGGATGAACCATACCACAGCCTAAGATCTCAACCCAGCCGGAACCCTTGCAGAAACGGCAGCCCTTACCGCCACACTTAAAACAGGTAACATCCATCTCTGCGCTAGGCTCTGTAAACTGAAAATGATGCGGGCGGAACTTTACTTTGGTCTCTTCACCAAACAAACGCTTTGCAAACTCCTGCAGCGTTCCTTTCAGATCCGCAAACGTGATATTTTTATCAATGACAAGACCTTCAATCTGATGGAAAGTCGGTGAATGGGTTGCATCTACTTCATCCGAACGAAATACTCGTCCCGGTGCGATCATACGGATCGGCAGTTTGCCCTTTTCCATTTCATGCACCTGTACCGAAGATGTCTGGGAACGAAGTAAAATATCTTTTGTAATATAAAACGTATCCTGCTCGTCTTTTGCCGGGTGATTTGCCGGAATATTAAGTGCTTCAAAGTTATAGTAATCATACTCAACCTCAGGCCCTTCTACTACTTCATATCCCATACCAACAAAAATATCCTCTACTTCTTTTAAAGTGATCGTATTCGGATGACGATGGCCCTTTGGCAACATTGTGCCCGGTAATGTTACATCAATTGTCTCGCTCTTAATCTTTTCTTCCTGAATTGCTTTTTCAAAAGCGGCCCGTTTTTCTTCCAATCTCGTCTCGATCTTAGCGCGCGCCTCATTGACAAGCTGTCCGACCTTTGGACGATCCTCCGGCGCAACGTCTTTCATTGACTTTAGCACTGAAGTTAATTCACCCTTCTTGCCTAAGAATGCCACTTTCACATCATTCAAATGCTCCAACTGCTCTGTGCGGTCGATCTGGCCCAGTGCATCCTCTAAA
>ERZ779895.4119-NODE-4119-length-10392-cov-2.223276_pt1 | contig 10392 bp, 10 predicted proteins | sample MGYA00511093_ERZ779895 | MGnify/ENA primary metagenome ERZ779895 (study PRJEB29588, sample SAMEA2142970) | human gut metagenome | biome: human gut; feature: human-associated habitat; material: faeces | place: Denmark | collected 2008/2010 ... | reverse complement strand
ATGACATTGGATAAGTTTAAGAACAGGAGGAATTGATGTTCACAAGAAAAGAGAAAAATATGATATTTGACCCTTATTTTGAGGTGATACGAGAAACGGAGCAGTTTATTGAGGTTCGCTCTGTCAATACAGGCCATTGCTGGAGTATATTCAAGAATGAGTACAATCAGACCCACCGGGTTACACTGTACCACAAACATAAGGAAAGTGATCCGTATTTCCATCAGCATCGCATGTGTAGGACTGTTGTTGCTGCAGTGGAGCAAATCAAATCACATGATACATACGTCCTTACAGAGGCAAAGAAAAAAGAAGAAATCCCAATTATTAATGATGGCCAAAACGAGCGACGATTAAAGGTTTATGAGTCTTGCGGATACAATTACAAACCAACTCCGTCAATCGTACTAAAGGGTGAATGGTTGAAGAACGCAGGATTTACAGCGGGTGCTCATATTTCAGTTTTATGTGAAAACGGCAAGTTGACGATAACCGCTGTGTAAGTATAAATGCGGAGGTGGCAGCACTAAAAAATTGGTGTTGCGCCTCCTTTTTTCTGGAATACTATTATGCGCTGTGTATTGAAAACGTCAATCGTTTGGTTTATAATATTGAGTAACATTTGGAGAAAAAAAATTGCTCTTTGATATTAGCGGCAGGTGAAGTAATGAGAACATCAGAATTGATTAAATCACTTTGTAAAGAAAAGAAAATAAGCCAGGCAGAGCTGGCCAGACGTATGGGGCAGACCCCTCAGAATTTCAACAAGAAACTTCAACGAGAGACAATTACAACAGAGGAACTCATGAGAATCGGTACTGAACTTGGCGTTGTTTTTGAACAGTCCTATACACTTGAAACTGGAGTAAAGCTATCAATTTCGAATGAGTCCAAACAATAGTACACCTGATCTGATAGCGTATAACCATAGAATGGAGAAGTAGAGGTGAAGAGAATGACAGAATGGATTATTTCAGGCAATCCTAAAAAATACGATGTCATCAATGCTTTCAGGAACTTAAAAACTATAGATTGGACGCAGAGTGCAAATATGGTTGCTGGGGACATCGTGTATATTTATGTTTCTGGTGATATTAAAGCCATTATGTTTCGTTGTCGTGTAAATGCGGCAGATATGGAAGATGTCAATATTGACGATTCAGAGTATAACGTATCTGGTGAGTTTGATGGATCTGCTGGAAGATATATGGAACTTGAGATGTTGGAGGAGTTCAGTGGTAATGAGTATACCAGAGAAGAACTCATGAAGCATGGATTCTCTTCTCCTATGGGACCAGTGCGCATGCCCGAAAGTGTAAAAACGTATATTGAGTCTGTTTCAACGGCAGGAATTGATAATAAGCGATTCTCTGTGAATAATTCCATCTGGATTTCGGCGGCCACTTATGCATTTATGAAATATAAGAAAAATATTGATGTTCAGCTGACGGATTGTTATATCACTGCACCGCAGATTCAGAAAATTGCTGCTGAGTACACCACTCAGGATGTGCAAGCAGCACGCATCCATCAGCATTGCAATGGAGATCACGAGAATCCGACGCACCGGTATCTCAGAAGAATCGGAAAAGACGGAGGCGGCGTGAACTTTAGAATTACCGCAAAGGGTGAGTTCAAAGATAATAAAGAGATACCCAATGATCTGAATTGGGATGAAAAAATTGTTGTTGATGGACAGGGAGTTGTTCTTAAAGAGCTGTATGACTTTGTAGCAGGACCGTACTTGGAGCTTGTACAGTCCTCAAGGGCGGCAACCATCTCCCCTGAGCACGCAGTATGGATTGCTGCTGCTTGCATGACCGATGATGCTTGTAAGAAAAAGAAAGCAAAGTTTGATAAGGATGATGTCCTTTTTGATGCAGATGAGATTGTTAAGAACGCAGTCCAGCTAATAGGTGAAAAAGCAACTGATACAACCGTTAATTCTGTTACAGCTATGCTGAATGATGACAACATCCATTTCTTCGTATCGGTTGAAGGAAAATACAGAATTTCTTACATGAGCGAGTTCCGGTGTATAAATGAGTGCCCTCCTATGGATGTGCTCAATAAGCTGCCAATGATTGAGTTCGGTGGTAAAAGTTATGACTTTAAGCGAGTGTTCGAATTCGTTAACACGGAATATACAGAAAGAGCGAAAAGGATATTTAAGAAAGTGACTATAGATTACATTGGCCTTCTAGACTATTTAGAGAAAAACCGAGAAATTCCATATTCGAATCCGGACTCCGTGAAGAATGCCGATGAGAAAGCTCGTTTATTGGAAGTTAAGAAAAAGGGGCAGGCTGCTCAAGCTACCATGAAGCAGATCGTGGATCTGTGCTATAGCGTAACAAAGCTCAACCGTTGTGAGCCTATGTCCTGGCTTGATGGATCAAACACGAAGACTCGTAAGTATTTGTGGGCACAGATGAAATATAGCGATTATGCTAAGAATCCAACAAGTGTATCCGTCTTTGTAGAGGCTAAGGCTGACACTGCTTATTTTAGAATCAGTCTGGAGATTAAGAATGATTCCTCAGACAAAGCTGAAATAAAAAAGTACCATTCACATCTGGACATTCCGGCAAACACCAGCGCAGGTCTTGTGTATGTTACAGGCAGTAATGAGTGGGGCCATCCGGAGCAGATTAACGAGGATGTCGCAACCATTCGTCAGAGATTGGATAATGGTGACTATCGAAAGATCCAGATATGTAAGATTATTCCTCAGAAGCCGGATCAAACAAACGAGTATTTTGAAAGCGAGATTATTGCTGCAGCAAAGGCATTGATTCCATATTACGAACACGTGCTCGGAATTAAGAAAATAGAGTATTGGCCTTCACTTAGCGAATACGATCCTGGAATTCCAAAAGAAAAATGGTTAGAACTTCTGAACAACCCTGAAGTAACTCTTGCAGAAAACATGCGAATGTTCAAGATGATGTTGGAGCTTGGTGGAGAATCTACCTGTGCTAATTTGGCTGAAGTTTACGGTGGTAGCGCTGCTTCATATAACGGTCTGGGAAGAGGATTCGGAGAAAGAGTACATAAAAATACGGGCTGTCCCCTTTGCATGGACGAAGAACGGGAGCGCTACTATACAATTCCGTTTGTTGGTAGAAGTCTTACTGAAAAAGATAAATCAAGATATTCATGGAAACTCAGAGATGAGTTAAAGGAGGCGTTAGAAGCTATGGACTTGTCGTCCGTTGATATTAAGGCTAAGGAGGCAGCCGCTACAGAATTCGATAAGAACATGATTCTGTACGGACCTCCTGGAACAGGTAAAACATATAATACTGCAATTTATGCTGTTGCCATCTGTGATGGAAAGAGTCTTGACGACGTGAGAGCGCTTGATTACAGCGCAGTTATGGAACGGTATGAGCAGCTTAAGAAAGTTGGTCGAGTAGCGTTTACGACTTTCCATCAGTCCTATGGATATGAGGAGTTCATTGAGGGTATTAAACCTATTGTTGACCAGGCTAAGAATGATATTGGATATACTATTGAGCCAGGTGTGTTTAAGAAATTCTGTGATAATGCGAGAACAATAGATAATTCGGCAACTGAGACAATAGTAAATGCTCAAGCCCAGATTTGGAAGCTTACCATTATGAATGGTGATATGAATGCTGTAAAGCAGGAATGCTTTGATGAGGGCAACGCAAGAATGGGATTTGATTATGATGCACCTGAAGCGAGAGCTTTTGTTGAGGATGTTGCACCGGGCGACATTATACTTTCATTCAAAACCAGACGATCCATTGATGGCATTGGTGTTGTAACCGGTGACATTGAAGAACTTGGTACAAAAGACACATACCAGTTATCAAGAAATGTATTCTGGCTTGCAAAGAGAATTGATGAGGATATCACTGAAATCAATGCTGGAAAACTACTTCATAGAATGACATTTGCTAAGGTGCCAAATATGCAGCTCAAAGATGTATTGGCCCTTGCTAAAAAGTGCTCACCGGATTCTAAGGTGGCAGAGATTAAAGAAAATACAGTTCCATATGTATTTGTCATTGATGAGATTAACCGTGGTAATATCTCAAAGATTTTTGGTGAACTGATTACATTAATCGAGAACACGAAGCGAGGTGGAATGGTTGAGGCTACATCTGCCATTTTACCTTATTCCGGAGATACATTTTACGTTCCTGCGAATGTTTACATTCTTGGTACAATGAACACAGCGGACCGATCAATTGCGCTGATGGATACCGCGCTTCGTCGTCGTTTCCAGTTTGTTGAGATGATGCCGGATTCCAAAGTAATCAGCAATGTAGTTATTGAAGGTCTGGACGTGGCAAAAATGCTGGATATCATAAATGAAAGAATCACATTCCTTTATGACAGAGAGCATACGATCGGGCATGCTTTCTTCACTGGCCTTCTTAAGCCAGAAAACAGAACGGTGCGTGCTCTGGGTTCAATCTTTGAAAAGTCAGTTATTCCGCTTTTGCAGGAATACTTTTATGAGGATTACCAGAAGATCCAGCTTGTTCTGGGTGATAATGCAAAGAGCAATCCAGATCAGAAGTTTATTAAGGACACTAAAGTTGTTGCAAAAAATATCTTTATTGGCAGCATTGAGGATATCATTGATCTGCCGGAAAAGAAATTTGAAATCAATCCGAAAGCATTTTATGACATTGAAAGCTACATGGGAATTGCTCCGGGCTTAGATGTTGAATAAAGAGTGGTGGTATAGATGGATAAACTATTGGAAGTCAAAGAATACGATTCGATCACTGGTAATGTTGATTATAAGGATGATGAAAAATATAAATATCTGGACCAGAAGGCATTTGCTGATCTTATCGAGTTTATCCACGAGTATGCCGGCGATGAGGAGAATGCTGATGCGCTGGATTTCATGCGGATCGCATACAAGAGAAATGTTGGCGATATCGTTACCATCAAGAATTATGTAGGTTTGATTCAGATGAAGAATGGATATCAGATTCAAATTCTTCCGAAGGTTTCTTTTGGAGACGGCGCTGAAGATCCAGGTAATAAAAGGACAAAGAAGATCTTTCTGAAGATGCTTCGAAGTATGAAGGATTTCCCAAGTAAGGTGTTTAATGATGCCAGCTTGAAGGTGGATCAGATGAATCTTTATGAGATATTCATCAACATGTATCTGCAGGAAGTCAGACAGCTTGTGAAGCGTGGAATTAAATCCGCATATGTTACTCAGGAAGATAACCTGAAATATTATAAAGGAAAATTGTTGATCAATCAGCAGATTAGAACAAATCTTGCTCATAGAGAACGTTTTTACGTTACCTATGATGAGTTCCATCCAAATAGAGCTGAAAATAGGCTTGTAAAGGCTACACTATTAAAACTACAGAAGTTAACCAGCAGTGCCGAGAACGCTAAAGAAATCAATAAATTACTTACAGCCCTTGAGATGGTTGAACCATCATTAAACTATCAGAAGGATTTTTCGAGGGTCGAAATCGATAGGAATACCAAAGACTATGAGATGCTGATGCAATGGTCAAAAGTATTCTTAATGAACAAGAGCTTCACTACTTTCTCTGGTGACTCAACTTCTCGTGCATTACTCTTTCCTATGGAATCGGTGTATGAAAGCTATGTGGCCCAGCAGATTAGAAAAATATTTTGCCCGGATGGATGGGAAGTTTCTAGTCAGGATAAAGGTCATTATCTCTTCGTTGAACCAAAGAGACAGTTTGCTCTGAGACCCGATATCGTGTTGGAGATGGATGGAAGAACTGTGATCATGGACACCAAGTGGAAAAGTCTCGTTGACAATGAGCGAATCAATTACGGTATTTCTCAGGCAGACATGTATCAGATGTACGCTTACTCTAAAAAGTACAAGACTCCTGAGATATGGCTACTGTACCCGGTCAACGATGATATGAGGGATCATACGGATATTCGATTTGACTCCGGTGATGGAACCACTGTTAATGTATTTTTTGTAGATGTAGCAAATATTGAAGACAGTTTAAGATTATTGAAGATGAAGTTGGAGGCAATGAAATAATGACCCTGGCAGAAGCAATTAGAAAGGTTGTAAAGGAATATGTTAGTGAGCATGGCAGGGATAACGTTGTTACCCGTCAGCAGCTTTCTAACATGGTAATGGAGGCGTTCCCCCATAATCCGAATAGCTTTCTTCCTGCAGACTATTGCTATAACCGTACCAATAAAGGTATATCCTTTGAGGAACATGTCCATCTGTTTGAGTATATGAACGATGGAAATTATAGAATTGTGGGAGAAGGTTACCCGTATACTGGTGAGGTGTTCTATCGTGAAAAAGGCGAAAGCTCTGATAGCGTATACGGTAGCTGGACCGCTGGTGTCTTTAATGTAGGTGTAAATGTTTCTCCAGAGATGTTACGAAAGGCAAAATGTCTAACGGATGAATTGAACACAAGGTTCTATGCAAAGCAGTCAGTGATTGCGGATCGCCCGGTAGTTTCTGTAAAGAAAGGAAATGACGTCTTGTGCGATATTACTGTTTGGGAGGAAGCATATAAGCTTTCAACCAAACTACCAGGTTGGAAAGGTATCACTTCCTATAAAGGAATGGAAACTGGTGACGGCGCTTTTGAATACTTTGCAGATACAATGGAGGAGACAATAGCTGAAGTTGAACGTATGGATAACCACAAAAGCAGCATGAACGCGGCTCTTTATGACTATCTAACACAGTCGTATCAGTTGGATCTTCCTGAATCCTGGAAGGCCGATGTACGGCCGTCATTTCAGAAATTATTTGATTCTCTTATAAAGGGCACCGATTTCTATTTTGAAGTGAACACAACAGATACCAAGTCAAAGATATTGGAACTCCGTCAAAATGGAATAAAGAAACGTTTAATGGGATTTGCTGGGAAACAGAATATGGAAATAAGAGCATTTTTTAACGCTGAATTCTATAACCAGATTCAGCAGACGGTGGTGCTGCCGGATAATCAACTGACAAATAAGACGCAGCCACATGTTGATATATCTTTGCAAACTTTATGGAATGTACTTTGTGTGGCCACAGGAAATCAGCAGTACATGAAGAAGTAAAACGTCACATCATGTGAAATTGGGATTAATGTAGCCTAAATTAGCCGGATGCAATGAGAAAAAGGTGGCGTGTATTGTGCTGAACGACTTCTCAGAACCGTTTGTTTTAGAAAGAGAAATTTTCGATTTCGATATAGTTGAGAGCATGAAATCCAGAATTGCTGAATAAATAACACCTTTGGCAGAATACCAATAAGGAGGAACTATGTTTGATCCAGGATTAAAAATCGGGCAGATACTTAAAAATTCAGATATTGTTGATATCTTCAAGTGTGGAAATATGGGAGGCATGCGACGCTCAAGGACTACCAATACATTGGTCATTGTTTCCGATTATACGAAAGGCATTTATCATGACAAGTGGATTGGCGGAGTATTACATTATACCGGAATGGGAAAATCAGGTGATCAGGATATTAATTGGGCTCAAAATGCCACTCTGGCTGCATGTGGCAGAAACGGAGTAGACATCCATCTGTTTGAGGTTATCGATGCAGGTGAATACATCTACTGTGGTAGAATTGAACTGGTTGATAAGCCATATGTTGATATTCAGCCTGGAGAGGATGGAAATGATAGAAAAGTTTGGATATTCCCGATTCGACCGGTCCCTGATAATGATGTAAAGAAGCCCCAGATGTTCGTCTTTAAGGATATGGATGATTATATACAGCATGGAAAAAATGTAGACGCCGAATATACAAAGGTAATGGCCTCAAAGAAAAAGTCTGGAAACAAGCCTGTGCAGCAGACTGTGTATATTCCTCCTGTTACACAACCAAAACCGGCTATGGCAATTCCGCCTGAAATCGTCGGCAAGAAGGTAAAGCATAAAACTTATGGAGAAGGTGTCATTACGGCTATTGGTGATACCACTTTTGAGATTAGTTTCTCTTCGGTAGGTGTTAAGAAGATGGGCTATGAATTCTGTATGGAGAAGAAGCTGATTGAGTTTCTTTAATCTGGAGAGGGGCAATATGAAAACAGTAAAGGTTGTTGCTGCGGTAATACGCTGCGAAGATAAGATATTTGCTACAGCTAGAGGATATGGCGACTTTAAGGGACAGTGGGAGTTCCCTGGTGGAAAAATTGAGCCCGGAGAAAACCCACAGCAAGCTCTGGTAAGAGAAATAAAAGAAGAACTTGATACGGAGATTGCAGTAGGTGAATTGATTACAACTATCGAGTATGATTATCCAACATTCCATCTTTCCATGGACTGTTTCTGGTGTAGTGTGGTTTCTGGAGAGCTTGTATTAAAGGAAGCGCAGGAAGCTCGCTGGCTTTCCGTAGATCAGCTTAATTCAGTTAAGTGGCTCCCGGCTGATATAGAAATAATTGAGACAATAAAAGCTAGTTTGGTAGAAAAGTAATCATCATTTTTTGTCATGTTTACAAAAGATGAAGTAGAATAGTTCTGTTACCGGGAAGCACTGGACGAGATCAAGAAATATGAAGTGGAAATACAGAAATTGAACCTTCCCAAAGCGGTGAGAGTTCAAATTGACCGCTATGTGAGTGCGGTAAACTGGCGGTGGGTACTATGATGGGATTTCCTTTACAGATCGGGCATGAAGGATATACTGCTTCTCTTCGAGAACCGATAGACTTTCAAAAGAAAATGTTTAGAATGTCCTTAATTAGAAACAGCGATAAAAACAGATTTGTACTCCATGTAGAAAAACTTCTCAAACTTTCCCCCCGGTCTGTCATCAGACCAGGGGATTTATTCTGCGTATCCTTGCAGGATTCATTTTATGATAGGAGAAGGATGGATACGCAAATTACTTGTGCATAACATCCTCGATATCGAAATAATTCTCTCCGGGTCCTTGCTCCCAATCCACGCCATTAAACCAAAGCCATACTCTGTTCCCGTCATGGTAATTATCCAATTTGTAGATATCCGTTTCGGAAACAACACATTCTCCTTCAAAAGTGATTTTGCATTCTGCTCGATAAAGAGTATCTTTTGTACAGCAATCATAAAACACGCTACAGAACGAGTCATCTTCCTCTTTGTGTGTTATCGGAAGTTCCATAAAGCGCTTAAGGCTTACATCATCAGAGAAAAATTTTAAAGGTTCAATCCCAACCTCGCGTATAATTTCTGTGATCGCTGGAAGGACAATTATGTCAAGTATAGCATCTCGGTCGGATTTTTGTTCATTTACTTTAAGCAAAATATCTGAAAAGTTTATTATCCTGGAATTCATTCTTTCAATCCTCCAATAAATTGTTTATCATCAGTCTTTTCTTAACGCTTTATACAATTCCTGGGCCATTGCTTCCTGAACCTTTTGATAGAAATCCGGGTCATTGAATAGCTTGGAAAAAGATTCGTTGTTGTCAAGGAAACACTGGGTTACGATGTCACGGAACTTGTCAGGGAACAGAGAGCGCACGAACATTTCGGTACTGTTGTCCTTAGCATATTTTTGGAACTTTTTGACTTCGGAGTCCTTCATAAACATCTGATAAATACCCTCGATGATGACACGGTCGGAATCGGTGAAATTGCCGCTAAAGCGTTCATTTACCTTGTCGATGATGCTCTGGAGAGTATCTTTCTTTTTGTTCGGGACTTTCGGAGCGGTGCTACCGCTAGGTACAAATACAGGCGGCTTTTCATCCAGTACGATCGCCCCACGGAAAGTCTCGGTAAGGGATGCGTATTCCAGTTTGATTTTGTCCTCAATATTACCAATGTTTTCCCCACCGGTTTTCGGAAGAAGCCTGATAAGGTGGAGCGTATACTGATATTCATTGAACAAATCTCTGTCATGCAGGCGTACTAACTGTGTGACAAAAGCGTATGCCTTGTTGAACTTGTGAATATAATCACGGACAGTGTAACGGTCATCTTCGCTCAAATCCTTGTACCGTGCGGTGACAGGGCGAAACATACTCGTCAGTCTTCCAAGAGGCATCCTGTTGTTTGCCCGCTTGGCTCGCCATGAATTTATTGAAAGTTTCCACATCCTCAAAATTGTAAAGCATGAAGTCGCGGATTTTGTTGCGGAAATCATATACCATGTTTATATCAGTGCTGCCTTCGAGGGTGGTCTTGTCATAGTACGGCAGGAAGGCTTTCTTGATGTCCTCTTCGATATGCCCCATCACGTCAGCGGGAATTTTCAACTGCTCAAGCACCTTATCGTCGCGCTCAAAAATCTTGATCGCATACCAGCGCTGCTGATTCTCGGGCAGGTTGTGTACAGCCGCCTCCTCAATGTGGGCAATGGTGTGCTCAACGGGACCAGAGAAAGTATGCATCGGCACGGTCTTGGTATTCTTGGCAGCGTCGATAGCGGC
>ERZ779895.4112-NODE-4112-length-10400-cov-6.816820_pt1 | contig 10400 bp, 7 predicted proteins | sample MGYA00511093_ERZ779895 | MGnify/ENA primary metagenome ERZ779895 (study PRJEB29588, sample SAMEA2142970) | human gut metagenome | biome: human gut; feature: human-associated habitat; material: faeces | place: Denmark | collected 2008/2010 ... | reverse complement strand
GCCTCCATCCGCGACGTGCTGCTGTTCCCCACGATGAAGCCGATTGAGCAGTAAATTCCGCGTTTGCGCAGCAATGAAAGCCCCAGTGGGGCTTTTAAGCGGCCGAGCGGTCTTGCGCCAGCAAGATGGAGGGGCCTTGCCCCGACAAGCTCCAATTTAAGCGAAACAAAGCCTGAAACTTCTTGATAAACCGAGAAGTTTCAGGCTTTTTGTTTGCAATGATTTCCAGCGTTTTTCACGCCATACGCCAATTTTACGCCAAACGATGCTAAGTTTTCAACGTTTTGCTCGTTTGACGCTGGTTTTCCACATCTTTGCACCGTGAACGCAAGAAAAAGGGCTGCTGCACGGTATTTGTGCAGCAGCCCCTTCGGCTTACTTCATGGGGACAGAGAATATCCGGGGCAGCGCTTCCGAAACGCTGTCATTAGTGCAGTTCGGGCCAGTAGTCCTTATTGGCAACGATCAGGTCGTCCAGGATCTCCTTGGCCACCTTGGCACTGGGCACGGTCTTGCTCAGGGTCAATGCCTGCCACAGCTTCTGATAGCTGTGCTCGCAGTAGGCTTCCACCACCAGCTTTTCCACTGCTACCTGCTGGTTCATCATGCCCAGCTGGAAGGTGGGGATCTCACCCTGGCACAGAGGTTCGGGGCCGTCGTTGCCCACCAGGCAGGGCACCTCTACCATGGCGTGGGGGTCAAAGTTGCTGATGGCACCCTTGTTCTCCACGATGCAGAGCATCCGCTCGTGGGTGTTGTAGGCAATGGCACGGGCCAGGTCCACGATGAAGCTGGCGTGGTTGTCGATGCTGAACTCGTCACCCTTGAACTCGCCGGAGGCGGTGATGGCACGGGCAGCACCAAACACGTTCTTTTCGCGACCGTTAATGACCTCGTTGGCACGGGTGTAGTTGGGATCGCTGTGCTCCACCACATAGTCCGGGAACAGGTAGTACTTCAGGTAGGTGTTGGGCAGGCAATCCGGGGTGACAGCCAGCAGGTCTGCCGCCTTGCGGTGGGTCTCCTGCCAGCTGGCATCCATGTGCTGGGTCTCAATGGCCTTCTGGGTCAGATAGCCGTTCTTGCTGACATAGTCAATGAGCTGGGGGGTGTAGTCGGTGCCGTCCTTGCCCTTCACGCTGGTCCACCAGCCAAAGTGGTTCAGGCCGTAGTACTTCACGTCCAGGTCCTTGGGGGTCTTGCCCACGATGTAGCTCATGCGGCGCAGGGTGCCCACCGGCATATCGCAGATGTTGATGATCTTGGAGTTGGGCCGCAGCACACGGCAGGCCTCTGCTACGATGGAGGCAGGGTTGGAGTAGTTGAGCATCCAGCAGTTGGGGCTGTAGGCCTCCATGTAGTCAATGAGCTGCATGATGTCCGGGATGCTCCGCAGGCCGTAGGCAATGCCGCCGGGGCCGCAGGTCTCCTGGCCCACCACGCCGTGGCTCAGGGGGATCTTTTCGTCCTGCTCACGCATGGGGTAGCCGCCGCTGCGGATGTGGGCCATGCAGAAGTCCACGTCGGTAAAGGCTTCCTTGGGGTCGGTGGTGTAGCTGAACGCCACATCCGGTGCCACCTTCTTCATAGCCAGGGCCACAGCATCTGCAATGGTCTTCTGACGCTCCGGGTTGTTGTCATAGAGCTTCAGGCTGCGGATAGGGAACCGATCCAGGCTGTGCATCAGCATCATGACGATGCCCGGCGTGTAGGTACTGCCGCCGCCTGCAATGACGATGGAAAACTTTTTCATGGAATATTACCCTCCCTTTTACTGGATGTTTTGATATGGGTGTTGGAATGCAAGATCTTATTCTTCGCCGCTGAGGCCCAGCTCAGCGTCCACTGCCTTGCGGACAGCGTTGACCTTCAGGCCGTAGACCACCTGGACATTCTTGCCCTTGTGGATCACGGCAGAAGCACCGGTCTGGTTTTTCAGCACATCGTCCTGGACCTTGTCGGGATCTGCCAGCTCGGTACGCAGACGGGTGTAGCAGTTGGTGACCTTCAGGATGTTGTCCTTGCCGCCCAGAGCCTCCACGATGACAGTAGCGTCCACGGTGTTGTCAGCAGCAGGGGCAGCAGCGGTGCCGTTCTCAGCAGCCACCTTGGCCTTGTACTCGGACTTGGAGTGGAGCTTCATCTCCATGCCCTCTGCCTCACGGCCCAGGGTGTGGAGGTTCAGCTTCACGATGAGCACCCGGAAGATCACATAGTACAGGAAGAAGTACAGCACGCCCACAGCGATGTAGACAGGCCAACGGGTCTTGCCAATGCCCAGGGGCAGGTTGTACAGCAGGAAGTCGATGAAGCCGTTGGGGCCGATGGCACGGCAGCCCAGCAGGTTCAGAACCACAAAGCTGGAACCAGCCAGAACGGCATGGACCACAAACAGGATGGGAGCCACGAACAGGAAGCTGAACTCGATGGGCTCGGTAACGCCGGCAATAAAGGAAGTGACGGCGGCGGTGATCAGAACGGGCTTGATCTTCTCACGGTTCTCGGGGCGAGCGGTCTGGTACATGGCCAGGCAGGCACCGATCAGGCCGAACATCTTGGAGATGCCGCGAGCGTCCCAGATGACGGACTGGCTCAGCACGGCAACGGAAGGATCAGCGATCTCAGCGTAGTAGATGTTCCGGGCACCCTCCAGCACCTGGCCGCCCACGGTGGCAGTGCCGCCCAGAGAGGTGTACAGGAACGGGGTGTAGACCAGATGGTGCAGACCGGTGGGGATCAGCAGACGCTCCAGCGTGCCGTAGATGAACAGGCCAAAGTTGCCTGCGCTGCGGATAAAGCCGCCCAGCGCATTGATGCCAGCCTGTGCATACGGCCACACAAAGGTGAACAGCACTGCCAGCACCACCATGACGGGGATCAGCACGATGAACACAAAACGGGTGCCGCCGTAGATCTGGAAGGCGTTGTTGAACTCAGTCTCGCAGAAGCGGTTGTGGATGTAAGCCACCACGATGCCCAGCAGCAGGCCGATGAACACGCCCATGTCCAGCACCTGAACGCCCAGGACCATGGCCTGGCCGGTGCCGGAAAGGCTGCCCTCTACCAGCATGCCGCGCATATTCATAAACTTGTTCATGGCGTTGAGGAACACCAGGAAAGCCAGCAGAGAGATAAAGCCTGCCTCAGACTTTTTCTTGTTGGCCAGGCCCACGCTGAGGCCCACGCAGAAGATAACGCCCAGATTGCCCAGGATGGCGTTGAGCGAGCCGGACAGCAGCGTGCCGAAACCGATGGTGACCGGGTTGTTCAGGAACGGCAGCACTGCCTGCAGCCGGACGTTGGTGAACAGGTTGCCCACAGCGATGAGAATACCGGCAATGGGCAGGATCAGAACGGGGATGAACATTGCTTTGGAGAACCGCTGCAATGCATCCATTACCTTATCCTTCATGGGTTGACTCCTTTTCATTTACAATTCCAAAAACCATTCTCCTGGGATGCGTCCATCCCCTTGGACCCGGCCGGGTCTGTGATGCTACTATCTCACAAACCAACGCAACTGTAAACATTTTTTGAACAAATGAAAACGCGTTACCCAAAACAGTAACGCGTTTCTATTACTTTTGTTTAAGAACCCATGATTTTTTTGTGCGAAGTGCACAGACATTCTTACTCGATGCCGTTTTCCATGCACAGGCGGCGGTACTCGTAGGTAATCAGCTCGATGAGCATCATCACCTGTGGAAAAAAGGTGTTGGGCATGGTGTTCTGGTCGTCCAGCTTCCACTGGTTCTCCACCCGGAACCATAGGTCGGCGTACCGGCCCACGCTGTTCTCCTGCTCGCCGGTAATGGCCACGGTAAACACCCCGTTTTCCTGCGCGGTCTTGATCTTGTCGCGCACCATCGAGGTCTCGCCGGATTTGGAGATGCAGAAAAACATCCCCATCCGGTCCAGGGTATTTTCAAAAATGCCCACCGAGTCGCCGCCGGTGGCACTGAAGCACAGGATGCCCATGTTCACCAGCTTCTGGGTCAGGTAGGTGGCCACCGTGCCGGAAAATCCGGTACCATAGACAAAGGTCATCCTGTCCCGCTGCTCCAGCAGCTTTTCCGCACAGACCTTCAGCTGGGTGTAGGTGTTGTAGTTCAGCAAGGACTGGGTGCTGAAGCCGTTGAGGAAATCTTCCTCCTCCTGCATGGTCTGATGCGGTGTCTCGGTAAAGGAGCGCAGCTTGTAGCACATATCCACAAAGCCGCTGTACTCCATCTTCCGGGCCAGCTCGACCACACGGGCGCGAGTGGTTTCCGGAATCTTCATATCTCCGGGGCGGTTGTTCAGTATCCGCGAGACCGTTCCGGCCGAAAGCCCGGCCGCTTTCGCAAGATCCCGGATGTTGCTGCGCTTCTTTTCCATATCATCAGCTTGTCCTGTACATTGAATTGCAAACCGCACCAGACAACATGTTGTCTATATTAGACATGATGGATTTATCCCCGTTTGTCAAGAGCTGAATCAGGAAAAGATCAAATTTATTCCGCCCCGGCATCCAGCCGTCAGGATACCGGGAGAAAGCGGCGGGAAAACGGGCGGCTTCGCTGCGTGTTTCAGCTTTGACAATCTTTCCTATCCATGGTTTTCAAAAGGAAATTGAATGGTTGCAGCTGGAAAACGGTGCAACTGGATTTCCCGAGCGGTTTACCAGATTCGGATTTGCTGTTTTATGCCAGCCGAAACGCAGATATGCAGGTGCTTTTACCAAAGGAGACGATACCAATAATCGGTCATTGCAAATAATGCCATTTGCCCGATGGAAAATCTTGTCGGCACCGGCAATTTCCAAATGGCTGATTGCGTTCCCGTCTCTGCTCCTCAAGCCATTCGCGTTCATGAACGAAACAACAGCCTGATCACGTTTGAATTCGATTTTTGCACAAGTGGGAGCCAGGGCTTCTGAATTACCGATCCCATAACTTTTGTAAAGCGCCAGATCGGCCAGGCGATGTACCAATGGGATTTTATCAACCGGGTGAATATCGTTCGGATCACCGCAGTCTGTGGTAACAATGAAACCGGAATATGGATCGGATTGTGCAAACATCTGCTGAGCCATTCGGAAACGCGGAAGGAAAAAAGGCGGCTCCTCTCCGTATCCGAAAGGCGGAAGTTGTACAATATAGACAGGCATGGACTCCTGCTGAAAACATTTTCGCCAGGAGTATGCCAGCATCTGCAGCTTCTCCGCATATTCCATTCCCTCTGTATGGTTGTCTTCGCCCTGATACCACAGCATCCCTTTTACCGACATCGGGGATAATGGATATACCATTGCATTGTACAATACGGACGCAAGCCTCTGCTTATCCTCCCGTAACTCATTGTCATCTTTCATGTCCATATCGGCAAGTTCGCGTCGAAAGCCGTCGGCAACCTTTGGGGAAACCGGAACTGTTTTCCAAGCATTTTCATCAATCATGGCCTCGATGCGGCAGCCGCCCCAGGATATATTTATCAAACCAACCGGAATTCCGGTTTGATCAGCAATTCTGCGGCCAAACAAATAACCGACTGCCGAGAAATTCCCTGCCGTCTCCGGCATGCACTCCTGCCATTTCGCATCTGTATGATTTACAGGATTCCTGTTCCAGGCAAGCGGAATTTGCAGCAGGCGGATTTTGTTATTCGTGCTTTCTGCCGCCAACTTTGCGCCGTTCTTCACTCGACTGAGTTCAAACTGCATATTGGATTGTCCGGCACATAGCCAGATATCGCCGGTCAGTACATTATCATATGTAACCGTTGTCCTTCCACTGATTTTCAAAGCGGCCCCCCGGTCAGAAGCCGGAAAGGCGGGAAGTGCAGCCAGCCATCTGCCGTTACGATCCGCGACAGCAGATGCACTGGCGCCGCGAAACGTAACGGTGACGGTTTCGCCCGGAGCCGCCGTTCCCCAGACTCGCACAGGAGCGTCTCTCTGTATGACCATATTGTCGGAAAAGACAGAACCCGGCGTAACAGCATGAAGCATGCAATTTACGACCAGAAGAAATAGAATATGGTATGATTTCATTTTTCAAACTTTCCGTCCGATACGTTCAGGGAAGATTCTGCCAATGCGTCACCCCATACGGACCGGTCTGCGAAAGCACAGGAAGCATCCCGGAGGGCTGAACGGCCAATTCTTCAATGGTGATGAGATCCGTGGTGAGATTTTCATCTCCCCCGCCGAGTTCGAATGCCGCGGTCAGCGGTTTTGATGAAATCACATCGACTTTGTCAAAATGAATATTCCGGCTTTGCAGTATTTGAACCGCAAAAGGAGTTGTTTCCGCCAAGTTCATGTTTTCGAGTTTCAACTCGGAGAAACCGGATTCCAGTGTCTGGAAGACGGAAACGGAACTGCCGGGAGAACCGGAAATCTCAAGATTGTGCATGCCAAGATTCCGACAACGCTGAATTCCAAGGTTTCCATGAGTTATTTTCAGATTTGAAACCCGGATGTTGCAGTCATGGAGCTGTTCGATTCGAGCCGGATCGATTGCTTCATCCTGTCCGATGATCAGAAAGGCGCCTTCCCTGATATCTGCATTTCTGAGCCGGCAATCGGCAACTGTCCGAAACCGCCAGCGGCAGCCGGTTGTGAGGAAATCGGCCAGTTCGACGCCCGATACTCCGCTCAGGTGCACGCTGTCATTATCACAGTTTTCAATTTGAAAATCACCGCATCGGACATCGAATTCATAAAAATCAGGATTGCTGAATGCCGGGTCAAACTGCATGATGTACAATCCCGTATTACAGTTTTTCACCTTTACGTCATTGATTTCGATATTGCGGCTGGCCAGATATTGCCATAAATTGATCTTGCTGATCATTCCGGCATCGATGATAATGCCGCACCCCACCTTGCTGTCCACTTCGACATCCGATATTTTCACGGCCTGAGCTCCGGAAATACGTATTCCGTTGGCATTGCCGCCTGTTGAACGGACATGCCTGGCCACAGAGCCGGAATTGTTCCATTCTCCCAAATCAGGCAAAGAGAATACGGTTCCGATTTTCCCCTCCGGTTTTTCCGCATAATAAGTAACGAATGCCAGTGTGTCATCTCCGGTCTGAATTCCGGTAACCCCTTCAACATCGACATTCCGGCAGGCATTGAAATGGAGCCCGTCCCCCCAACTCTCCCGTATGGTGAAGTTCCGTACCGTCACATCACTGCACCCCATGAAAACGGCTCCAGTCTGAGCACTTTTCAGGACTTGACAATTTTCCATCCGGATCCGCTTCAGCGTTCGACGGCTATCCGGATAACCTTCAAAACGGAAACCATCGCCGTTGCTTCGGGTACGCGCTTTATTCTTCCACTGGACTTTAATGTTATGAAGTTCAATATTTTTGGCGGGACCGCGTACTGTTATGCCATGCCCGCCCCCATTGCCGTCAGGCAGCAGGTTGTCCATCAGCAAAACCGCTCCATCAGCAAAAACAACTTTCACATTGCTTTGTTCATCCAGGATCAGACCACCTCCCACGGTTCCGATACGGTATGTTCCGGCCGGAAATTCCAGAGTGCCGCCGCCATTGCTCTTCAGTCGTTCGGCAGCCTGTTCCAGGGCTGCCGAATCATCAGCGATTCCATCTCCGGCCGCACCGAACTCCCTGATGTTCAGAATCGGCAAGGCCAGTGCCGTTGATACGAACAGAAAAAAGCAGACTGCTCCAATAAATGTCTTCATTATAACTCGCTTCCGTTAAAAAAGATTTTCCGGCAATTCCCGATTGACGGCTTATCGGCGGCGACGGTTTCATTTAAATATATATCCCGGCAGTTTTTCAGTTCGATCGCAGTCCGGAAATACAGAGACCGGCCAGGCGGTCAAGCCGCAGAGGAGCTCCTGTCAGGTTGACTCTGCTCAGCAGAACGCTGCCTGTCGCAACCTCTTCCGGGCCAGAAACCTCTATCGGCTTCGGTTCCATATTCGGCCGGAAACCGAAGAAACGCTTCCCCTGAATGCCGGTGAACTCCACGGAGCCGCCCGTCTGATCCAGGCCGTTCAGCGAAACGGGACCGCGCAAATTCAGAAATCTGATTCTGCTGTCCGACCGGATGTTGCTGATCTGGATGCCGCCGACACTCTGAATGTCGATTCCATGCGAATGAATTCCGGAAAGAGCCAGATTGCTGATGTTGACCTTGAAACTCCAAAATGATTCCGAAGCGTCAGGCAGCACGTTCAAGCTGCGCACGATCAGCCCCAGATCGCAATCCGATATCGACACGTTGGAAATATTGATGTTGCGCGAAGCCGGATATCCCCAGCCGACAGCTTCATTCTCCGTCGTCTTGATGGCCGAATCCAATTGAACTCCGGCCCATTTGCCGGAAACATTGAGATTGCTGACATTGATATTTCGGGCGCCGGAGATTCTCATGCCGTCGGCATGCCCTCCTATGGCGGTGATATTCGTCGCATTGCTGTCGGAATTGCACCACTCATTTAAATCCGGGAAAGAAAAAACGCCTCCTGTCTGCCCGGAAAACTTTTCGTCAAAATAAGTGACAAAGGCCAGCGTATCATCTCCGTTGTTCAAGCCCAGCACGCCATTCACATTTACGCGGCGGCAGGCGTTGAAATGCAAACCGTCAGCCCAGGTGTCGACCGGACTGAAATTATTGACGGAAACATCACTGCATCCCATGAAAACCGCCCCGGTCTGCGGGCTGCGTTCTCCGATACAGTTGTTCATGATGATCCGGGCAATGGTTTTGCCGTCACTGGGATACCCCTCGAAGCGGAATGCATCACCATGACTGCGGCCAATCGCTTTTTTCACCCATCTGACATGAATATTCTCCAGCGTGATGCCGGAACCGGGACCGCGCACCACGATTCCATGACCGCCGCCGGAGCCGTACGGCAGCAGGTTGTCCATCAGCAAGACGGCTCCGGGTTCAAAACGGATGGTTGCATTGGAAATACCGTCCAGAAAAAGTGCGCCATGCCCGCTTGTTGCAATACGGTATTGACCGACGGGAAAATACAGAATTCCTCCATTGTGCTTTTTCAGTTCGGCCACTGCGTTTTGTATTGCGGCATAATCATCCGTGACACCATCGCCGCGGGCTCCGAATCCGGTGACGTCAATCACAGAAGCGTGCAATAAGATTGAATTTGAAAACATAAGCAGAATCCACAGTAAATTATCATAAAATTTCATTTTTCATCTCACATGAGGTATTGCCGAATTCCGTAAACGCGGAAGCCACGGAACCGCGTATTATCAATTCAGGATAAATTCCATCAGGCATGGACTCAGAACGATTGATTTTACAAAGAAGTTTGTTTACCGCGTTTTGTATCCAGTCCCCCGGAGTGTGTCGAATTGTCGTCAAAGAGAATTTTCGGCAGAATATCTCGTCCATCATGTCCACCCCGATCAGCGACAGTCGGGCGGGAATCGGAATTTTGTGCAGGGAAGCCCACCGATATACCCCCTTGGCAATTGCTTCGCCGATTACGATCACTGCTGTAGCCGACTGATGCCCGATGAGTCTTTCCGCACCGCTCATGCCGGTTTCCACGCTATCCCTTTCCTCGAAACAATATTCCGATTCGTACAAAATACCTTTCTCTTCCAGTACATTGCCGAGAACTTGGGGGAAAATATGAGCTTTCGGCGCAATGCAGCCAATTCGGCAATGCCCGTAAGCCCGAAAATAATTAACAACTTTCTCGACAGCCTTCCTGTAATTCGAACGTTCTTCCGCTTCGGCATCGATGGCCGGAACCTGCATTGCCGGGCAATCATCAAATTTTTTCGGAAGAAGGCTGATCATTCCATCTATCAGTCCTTCGGAAATCAACCTCTGCATGGAATTGCCGCTTCCTTTTTCCTGTGCAGTCATGCCGATTATTGTATCATAATGATTCATTTGCAGAGTAGTGACAATTTCGGCAAGCCGCATTTGTTTTTTCTGTAAGCCGGCCGGATCGATCAGGATCCCGATCAATCCGGTGGCTTTATTCCGCATGGCTTGGGCAATGATATTCGGCTGGTAATCCAACTTCCGCGCGGCGTCAAATACCTGTCGTCGAACTTTATCGCTGATTGCCCGTTTGCCGCTGAAAGCGTGCGAAACCGTGCCGGGAGTAACTCCGACCATCATGGCGACATCGCGTATCGTGGCTTTTTTCCGATTACAGCAGGCATTCGAACGCTTCATCTTACCATTCGCTCAGAACAAAATCTTTCTCAAACTGATCGGAGTCCATTCCCCGGGCTTTGACGGCTGCGGCATGTCCGTCCACGAATACGACATTATCCATCTGGCCATGCGCTTTCCCCCAGACGGAAGCATCGCTGTTTCCTGCTTCAAAGAAATATTGACCGGGATTTTTGGCATCACAGAAGAGAGCCTTGCTCGACGGCCGCCG
>ERZ779895.4104-NODE-4104-length-10412-cov-30.524380_pt1 | contig 10412 bp, 10 predicted proteins | sample MGYA00511093_ERZ779895 | MGnify/ENA primary metagenome ERZ779895 (study PRJEB29588, sample SAMEA2142970) | human gut metagenome | biome: human gut; feature: human-associated habitat; material: faeces | place: Denmark | collected 2008/2010 ... | reverse complement strand
TGCATGACCTCATATGAGATTTCTGTTCGTCAGACCAGAGATTTGCCCGTGAGTTGGTATATTCCTCACATCCAGCTTCCTTCAGATTCCATCTCACGATGGACACCCTTGCCTTCGGCTATATCCTTCCCACTACCGGGCGGATTCGGGACTTTAACCCGTTAGAAACGTGCGCCGCTAGGCGCACAACGCAGAAATGCCCCGCCAAGGACGGCGGGGCAAGGATTATATGCGCCATGGACGGCGCATATAATCCGGTTTCGTCAAGCACAGAAACCCTAAAAGCATAATTTCGTACAGAATCTTGGCTGCGAAGCGTAGCGAACGCGAGAGTACATGCCGCCACTCCACACTGGGACCCGGGACCTGCGCCCCGTCCACCCAAGAAAAAATTCATTAAAATCTACTGGTTCTCTGTCGGTTCATCTGTCTCCGACTCACTGTCGTGCTCCACTGCAGGATCCACATATGTATACGTATTCTCAGACTTTCTGAAAATGGTATCACTAGATCCAACCTGGCACACAGTTATCTCATCACCATCACTGATGTCTTCCTTCCTGATAGCAAGCACACCTGCTGAGAGATAAGTCGAAGCCACCTTGGAGTCGTTGATATAAACCTTACTCCAGTTGGTAAAGTTGTGGCCATAAATATATACTGTATCACCGGTCGATGAATCAGACACATTTGTGATGTCCACCTTGTCAATTCCCATGACAAGATCTGAAGCCGGATATAAATCTGTGCCGTTGTAGCAGTAGCGCTTTCCATAAAGGATATCGTACTGTAACAGGTCAAGTCCATCCTGATATGATGCCTCATCTGTACTGTTCATCTGAGTCTGATGATAGTTCATGATAGTTCCCTCATGGATACCTACAGTGTCTGTAGTCTGGGCAAGAAGCTGGTAAGCATAAAGGTCAGCATCCTCCTTTGGCAGTCCCATGTTGTTCCATGTGATGTACTTTGTCTTGTAGATATCACCTGACTTCATATCAGAATCCTGAAGTCCCATTGTAGGGAGGTGATCGCCAAACATAACAACGATGGTGTCCTCATCTCTCTTAGAAAGCTCATCTGTGAGCTCCTTGATGAAGCGGTCAGCCTCGTTGAGCTGGTTTACATAATATGTCCAGGCATTTTTCATGCCCTCGTCCTCAACACCTGATACGGTGTATGTAGGATTTTCAATAACAGGCTCCTTTGGATAGTCACCGTGAGTACCAACTGTGATGATATAAGTAAAATCAGACTGATTTGGTGTAGCATCAAAGGTCTTCATAGTCTCGCTGACGAGAATATCATCTGTAGGCCAGCTTCCGTTTGGAGTGTACTCTGTGATATTCATGAGCTCCTTGCTTGTAAAGGTATCAAAGCCCATCTTAGAAAATGCATTGGTACGGCTGTAGAAATTACCGCCGTTGTTGTGCACTACATGTGTTGCATATCCAATCTTAGATAAATCAGAGGCAATGCTCTCGCAATCTGTCTGCTTTAAGATAGTCTTGTATGGATACTCTCCTGTACCGAAATACTGCATGCTGAGTCCTGTAAGCATCTCAAACTCTGTGTTAGCAGTTCCTGCTCCGACTACAGGTACATTCAGATATCCGCTTGAATAGTTTTTCTCAAGCTCATGGAATGTAGGAATAGGATCCTCATTCACCTGAAGGAAATTAATCTCGTCCGGGTCACAGAATGACTCTAAAAGCACACAGATGATGTTTGGACCACTCTTTCCGTCCACTGTGGTGGTCTGCTTCTGAGAATTGACCTTCTGCTCTACATCTTCCACATTCTGCTTATTGTAGTCCTCCGGCTTTTTCATTCCACGGTCCACTACAGTAGATGAGAATGAGTATACAAAGCCATAATCATCATAGCCCTGGGCGATATTTGAATAGTAGCTGGCAACCACATTGGTATTCTGTGCCACATTGGTTGTGACAGGGATTGCTACGAAAAGCAATGCTAAAAATGCTACTGAAACACCTGCATAACGGATTTTGCCTGTATATTTAGGCCCCTTGATAAAAAGTGCCACAAGAAACAGTGCAAATGCACCAAGTCCAACTACAACTATTGTAGCCTGCTGCGCTGTGAAATAGCTGGTATTGTTCATGGCTAAAAGCTCCGGAATACACTTTAAATCAGTATAACCAAACGGTGTGACACGGTTTGAAAGCACACAGCCGTTGATGATTCCGAGGATAGTCCAAAAGCCTGTAATTATTACCCTTGCAAAAGCTCTGCGCCTGAACAGATACACAAGTGAAAATGATACAAACACTAAAAATGAGTTGTACATGAACGCAAGTGTATGTGCATCTACGAACTTACATGCAGAGATAAAGCTCCTGCGCGAGATAATCTCCACTATAAATACGATTGCCATCGCTATGATTGCATGGAATAAAAGCGAATATTTATTTAAAAAATCAATTCTGCGATAATATTTTTCTGAATGAATCTTGTCTTTCTTTACAAAGAGCTTTTGTTTAATGACATTCAATACATCAAATATTTTCTTCATATTTTCCTCCTATTTGCCTTTCTTTTACCTTCTCTTTACTACATGATAATATAGACAAAAATATGCACAAAAACAAGGGCATTTTTTTATAAAAATTGACGTTAAAATTATTATTTTTGGGTAAATATTGATAATAAAATTAACTCTTTTTACCTTTTTTGGTTGTTTCCGTAAATTTTGAGTATGAAAACTATTGTTTAATCCGTGGGTAATATGATTATGAAGCCAATGAAACGAAATGTAAATAGGGAAATCGCATATTTAAAGAAAGTTTAATATTTGGCAGTGCAGGGCGAATGCCGCGGATTCAGGTGCCGCAGACCACACACCCAGCAGCTACGCTATGCGATTAAGATTCTGTACGAATTATGCTTAAAGGTTTTCTATTAAATACAGGCATATATACCGCACCCGGCGGATATATATGCCTGCTTCATAAAGAAATATTGTAACTATATAGATACTGAACAGTTACAAAATATTTAAATGCGCTCAAGTACTTCTGTTGCTTTTGCGAGGTGATCGTTTTCTATGCTGTAGAAATCACCCTTATCGGCGATAGCTGCATATGATGTATCAAGCGGCAGCTTGCCAAGTACCGGAACTGAAAGCTCTTTGGCGATCTCGTCTATATGGCTCTCTCCGAAAAGCTTTATCTCCTTGCCGCAGTCAGGGCATTTGAGATAGCTGAAGTTTTCTACCACACCAAGCACTGTGATATGCATTGCCTCTGCCATGTTGTAGGCCTTTTTGACAATCATATTGACAAGCTCCTGCGGTGATGTGACGATTACGATTCCATCTACCGGGAGGGACTGGAATACGGTGAGAGGTACATCTCCTGTTCCCGGTGGCATATCAACGAATAGATAGTCTATATCGCCCCATGCTGTCTCGTTCCAGAACTGTTTTACTACTCCGGCAATGACTGGGCCTCTCCAAATAACCGGATCCTCCTCGTTGTCCATGAGCAGGTTTACTGAGATGAGCTTGATGCCCTCTTTTGTCTCATACGGATGCATCAGGCCGTTTTCATCTCCGAGTATCTGGTCATGTGCGCCAAACATCTTTGGTATTGACGGTCCTGTGATATCGGCATCGAGGATACCAACCTTGTAGCCCTTCTTTGCCATGTTTACTGCCAGTGAGGATGTGACGAATGATTTTCCTACTCCGCCCTTTCCGCTGACAACTCCTATTACATGCTTGATGTTTGAAAATTTATTCTGCTCTACGAGGAAGCTCTGTGGTCCTCCATTGTGTGATGGACAGCCCTCGCAGCTTGACTTTGTGCAGCTTCCCGCGCTGCTACAGCTACTGTTTTCCGGCATTTTATCTCCTTTCCCTATGAGAACGCAATTGTTATATTTCACAAAATATATTTGTGATTGCGATTACTTCTCATATCCTGTGTTTATTTATGTGTTTATCGTTCATATTTCATACGATATCTCTATATGGTAGTATAACACGTATGCAGCATTTTTTATGCTTTTTTTCAAAAACACCCCTATTCCCACCTGTTTAATCGTATTTATTTCGTGACTGTTTCCCGGAAATTCAGCCACCTTTTCATGTTTTGTCACTACATATCAATAATCGTGCTACGTTTTCCCTTTTTATTATGTGGATATTCACGCAGCTTTATAACATAATCGAGCTTCTTGTCATAAATGATTGTCAAGGAGTTAATTAAGGTTAATTAAGGTAAATTAGTGAATTTTTAGAATAGCATTGCTAATCTCTCCAAATACTACTATAATTATAATTAATTCATATGAGGAGAATAACAGATGTGTCTTACAATTGATGAACTTAGAGGTTTGTGTACTCCCGACAATATTTATTTAACACTGCATGCGTCAAAAAGACTTGAGCAACGTGGTATCCTCATTGACGATGTCATATCATGTATCATGACCGGTGAAATAATTGAGGAATACCCTAATGACTATCCATATCCCAGTTGCTTAACACTTGGAAATCTGAATACAAAATGTCCATTACATGTTGTAGTCGGTTCCAATCACGAACAGCTCTGGATTATCACCGCATACTACCCGTCTTCAGACAAATGGGAGTCCGATTTAAAAACAAGAAAGGAGAATTGATATTATGAAATGCTTCCTGTGCAAAGGTGATACTGTCAAAAGTACCACAACTTATATGACTGCATATAAAAACTGTTATATTATTATAAAAAATGTTCCATGCCAAAAATGTTCACAGTGTGGTGAAGAGTTTATTAATGGCTCCACAATGCAAAAAATCGAGTCCATTATATCAAAACTAAAATCCATGCTACCAGAAATAACTGTAATTGACTTTCAAAATGCAGCCTAAATTTCACATAATAAATGCCGGATGAAATATCATATTTCTATCCGGCATTTTCATTTATAACCTCATTATTCTTTTGCTTTAAACTTCATCTTCAATTAAATTTTCTCCCATTTTCAACAACAAAAACCGCCACCAGCGAGCTTACCAGCAGAAACATCGGATACAACAGATACGGCAGTATATTAAAGGCTGACACATCATGCCCCAGCTCGTGTACTGCCGATATAGCCACTAGCATCTGCGCTCCATATGGTATCATCCCCTGAAAAATGCACGAAAATGTATCCAGTATAGACGCTGTTTTACGTGGGGTTATATCATATTTCTGAGCCATTTCCTTTGCTATCGGATTTGCCATAACTATAGCAACTGTGTTGTTGGCAGTGGCAATATCGATAAGTCCTACCAGAAGTCCCATACCGAGCAGTCCACCTCTTTTGCCCTTGAATGTCCTGTAAATACCCGAAAGCAGGGCATCAAAGCCACCATATTCACGAATCAGCGCACACATGGCTGCCACAAGCACTGCAACCATACAGGTTTCAAACATGCCTGACGCTCCACTTCCCATATTGGTAAGCAGATCGTATGGTGCTGTATTTCCTGTTGCGAGCATTATGACCGTTCCCGATATGATTCCTATTATAAGCACTACAAATACATTTATTCCGGCAATTCCACCGAACAGCACGAGAATATACGGTACTATCTGCAACAGATGATATTCCTGCGATACAGCGCCCGCGATATCTGTCCTGAATGACAGAATTGCTATAACAACCAGCGTCATTACTGCCGCCGGAAGTGCAATGAAGAAATTCTCCCTGAACTTGTCCTTCATCTGACAGCCCTGTCCGTTACATGCGGCAATGGTCGTATCTGATATAAAGGAAAGGTTGTCTCCGAACATCGCGCCACCCATTACGGAGCCTATACAAAGCGGCAGACCAAAGCCCGATGCATCCGATACTGCTGCCGCTATCGGCACAATAAGTGTTATGGTTCCAACCGATGTTCCCATCGCAATAGACACAAAGCATGCCACAACAAAAAGCACCATCACTGCGAACCTTGCCGGTATCAGTGACAGCATGAAATATGCCACGCTCTCCGCACTGCTTCGACCCACTACACCCACGAATGCTCCCGCGGTAAGGAAAATGAGCAGCATTGTTATGATATTTTTGTCAGCCAATCCCTGTGCCATTATCTCTAGCTTTTGGTCGAATTTCACACTACGATTCTGCAGACATGCCACTAGTATTGCCACGAGAAATGCTATTATAATGGGCACATTATAAAACCCCATCGGAATTTTCATTACATATTCAAAAAGTATTCCCAATCCCAGATACAGTACGAGAAATACTGCTATTGGTAACAGGGCTATTGGATTTTGTTTTTTCACGTTTATATGTTTCCTTGACATTTTTTTAGCAATTTTTATCATAAGTAATCATCATTAGTATGTCAATAATAATATGCTATTTATTATAATTTTATGTAACTGTTCAGTACCTTCACAGTTGTGAGCCACAAGCGTTTCGCACTGAGTTAAAAGGATAGCAGACATTTGTCATACTATTTCTTCCTTAACCCATATCGACTATAACCTCTATATATTAAAGGCAACAGTACAATAAATAGTAAGATGTATAAGAACATCAAAAACGAAATCTGACGAAATACAAACGGACCAATCTGAAAAAGAATTGGCGACCTCACTACATTAAGAATATTAGTCAATACAGTCGGCAACAAATTGAAAAAAGCATCAAATGCCGGTAATACTCTTGCGATAAACGGTATCATACAAAGCAGAAAAAACGGGATACAAACTGCCAGATTCGGTGTATGCATCTTAACTGTCACCAGCATTGTCAGTGCAGCACAAAACATCGTTGCGATATATCCGCCCACAAGTATCAGCAAATAATATTCTCCATATGTCATAACATAAATACTATATGGATCATCAATCTGATACGGTGTGAAAAATCCACTCGTTCCCATTACTGCAAATGAGATAAGAGACAATATCCCTACTCCGATCCAATAGATAACCGTTGACACGAAGATTCCTGCAATAATCTTGTTTTTTATTGCCTTCGATCTCCCATACTTTGTAGCAAAAAAAACATCCTCTGTTCCAGGGCGGAACTCTCCGGAAAATATACCGGCTACCAAAAAACCTATGATCACTGCCATTAATAGTACATAAGTTTGTGCGTACATTGTCATCGTAGCCCAGGAACCTTTTGCTTCGAACGTAAAAGGTATTTCTATCTTTTTATAAACGTTTTCCAGATAACTTCTCTTTTCAGGTGTGGTTCCGTACTCTTCTGCCATTTTCTTCATATTATCTTGATAGATTGTATAGATGTCCTGTAATTGTTCATCTGAGAGCTGATACACTGCACCTTCATTCCATTCTGAATCCGGAGTCAATACGCCAATTACAAAACTATAAATATCGTAATATGACTGTACTGTTTTACCATATTCTGTATTAGGTATCTCATCTTGATACTTAGCCGATAATGTCTTGTAATCATTTATCACTTCGGAAATTTTCTCCGTTGTAAGTTTCCCTTTCCATTGATTGACATCTTCAGCCAGAAGCCGTCCCGCGTCAATACCTGTGTGGCTCTGTCCGTCTGCATCCGTATAGCTCATACTCCCAATTGCCATACCTGAATAAATAACCGTCATCAAAAGTACTGCCGCAAGCAGAACCTTATTTATCCTCTTTGAAAAAATCTTTTTCAGTTCATATTTGAACATCATCTTTATCACCTGCCTTTTCTCCAAAATACAGAAGAAATGCATCCTCTAATGTTGCCTCCACCTGTACTGCATTTCCGGTCGGTGGCATCTTTGAAAGGACTCTCAACTCTACTCCATCAGAAACTGTTCTTACATTTCCAATCAGATATTTTTTCATATAATTGTTCAACTCACTTTTAGGAATAATGCAATTCCACACGAACTTATCCATAGACAAAATGATCTCATCTGAAGTCCCTGTATAGAAAAATTTTCCTTCTTTCATTAATATAATCTCATTTGCCACATATTCAACATCTGACACAATATGCGTAGACAACAGTACAAGACGATCTTCCGACAATTCACTGATCAGATTTCGGAACCTGATTCTCTCATTCGGGTCAAGACCTGCTGTCGGTTCATCCAACACAAGTATCCGCGGATCATTCAACATCGCCTGGGCAATTCCGACCCTCCGGATCATGCCCCCCGATAAAGTCCGCATCTTTCTTTTCCTCTTTTCAGCCATTCCGACCTGCTCCAACAGTTTTAATGCCCTTTTCTTTGCCATGATGGGCCTGATTCCTTTGATAGATGCAATATACAGCATGTAGTCATACACCGAAAGATCAGGATAAAACCCATAACTCTGCGGCAAATAACCGAGTATTTCCCTATAAGATGCCCCCAGACTAAAGATATCCTTTCCATTCCACAAGATTTCTCCGCTTGTTGGGGTTATCGCTGTACATATCATCCGCATTAAAGTGGTTTTTCCCGCTCCATTTACTCCCAATAATCCATATACACCTTTCCCCATAGAATGTGTTACATGTTCTACTGCGTGTACATTCCCATAATCTTTTGTTACATTTTTAAATTGCAGTTCCACTCGACTTTACCTCCCAGTTTATTTCACAGTTACATTGCGATTTGTGAACACAAAAAATAAGATAACCAAACGATATGATCAACAAGCTCCCCCAGATTGGCATCGAAATCCTCTGATAAATAGAATCTGTCGATACAATCAGTGTCCAGATAAGTATACATGCTATACTTAGGAAAACAGCAATATACTCCATATCATTCCATTTGCTGTACAATAACCGGAAGCAGATACAACAGGAAACATTAAACGGCACTAAGAAATCTATGATGAGTCGGTATGCCGAAATCTGTAATGTATAAACTGAAACACCGAAAAAAAAGGTAGTCATAAGTAAATCCACCACTGCAAACAGCAATATCCTTGCAGCACAGATCTGGCGCAGTGAATAGAATGCTGTTTTTTCAATTTCCACTGCTGAAAAGCTCCGATTCTTCCAAATTTCCGGTATGATCATTACCGAAAACATCACTGACATAGCCCCCAGTGTTCTCTCTGTATTTGCTCCCACATCCGAGTCCACAAGCAGTATCCAAAGCAGAACTAAGATTCCTCCTTGCAGAACCCACCATCTCTTTTTGATAAATTTGAACTGCTCAAATAAAAATTCAAAATATGATGCTCGTCTGTTATCCTGTCTGTTAATAATGTCTGAACACCGCTCTTTTACTGTGTCAACAGCCGTTTCCCGTATATATTCCTTCTGTATCAAGGATTTATACTCCTCGATTTTTCTCTGATATTGCTTCATAATTTTTCCACCTCCAACTGTTTTGCCAGCAATTCTTTTGCCTTTGAAACACGATATTTTACAAGCGACAATTTTATATTTAATAAATCAGCAATTTCCTTTTGTTTTAATCCCTGAAAGAAAAACAGGATTACAATCTCTTTTATTTCTTCCGGGAGCTGCTCCAGAGCCCTCTCTATATCAATCCGGATTTCTATGTTTTTCGGATTCTCATCTTCTATATCCGGCAACTGGTCTGTCATTATTTCCTTCTTTTTCTTGTAATTATTCTTTATAATATTCCCTGCTATGCTATACAAATAGCTCTTTGTCTTCTTGATCTCTGCCCCGCTTATTAGTGCTCCGAAGAATCTCTCAAAAGTTTCCTGTACCATATCTTCCGCATATTCCTGATTATGAGTATGTAAATAACAATATTGATAGATAGAAGAATAATACTTTTCAACCAACTGATTACCTGCTTGATTGTCACCGTTTCTGATTTTCTGAACTAATAAAAAATCAGCAATCATCTCATATCACCTCTCTTGTCCTCTATAATAATAAGACAACTTAAGGTGATAAAAAGTTAGTGGAAAATTAATATTCATTTAATTTTTTATAATTTTCACCTCAGTGACTCGATATATTCCTCCAGACACAATCCTTTTTCCTGCATTTCTATGGCAGAATCCACCCAAAAGAAGTATCTGCTTCTCTTCTAAATAGATTGAAACTATTAATCATTGGAATTTCACCCTGAATCGCTATATACGAAACAGCCCGCAAAAGCACTAATCCCAATATAAAAACTAAAGCGACCACAACGATATGCTTCAAAAGTCTCTTTCGTCTGGTATACCGTTTATAGCTTCTCATGTTTATCACCTTCAATCTGCTTTCAAATTTAATAATCTATATTTTATGACAATTCAGCATATAGAAAAGTTAGTTATTCTAGAAAATTCCGCAAAAAGGCAGCAAAAAGAGTCCCCCCTTTTGCTGCCTGCAAACAATTTTGTTTTCAATTTAATGGTATCAAGCTTGTACTTGACAAAATGAAAAAACATGAGTTCATTCCGACTAATCATCTTACAGTAACATAGTCATATAAATTGGTATATACATAATTCCGTCCTGATATT
>ERZ779895.4100-NODE-4100-length-10422-cov-4.057972_pt1 | contig 10422 bp, 7 predicted proteins | sample MGYA00511093_ERZ779895 | MGnify/ENA primary metagenome ERZ779895 (study PRJEB29588, sample SAMEA2142970) | human gut metagenome | biome: human gut; feature: human-associated habitat; material: faeces | place: Denmark | collected 2008/2010 ... | reverse complement strand
CGCAACCGCGCATCGCGCGGCTCTTAGCGCCGAAGATGGGCATCGGCCCCTACAGCTGGTGCATCTGAAATTCATGCTTCTTCCGGCACAATAACGCTGAGCGCAGCACGTTCCGGTGTGATTGTTTGCGTCAGGAGCGCTTCCGCGTCAGAACGTGTAATGGTATCCAGCAGATCAAACTCGCCGAAGCATTCGCTGCCTGCGAACAGGGATTCGCATATACGATAGCAGGTTGATTCAAATCCGTCAAGTTCCCGCAGAAGTCTGCCGCGTACAGATTTTTTCAGTCTCTCGAACCGTGTGGGCACAAAGCCGGTCTTCGGTGCCTGCAAAATGGCTTCCAGCACAACTTCCGGGTCGCACCCTGCACCGCTCACCTGCAAAAACGCCGCGCCGGGAACGCGCGTAAAGCCGGAGGAGAAATCTGCGTCGATCAGGCCGCGCGTATAAAGGCTTTCATATAGCGCTGAACTTTCGCCCAGCAGCAATTCGGCGGCAAGCTGTCCCGTGAGTTCCTGCCGGAGCGGCTCTGCGGACGGCTCTGCCCGAAAGCCAATAGAAAACACCGGCTGGCTGACCGGGAGTTTCCGGCACGTTCTGTGCCGGAATGCGCACGCAGGTTCCGCTTCGCCGCAAGGCCGCGCAGGCGGCGGCGAGAAGTCCGGCGGCAGACACTCCTGTGCAAGCCGTGCGGCAGCCTCCGCGTCCACATCGCCCATGATGACAAGCGCCATATTGGACGGAACATAAAACGCGTCAAAACAGCGCTGCAGCAGCTCCGGCGTGACGGCGCGGATGGAGCGGCGGGAGCCCGCAATGGGAATGTGGATGGGGTGGCGGCGATACAGTGCGCGGCACAGCCGCTCCTGCGCGCAGTCCTCGGGCGAATCGTCGTAGAGCGCAATTTCGTCGGCAATGACGGCACGCTCCGCTGCCATTGCTTCCGGCGGGAAGTACGGCGTCGAGGCCATGCGCAGAAGCAAGCGCAGACAGTCCTCAAAGTGTTCCGTGCAGGTGAAATAATAGCCGGTCATCGCATAGTCGGTAAAAGCGTTCGACTCCGCACCGAGGCTGGAAAACGCCGCCTCCGGGTCGCAGTCCGGCAGGCAGAACATGCGGTGCTCCAGAAAATGCGCCGTGCCGTCCGGCACGGTCTGCCAGCCGCCGCTTAACGGAAGCTGCGTGTCACACGATCCAACATTGACCCCGAGAAACGCGAATTTCCCGGCGAAGCCCGGCTTCGGCACAACGCGCAGGCGCAGACCGTTCGGAAGCGTTTCCAGATAACAGCGCTCTCCGAGCGCGGGATAGTCGTTCCAGCTCATGCTTCCTCCAACGTATAGACCGTATCGGGCCGCACCTGCCGCGCAGCGGCGCATATGTCCTCTGCCGGAACGGCACGAACTGCAGCGGCAAGTTCAGCAGGACTCTGCGAAATGCCCGCCGCTGCGCGGCCCGTATAAAATTCATCAAGCCTGCCGGGGCTGTCGCACAGCAGCCGCAGATCGGACAGCAGCCCCGCGCGGGCTATTTCCAGTTCTGCCTGAGAAAAACGCCCTTCGGCCAGTTCCGCAAGCTGACGCAGAATTTCCTGCTCAACGGCGGTCAGGTCTGCACGGCCGCATCCGGCGGATGCGGCCAAGATGCCTTTGTGTCCGTCGTACCAGCTTCCGGCCTCGTAGCATAGAGCCAGCTGCCCGCGCACGACGGTATAGAGCCGGTTCTGCTCACCTCCGCCGAGCATTGCGTTCAGAAGCAGCATTGCAGGATACTGCGCACTTTGCAGCGTCACATCCGTGCGGAAGCCCAGCGAGATCCGGCTCTGCGCAAGCGGCATTGTTTCGGAAAACCTCCGAGGCTCCTGCGGCAGCGGGCTGGGGTTTGTTCCGACCGGGACGCAGGCCGCACGCGGCAGCTGCGCCAGAAGCGGACGAAGCTGTACTGCGATCTCATCTGCAGATTGACTGCCGAGATAAAAAAGTTCCACGCGCGACGAGGCCAGCAGTGATTCATGGTGCGTCCAGAGCGTGCGTGCGTCGATCGCATCCAACTCCTCCGGCTCTCCGAGACGGCCGCAGGCATAGCGTTCGCCCCGGCACATGCTGCGAAGCATTTGCCTTTCACAGTAAGCACCCTTGTCGTCCAGAACGCTCTGCATGGCGTTTTGCAGATTCTGCCGTTCCTGCTGCACAAGCTGCGGCAGAAACGCGCTGTTTTCCATCTGCGGGCAGAAGAGCAGTTCTGATACGAAGTCCAGAAGCTGCAAAAAAACTGTCTCGCCCGCGTATTGATCTTCCAGGCAATCTGCAAATAATCCCGTAAGCTGAACCTCGCCTTTTTTGCGCACCAGCGCGCCGACGGATGCGCCGTGCAGATCGTCCAACCGGTCAGCAATGGCGCGGATGGATGGCGTTTTTTTGCTGCCTCGCAGAAGCACGCTCGGCAGAAGCGCGTTCATAGCCGCCTCGCCCACGCAAAGCGGCCTTAAAAAGCTGAGGCTGAAGCAGGCGGTCTTGAACCGCCTGTCTTGCACGGCCGTGAGGAACACGCCCGGCAGGAGTTCTGTTCTTCTCGTCATGATTTTTTGTCTGCCTCCGTGCGCAGACGGATGATCTCGTCGCGCAGCACAGCGGCATATTCGTATTCCATCATGTGCGCGGCCTTGCGCATCTGCGCTTCGAGTTTTTCGATCTCACGCGCAAGTTCCTGCCGCGTCATCTTTACGCCGCCCTTGCCCTTGTGTTCCGGTGTGGGCGAGGCGGAGATTTCGATCAGATCCCGGATGGATTTCACGATGGTCTTCGGCACGATGCCGTGCGCCTTGTTATACGCATCCTGAATCTGGCGTCGTCTTGCCGTCTCGTCCATGGCGGCCCGCATGGCGGGCGTAATTTTATCCGCATAGAGCAGCACGCGGCCCTGCGCGTTTCGCGCCGCGCGTCCAATCGTCTGGATCAGACTCGTTTCCGAGCGCAGGAAGCCTTCTTTATCGGCGTCCAGAATTGCGATCAGCGACACCTCCGGCAAATCAAGTCCTTCGCGCAGCAGGTTGATGCCGACCAGCACGTCAAACTTCGCCATGCGCAGATCGCGGATGATCTCCATGCGCTCCATGGCTCCGATATCTGAGTGCATATAGCGCACGCGGATGCCGTTTTCGGTCAGATATTTCGTCAGATCCTCCGCCATCTTCTTTGTCAGCGTCGTGACAAGCGTGCGCTCGCCCTTGTCCGTCGTGGCGTTGATCTCGCCGATCAGATCGTCGATCTGTCCCTCGATGGGGCGCACAAAGACCTCCGGGTCGAGCAGGCCCGTGGGGCGGATGACCTGCTCGGCAATCTGCCCGGCACGGCTGCGCTCATACTCGGCAGGTGTCGCAGAAACATAGATTGCCTGATGGATGCGTTCTGTGAATTCGTCGAAGGTCAGTGGTCTGTTATCATAAGCCGACGGCAGGCGGAAGCCGTAGTCAACAAGACTTTTCTTGCGCGCGTGATCGCCGTTATACATGGCGCGCACCTGCGGCAGCGTCACATGACTCTCATCGACGAAGAGGATGAAATCGTCCGGGAAATAGTCCAGCAGCGTCGTCGGCGGGGTGCCAGGGGCACGGCCGGCAATGACGCGGGAATAATTCTCGATGCCGGAGCAGAAGCCGATCTCCTGCAGCATTTCCAGATCGTACTGCGTCCGCTGGCGGATGCGCTGCGCCTCGAGCAGCTTGTCGTGCTCCTCAAAAAAGCGCACCTGCTCCCACATCTCAGCTTCAATATCCTTCATGGCGCGGGCCATTTTTTCTCTGGACGCGACATAATGCGACGCAGGGTAGATGGCGACGTGGTTCAAAATGCGCTCCGGCACGCCGGTGACGGCGTTGACCTCGGAAATGCGGTCAATTTCATCGCCGAAAAACTCGATGCGGATGGCTCGGCCTGCCCAATAGGCGGGATAAACCTCCAGCGTATCGCCGCGCACGCGGTAGGCGTTGCGGACGAAGTTGAGGTCGTTGCGCTCGTAGCGGATCTCGGTCAGCTTGCGCATAAGTTCATCCCGGTCGTATTCCATGCCGGGGCGAAGCGAAATAACCATGTTTTTATAGTCGATCGGATCGCCCAGACCGTAGATGCACGACACGGACGAGACGACAATCACGTCCCGGCGCTCGGACAGCGCACTCGTCGCGCTGTGGCGCAGACGCTCGATCTCGTCGTTGATGGCGGAATCCTTTTCGATGTAGGTATCCGTCTGGGCAATATATGCCTCAGGCTGGTAATAGTCATAGTAGGAAATGAAGTATTCCACGGCGTTTTCCGGAAAAAACTCGCGGAACTCCGAGCACAGCTGCGCAGCCAGCGTCTTGTTGTGCGCCAGGACCAGCGTAGGCCTATTCACGTTGGCGATGATATTCGCCATGGTGAACGTCTTGCCGGAACCGGTCACGCCGAGCAGGACCTGATCGCTCAGGCCCATGTTGAGGCCCTGCGTCAGCTTCTCGATGGCCTGCGGCTGGTCGCCGGTGGGCTTGAATTGGGAGTGCAGCTTAAAGTTCATACGGATCCTCCAGAATGCCGTCGTCGCGCAGAGAGACAAAATCGTCGTCCGCGACAATGATATGGTCGGCCAACACGATCCCGACCGCCTCGAGCGCCGCCTTTAACACCAGCGTAGTCTGCCGATCCTCGGGGCTGGGCAGCGCAAGGCCGCTGGGGTGGTTATGCGAGAGCACGACGGAGGTTGCGTTCGCATCCAGCGCAGCCTTTACGACCTTGCGCGCCGCAATGGACGCGACGTTCACGCCGCCTCGATGGATGAGCACGCAGTCGAGCGCCTTACACTTCGCGTCGAGGCAGAGAAGATACACGACCTCCTCGCTTTCGCCGTGGAAATACGGCAGCAGGTATTGACCGCATTTGGACGTAGTATCCAGAATCTCAATCTGCGCGCTGCGGCTCATGAGGCAGCGGGGGGCCACCTGCGGCACGAGCCGGATCAGCTGCGCTGCGGCGTCTCCGACACCGCTGACCTTTTTGAGTTCCGACTCCGGCGCGGAAAACACGCCGTCGAGCGTCCCGAATCGGCTTAAAAGCGCGTGTGCCGCCGGGTTCGTATCACCGCGCGGCGCGGCGTAATACAAAAGCACCTCCAACACCTGCACGTCCGAGAGGGAGTCCATGCCGCTGGTTTTGAGTTGTTTCCGCATGCGTTCGCGGTGGCCTTCATGGATGGACATGGACATCGGCTCCTTTCCGTTCCCGCTCACATCAGCGGCGCAAGCAGCCGCAGCAGCGCCCGCAGTACACGCTGCGTCAGGCGCGTATGGCTGCACTGCTCAGCGGTGATCTCCTTGCACTGGGGAAACGTTTCTTCAAAATCCGCCTGCACCTGTGCGTTCACAGTGGTGTCATAGAGATACACGGCGTCTTCAAAATGCAGATACAGGCTGCGGAAGTCCAGATTGACCGTGCCGACGACGGCCTGCTTCGTGTCGGCCAGATAGACCTTAGAGTGGATAAAACCCGGCGTGTATTCAAAAATGCTGACGCCCGCGCGCGTCAGTTCCTCATAGTTTGCGCGCGTGACCGCGTGGACATACCACTTGTCCGGGATGCCTGGCGTGATGATGCGTACATCGACGCCTGTTTTAGCTGCGACACAGAGCGCCGTGGTCATTTTGTCGTCCAGAATCAGATACGGCGTCATGATCCACATCCGCTCCTGTGCAGAGGAAATGACGGACTGTAAAATTGTCGCACCGACGTCCTCGTTGTCAAGCGGACTGTCGGCAAACGGCTGCAGAAAGCCGGTGTTTCCCTGCTTTTCCGGATAGTCCACACGGAAGTGTCCCACGTCCTCCTCCGACCGGTCAACGTAACCCCAGAGGGACAAAAACATAACTGTCATCGACCACACGGCTTTCCCGCGCACAAGAATGCCGCAGTCCTTCCAGTGTCCGAAACGCTCGTATTCGTTGATATACTCGTCCGCCAGATTGACGCCGCCGGTAAACGCAGCCTTGCCGTCAATGATCAGAAGCTTGCGGTGATCGCGGTTATTGAGACGGGCAGACAAAATCGGGATATAGGGGTTGAACGCGTGCGCGCGGATACCCATTTCCCGCAGCTTTTTCGCATAACCCATCGGCAGGCGCGTGATGCAGCCAAAATCGTCATACACGACGCGCACATCGACGCCTGCCGCCGCCTTTTCCCGCAGAAGTTCCAAAATGGGGGTCCACATCTTTCCGGTGGCGATGATGAAAAACTCGATAAAAATATAGTGCTCCGCTTTTTGCAGTTCCTCCAGCATTGCGGCATAGCAGCTTTCGCCGGTTGGGAAATATTCCGCGTCCGCATCGTCGTAGATGGGGTAGCCGGAGGCCGAAAGCAGGTAGCGCGCGTGGTTGAACGCGGGCGTTTCAGCGGCGGCTAACTCCCACAGCGGCGCATCGTCCTGCCGCAGCTGCTGCATAGTGACGGACTCGATCGACTGCATCTTCCGGTGCTCATAGCTGGAAATTTTATTGCCGCCGAACAGCAGATAGATCGTCAATCCCGCCACAGGGAAGGCCAGAATCAGCACGATCCACGCGATCTTATAGCTTGGGTTAACCCCGCACGAGATGATATAGATGACGACCACCCAGCTGAGCACAGTCATGGCGATTCGGATCCAGAAAAAGTCCGCCCGCAGATATGTTGCCGTCACGATCAGAAATATGATCTGCAGCGCAATGCCGACCGACACCGCCACGACCCGCTGAAATATCAGCTTTGACAGATTCCGCATGCACTTGCCTCCCCGCTGCTTGAATTTTCTATACTATAGCATGTTCCTTCCAAAGCCGCAAGTCTCGGCTTTTTAAATTTGAAAACTTTTGTTTGAAAATCATGTTGTAGTTTTGAAAAGAATCTGGTATAATAAGCAGACTGAATTTTTCGATTTCTCATTACAGGAGCGAACCATGGAAAACTGTATCCGCGTGCAGGGTGCGCGCGTCAATAATCTGAAGAATATCTCCGTTGAGATCCCGCGCGACAAGCTGGTCGTCCTGACCGGCCTGTCCGGCTCGGGCAAGTCATCTCTGGCCTTTGACACAATCTTTGCCGAGGGGCAGCGGCGGTATGTCGAGTCACTTTCGAGTTACGCGCGCATGTTCCTCGGCCAGATGGACAAGCCGGACGTTGACTCCATCGACGGCCTTTCCCCCGCCATCTCCATCGACCAGAAGACCACCAGCCGCAATCCCCGCTCGACCGTTGGCACGGTCACGGAGATCTATGACTATCTGCGCCTTTTGTGGGCGCGCTGCGGCACGCCGCACTGCCCGAAGTGCGGCAAGGAGATCCGCCGTCAGACGGTTGACCAGATCGTTGATCAGATCATGGGCCTGCCTGAACGGACAAAATTTCAAATTCTCTCCCCTGTCGTGCGCGGCAAAAAGGGCGAGCACCAGAAAATCTTTGAAGACGCCCGGCGCGGCGGCTACGCCCGCGTGCGTGTTGATGGAAGTCTGTACGAACTGACGGAAGACATTTCGCCTGACAAGAACAAAAAACACCACATCGAAGTCGTCGTTGACCGGCTCATTATGAAACCCGACCTTGCCCGGAGACTAACGGATTCCGTGGAAACGGCGTCCAATCTCTCCGGCGGTCTTGTGATTCTCAACGAGTTGGATGGGGACAGAGACACGCTCTTCTCCCAGAACTACGCCTGTGAGGACTGCGGCATCTCCATGCCGGAACTCTCCCCGCGCATGTTCTCGTTCAACAACCCCTACGGTGCCTGCCCGGTCTGCGCAGGTCTTGGCACGCAGCAGGTCGCGGACCCGCTGCTCATCATCCCCGACCGCTCCAAGTCGATTTTACAGGGTGCAATCCAGGCCTCCGGCTGGAACAATGTCCGCGACGACTCCATCTCCCGGATGTATTTTGAGGCGCTGGCGAAAAAATATCATTTTTCCCTGAATGACCCCATCGATGCTCTGCCGCAGAAAGCGCTCGACGTCATTCTCTACGGCACGGGTACGGAAAAACTCACCATCTATTATGAACGCGCAAACGGCCGCGGCACGCTGGAGCGGCCGTTTGAGGGCGTTGTCAATAACGTCTCCCGGCGCCTCACCGAGACGCAGTCCGACGCCATGCGCAAGGAACTCGAAGAGTGTATGTCCGAGCGCCCGTGCCCCAAGTGTCACGGCAGGCGTCTGTCCGATATTAGCCTTGCCGTCACGGTCGGCGGCATGAACATCATGGATTTCTGCGCCATGCCTATTTCGGAGGAACTGAAATTCATTGACAATCTGAAGCTGACCGGCTCCATGGCCGTCATTGCCGAGCAGATCGTGCGCGAAATTCGCTCCCGTCTGTCGTTTTTACAGGCTGTGGGCCTCAGCTATCTGACACTCTCACGCTCTGCCGCCACACTCTCCGGCGGCGAGAGCCAGCGTATCCGGCTGGCTACACAGATCGGCTCAAGCCTCATCGGCGTTCTGTATATCCTCGATGAGCCGTCCATCGGCCTGCACCAGCGGGATAACGACAAGCTGCTGGACACGCTCCGCCGTCTGCGTGACATCGGGAACTCCGTCCTTGTCGTTGAGCACGACGAGGACACCATGCGCGCCGCCGATTTCATCGTCGATGTCGGCCCGGGCGCCGGCGTGCATGGCGGCGAGATCATCGCCGCAGGCACAGTTGATGATATCATCGCCGCTCCGCGCTCCATCACGGGGCAGTATCTGTCCGGCGCGAAAAAGATTCCTCTGCCCGAAAAGCGGCGGGAGGGCAATGGGAAAAGCCTGAAAATTTTCGGCGCGGCAGAAAACAATCTGCGCCACATTGACGTCGAATTCCCGCTCGGCACGTTTACCTGCGTGACCGGCGTATCCGGCTCAGGCAAATCGAGCCTCGTCAATGAAATTCTCTACAAAAAGCTTGCCGGCAGTCTTAACCGCGCCCGCACCCGCCCGGGAAAGTTCGACCGCATCGAGGGTCTGGAGCATCTGGACAAGGTCGTCGGCATCGACCAGAGTCCCATCGGGCGCATGCCGAGTTCCAACCCGGCGACGTACACCGGCGTCTTCAACGACATCCGCGACCTGTTTGCGTCCACAGCCGACGCGCGCACGCGCGGCTACGGTCCGGGGCGGTTCTCATTCAACACAAAGGGCGGCCGCTGCGAGGCCTGCAGCGGCAACGGTCTTGTGAAGATCGAGATGCACTTTCTGGCCGACGTTTTCGTCCCCTGCGAGGTCTGCCATGGAAAGCGCTATAACCGCGAGACGCTGGAAGTTCTGTACAAGGGCAAGAATATTGCGGACGTACTCGATATGACGGCGGAGGAAGCGCTGGCCTTCTTTGACAATCTGCCGCGCATCCGCAATAAGATTGCCACACTCGTTGACGTAGGCCTTGGCTATATTAAACTCGGGCAGAGCGCCACAACGCTCTCCGGCGGCGAGGCGCAGCGCGTTAAGCTTGCAACGGAACTCTCCCGCCGTGCAACCGGCCGCACATTCTATATTCTCGACGAGCCGACGACCGGCCTTCACATGGCAGATGTCCACAAGCTGATTGAGGTTTTGCAGCGGCTGGTTGACGCAGGCAACACCGTGCTCGTCATCGAGCACAATCTCGATGTAATCAAGGTCGCAGACTATATCGTCGATCTTGGGCCGGAGGGCGGCTCCGGCGGCGGGCAGATCGTCGCCTGCGGCACGCCGGAGCAGATCGCCGCCTGCCCGGAAAGCTTCACGGGACAGTATCTGAAAAAGCTGCTGAAATAAGCCGCCGCAACCGCTTTTTGCGCGATAGTTGGTGGCAGCAACCGGGGATTTTCGCAATACTGAAGCCATCCCAAACACAGAAAGGATGGATCCTCTCATGAAAACACTGATTTTTGGACTGTTCGGCATCTGCATGTTCGGCGCGACCGTATTTTTGTTCGTGCTTTTGATCCGGGCGCTGCTCAAATACCTGCGCTCCGGTGAGGTGCGGAAGGAAAAGACCGAGACGAAGAAAACGCTCGGCGAAGCGTTGAAAGCGCACCGCACGCGCTGCAAAATGACGCAGGAATTCGTCGCAGAAGCCATCGGCGTCAGCCGGCAGGCCGTCAGCAGGTGGGAGTCCGGCGCGTCCGATCCGTCAACGTCCAATCTGCTTGCCCTCGCAAAGCTCTACGGTGTATCCGCCGAGGAGCTGCTGCGGGAGGCGGCGGGGACACAGCGCACATAGAAAAGGAGTCGCTTTGAATTACTACCTGTCCCTCGCGGCGCTGGTTCCGGCGGTCATTCTGTTCGTCCGCATCTATCAGCTTGACCGCATTGAAAAAGAGCCGCACAGGCTGCTTGGAACGCTGATCCTGTGCGGCGCGCTGTCCGCCCTACCGGCGGCTGGCATCCCGTTTTTTGCGTCCCGGGCG
>ERZ779895.4099-NODE-4099-length-10423-cov-7.332079_pt1 | contig 10423 bp, 9 predicted proteins | sample MGYA00511093_ERZ779895 | MGnify/ENA primary metagenome ERZ779895 (study PRJEB29588, sample SAMEA2142970) | human gut metagenome | biome: human gut; feature: human-associated habitat; material: faeces | place: Denmark | collected 2008/2010 ... | reverse complement strand
GGATGAGGGGCAGATCGGCAATCTCATTCTGGAGGAAATCTCCGGTGTGCTGACCTCCGGACTGTCCAAAGTTGTGACAAATCTGCTTGCCAGCATCAAGCTGCAAGCGTATTCACCGCCGCTGCCCATTGAGACGGACCGCATCCACGTTGCCAACGGGACGTATTTTATGAACGGTAGCTTTACCGCCGATAAGAGCTACTGCAACAACCGGCTGACGGTCGCCTACAACCCTGACGCACCCACTCCGAAAAAGTGGCTGCAATTCCTATCAGAGCTGCTGCAACCGGAGGACATTCCAACCTTGCAGGAATTTCTCGGTTACTGCCTGCTGCCTACCACCAAGGGGCAAAAAATGCTCATGCTCATCGGCAAGGGCGGCGAGGGCAAAAGCCGCATCGGTCTGGTCATACGCTCCCTGCTGGGCGACAGCATGAACACCACCAGCATCCAGAAGGTGGAGAGCAACCGGTTCAGCCGTGCAGACTTGGAAAACAAGCTCCTGATGGTGGATGACGATATGGATATGAGCGCCCTGCCCAAGACCAATTATATCAAATCCATCGTGACCTCTGAGTGCAAGATGGACATGGAGCGCAAAGGCGTCCAGAGCTATCAGAGCCAGCTCTATGTGCGTTTTCTCTGCTTCGGAAACGGTGCGCTCACCGCCCTGCACGACAAGTCCGACGGTTTCTTTCGCCGCCAGATCGTGCTGACCACCAAAGACCGGCCCGCAGGCAGAGCGGACGATCCGTTTCTGGTGGATAAGCTGCTGCGGGAAAAGGAGGGCATCTTCCTCTGGTGTCTGGAGGGGCTGCACCGGCTGATTGGCAACAACTATCAGTTCAGCATTTCGGGAAAAGCCAAAGAAAATATGGAGACGGTCAAGCGCAGCAGCAACAATGTGATCGAGTTTCTGCAATCCGAGGGCTATATCCGCTTTCGGGCAGACAGCGAAGCCAGCTCCAAGGCGATCTATGAAGCCTATACAAGATGGTGCGACGACAACGCGCAGAAGCCCATGTCTGCCAACCGCGTCAGCTCCGAGCTTGCACAAAATGAGCGGCTTTACAATGTAGAGGCCACCAACAACGTCCATGTCGGCGGCAAGCGGGTGCGCGGGTTCATGGGCATTGAGGTGGTCAATCCGCCGCCGTATTAAAAATGAGGAATGGACTTCAAAATTGCCGTACACGCCGTACACCCTGTACGGCTGTTTTTGATTTCATTCCTAAAAACCATTTTGCTTGTGTGCACCGTGGAGTATTTCACGGCAGAGTGTAAAATCTGCCGCTGAACCGACGGCTGGTACGCAAAACAGGCGTACAGAAGCGTACACAAAGAGACTTTGCCGTACCGAGCCGTACACTGGCGGCTCAATTTAGCGGCTTCAAAATCAATGCTTGTGAAATCCGTGAAGATTTTCGCCGCAGGTCGAACACGATGCACCATCCGGTGATTTACCGAAATGCGAAGCTGCTGTACCGGACTGTGGCATATCCTGCCATTCCGTATGTTCTCACACAGAACGATGAAGCCGATAGGGCGCAGTTGTGAACAGGGCATCACGGGCGGAAATCTGAGCGGATTTGCGGCACGGCAGATTCTTCACCGCAAAGCGCACACAGTTCACTTACTCAAAAACCAATATCACGAAAATATGGAGGTAAAAAGTTGATGAAATCCAATCTGAGAAATGAAATCAAGTCGTACATCGTCCGTCAGGGCATGACCATGCAGGAGGTGGTCGATCTGCTGCGGGACGAACACGGCTGGTCTGACAGCGTTTCCAACCTTTCAAACAAGCTCCAGCGGGAGTCCCTGCGCTATGTCGAGGCTGTCCAGCTTGCCGACGCGCTGGGCTATGAGATCGTCTGGCAGAGGCGGAAGTGAGGAGGATGTTCACATGACGGATACGGAAAAGAAGCTGTTGCAGGCGCAGCACCGATTGGAGGAAGCGCAGGCGCGGGATCGCGTCAAGGAGCGAAAAGCCCGCACTCGCAGGCTCATTCAGAAGGGTGCGATTCTGGAAAAGGTGTTGCCAGAGGTGCGCACGATGGAACCGTCTGTGCTGGAGGATTACCTGATGCAGAAGCTGCCGCAGCACGATTGAATTCCGCTGGGAGGTCTCCGGGAAACCGGGGGCCTTCCTCTTTTTTCTCCCGAAGGGCGCACTTACTCACCACCCCGAAGGGGCGGTGGTATTGCCTGCGGCAACCGTGCGCTCTGCGAGGCGGATGCGGCTCCTGCGGGAGCCTTATGGACAATGCCACAATCCTGCGAGCTTGCTGTCATTGTCCACGCAGCTGGTGGTCGGTGTTACCACCTATAAAAAATACCGTCGCTTTAACCGACGGTATTCCACCAACTGTCTGCAAAAACCTGCCACCGGCAGCTTTGTTGCAGAGATGGGCATTGTTGCCAAGCCCCATTTGCTTTTTCTAAAAAGCAACAAAAACAAAAGCGAAAGGACGGTGATGAAGAATGGCAATCTATCATCTGGAAGCAAAGGTCATCAGCCGTGGAGCCGGGCGCTCCGCTGTGGCGGCTTCCGCATATCTGAGCTGTTCACAGATATACAACGACTACGATGGGATTCAGCATGATTACACCAGAAAACGAGGGCTTGTCTGGCAGGAAGTATTTCTTCCGCCAATCGCTCCGGCTGCGTGGAGTGACCGAAGCATTCTGTGGAATGCGGTGGAGGAAAACGAAAAGACCAAGGACAGCCGCCTTGCCCGTGAATTTGTGGTAGCACTTCCCATAGAACTGGGAAAGACAGACTGGCAGAGCCTTCTCACAGAATTTATTCAGGACAATTTTGTGGCCGAGGGAATGTGTGCGGATGTTGCAATCCATGACCCATATCCGCCCGGACACAATCCACACGCCCACATTATGCTGACGATTCGCCCCTTACAGGAAAACGGTAAATGGCAGCATAAAACCGAAAAAGAATATCTGTGCGTGAGGGATGGCGCAGAATGGGGATTTACCTCTGCTGAATATAAGATCGCACAGGCGGAGGGCTGGGAGAAACAGTATCAATATCTGGTTGGCGAGCGAAAGGTGTATATGGCACCTTCAGAAGCTGAGAAGCAAGGTTATGAACGAGCCAACAAGTATCCCAAAAGTACAAAGTATGGCAGACAGAATCCAATTTCTCAGCGTTGGAACAGCGATGAACAGCTACTCATCTGGCGGGAAAAATGGGCAACCGTTACCAATCGGCATTTGGCACAGTATCCGGAGATAGATGCCCGGATCGATCACCGCAGTCACGCCGCACGGGGATTGGATGAACTGCCAACCATCCACGAGGGCTATCACGCACGAAAGCTGGAAGCGATGGGTATCGTTTCTGACCGCTGCGAAATTAATCGCCAGATCAAGGCGGACAACGCCCTTCTCCGGGAGCTGAAAGCGAAGGTCAAAAAGCTGGCTGCTGCAGTAAAAACTTCGATTCCGGAGCTGGCAAATGCACTGGAATCCCTGCGTGAGAATATGATTGTTCTTATGTACCGCATCAGCCATATCCGTATCAGCAAGCAGAAAATCTCTGACTATGTGGATGCTGTAAAACCGGTCGTGGAACGATATACGGAAATCAAACAGGAAATCAAAGAGAAAAACACAGAGCGAAAGCAGCTCCGTGCAGAACAGGATTCTCTACCCTTTATTCATGTGATAAAGCATCAGAAATTGTCGGAGCAGGTTGCTACGCTGACTGAGGATTTGGAGGAATTGAAATCCGAAAAGTCCATGCTTCTGAACAGTATGGAATGTGCGGATGATGCAGCCTTCTCCAAATTCAAAAAGGAAGTCAAGAATCTTGATACACAGATGGACGCACTGGAACAGGCAGAAAATAAATTCACTGCCGAACTGGACAGAACACTGGAGAGATACAGGGATTTGGAAAAAACCGTTGCCGATGTGGATGCAGGCGAATTGACCGACACCAGAATGGAGCTTCGCACTGGCAAAGAGCAATCCGCAGCCAGTCAGCTTCAAAAAATCTACGGCGTTAAATATGATTATGATATGATGCGTCAGAGCAAGCTGGAAGTGAAGAAAATGCTTGGGGAAGTTACCAGAAAGCCTTCTATTACTCAAATGCTTCAGCGCAAAGAACCAGAATCACAGATGCAAAAACCTCCCAAAAGAAAGCAAAAAGATTACGAGCGATGATAACAAAATCCACCATTACCACTCCGATTTTGGAATGGTAGTGGTGGATTGCTGCTCTACAATATATCTGAGCCAGTGAAAAATATACTGTCCTTCCTGTGTACATATCGTACTACACAGTATTTTCAACAGAAAAAATACCATCGCTGCTACTTTGGAAGTATCTGCGATGGTATTCCTTTACTAAGGATGCAATAATTATATTTGACATTGTACTTGGACAGTTATCGAATTTCAAATTCTACTGCCAGATAATGAGTATGGATTTCATCTTCTATCGTTTCATATATTTTCTTTATGATGCGATATTTACCGTCTGACAAGTCGCCATACCACGTTTTCCAATTCGTAGAAAAAGCCGTAATTTCTCCCGCTGGAATCTGGTATAGAGTATCTGTCCACAATCCATCCGTCAGCTGATCCAGCCTGTGTCATTCACCGTTTTCCCACTTCTGAATATCATACCATTCCCAGGTTTTCAGTCCTTTTCCACTTTGATTTGAAATTTCAATATCGCCTTCCCGGGATTTATACTTTTCCATCATCATAGTCACGTTAGGCAAGGTATTCATCGCTATATGCCTTTTTTCCAGTAACTGTTTTCTGTTCTCCGGTATTGCCGTTGGTTACAGCAATGCTGGCAATCTTAGAAGCATCCACCATTGAAACTCCTGCCACTACTGATGTAGTTTCTCCCGACTCAGCTCCGTTTGATCCGTTAACATCTCCATCAGCAACAGGAAATTGAATATCCTGTCGCACTTCTTCAGTAGCAAAGATGCACCATTTACCATCCATGTAGATTTCAATGGTTCCTTCGGCAGCACCGTACTGATATGCGTATCCCTCGCCAAAATTCGATTGATCATTTACGGTAGGCTTGGTGTTCCCGTGAACAGAGGATGTGATCTTGCCATTCATCACATCGTGGTGAGCATCTGTATTTTCAAATCCTGTGTACAGATAGAGTGTGTCATTCACCATAACCATCGGAATCACAGCACCACTATCTGCTGAGTGAGAAGTATGTTCCGAATTTTCATTGCCCAAGTTGGTACTATCAAATGAAGCACGAATCACGATTGCATAATCTACATTTTCCAATCTTTCAGGTTCATTGACAAGCACTTCGGGACTAAATACCCTCACTCCATTTCCCACATCAAATACCATAGCTGCCAAAATTTTTTCCGCCTCGGATTGGATTAGAATAGGTTTATTCAACTCATAACCGTTGCAGCTCCATCCGAGGATGGAATAATTCTCAGGGAATGCAAAATATGTGATGAAGGAACCACCATGTTCGTTGGTATCGACTTGAATATCAACACCTACTGAATGACCGTTTTCACGACGAACATCCAATAAGATGTTTATCTCATCGACTTCACTCGTTAATACGGCAGGCGTAGATTTTGTGCAAGTGCCATTACTCCACTGCTCGGCATAAACAGTGCCGCTCATTACACTTTGACCAAAGGTAGTATCATAGGTAAAAGTATTACCATTTCCGGGTGTAGACTGTTCAACAAGTGTTATAGAATCACCAATCGTTTTGGGATTTGTCAGGAAACAAACCGCCGTAACGATAGCAGCAATTATTGCTACGACAACAATCCAGAACGCAGGCTTTTTATAATTCAACACACGCTTCACCCTTTCTTTTACGCCAACCTCGCCAAAGGCAAGCGGGCAAACCAAAATCGTTCTTCTATTTACGCTACAAGAGAGTAATGTTTCGGAATAGGAAATAGACTCGCTCTGATTTAATTCTCGAATGACTTTCTCGTCGCAAGCCAACTCAATATCTCTGCAAAGTAAAATATACGCAATCCATACAAGAGGATTGAACCAATGGATTGCTAAAACCAGATACCCCAGCGGCTTCCACCAGTGGTCACAGCGTTTTAAATGAGCGTTCTCATGGGCGATGATATGGGGAAGCTGCACTTCATCCGTTCCGGACGGAATGTAGATTTTTGGCTTAAAGCAGCCTAGGATAAATGGTGTTTGGATATCATCGCAAATCCAAATGTTGTCCCGCACATTTAACGATGGACGAACCTTGTTGTGGATTTTTCGGTAGCTCACAAGAGCAAATACAGCAAAAGTGAAAATGCCAACTATCCATGCAACACTGAGAATCGTTGTTATGTTAGCTCCGTTGTTTGCAGGAACCGTCACACCTTCAAAGTAGCGGTCGCCAAGGTAATCATTGATTTGTGTATCTACGATATTGAAACCTGTATTCACATCAAAGGATGGTCCGGAAACGACCTCATTCGGAAAAACCTCTGCGCTTGGCACCATGCTCAAATTGCTTTCGATGGTAATCGGGCATAAGAGTCGAATTGCAACAGCACCCCAAAGCAGAACATTGATCCACTTAGGTGCCTCTCTCAAAACTACACGCAAAAGTACGACCGCAAGGATCAGCCAAGATGCGGCGATACTCATATTTACAATTTTCAAAAAGAATGAACTCATAGATTACTCCTTTCCGGCGGCTGCATCAATCATGCGTCGAATCTCCGCAGCTTCCTGTTGAGAAATACCCTTCCTTTGTGTAAAAGCCGCAATGAAAGCAGGGAGGGAGCCTTCAAAGGTTTCATCTACAAACTGCTCGCTCTGAACAGCATAGAACTCGTTCTTGGTCAGCACAGAGGAAACAGTTCCTCCGTTGTTTTGGAAAATCCCACGCTCACAGAGTTTGCGTAACACGGTATAAGTGGTAGAACGGTTCCAATTCAGTTCCTTCTCACAGAGCTTTACCAAATCTCTGGAGTGCAAAGGCTCATTCGCCCAAATAATATCAGCGAAGTGGGATTCCACTACGCCCATTTTAATCTCAGCCATAAAGATTTCTCCTTCCAGTTGATAGTCAATAAACTAATTATAGTTTACTCTCAATAAACTGGAATATCAATAGGAAACAGTCATGTTCATAATAGTTTCACAAGTATTTGGGTTTCTGCATTTTCTAACTTTCCGACAAGCTGGTGGGATGTCAAAACAACTTCTGTCCAACTCGGATTCAAGGGAAAAGAGAGAACTTGTACCCATGATGTGTACAAGCTCTCTCCCTTGGCGTTAGCAATATATTAGTTCATTCAAAACAATTTCCTCCGCAGCATTGCGGATGTTATTGCAGGCACCTACCCAGATCATCTGATCAAGAGCTTTTAATTCCTCGTTTACACCATGCTGCTCCTGCATTTGTCGAGTCAGCAGCTCCATCCGTTGACGAGCCGTATCATCAATGTCGTTCAAGTGTGATACCAGCTTTCCGTCGAACAAAAGCTCCGTATACAACCCCGGGCGATGCTCTTTTATGTAATTCATTCGCATACGACCATACTTACCGTAATGTGGTTCTTCTTCAACCGGAAGCTCCAGGTTCGGATAATACATTCCGTCCTCGCCTAAAGTGTAGGTGCCGCCTAATTCTTCAAAAATCGATTTCATAGAAAACCCTCCTGTCATGTTTACTTGGTGCTTACTTTATGTTATAATAGCACATGATACATCACATAGCAAGAGAAGGAGGAAAAGCAGATGCGACAAAATGAAGATGTTATCGCCCTCTATTCCCGTAAATCAAAATTTACAGGGAAAGGCGAGAGTATTGGCAATCAGGTTGAACTTGGCAAAGAGTATGTTCGTGTGCATTTTGGTGATGCCGCTGTAGATAAAATCGTAGTATATGAAGATGAGGGATTTTCCGGAGGGAATCTGAACCGTCCGGCATTCAAACGAATGATGGATGCAGCAAAAAAGCGACAGTTTAAGGCAATCATTGTCTATCGTCTTGACCGTATCAGCCGTAATGTCAGCGACTTCTCTGGATTGATTGAAGAACTTGCCCGTTTGGATATTTCTTTTATTTCCATCAAGGAGCAGTTTGACACCAGCACCCCGATGGGACGAGCCATGATGTATATTGCATCTGTTTTTTCTCAGTTGGAGCGTGAAACCATTGCCGAGCGTATCCGTGACAATATGCATGAGCTGGCAAAGACCGGACGCTGGTTAGGTGGTACAACCCCTACCGGCTTTGAATCCGAAGCTATAAAAAGCATTACAGTGGACGGAAAGACAAAGAAAGCCTGCAAGTTGAAACTTGTTCCGGAAGAAGCAGATATAGTCAAAACGATTTTTGATTTGTATGTGGAAACGGATTCTTTGACTTTGACAGAAGCGGCGTTGATTAAGCAAGGGTTCAAGACAAAGAACGGAAAATATTTTACCCGTTTCTCGGTCAAAGCGATTTTGCAGAATCCGGTCTACATGGTCGCTGACCAAGAGGCGTATGATTTCTTTATAAAGAATGATACAGACCTGTTCTCCGAGCATGATGCCTTTGACGGTGTTCACGGCATGATGGCATATAATCGTACCGATCAGGAAAAAGGCAGAGCGAGTATCTCGTTACCGCCGAGTGAATGGATTGTGTCCGTTGGCAAACATCCCGGACTAATTCCCGGCAAGGTGTGGGTGCAGGTTCAAGAGTCATTGGAACGCAACAAGTCCAAGTCTTTCAGAAAACCACGCAGTAACGAAGCGTTGCTGACCGGTCTGCTGTTCTGCAGCTGCGGTGAGCGTATGTATCCGAAGATGAGCAAGCGAAAAACTGCTGACGGCAAGGTGATTTACACCTATGTGTGCAAAATGAAAGAGCGCAGCCAGCGTACCGTGTGCAACAGCAAAAACGCAAACGGCAATACACTGGATATGGCAATCATCGAACAGGTAAAAATGCTTGCAGATGATAAGGAGACTTTTGTCAGTCAGTTGGAGCAGAGCCGAAAATTCTATACCGGCAATCGCATGGACTACGAACAGCGGATTTCCGATATGAGAAAAGAGAAGGCAGAAACAGAGAAGAAAATCAATTCACTGGTGGATTCTCTCGTGGAAATGGGTGACAGCCCTGCCAAGGCTCATGTAACAAAGCGAATTGAGCAACTGAACGAAGAATACCAGTCCCTTGAAAAACGTATTCAGGAGCTGGAAGGACTGACTACGCAGCACGCTCTCAGTGATGTTGAATTTGACTTGATGCGCCAGCTGCTGATTGTCTTTAAGGACGGCATTGATGAAATGACCATAGAACAGAAACGAGCAGCCATCCGCACCATCGTGCGTAAGGTTATCTGGGACGGAGTCAATGCCCATGTGGTTCTGTTCGGTGTGCAGGACGATGAAATCGAATACCCGGAAATCGCTTCTGCTGCTTCTGATAATACAGACGATGAGGACGATAATGATGAATTGGTGGCATTTTCCGATGTAGATTACGAAGATGATGATACGGAGGATGACCGCCTGGGAAAAACTAATCCCCTCAGTGCATCAAAAACGCATTGGGGGGAGGATAGCAAATGAGATCCTGATGATGTTCCGGTCGGGGAAAAAGTTCTCCAGGGAAGTCTCCATCTATGACCCGATCGGTGCGGATAAAGACGGGGAGACGGTGAGTCTGTTTGATGTTCTGGAATCCGGAGACCGGGAAGTGCTGGAGACGGTCATCATCGGACAGGATGTGAAGATACTCTATGAGGCATACCGGGACCGTCTGACGGAGACGGAAAAAAAGGTGATTCGGATGCGCTACGGCCTGTTCGGGGAAGATGAGCACACGCAGCGGGAGATCGCCGGACAGCTTGGAATTTCCCGATCCTATGTATCCAGGATCGAGAAAAAGGCGGTTGCCCGCATGCGGGAGGCGTTCGGATACGGAGAGTGAAACGGACGGTATGAGTCCGGATCATGGAAAAACAAAAGACAGGATCGGGAGAACAGCATGATGGTCTGGAAAAGGATCATTGTGCTGTTTTTGTTTGGAAAGAAATTATAAAAATGCAAAAAAGAATAAAAAACCCCTTGCATAAATATACATATAGGATTATAATTATGCATAATTATTCAGAAAATATTCAGCTTTATGCATCTGCCCCCACAAAAACATGCAGAGAAGAAAAGCTCCGGTCCCTTTTTTAACACGGACCGGAAGGAAAGCTGACTGGGATCCAGCAAATTATAACCGAGAGGAGAAACGATTATGAAGCCAAAGGTATACATTGACGGAAAAGAAGGAACCACCGGACTCCAGATTTATGAGAGACTTGCATTGAGAGACGATATTGAACTCCTGCTGATCGATGAGGCAAAGAGAAAAGATGCGGATGAGAGAAAGAAACTCATCAACGCCGCGGATATCACGTTCCTCTGT
>ERZ779895.4096-NODE-4096-length-10430-cov-4.877012_pt1 | contig 10430 bp, 5 predicted proteins | sample MGYA00511093_ERZ779895 | MGnify/ENA primary metagenome ERZ779895 (study PRJEB29588, sample SAMEA2142970) | human gut metagenome | biome: human gut; feature: human-associated habitat; material: faeces | place: Denmark | collected 2008/2010 ... | reverse complement strand
CCGTTTTCCGCGTAGCAGAAGCAGCCGTGGTTTTCAATGTGGCAGTGCTGTACGGTAGGCGTTTCGTACCAGCCCTCGACTTTGATCAGGCCCGGTTCTTTGATCGCTTCGGCATAATTGCCCGCCGAGGCGGTCGTATGCTTGAGAATGTTGTTGGGGAACGCCTCGTGCAGCTGCGGCGCGCCGGGCTCCATGGCCTTCTGCACGTCGAGCACGAACGGCAATTCCTCGTATTCGACCTCAATGGCGCGTACGGCCTGCATAGCCGCAACCTCATCCTCGGCGATAACAGCGCACACATCATCGCCATAATAGCGCACATGCTGGTTCAGCAGGTGCCGGTCGGCAATATCCTGATGAGACGGGTCCATTGACCACGGGTGGCCGGCCGTGGGGAACGGGATGTCCGGCACATCAAAGCAGGTCAGGATCTTGACAACGCCGGGAATTTTCTCGGCCTTGCTGATGTCAACCGACTTGACGAAGCCGTGTGCAATGGTCGAATGTTTGACTCTGACAATCAGCGCATCCTTTGGGGCCAGATCATCATAGTATTTCGTCCGGCCGGTCGCCTTGTCAAAGGCGTCAACACGAACCTCGCTTCTGCCTACGATGTTCATTCGATTACCTCCATTTGCCGGGTTATAGGCGGATTTTACGCGTCTGCGCATGAAATCCGCCATTTTTCCACTTTTATTTGTTTTTATTGTAGCATATCCGGATTTGAAGAGAAAGCAAAAGCATTATCCTACTTTTTGAATAACGAATTTTTTCGTGAATGTCGAAAAAATCGTATGATTCTTGCGAAAATATGCAAAAATAGCTATACTGTTTTGTAGAAAATCACAAGGAATCGATGATTCCATCGTCTGCGGGTATCAGCGGTTCCTAAAGGAGTACACAATATGGCTGCATTCTCTGCGCCTCCCATCGGCTGCCTGCTCATGGCGGCCGGAAATGCTTCCCGTTTTGGAGAAAACAAGTTGACCGCGCGCTTTGACGGGCAAAGCCTGTTCTCGCGGGCACTTGAGGCGATCCCGGCGGGCGTATTTGTCCGCGTCACGGTCGTTTCGCAGTATCCCTCGCTTCTGGAAGAGGCTTCGCAAGCGGGCTTCGATGCCATTCTGAACGACCGGCCAGAGGACGGCATCAGCCGCACCATTCGCCTCGGCACACGGGCGATGGCGGACTGTGCCGGAATCTTGTACATGGTCGCCGACCAGCCGCTGCTGCAGGCCGGAACGGTACGACGCATTGTGGACGCATGGCAGGAACACCCGAACTGCATTACCGCCGCAGCGCACAACGGAAAGCGCGGCAACCCGTGCCTGTTTCCGTCGCGGTTTTTCCCGGAACTGTGTGCACTGGAGGCAGACCGCGGCGGCTCATCCGTCATTCGGCGGCACGAAGATGCGCTGCTGCTCGTCGAGGCAGGAGAACACGAACTGTTCGACTGCGACACAAAGCAGGCGCTGGAAATTCTGAAGGGTAACGCATAATTCTTAATCCAGAAGAATTAGTGGGCGTTGAGAAAACCGAAAGAAATCGTCATTGCTTTGGAATATAAAAGAAACCCCGCAAACAAGTGACCGGCTTGTCTGCGGGGGATTCTTTATCAATATGAGGGGAAAATGAAAAAGTGTATATCGCTTCTTGCATGATTATAATAGCAAGGGTTTATTAAAAAACTTAGCGGCAAGTTTTTAAATAACTATTAAATCCGAAAAAACTTTTTTCGATCAAATGTTTACAAAAATATCATAATTTTTATCCCCTTATCCTCTTGACAAAATCCGGGCACAGGTCTATGATGAAGCCAAAGTGAATTAGCACTCACATGTATAGAGTGCTAACGTTGGAAGAAGAGGTGTGAACTATGAACGCACAAAACTATACACAGAAATCTCTGGAGGCCATTCAGGCCGCCCAGAAGCTGACCATTGAAAATCAGAACCAGCAGATTGAGCAAATCCATCTGCTGGCCGCACTTTTGAGGCAGGAGAACGGCCTTGTGCCGCAGCTGCTGAAAAAGATGGGTATCACGCTCGAAAGCTTTGAGGCTGCGGTCGATGCAGAGTTAGGAAAACTCCCGCGCGTGACCGGCTCGGGCCGTGAGGCAGATAAATATTACGTTGCGCGTGCCGTTGATACGGCGCTGAACAGCGCGGAAGACATCGCAAAGCAGATGAAGGACGAATATGTCTCCGTCGAGCATCTGTTTTTGTCCCTGATTGAAAATGCGGATGCAACGCTGAAAAATCTGTTCCGCCCGTACCAGATCACGAAGGAGGCCTGTCTGCAGGCACTGCAGTCGGTGCGCGGCAATCAGCGCGTAACGTCCGACACGCCGGAGGATACCTATGAGGCGCTTGCCAAATACGGTACGGATCTGGTCAAGCGCGCGCGGGAACAGAAAATGGATCCGGTCATCGGCCGTGACGATGAAATCCGAAACGTCATCCGCATTTTGTCCCGTAAGACGAAGAACAACCCTGTGCTGATCGGCGAACCGGGCGTCGGTAAGACGGCCATCGTCGAGGGGCTTGCACAGCGCATTGTCGCAAACGAGGTTCCGAAGTCCCTGCAGGACAAGACGATCTTTTCACTCGACATGGGCGCATTGATCGCGGGCGCAAAGTACCGCGGCGAATTTGAGGAACGTCTGAAGGCCGTGCTGGCCGAGGTCAAAAAGTCCGAAGGGCGTATCATCCTGTTTATCGATGAACTGCATACCATTGTCGGTGCGGGCAAGACCGAGGGCTCCATGGACGCGGGCAATCTGCTAAAGCCGATGCTCGCGCGCGGTGAACTGCACTGCATCGGCGCAACCACGCTGGACGAATACCGCCAGTATATCGAAAAGGATCCCGCGCTCGAGCGCCGGTTCCAGACCGTTCTGGTGCAGGAACCGACCGTCGAGGATACCATTGCCATCCTGCGTGGTCTGGAATCCCGCTATGAGGTCTTCCATGGCGTCAAGATCACAGACAATGCAATCATTGCCGCCGCAACGCTCTCGAACCGCTATATCACCGACCGTTTCCTGCCTGACAAGGCCATTGACCTCATTGACGAGGCCTGCGCCATGATCCGAACGGAAATGGACTCCATGCCGACCGAACTGGATGTCATCAACCGCAAGATCATCCAGATGCAGATTGAGGAAGCAGCGCTCAAAAACGAGGACGATGAACTTTCCAAGGCGCGGCTGACGGAACTGCAAAAGGAACTGGCCGAACAGCGCGAAACGTTCAACTCCATGAAAGCCAAATGGGAAAACGAGAAGAACGCAATCGGCCGCGTGCAGCAGCTGCGCGAACGCATCGAGCAGATCAACCGCGATATTGAATCTGCCGAACAGAGTTACGATCTCGAAAAGGCCGCGAAGCTGAAGTACGGCGATCTGCCCGAAGCGAAAAAGCAGCTGGAGCAGGAGGAAAAACTGGCGCAAAGCAGCAAGGAGACGAGTTTGCTCCGCAACAAGGTCACGGAGGAGGAAATTGCCAAGATCATCGAGCGCTGGACGGGTATCCCGACCGCAAGACTGATGGAGGGCGAACGCGACAAGCTGCTGCATCTCGAAGATACGCTGCACAAGCGTGTTGTCGGCCAGGATGAGGCCGTGCGCGTCGTCTCTGAGGCTATCCAGAGAAGCAGAGCAGGCATTCAGGACCCGAACCGGCCGCTCGGCTCGTTCCTGTTCCTTGGCCCTACCGGCGTTGGCAAGACAGAACTGGCCAAGACGCTGGCAGAGGCGCTGTTTGACGATGAAAAGAATCTGGTGCGGATCGATATGTCGGAGTATATGGAGAAATTCTCCGTGTCGCGTCTGATCGGTGCGCCTCCCGGATATGTGGGCTACGAGGAGGGCGGCCAGCTGACCGAAGCCGTGCGCCGCAGACCGTATTCCGTCATTCTGTTTGACGAGATCGAAAAAGCGCACCCGGACGTGTTCAACATTCTGCTGCAGGTGCTCGACGACGGTCGTATCACCGACTCGCAGGGCCGCACGGTGGACTTCAAGAACACCATCATCATTCTGACCTCGAATCTCGGTTCGCAGGCCATTCTGGACGGCATCACGCCGGAGGGCGAGATCTCTGAGGATGCGAAAAACGAGGTGCAGACGCTTCTGCGCCGCAATTTCCGCCCGGAGTTCCTCAACCGGCTGGACGAGATTGTGTTCTATAAGCCGCTGTCGAAGGAGAATATCACCGGCATTATCGACTTGCAGATCGCGGCGCTCAACAAGCGCCTTGCCGACAAGCAGCTTAAATGCGAGTTGACTCCGGCGGCAAAGTCGTTCGTCATTGACGCAGCCTATGACCCGCAGTTCGGCGCAAGACCGCTGCGCCGGTATCTGCAGCACACGGTCGAAACACTTCTTGCCCAGCGCATCCTGCGCGGCGACGTGCTGCCAGGCCAGACGCTGGTCTGCGACGTGCAGCACGGCGAACTGGTCATCAACGCAAAATAATAATCAAGGGGCATGCTACAAGCTTCTGCTGCAGCATGCCCCCTTTTTGTGCGCACGCAGAAAACCGCCCCCGGCTTTGTGAACCGGGGGCGGTTTTAAATCTGGAATTATTCAAAGGTGAGGAAGCGGTGGAGCATGACGGCGACCTGAGCGCGGGTGGCGTTGCCCTTTGCGGAGAGGGTCGTCTTGCCGCCGGAGGTGACGCCGGTGATGATGCCGCTGCCGACGGCCCACTGCATCGCCGTGACGGCGAAGGAACTGACCTGCGCCTGATCGGAGTAGCCGCTCAGAGAACCGGTCACGGACGGGCTGCCCGCGTAGCGGTACAGGATGGCTGCGATCTGCTCACGGGTGATGTTGCCATCCGGGTCAAAGGTCGTGGCGGTCGCGCCGTTGACAATGCCCTTGTTGGAGGCCCAGAGAACCGCGTTGTAGTAATACTTGCCCTGCTTGTTGTCGGTGAACTTGTTGGTGATACCGGTAACAGAGGGTTCGCCTGCCGCGCGGTAGAGAACCGTGACGAGCATGGCGCGGGTCATCTTGGCGCCCGGCCCGAAGAGTTTCGGGTTCTTGGTGTTGTTGCCCTTGATGATGTCGTTCATGTACATGAAATCGACCGAGTTGGCTGCCCACTTGTAAGAACCGCTCACATCGGTGAACTGGTTGGAAGCCGTCTGCTGGTTGACCGAGAAGGACAGGGTGCCCTTCGTGCTGCCGTCGATGGTATAGGAGATTTCGACACTCTTGCTGTCGGCCAGCGGCAGGATATAGAGGTTATCCAGACTGCCGGAGCCAGAGAAGTAGAACTTCGTGCTGCCGAGATCCTTGCTGGTCAGCGCGGTGCAGTTCTTGATGCTGGTGTAGGCGGAGTAAAGCTTACCGCCGACGATGCGGTCAATGGTGATGTAGGTGCTGCCGGTGGCGTTATCCGGCGTGAGTTCGTTTGCAATGCCCATGGAGCGGAAGGACGCGCCGGTGGAGTTCAGCGTGTGGGTGTCATTGACATAGACCACAAGCTGGCCGTTCATCTGGCCGGACGAGCCGCTTGCCGTGAAGGGGATGGTCACGGTGTACTTCGACGTGGTGCTGCCCGCGATGAAGTAGACGTTCTTCAGCAGGTTCGAGCCGGTCGAGACGCTGTAGGACTCGCTGCCGACCTTGCCGGAACTGGTCGTGCTGCCCTTGTACAGAGCGCCGCGGGTATCGGTGTTCGAGCCGAAGGTCACGGTGCTCAGGCCGGAGCCGTAGACGCGCTGGAAGTCGCTGACGGACATCTGCTGCTTTTCATTGGCAGAGATGTGGTATTCAACCGTGCTTGCGCTGGTCATGACGATGATCGTGCCGGTTGCGATCTGGGCGCTGCCGTCATAGGCGGCGTACTTGATCGTATGCGTGCCGGTGGTTCTCGTCGGACGGTAGACCATCTTGCTGACTTCGCTGGAAGAGTACTTCGTCGTCGTGCTGACCGTGCTGGACATGGCGCTCGTGGTGTAGAGCGTGCCATTTGCCGGAGACTCAAAGGTGAAGGTGCTGGGCGTAGTCTTGGCTGCGCCCTTAACTGCCGCGGCGATCTTGCTGCCGTCGAGCAGGACATAGGTGTCGTTCTCGCCGAGCGTCAGCGCAACGTTGGCCGCCTCGGGAACCGTGACGGTGAACACCTTTTCAGCGGCATACTTCTTCGCGCCGATGGTCGTCTCAGCCTTGATGGTGACCTGACCGCCAGCCTTGGCCGTCGCGGTGACGGAGGGGCTGCTGTTGGTGCTGATTTTGCTGGAAAGCTTGACAATATTCTCGTCGCTCGAGGTCCATGTGATCGTATAGGTCTTGCCGGTCACGTTGGTCAGCTTGCCGCTCACATACTCCTGCGGCACGCCGGTGATGGTGAACGTCTCGCCGGCCTTTACCGCAGTCGGTTTGAAGGTGATCTCAATGTGGTTCTCACCAGTGATGGTGATGCTTGCCTTGCGGGTTTCCGCGTACTTGCCGTCGCTCGTCGTGACGCGGCAGTAGAACACATAAGTACCCGTGCCGGTGATATACTGCTTGATATTGCTCAGAACCGAACGCATGGGGCTGGTCTTGGACGCAGGATCGGTATAGATTGCACGGTCTGCACCGTTTGACTGGTCGCTGTTCATGTACCAGACCACGGATTTGATCGTACCCGTCGAAACCGACGCCGTCATAGCCAGATCAGCAAAGGTATCGGTAAGCTTGTACGCCGCGTTTGCAGGCTGCTCCGTAAAGGAAATGTCGGAGAAAGTCACTTTCCCGGTTGTCGTAACGCCTGCGTCCGCAAGGTCATTTCTGTTGTAGAAGAATTCCTTTGTAGCCGTTTTGAGGCCATCGAGCGTGTATTTGAACTGCTTGCTGCCATCGGTATTCGTCACAACACTTGCGTTCTTGACCGGCAGTTCATAAATTGCCGTCTCATCCGCGTAAATGCTGGTCTGGATCTCGACCTTGGCCGATTCCTGCTCAAACATGCTCTTGAGTTCAGCGTCCGTCATTCTGCCAACCGTCTCACCGATGCTCGGCTCTTCCGTAATCCGGTATGCGCGGCCCTGATAAACCGTGACGGAATAGGTCGCCGTTACATTGCCATCGACCTTCGCGGTGATCGTCGCCGTACCGGGTGCGACAGCCTCAATCGTTGCAACCGCCTTCTGATCGTCAGACGAAGTAGTCTTTACCTTTGCAACAGCAGGTGCGGAACTCGTCCACTCGATGCGAGAATACGCATTTCTCCGATCTGTCTCGCTATTAAGCAGCGAATCGGGCGCCTTGATGCGCGCGGTCACTTCGAGCGTGCTGCGGATCATCGAGGACTTCACAGTGGGCTTATAATAGCTGTCCTGCAGGCCAAAGACCATCGTGCCGTTGTTCAGCAGTGTTTGCAGACGAACCTCTTTATCTTTTCCATTTGCATCCTTAATCGTTACGCTTTCGTTGTTCATGACTTCGAGTGCTGTAACAGCCATGCCCTTATTCTTGATGCTGACGGTGCAGACGGCATAAGAACCGGTAATCGAATGCTCCGGGTCATCCTTGACATCATTATATGTCTTGCCGATATTGTAGCTTTCAATGCAGATATAGATATTCGTCGCATCGCAGGCCTTGTACGGCTCGACCGTTGCAGAGGTCGTGGCGGCATTGGGACGGACATACAAATAGTTGCCCGTAGTATCGCCTGTGGTATCGTACAGATACAGCAGCTTCGGCTGGGCTGTGCCGGAATAGCCGGTCACCTTCGGCTGCAGCGTGGCAGACGTGCCGCCTGCCTCCAGCGACAATACCTGCTGGGCGGTCGGAAGCGTGACCGAGATCGTCGCCGCGCCGCTGACCCTGAAGCCGATGGTCTTGGTCGCAGTCGCGGACGTGGACGGCTTCATGCCATCTTTACCCTGATACCAGACCTGCGCCATCAGCGTTGCGCCGCCGACCTTCTCTGCTTTGACAGTCGCTTCGACCTTATAGGTCGTGTAGTTGCCGACCGTGCTTGCGGTGACCTTCGCGCTGGCAGGCTTAACCGAGATGGCATCGTTATCGCTGGTGAAATGCACCTCGCAGTTTGCCAGATTGCCTGCGGTCACACCGCCGCTGCTGCCGACCGTGACAGTCGCGGTGAGCGTTCTGGTGTCGCCCTGATTCAGCGCAACCGTGCCGTTGATGTTGCTGTTGCTGAGCGCCAGCGTAAGGGTATATGCGTCCCGCACATAAACCGTGAAATACTCCGAATAATCACGACCATTTACCTTGCCGGTGGCCGTGATCCGGACAGCTGTATTGCTGGCCTTTACGCCGGTCACAGTTGCCTCTGTCGTGCTGCCTTCGACTTTCGCAACACTTGTATCACTGGAACTCCAGCTGACAGAGCCTGCTTTGATGATCGACGTCTTGATCGTAATCGTCGAGTTCGGCTCGACGCTGTACGCCTGATTTGCAGCCAATGCCGCAGGCACCATCGCCAATACCATGGCGAGAACCAGCAGCAGGCTCATGAATCTTCCAAATGTACGCTTCATAAGTGCACCTCTTTCAATTTGCGGCCTGTTGCAGCCGCAGATTTTTATGTAATCAGTTTACCATAAAAATTAAAAAATGCAACCAATTTTTACGAAAATGGCTGTTTTTCCAAGCATTTCATCCCCTTTCGCCCCATGTTGCGAGGTAGACGTAACATCCGCCACAAGATATTGTGGGCCGCGCCGCGTCCGCCGCTGTATTTCTCTTTTCCACACGCAAAATTTCCGCGAAGGTTGCGCGCGTTTGAAGAAAAATTTTTCATCTCAGAAAAAAGCCTCCCCTTTCAGGGAGGCGGCGCGGCGGTACGCCGGGTCGGAGGGGTTCTGCCGGCTATGCGGTCATGCTTCGAGCAGATAACTCAGGCCAAGTAAGATGTACAAGGGGCCGAAGCAGTATGCCATGAAGAGTTCCTTCTGCGGGACTTCGCGCCGGAAGCCGTCCGTCAGGACGAGGATCTCAGCAAAATACGCGCCCGCGCCGAGAAAATACGCCGCTGCGCGCAGCAGTTTGTGGATATCCGCCAGCGCAAACGAGGCCAGAAACAAAACAGCTGCCGCGCCCGCCGCCAGATTGCGCACAACGAGCATAACATGCTCCCGCCGGGCTTCCTCCGGCGACTGATCTTCTGTGATGGTATAGACTGCGTTCTTTTTCTCCATGCAGCGTCTCCTATGCTTTTAATATTATACATTATATCAGAAAAGCATGGCGCTTGCCTAGTCTTTCGGAAAGAAAACTGCCTGCCTCGACAAAATTTCCATCCGCTCCCCCGTCATGGGGTGCGGGAAAACGAGCCTTGCGGCACACAGCTGCTGCGTGAACAGTCCGTGGGCAGCGGAATACGCCGTCGATTCCGGGCTTGTATACTGCGGGTCGCCTAAGATGGGGAAACCGGAGGCCATGCAGTGCAGCCGCAGCTGATGCGTGCGGCCCGTCAGAGGGTGCAGTTCCAGAAGTGCTGTTTTTTCCGCCCGTTCCAGCACGCGGTACTGCGTCAGCGCCTTCTGTCCCCGCTCGTCCACAATACGGATGAGATTCCCACCGCCGATCTTATAGACCGGCAGGTCGATCTGCCCTTCCGCCTGCGGCGGCTGGCCGAAAACCGAAGCAAGATAGGTCTTCTCCAGCTGCCGCTCGCGCAGCATCCGGCAGAACCGGTCGTGGATATTCGCGTTTTTCGCCAAAATCACCACGCCGAACGTGTCCCGGTCGAGCCGCGTCACGGGATGGACGCCGGAGGCCTCGCCGCGCGCCAGCAGGTGATACAGCACGCCGTTTGCCAGCGTCCCGCTGTTTTTCTGCGGCGACGGATGCACCAGCATTCCAGAGGGCTTGTCCACAGCGAGAAAGCATTCATCTTCATAAAGGATGGAAAGCGGCAGTGGCTCCGGCTCAAAGCCCTCCGTCCGCTCCTCCAGCACGACGCGCACCCGGTCGCCGGGCATGACCGGCGCATCGGTATGCGCGGGCGCGTCGTTTACAAACAGCGCGTTCTGCCATTTGAGCCGCTTGACCAGTCCGGCAGACAAGCCGAATTCCCGCCGCAGGAGCGACAGCAGCTTTGCCTGCCGCGCGGCCGTCTGTTCCAAAACCATGCGCACCGCCTCCTTCGGCGCTATTATACCGTGCCGCGGCACAGCGCGCAAGTCCTGCGCCACTATCCCTCCGGCTGCAGGCCGGAATGATCCCAGATCTGCTTGAAGAGCATGGCCGCGATGGGAAACACGATCATCCCGCCCACGCCCAGCAGCCGGTAGCCCGTGTAAAGCGCCAGCAGCGTCAGCACCGGATTCAGCCCCACCTGCTTTCCGACCAGACGCGGCTCAAGCGCCTGCCGGCTGAGGGCTGCGGCTCCATACAGAATGACAAGGCCAATGCCGGTTTTCGTCTCGCCGCGCAGAAACAGCGCCAGCGCCCATGGAAT
>ERZ779895.4095-NODE-4095-length-10433-cov-27.691077_pt1 | contig 10433 bp, 8 predicted proteins | sample MGYA00511093_ERZ779895 | MGnify/ENA primary metagenome ERZ779895 (study PRJEB29588, sample SAMEA2142970) | human gut metagenome | biome: human gut; feature: human-associated habitat; material: faeces | place: Denmark | collected 2008/2010 ... | reverse complement strand
GCGACAGTTATTGACAGTATTTCAATGAACTTTTATATAGCGGAACCGGTCACCCGGCTTCCATTATTTAACTTTTTAGTACGGTAAATTTTTACCGAAGTATTGATACTTTTTATTATTAAATAATTTATGCCTTTGTGCCAAATGCCTTAATTTTAACGGCGCATGTTTGGGATTGTCTGTCACACCGTCGAAAAAACTAATCTGCCGCCAGCCGGAAGCCAACTTTTCCATTGCTGTCCGTTGGTTTCATGTGCCCTCTGACCGCACAGCGAAGCATCCACGGGTCATCCGCGAAACTTCCGCCGCGCACTATTTTTTGGACACCTTTTTCAGGCCCGATCGGGTTTACCACCGCATCTGCCTTATAACGTGCAAGATAGTCTGAACACCATTCCGCCACATTGCCTGACATGTCATAAAGACCATAGGCATTCGGAGACTTTGTGGCAAGAGGGGATGTTGACACCCCGGTAACCGCCACTTTCACTGATTTCCCACCGGAAGGCTCATCCGGAGACCCACCTGCCCGAGCGGCAAATTCCCATTCAGCCTCGGTCGGAAGTCGAAAATGAGTTCCTGACATTGCATTAAGCTTCTCTATGAATTCTTGAACATCATACCAAGAGACATTCTCAACAGGCAGATCATCTCCTTGGTGAAGTGAAGGATTGCTGCCCATCACGGTTTTCCAAAGGGCCTGTGAGACTTCAGTTGTACCTATTTTATAACCTTTCAGACTTACGGAATGGACCGGTTGCTCATAACTCATCGTGCTCGCTTTCCCGTTTTTCGCAGTTGAGCCCATCTGGAAAACCCCACCAGGGATATCCACCATTTCATAAGAAATGCCATTGAGAGAAAAACTGCCTTCCGCCTTCAAAGGAACAGAGACGGAACCTTTGCGGCGGAGAGCTATTTCAAAACTGATGCGTTCGGTATTGTAGCCTGGCGCCTTGATTTCAAGAATATGCGTTCCCTCCGGACCCTCATATTCAAAAGGCAGGATGCTGGAGAGTTTTTCTCCGTCAACGTACACATCCGCATTACGTACATTGCTCTCGAATCGCATTTTTCCTGTAGGACCTGTATAGGCCACCTGAGGAATCTCCACCTGCATTATGTAAGTAGATTTTTTCTGTAGCGGCTCCTGAAACTCATAGCGAAGCGGCAGATATTTCATGGTCTTGATGTTCAGCCACCAAGACTTGTCCACCATATACACCCACCATTCTCCATCTTTGAACTCAGACTTCACCACCGACCCTTCAAATGTGACATCCTGCAGCACGAGACCAATTTTTACCAAGGCGCACATCTCTCCGTTCAGGTCCTTCACTTCATAACGTACCGCGCTGATGTCGCTTGGATCGATGTGGAAATCCTTGACGGTGAGTTCCTGACCCCAAGCAACCAGCGAGATTGCCATAACGGTTAATATCGCAAACAGTCTTTTCATCCGTCAAATCTTGAAATTGTCCAATGTGAATATGTCATCGTCAGGCGTTTCCATTGGCTGCCATGTACGGACGTTGATTTGCGGGGAGTCGGGGTTCTCGAAATTCCAGACAAGGAACAATATTCCCTCGTCACTGTAAGTCGAGGAATTCCAGTGCTGGATAAGGGTAACACCATAGAAATTCGGATTGGCTCCGTGGCGCAGCACCTTGATCTCATCGAATTTGACATTGATATATCCATTGCGCGCGAAGACTCGCTTCAGGTTGGCGAGATATTGCTGCTTGCTTTGCTTGGTGTACTGTATCTCAGGCCTTGTGGAGCGGATCTGTAGCTCGTTGGGCACACGTCTGATGACCTTCCCTGTGATGATAAGAGCATCTTCACTGAAAACCGCATCCATAAAATTAATATCCTTTTGGTTGTATGCATTGCGGAACTGCTCCACATAGTGCAGTATCTGCATACGCCGGTCAAGGTCGTCCAATTCCACCCCTTCCTTCATAATTCTCATATACTGGTTTATTCCGAGGGTGAAATTGAAATCCACGATCCGTCCCTTAGTGTCGAAGTCTATGCTGACTTCCTGAATCTGATTGCCGGTGTAGGTGTTGTCAAGAGGCTTCATCTCCACCTCGATGTTGCGGACCTGCCAACCGTTGAGATGTCCCCCTGAGGTGACGCGGAGTCCGTTTGTCACAATCTCGTCGTCCATAGTCCTGAACCTGACGTTGTTCCAAAGCATAACTATGCTATGGGATGCAAGGTCGTCAATGTCTATGCCGCTGAAATTTACGTTTCGCCCTTCGGCTTCGGCGGTGTTGACAGCCGTCAGCAGTTTTGAGACCTGTTGTTCCATCCTTGTTTTCAGCGCGGCGTCAGAAATACCGTCCGCAATTTCGAAATCCACTTTGTTCTGGGCTGAAACCATTGAGAACACAAGAGACAGGACAGCGATGAATAATGTCTTTTTCATATTTTATTTAGAGAATTTAAACCAATACTTATCGTAACCATTGTAGTTGTCGGAAGTCTTCCGGAGTGACTTGAAGTCTGTACGGCTCGTTCCTCCTGGACCCAGAACCGTGACCACAGAGGAATTCTTGCCAACCAGTATGAAGACTTCCTCCGGATTCCCGCAGGTCTCCATAGGTCCGGTTTTCTTTATCTTGAACTCGGCCTTCAGGCGGGCAAGGATGGAACGAGCCTCCGAATAGCTTCCCGCTGACAGCAACTGGTCTATCACGGCCTGTTGCCAGGATGTCCCTAACCTGAGTGATGTGTCACCCTCGACGCTGTCTTGTTCGGCCGGAGCGTTCGCCGATGTGGCGGTCGGGGTCTCCTTGACATTGACCGTCACAGCCTCCTCGTCGTTCTTCCCGGACGAAGTGTTGTCCACAAGCACCACATTGTCCACGTTGAGGACATCGCTTTTCTTGACGTAGAGGAACACCTTGACCATAGGACCCCTGCGGATTTGAAGGGAGTCCTGCTGGCTTTGGATGTTGCGTACGAGGATGTCATTGTCCCGGAAAGCTTTCTTGGAGGCGGCATATTCCTTGACCTGGATGAGGAGAAGGTCGTTCGCTACCTCGAAGGCTTCCTTTGTCGTTTCCATTGTCGCTTCGGCGTAGATGTACTGTGCGCTCCTTTTTATGGAGTTCATCTTCTTGGTGTTCTGTCCCCAGGCGATGGAGACGGCGCAGAGCAAGGCGGCTATTGATAGTATTCGTTTCATTGTCTATCGTTTAATCTCTTCGAACAAGTATTTGATTTTATGTGTCGGGACAAAAGGAGTCAGTCTGGCTCGTCCTCTGCCTTTTCCTTCCGCTATGGCGGAGTGAGGAATCAGGATGCGCAGCACGTGGTTGTACGAGGCGCTTTCGTTCCGGTAGATCACCAAAACCTCAATCTCGTCCTTGTCCGCGGCGATGGTCCCGCAGTAGGCCTTGCAGCCGGTGGAGGCGGCGTAGGCGGCGAGCGAGTTGAATCCGGCGCTGAAATTCGCCCTTTCGAGTCCGTAGGCGCTCATTTCGATGTCAAGGATGATTCCCGAGTCGCGGATAAGCCCTGACGCAAGATTGTGCAGGGTCTCCTCTTCCAACAGTACATTGTTCACCGGCTTCATATTCCCGCCTGTGAAGAATGTGTCCGCCGAAAGGGAGGAGAAGTAGTAGTCACCGTTCCTGCAGACCGCTATGCCGTCGCCGCGGATTTCCAGATTGTCGGGAGTAGACACCGGTTCCGGGAATGTGGCGGATTGGATCTCCAGCGGAAGTCGTCTGTCATTCTCCTTCATATCCCTTCCGAGGAGCAACTCCAGATCAGACGGGAAGAGCATCTGCCCGTCCGGCCAGTTGAAGACGTGTTTCGACTGTGTGATGTCGTGGATCTCAAAGTTCCCGTGTCCGCCCGGGCAAAGTGTCTTCAGCGAGGAAAGAGAACCGTGCCGAAATATTATGCCGTCTTCAAGAAGCTGTAGATCAAGGTCTTTGTCCCTTTTCAGCGGGAGGTCGGCCTCAAGGGCGTACCTTTCAAGAAAACAGCACACGACCGGGTCGGACTGTAGGCGTTCCTCTGCGGAAAAGAAACTGTAACCGATGTGTTCTATTATCCCTTTCTCCTTTATTAGAGTTACAGGAGTACCCATAAACATAAGCGCAGCCGTGTGCTCTCCGTCCGGAAGAGCCGCTAGTTTTTCTTCCCCCAGCAACTCTCCCATCCTTTCGAGCCGGTCACTTCTGTAGGGTAGGTTTCCGCCGAGGATGATCCCCGGCAGAAACAGCCACAGCAGAATCGCGCTTATGTTTCGGAACCTTTTCATCAGTAGCCGATAGTGAAACTCTCCTGCTCTCCGTTTGAGTGGTGGATATATCCTTGTACAAGCTTGCCTTCCTTGAACTTTGTGTTGACAATCTTGTCACCTTTGACCACCTGTTTGAAAGAGCCGTTCTTAAGATCGATCGAGTATGTTTTAGTTACGGTTATTTCTCCTCCAATACCATGTGGCTTGCCACCTTTCATAGGACCTTTGTAAGTGCCCCAACCGAGGGTGTATGTTTTTGCATCGGACTGTGGCTTCTCATTGCCGGTCTCATCGTCGAGGTCGCTTTCTTCACCTTCCAGTTCTATTACCTCATCTTGGCTGGTCGTGTCCGGCTCCGCCACAGGAGGGTCAACGACAGGAGGCTGTTCGACAGCCTCGCTTGGGGTTCCTTCGCCTTTGCCGCCCAACAAGAGAGCCGCTGTTCCGCCGCCCAGCACTATCACCGCCGCGGCGATGATGGCTATCAGTTTGCCGTGACCGCCTCCTCCGTCTATTTCCTCAAGCTCCTGTTTGCATTTTGGGCAGATGAACTTTCCATCCACTTCCTCAAGGTCGGTTTCCTGAAAAACCGTTTCTTTCTCGGCTTCCGTGCAGATGCCGTAGTTCGTGCATTTATAAGTCTTTGACATATTCTTAGTTTTTTAGTGTCTGTATCGCTTTTTTCGCCGCGTCGAGGAATTCGAGGAAGGCCGGTGCGCCCTGGTTGTTGCCTGTCTCAGGAAGGAGCGTGCCGTTGAGCAGTTCCTGAACTTTCGGACGCAGCTCGTTCACCCTGTTCTCGACATTCAGGTACTCGCCCTTCATCTTCTCCTCCACTTTCTCCTTCATACTCTCGCAGAAGTCTTCCGTGAAGCCCTCGCTGAACCCTATCTCCGTGAATTTGGCGGCCAGAGGCTTCAGTGTCTCGAATCCTGTGTCCTCATCGACCTCCACGGTGCCGAACATCTTGCGTCCGGTTCCGTCCATAACGTCGCCGTACTTGATGACACCCATCACGTGAGCGAGGATGATCCAACTCATATACTCCTTTCTCAATTGGGATTTCTGTTTCTCCTGCGCCATAAACAGGTTCGGCAGTCCTTCGCCTCCGATGCCTTCTCCGAAGAGGATGATCTTGTACTTGCGCACCTCGGACTCGCTCATAGAAGGGGTGACAGTCGTGAGATAGTCGTATTTCTCCTTGTAGAAGGTGAGGTTCTGGAGGCAGCGAAGAGGGAAGCAGTAGGCGACGCTCATCACGGTGATCTCGTTCTTCCTTTCGCCTGACATATCCACCTTGACGATTACGCTCGCATCCGTCGCATTCTCCAAGGCTGTCTTAAGGTTCTCGGCGAACTTCTGGACTTTCTCATTGCCTTCGACCTTAGGAAGGTTCACAAGCACGCGGCGCCGCATCACTGTGGTTCCCACAATAGTGACTGGATTGTTTGCCACGGTACGGTTCACCTCGCTTGGGTTGAACCTCGCAAGCACACCGCTTTCCGAGATGACCTTGCGCGCGAACTGCTGAAGGTCCTCAGTCGATGAATATTTCTCGCTGAGCTGCTCAAGAATATTGCGGTTGATAAGTTTTTCCTTGTCTTCGATCAAGGTGTTGTCGTGGATTGACACGACTTTCTCGCGGACTGTTTTCTCAAAGATGTCGTTGAGCGCGTCAAGGTCAATCGCGGCGTTGGCGCGGGCGAAAGTCTTCTCCGTGCCAATGAGTTTCAGTATTTCCTGGCGGACGGCTGTGGAGATGTTCTCCTGATCCTTCTTGCTGTGGATCATAGTCTCCGTGAACACCTTTACCTTAGGCTGGTCATAGTAGCGGATGACTGTTCCTTCCAGACTGTCGGTGTCGACGTTGTCTTTGCAAAGGTCTCCGACTTGCTTGTCGCTGCTCTTGATGGCATTGACCACAGTGTTCACAAACTCCTCAAGGCGTGTACGTAGAACGTTCTCTTTGCCTTGAAGAACCTTCAACACGTCAAGAGCGAATCCGCAGGCCTCGACTTCTGTACGCCTCTGGCAGATTTTCTGCATTATCTCCGCATACCCGGCGAGCATCTGCTTGCCTTTCAGTCCGCGGGTAATCAGTCCGGCGTCATTGTATTCCTTGGCCTTGGCCTGACGCTCCTGCTCAAGTTTGTCGAGGAGCTGGCGAAGTTTGACCGCCCTGTCCTCGAACTGCTTGATCTTGCCTTGCGTCTCTGAACTGATGCTGTCGCAGAGTTCAAGAAGGTTGTGCAAAGCGAAGGTGCCGTTCGCCCATTTGTCGAAAAGATCCGCTTCCATTCTTTGGACAATCTCATCGGCGTGCTTCTCTCTGGCCTCTTTCTTTCCGGCGAAGAAATCTGCCACTCCAGTGGCTCTGAAACCAGTCTGCAGTCCTTTGGCGCAGAACTCATTGAGTTTGGCGATAGGCTGTGATGTGCTTTGCGCGTCCTCAAGCCATTTTGGCACGACCTTGCCCCAATATGCCTGGAATGTTCCCCACTTTCCCTCATCGGACGGAAGGATAGGAATATCCAGCATCAGGTGCTTGTCTGAGAATCTCCAGTTCTCGAGCGGGTTTCCGAGTTTTTTGTCCTGTCCCTTGACGTAGTCCGCCCAATCGACGTTTGACGGAGCGCTGCGGTAGCCGAGGTCGTCGTTCCAGTTGTTGTAGCGCAGTTGCAGAAGAGCCTGCCGACCGAGAGAGTAGGTGAAATACTCCTTGATTTCCTCTTCCGGGACCACGACCCTCTTTATGCCGAATGATCCCACGGTCTTGGTTCTGTATGGAATGATGGCTCCGTTCTTGGCCTTCTCGTACATCTCGTTGAGCTGCTCGGTGATGTTCTCGAAGGTGGTGCTGCGGATAAAGTCCCCTGTGGTCTTGTCATTGAACTCGATAAAGACTTTGCTGTAAACGAAATCCGCCACGACCTGCGGCAGCTCCTGAAGTGAGTCAACCGTCACGCCTTTCTCGTTCTCGTTCGTGTAAACCATCAGACCATCGGCGACACGCCTGATACCGTCAAATTCCAGTCTGCCTGTAGGTGACATTCCGGTGAGGTCGTAAGGCTTCCACGCTCCGCAGAGAAGGGCGTTGAGTTCCTCGAGGGCGGCATATCCGTTCGCGTGATACCTTCCCTCGTCACTTCCCGCAGGAGGCGTGATCTCAGGAATCATAGTGTATGCGACAATATTGGTGCCTACGGACTTACCTCCATCCATTGTCTGATACTCTCCCTTGAAAGCGGGAATCATACGCGTCTGGGCCACCACATCCACAATCGAACCCGATCCTGTGCCTCCGGCGAGACCACCGAATATGTAGATACAGGTGCCGCTGGCCTTGCTTATCTCATTGACCCTCTTGTACACGTTCTCCATCGCCGCCCGGTACGTAGAGACATTCGCTCCGAACAGAATCCTTCCGGCGCGCCGCATCTGGCCGGCCGCCACGCCAAGGGTGCCGATGCTTTTCTGCATAACCTCAGGGTCTCCGACCACACCTTTCAGGCCTGGGTAGCTTGAAGGGCTTGCGAAGACCTGCTCAAGTTGTATGCCTTTGATGAACAGGAATTCGTTGGCGTTGAACTGTGCGTTTTCTCCAAGCACGTACCAGCTCTTGTCGCCAGGATGCATCATTTCGTCCGTGGTGTCAACGTAAAGGAATCCGATAGGAAGTTTGGCTCTTTCTTCAGGAGTGAACTCTTGGAACAGACGTTTTTTGAAAGCCTTCAGTACTTTTCCGCCCGTACCGCCAAGGCCTACTAAAATGTGGTTTTGTTGTGGAATATTCATAATGTCGTAGTTTATATATTGTCAAAATCAAATTTGTCAGAATAATTGTTATCCCTCTCCTCCTCTTCTGTATGACGGAAAAGATCCTTGTAGGCCAGAAATCCGATAACGCCGAAAGGAATAAGTTGGATTATGAAGAAAACCAATACTAGCCAGAGACGAGTTACACTTACTATACGTGGAGTCTGCTTCTGGAGCTGGCTACTTATATGTCGCACGCCTAAATTGAAACCACGTTCCAAAGGGTAGGTTATCGCAAATCCATATCTTTTTTTGAAGAAGGCTTCTTGGTCTGCGGCGATCAATTCTGTGGGGACTCCTTTATCGGTCTTGAGAAACCAACCAAGAAAAGGATATTCTCTATGAAAATCATCGCAAGCATTCCCAGCATATATTGAGCTTACCAAAAGTTGCGTCTCTTCATGTTCCATAGGTATGAAATTTCCACCTAAGAAGGGTGAAGGATAACCATCCATCTTTTCAAGACCGGAATCGGCGACGGCTTCGTACGCCATGATAAATGATTCGTTTTGCAAGTCGCCATCATTCACAACATCATATTCCCATTCTTCAACCATTCTTTCCGCCACTAGCTTCATATTTTTCAGACCTATGTATGAAAGGACGGTAAAGAATGTAATTATCGCTGATATTGAGCAGATAACATGGAATCCCGACTTGACATTGTAGCGTTTGTTCCAAAGCTTTGTGTAGTGAGTGCATATCCACCAGCAAAGAGTGCTGAAACCAAGAGCCACCGCAATCCATAGCAGTAGCATGCCAGTTCCGTCCATAAACAGACCTTCCGTAACGATATCTATGAAATTCTGGAACATAGGCACTAACAGAAGTCATCATCAATGGATGAATCAAAGTTTCCAATGTTGGAGATGTCTGAGTCCATATCATCGAAACCATCGGAAGTAGGTACTGTCTTTGAAACTCTTTCTGCCGTGGTCAAAAGGAGAAGGTATAATAAGTTAAGCGCTACCGTGATGACGATAGACCATATTATGGCATGATGGAATTTATGATTCAGGGAGTCTCTAAGGGATTCTATTTGAGAAGATGTTAAGGTATGAAGGTCAGCCTGCAAAGACTTTTCTCCGGTAAGATGACCTTTTGCGGGATTGGAAACTCCAGAACTGATGGCGTTTACGGCATCAGCTGAATAATTTACTTGTTCCACCGCTTTTCCGGCGGTTATGGCTCCGGTTATGAATGTGGATGTTACGGCAATACAAAAAATCGCTCCCGCCCAATGAATTAAATCAAATTTCCGGGGGGGGTGGAAGTAATTGAGAATAAAATAGTTACGGCCCCAGTTATTACCAATGCCGTCAATATTCCCAATGCCAAAATGCTTACCATAGGTGTACTTTTGCTAGCAAAGTTATAAACTTTGATGTTAAATAGCAACTATATCCTTAAATTTTACCTAAACAGAATATGAATCCGACACGGTAAAGAAGTCGTCCGGCGCACAGACCGCTGAAAAGAGGCTGTATGTGAGCAGTCTGACGACAGACACACCGGCGTTGAGCTCGCTGGTACGCGACCACTGGTCGATAGAAAGCATGCACTGGGCACTGGGCTGCAATCTGCGGTTTCATACGGAAATATTCTCCCTTCGGCAGCAATATATCACTGAACAGAAAGAGGCAGGACAGTTCATCGCTCTATCAACTGATTGATTTCTACACTTTATTCTATTTCAGATTCATAGAGAAAAACAGTTATCAGGACGAGCATTTCTGGACAACCTCCGTCAACAGCCCTCTGCACAACACCTGGTGCGGCCTCTCGTTCGAGATGTTGTGCCTGTGCCACCTGAAACAGATCAAGCAGGCTCTCGGAATCTCCGGAGTCCAGACTCTGTCCTGCTGACCCTGATCACCACAAACGGGATCAAGCAAAACTCCCACAGTGACATTGTCCAAAGCGAGGTGACACTGGAAGATTTGTTCTGGTAACAGTACATTCTAACAGGGGTGGAATGGTTAATCCCCACGAGCGCAATATCACTATACTTTGCGCCCGTGGGAATAAAATAGTACCTCCACGGGCGCAAAAAAGGCAATAAACGCTCCTGTGGTTGATGCCTCCGATAGTCCACACACCCATTCGCATTAGCCGACAGGCGCAAAAAGGCAATAAAACGCTCTTGTGGGGTGACTAATAAACCTCAACTGAAGCAATAATGTGGAATAACGCCCTCGTTGAGGGAGTTGAAGGCAGACACAGGGGAAAGTAACGGCTTATCTCCATCATATTCATAGACAGAATATGGAAAGGCGGAGCGACTCACAGCGTTCGCCATATCTAGGGATTGTCGTTTAATGTTTTCAATTTGAGTGAGCCGCGAACAATCCCT
>ERZ779895.4094-NODE-4094-length-10435-cov-5.374855_pt1 | contig 10435 bp, 8 predicted proteins | sample MGYA00511093_ERZ779895 | MGnify/ENA primary metagenome ERZ779895 (study PRJEB29588, sample SAMEA2142970) | human gut metagenome | biome: human gut; feature: human-associated habitat; material: faeces | place: Denmark | collected 2008/2010 ... | reverse complement strand
AACGGCAGCCGTTTGTGGTGCAGGCCGATTATTTGTACAGTTTGACGGCAGCGGAGCGGCGGCAGATTGTGACTGCAATGCTGGGCGCGGAAGCGGATTATGCGGCCTGGGTACGCCGCGTTTTGCAGCAGGATATCATGGAGCGTACTACCGTAAGCGACAGCGGCAAATTTTACCGCTTTTTGTGCGCTGTGGCCAGTATGACGGGCTGCGTAGTGAATTATACTATTTTGGCTAATAATGTGGGAATTACCGCACCTACCGCCAAGCAATGGCTACAATTCTTAGCCGGGACTGGATTGGTGTATTTATTGCAGCCGGTAGAGCGGGTTGATGGCAAGCGGTTAGTAAAAGCGCCCAAGGTATATTTCAGGGAAACGGGCGCAGCGGCTTATCTGTTACAGCTGCATGAAGGAGCGTCGCTGCTGCAGAGCGTGTATTTTAAAAATCTGTACGAAAATTATGTGGTCAGCGCGCTGCGGGAGGGCTATTTGCGTTGGGGGCAGGAGCCTGATTTTCACTTTTACCGCGATTCCAATAATAAGGAAATTACGCTGATTCTGCGTACTGCCGGTAGGCTGTGCCCTGTTAATATCTGTAATGGCGGCTTCAGCGTGCGCAGGGCGCAGAAAAGCTTTGCGCTGCTGCAAGACTATGCTGCCGGGCAGGGGGCGGCTTTAGGCAGCGGCTGCATTATCGGTATAGGCGGGGAGCTGCAGCAGCTTGATGGGGAAACGTATTACGTGCCTGCGGAATATGTATAAAGTAAAAGCCCGGTACAATGACCGGGCTTGATTTTTCTGCTATTTAGTTATATTTGTTTGGGGCGTTTGCCGCGTAATTTCTTTCGTCATCACGTTATAGGTTACGTCGCCGCTTTGCGGTTCGCCGTTAATTTTTACGTTGCCGTGAAAAGCGGCCAGCTTGGTTTTCCAGCAATAGCTGCCGCTGTCGGCGGTGATATGCACCGTATCGTCCTGAAAATTTAAATTACCGTTGACATAAGCGGTGCGGTCGCTATGGTAAACGTCTACCTTATCGCAGTTAAAATGCATATCGCCGAAGCTTAGCTGGATATTGCCCTGCCCATGTACTTCCATATTGTAAAGGTGTACTTGAGTCGTATCGCCGGTAATAGTCAGAGTGGTATCGTGAGTGGGGAATTGCACAAAAACATTACCGCGTAGGTCATAAATGCCCTTAATGGGGTTAAAGGTACGGCTGTCGCTGGTGATTACAGGCTCTACGGCCCAGCATAAGGAGGGCAGCAGCATCAGCAGCATAACGACGGATAAAATAAATTTTTTCATAGACGGCACCTCATCGTGAACACACAAGCTCGGTAAAACAGCGGCTGCAAGAAAAGCGCCGCTGTATTTAATTTTAGCGTAATAAATATTATAGTATTTTTTTGCCTGCACTGCAAGCGTTGTAAGCAATTTTTTGAAGATTTTTCAGAGAAAAAAGAGGATTTTGCCGTTAAACATTGAATATAACTTATGTGTAATTTAGCGGCGGAGGAAAAGTGGACATGGATGGAGCGTTTGAAAATTTTAAAGAGCAGGTGCGAAGCGCCGCTGATATTGTCGAAGTGATTTCCAGCTATGTGCCGCTGAAAAAACGCGGCCAGAATTTTTGGGGCTGCTGTCCCTTTCACGGCGAAAAAACTCCGTCCTTTGCCGTTAATCCCGGCAAGAATATGTTTTATTGCTTTGGCTGCCATGAAGGCGGAGATATTTTTAAGTTTATCATGAAGATTGAAGGCTGCGGCTTTATGGACGCCATGAAGCTGCTGGCCGGGCGCTATGGTATACCTGTGCCGGAAAAGCAAAGGACGGCGGCTGAAATCGAGCAGGAAAAGCAAAGAGAGCGTATCTATCAGACGAACGGAACGGCGGCTAAGTTTTTTCAGGCCTGTCTTTTAAAGACCGCTTACGGGCAGTCGGCGCTGGCTTATCTTGCCGGGCGTGGCATTACCAAGGAAATTATCGACAGCTTTAGCATTGGCTATGCTGTCAACAGCTTTGGCGCTTTGGTAACGAGCCTGGGCAAACGTGGCTATGGAGCGCAGGAGCTGGAGGCTGCGGGCTTGGCCGCTAAAGGTAAGTCCGGCTTTTACGACAAGTTCCGCAACAGGGTGATGATTCCCATTAAGGACCCTAAGGGGCGTATCGTTGGCTTTGGCGGCAGGGTGCTGGACAACAGCACACCTAAATATCTCAATACTAGCGAGACAGCCTGGTTTAATAAACGGCGGCTGCTTTTTGGTATGGATATTGCGTATAAGGCTATCCGCAGCAGCAGGCAGGCGATTATCGTCGAAGGCTATATGGACGCTATCAGCCTGCACGCGGCAGGCATCGGTAACGTGGTGGCCTCCATGGGAACGGCTTTCGCCCAGGAGCAGGCCGCTTTGCTCAAGCGTATGGCGGACGAGACGGTGTTTTGCTACGACAGCGACAGCGCCGGCCGGCGTGCTTCCGTAAGGGCGGTGAGCATTGCCAGAGAGGCGGGGCTGAAGGTGCGTATTGCCGGCGTGCCGGAGGGCAAGGACCCGGACGAATTTGTCCGGCATCACGGCAAGGAAGCCTTCATGCAGGTAATTGCCGCAGCCCAGGAAGGCGTTGATTTTCAGATTGAAGAAACAATTTTGCAGGGTGATGTAACAAATCTGGCAGGAAAAGTCGACGTTGTGTCGAATATACTACCATTCCTATTAGAATGTAAAAGCGAGATTGAAGCGGCAGAGCATATCCGCAGGCTGGCTCAAAGGCTGACCATAGACGAAGGACTCATTGCTGAGGAATATCGTAAGGCGGCAAAAAAAGGCGGAGCTAAAAATGAGCCTGTAAATGTGCGGCTGCCCCAGCGTAAGCAGGCGAACGCTGGCCAGCAGGCGGAGGAGCTGCTGTTGGCAGTGCTGCTAGAGCAGCCGCTGCTGGCTTATGAGTGCCTGGAAACAGTTGGGAGAACAGGCTTCAGCACGCCGCAGCTGGCGCAGATTTTTGATAAGCTGTGCGAGCTGCAGGCAAAGGACGCTTTTACTGTTGATAAATTAAACGATGCCTTGGAGGACGCCGCACAGTCGGCTTTAGCTGGCATCAGAACTCGTCAGATACCGTCGGGCGACGCAAATAAGCTTTTGGCGGATTACCTGCGCCAGCTGCAGCGCAGCTATTGGGAGCGGGAATACGAAAAGCACCGTTTGCTGGCGGACGAATACGAAAGGTCGTCGGACGAGCGCTTTATGGATGAATTGGTGGAGACTCAAAGGATCAAGGATGAAATCAAAAAGCTCTATGGAAATTACAAATAATATGGAAGGAGGGAACACCATGGAAGAAACTACCAATAAGCTGTCTCAGGAACAAATCGACGAATTGTTGCAGAAGGGTAAATCGCAGAATGGTGTTCTCACTTATCGTGACATTATGAGTGCTATCAGCACGTTAGAAACCGTATCCTCAGATGATGTGGAGCATTTGTACGAGGTTATCACACGCAAGGGTATGGAGATAGTTGATGACAATTCCGCTGATGACGACGTGCTGCCCATGGTCGAAAATGACGATAATGTGGAAACAGAAGAAATCAACGAAGCCGAATTAGCCAACCTTTCCGTTCCCGAAGGCATCAGCATTGACGACCCGGTACGTATGTATCTGAAAGAGATCGGGCGCGTGCCTCTGCTTGTAGGCGAGGATGAGATTAAGCTGGCTAAGCGTATGGACAAGGGACGTCAGGCCGAGCGTTTGCTGCGCGGTAAAATGATTGCGCTGGACGCGCCGGTTTTCAGCGTTGCCGACGACAGTAAGGCGCTGCTGGATAAAATCGGGCAGTATATGCAGGAAGAATGGCATATGACCCATATGCGTTCGGTGTTCAAGGTCCTGCAGATGATTCGGAAGCGTCAGGAGGAGGGCAATCCCTATCAAATAGAGGATTATCAGGATTTGATTTTTGAATTTACCCGCGATGAGCGCCTGCATTTGCAGCGCTTGATGGTAGAGCAGAAATGCCTGATTCCCGAATGCGAGCGTTTGGTAGTTAACCGTCCGACCAGCGATAAGGATATCCATAATCTTTATCAACTAAAGGCGCTGCTGGACGAGCTCAAAGCCCGCCTTTCCGACGGGCGTGAAAAGGATACGGCGCTGGCAGGGCAGTATCTTGATTTCAGCGAAAGCTACGATAAACTGCTCAAGGCAGTGCGCCAGCAGGGTAACGACGCTAAGAAATGCCTGTCCGAAGCTAATCTGCGTTTGGTAGTCAGCATTGCCAAGCGTTATGTGGGGCGCGGTATGCTGTTCCTGGATTTGATTCAGGAGGGTAATTTGGGCCTTATTAAAGCGGTGGAGAAATTTGACTATAATAAAGGCTTTAAATTCAGTACCTACGCTACCTGGTGGATTCGTCAGGCCATTACACGCGCTATTGCCGATCAGGCGCGCACTATCCGCATTCCTGTGCATATGGTGGAAACCATCAACAAGCTGATTCGCGTTTCCCGCCAGCTGCTGCAGGAGCTGGGTCGCGAGCCGCTGCCGGAAGAAATCGCCAAGGAAATGGATACGACGGTGGACAGAGTGCGTGAAATTATGAAGATAGCTCAGGAGCCTGTATCACTGGAAACGCCTATCGGCGAGGAAGAAGATTCCCATTTAGGCGATTTTATCGAGGATCACGATGCGCCTGCGCCTGCGGACGCCGCTTCCTTTACTCTGCTGCGCGAACAGCTGGAGGAGGTTCTGGAGACCCTTACGGTGCGTGAAAAGCGTGTGCTGGAGCTGCGCTTTGGCCTGGAGGACGGGCGGTCGCGTACACTGGAGGAGGTTGGCCAGCATTTCGGCGTAACCCGCGAGCGTATCCGTCAGATTGAGGCTAAGGCCCTGCGCAAGCTGCGTCACCCCAGCCGCAGCAAAAAGCTGAAGGACTTTTTAGAGTAGGCCTTGACATAAACTGAATACTATTATAAAATATTACTGTTTGGTAGCTTGTATGGGCCTATAGCTCAGTGGTAGAGCCGCCGGCTCATAACCGGCTGGTCGTAGGTTCGAACCCTACTGGGCCCACCAATTCGTATCTATGCGAACTATTGCAGGCTGCCTTATCAAGATTTATATCAACTTTATTGCTCGTAGTTGCAGTAGGCGTATAATTTAATGCAGCGGTGACGGTATAAGAATCGTCGCCGTTGTTTTTATTTATGACGACTTTTTGCACCATGGTCTGTAAAAGTTTGCGCTTGGATTCTTGGCTCATTTTCTTTAGGAAGCTGATAATTTAAAGCATATCCAATCATATATACAACGTTTTGTGGAATTAGGCACTCACAATTTGCAAAAAGCTATTGAGAAATTTATTTATCATCCAGAAGATCTGGTCTAGTCAAGCAAAATATAGATATAAATTGAGCTAAAAAAGGCCGCCTTTTAGCGACCTTTTTCTACAGTATGAGCCGGCTGATTTTTATCAGGCGGCTTTTGCTGTATTCTTTTTAGTTCTTAAAGGCTCCTTCCACGTATTCGCAGCAGGCGTCGATTTCCGGCAGCCGTATTTCGTGCAGCCTGCCTGCGTCGCCTGCGGCGGCAATGGCGGGGTCGATGGGCAGCCGCGCCAGCACCTTCAGGCTGTAGGCGTCCGCAGTTTCCTGCAAATGGCTGGGGCCGAAAATTTCGTAATCCTTGCCGTTGTCCGGGCAGCGGAAGTAAGCATAATTTTCAATAAGGCCGAGAATGGGAATGTTCATCATCTTAGCCATTTTCACGGCTTTAGCGACGATCATGGATACCAATTCCTGGGGCGAGGTAACTACGATAATGCCGTCGACGGGCAGGGATTGGAAAACGGTTAAGGGAACGTCGCCCGTTCCCGGCGGCATATCCACAAACATGTAGTCGACATCCGTCCAGATAACGTCGCTCCAGAACTGTTTGACCATACCGGCAATCAGCGGACCGCGCCAAACCACCGGGTCGGATTCGTTGGGCAGGAACATATTGGCGGAAATTACTTCGACGCCGCAGGGAGCTGTTTGCGGCAGAATGCCTATTTCCGAAGCCTGGGCCTTGCCCTTGACGCCCAGATTTTTGCTCATTGAGGGGCCGGTAATATCGGCGTCCAGCACGCCGCAGCGATGGCCGCGGCGCTGCATAGCGGTCGCCATCAGGCCGGTTACTAGGGATTTGCCCACGCCGCCCTTGCCGCTGACGATGGCGATAACCTTTTTCACGCTGCTCATTTCATGGAGCTTCGCGGTAAAATCTTGGGGCTGCTGCGCGCCTGCGGCAGAAGGGCAGCCTTCGCAGCTGGAACGTCCGCAGGTAGCAGAGCTGCTGCATTGTTGTTCGTTACTCATTATTTTTCACCTTGCTTGTAAAAATTAGACGATAAAGGTAGCCCAGCAGCATACCGCCGAAGCAGGGCAGAACCCAGCCGAAGCCAATGTCGAACAGCGGCAGATACTCTACCAGCAGCGCGTCCAGCGCTTGCAGGTGGAAGCCGCCGGCCCGCAGGCCGTCGAAAATGGCAAAGATGGTGGTCAGCGTCAGGCAAACGCGGAAGATAACCTTATCGCCCTTTAAAAAACCGTGGCCCACGTTCAGCAGCACAATGGCGATAACGATGGGGTACAGCATGCAGATAACGGGAATGGAAAATTTAATAATATTATTCAGGCCGAAATTGGATACGACCAGGCTGAACAAAGAAATATACAGGCATAAGCGCTGGTATTGCAGCTGGCCGCCGCTTAGCTCGTGGAAGTAACCTGAAATAGATGTCGTCAGGCCGATGGAGGTGGTGATGCAGGCGAAGAAAATAATCAGCGCCAACACCATCTGACCGGGAAAGCCCATGTAGTGGACTGAAATCATATTCAGCAGCTGGCCGCCGTTGGACACGATGCCGAAGGCCGCCGTGCTGACAGCGCCCGCATAAGCCAGAGCGCCGTAAATTAAAGCCAGACAGATGGCTGCGATGATACCGGCATAAATGCACATGTTGGTAAGCTGCTTTTGCTCTTTGATGCCGGTGTTTTCGATGGATTTGATTATTACTGCGCCGTAAAGCATGGAGCAGAGCAAATCCATCGTGTTGTAACCGTCCTGAAAGCCCTTGAAGAAGGGCGCGGTTTTGTAAACGCTGTTGGCGGGCTGCAAGTCCCCCATGGGATTTGTAATAACGAAAAAGATAAGAATACCCAGGCAGATCAGCAGCAAAGGCGACATAATCTTACCGATATTGTCTACAATTTTTGACGGATTGACGGAAAGAAAATAGCTCAGCCCGAAAAAGAACAGGGAATAAACTGCCAGACCGATAGTGCCGCTGCCGTCGGGCAGCAAGGGCAGGATGCCCGTATCGAAGGACACCGCTGCAGTACGCGGAATGGCGAAAAAGGGGCCGATGGTCAGCGCGCATAAAATGGAGACCGTGCGGGCGTAGAGGGTACTGACAGGCCGCGCCATATCGTCGGGGTTATTGCTGCGGATAATGGCCATGGCCAAAATACCCAGCAAGGGAAAGCCGACGCCGCTCAAGCAAAAGCCAAAGGCGGCAATCGTCAGGTTTTCGCCCGACATTTGGCCCAACACCGGCGGAAAGATAAGGTTGCCTGCGCCGAAGAAAAAAGAAAACAGCATCAGGCCTATGGGCAGAATTTTCGCTAAACTCATCTCATTCATCCTTTACAGCAAAGAGGTATTTGTACTCAGTATACATGATAAGAGGGCAGACTGCAAGAATCTGCCCTGAAACTTATGATTGCTTGAGAGTTATTTGACCAGCAGGCGGAAATATTTCTTTTTGCCCTTGCGGATCAGCAAGCTTTTATCGGCGTCGAACAGGCCGGGGTTCAGCGCTGCTTCCGGGTCGCTCAGCACGGCGTCCTTCACGGTGAGGCCGCCCTGGGCGATCATTTGGCGCGCTTCGCGCTTGCTGCTGAAAACCTTGGCGGCAGTCAGTACGTCGATAACCTTGGCGCTCATCTGCTCTGCGGCAATTTCAATGGTCGGCACGTTGGCCAGATTTACGCCGCCGCCGAACAGGGCTTCCGCAGCTTCCTGGGCTTTGCGCGCTTCCTCCTCGCCGTGTACCAGTTTAGTAACCTCGTAGGCCAGCACCTTTTTCGCTTCGTTGATAGCCGCGTCCTTCAGGGAGGCAAGACGGCGCACCTCGTCCATGGGCAGGTAGGTGAGCAGGCTCAGGCAGTTTTCCACGTCGCCGTCGTCTACATTGCGCCAGTATTGGTAAAAATCGTAGGGAGAGGTTTTTTCTGCGTCCAGCCACAGAGCGCCCTTTTCCGTTTTGCCCATCTTGCGGCCGTCGCTGGTGGTCAGCAGCTTGCAGGTCATGCAGTAGGCGGGCTTTTGCTCCTTGCGGCGAATCAGCTCTACGCCGGCCAGCATATTGGACCACTGGTCGTCGCCGCCCAGCTCCATAACGCAGCCGTAATCCTGATGCAGCTTCCAGAAATCGTAGGACTGCATAATCATGTAGTTAAATTCAAAGAAGGTAAGACCTTTTTCCCAACGTTTTTTGAAGCATTCAGCCGTCAGCATGCGGTTGACAGAAAAGTGCACGCCTACCTCGCGCAGCAGATTAACGTAATTCAAATTCAGCAGCCAATCGGCGTTGTTGGCGATAATAGCCTTGCCCTCGCTGAAATCGATAAAACGGCTCATTTGCTTTTTAAAGCATTCGATATTGTGGGCGATAAATTCGGGCGTCAGCATTTTGCGCATTTCGTCCTTGCCGCTGGGGTCGCCCACCATACCGGTGCCGCCGCCCAAGAGGACGATGGGACGATGGCCGGCGCGCTGCATATGGCTCATCATCATCAGCGCGATAAAATGACCTACATGCAGGCTGTCGGCAGTGGGGTCGAAGCCGATATAGAAAGTGATTTTTTCCTTTTCCAGTAATTCCTTAATTTCATTTTCATGGGACATTTGCTTAATAAAGCCGCGTTCCGAAAGCACGTCAAAGACAGACATCTAATGACCTCCTTAAAATATTTAAACCTGCGGCGTGCGCCGCACAGCTGATAATCACAACTCATTATAACCCATTATATCTAGATTAGCAAATAAAAAACGCCATAAGCGCTTAAAGGCGCTTACAGCGTTGAAATCTGGTTAATCCAGCTGCGAGGTGCAGTGCGGGCAGCGTGTCGCATCGTCGGCGATTTCCGAGCGGCAGTAAGGGCACAGCCGCGGGTCCGGCTTAGGCGCGGGCGGCGGATTGAGCTTATTAATCTGGCGAACCATGACAAAAATAATGAAGGCCAGAATAACGAAATCCAGCACGGCGTTGATAAAGCTGCCGTAAGCCAGAACGGGAGCGCCAGCCTTTTTAGCTGCCTCCAGGGTAGCGTAATGCTGGCCGTTAAGGCTGATAAATAAATTGGTAAAATCCATTTTACCAATCGCCATGCCCAGCGGCGGCATGATAATGTCGTTGACGAACGAGCCGACAATTTTGCCGAAGGCTCCGCCAATGATAACGCCTACAGCCATATCTATCACATTGCCGCGCATAGCGAACTTTTTAAAATCTTCTTTAAATGACATAAGCATCCTCCTTTAAACTTTTTATACAATATTCTACCTCCAGACGAAAAATCCTGCCGCTTGACTGAAAAGTCGTCGTAGCATATAATATTATAAAACCAATCCTGCGCAAGCAGGTTTAGCTGATATTTCATAAATGGAGGAATAGACAATGCGTGAAGATTTAGTAGTACCTGGCGAGAATGAGGAAAATTTTGTCCTGGCCCGCGACGCCCGCGTAGTGACCGTACCTTTTTCCCCGCTGGAGGAGCGTATGCAGAAGGAAAAACCGGAGGTGTTTGCCCGCCTGCAAAAGCTGAAGGAGCTGATTGGCGAGGATACCTTTAAGCGTTTGGTAAGCCGCGTGCATAACATCAATTATGCCGACACCCGTATTATGCTGGTAGCTGAAAGCGAGCTGCACCGCACCAATATCGAGCGTGAAATTTTACCGGCTATTGCCGAGGCCTTTGAAGTGACCAGCATTCGTGTAGTTACTCAGGGCTAAAAATTTAATGCTGAAATAAGGCGAAAAGGTGTTGACAAGAGCGCCGATTTGCTTTATAATATTACTCGTTGCTGATGCATAAGCACAGCGCTGATGTCGGGGCGTGGCGCAGTTTGGTAGCGCGCTTGTTTCGGGTACAAGAGGCCGTGAGTTCGAATCTCGCCGCCCCGACCAATTTCAAAAGCTAGGGAGCCGCTCGATGAGCGGCTTTTTTGTTGTCTGAATAAAGCAGGCAAAAACCCCACTTACGTTAGATTGCGGTCTAATGCAAGTGGGGTTTACTGTTTGGTGTGCCCGGCATGGGCGATAACTAGGTGGTGGAAGTCCACTACGCGCTCGGTAGCAGGAAGCGTTAGCCGAAGGCAAGGGTGTCCAT
>ERZ779895.4072-NODE-4072-length-10490-cov-5.135218_pt1 | contig 10490 bp, 9 predicted proteins | sample MGYA00511093_ERZ779895 | MGnify/ENA primary metagenome ERZ779895 (study PRJEB29588, sample SAMEA2142970) | human gut metagenome | biome: human gut; feature: human-associated habitat; material: faeces | place: Denmark | collected 2008/2010 ... | reverse complement strand
AATTCAAGGATTTCTACATATCCTTTCTGTGTAGTCCTACCACAGTCTCCACATGTGTCGTGTGCGCAAACTGATCCACCGCCCGGACACGTTTCACCTCATATCCGCCTTCCGCCAGCACCTTAAGATCTCTCGCCAGTGTCGCAGAATCACAGCTCACATAAACAATGCGTTCCGGCCTCATCAGAAGCATTGTCTCTAAACATTTCTCATCGCAGCCTTTTCTCGGAGGATCAACCACGATCACATCCGGGTGCAGCATATCTGTCTTTTCATTCTTATGCTTCGCATAAAATTCCGGCAATACTTCCTCTGCTTTTCCAACGAAAAACTCGGTATTGGAAAATCCATTCCGCTTTGCATTGTCTTTTGCATCGGCAATCGCCTGTGGTACAATCTCCACTCCATACACATGCCCGGCTTTTCCGGCAAGGAATAAAGAAATGGTTCCGATTCCGCAGTACAGATCCCAGACGGACTCCTTTCCGGTAAGTCCTGCATACTCTAACGCAAGGCTGTAAAGCTTCTCGGTCTGTTCCGGGTTCACCTGATAAAAAGACTGTGGTGAGATATGATAGGAGATTGCTTTTCCTGTCCGCTCAAAATTCGTGCAGTCCCTTAAATGAATGTAATCCGTAATGTAAGGCTGTCCCCAGATAGTCTCGGTCTGATCACCGAGGATCACATTCGTATCCTTCTGGTTGATATTCATGGAAATACTTGTCATGCCTGGGATTGCCTGTAATTTCTCCACAAGCACATTCTGTGCCGGAAGTTTCCTGCCATTAACGACAAGGCATACCATGATCTCTTTTGTCGTAAATCCATAGCGGATCAGCGCGTGGCGCACAAACCCTCTTCCGGTTTTCTCATCATAAGGTTCTATGTGGCACTCACGCATATAGGATAGGATCGCTTCTAAAATCTCACGGTTCTCTGCCACGCCAAGCATGCAGTCTTTGACCGGAATAATGCTGTGCGTGCGCGAGGCGTAAAACCCTGCAATGATATTTCCCTCTTTATCTTTTCCGATTGGAAACTGTGCCTTATTGCGGTAACGATATGGCTCCTCCATGCCAACGATTGGCTCCGTCACAGAATCCACAAAGTCTGCATCAAATCCCCCGAGGCGTACCAGATTATTTTTTACCTTGTTCTCCTTAAACTCCAGCTGTTTTGCATAGTCCATCGCCTGAATCTGGCAGCCGCCGCAGCGTCTGTGCAGTTCACATTTTGGCTCCGTGCGGAACTCAGACGACTTTAGGATCTGCTCCACTCTCGCATAACCATAATTCTTTTTCAGCTTGGTAATACGCGCCTCGATCTCATCCCCGATCACGGCATCCTTGACGAAAAAAGTCATGCCATCTATCTTTCCAATGCCCTCTCCGTCAATTCCCATATCCTCAATCTTCAATGTAATAATATCGTTTTTATTCATTCTTCTTTCCTATTTCAGACTGGATCTCCGGATATTGCTGTCGAGCAGACGGTTGAATCCCTGCCACTCCACATTATTCTCCGGTACATTTGTAAAAATTTCACGAATCGTCTCCATCTTCGCATCCACATTATCAGCAAAACTGAGTGCCAGCGCTTCTGCAAGTGCCGGCTTCTTCGGCGAACCATATTCCAGCTCTCCGTGATGTGCGAGAATACAATGTTTTAATTCGTTTGCCATGCGGACCGGGAAACCTTCGATTGTGCGGATACGCTCTCCGACCATCTCTGCCCCGATCATAATATGACCTAACAGCTGTCCTTCGTCTGTGTAATCATTTTCCGGGAAAACAGATAATTCTTCCAATTTTCCGATGTCATGGAAAATCGCCGCAGTCACAATCAGATCGCGGTTTAACATAGGATAATAAGCTGCAAAATAATCACAGTGCTTTGTCACACTGAGCGTATGCTCTAACAATCCACCCACAAAACCATGATGAACGGTTTTCGCTGCGGAGTGGAATTTGAAACGTTTCTCAAACTCTTTGTCCTCTAAGAAAAAACTGCTTAACAGTTTTTTATAATATGGATTGTTCACCGAACGGATAATACCGCACAGTTCCTCATACATTTCATCAATATTTTTCTCGCTGACCGGAAGATAATCCTTCGGATCATACTCCCCTTCCTGCACTTTTCTGACACGCTTGATGGAGAGCTGCAGATTTCCCTGAAAACTTGTGATATCTCCCATAACAGCAACGTAATCCAGCGAATCAAAATCATCGATTCCGACAGAACCCGGATCCCAGATTTTTGCATCCAGGATTCCTGTTTTATCCTGTAAAATAATGTTTTCATAAGGTTTTCCTGCCTTCGTCAGCGCAGACTGTTTTGTCTTGCACAGGTAAATCTCATTGATCCGCTCGCCTTCGCGAAGACTTTCAATATATTTCATAACAATTATTACCTCCAAATTATGTATTTGTATTACTGTAAAACACTGACCGTTACAGGGCATTTAATCTCCGTATAACCATCATTTCCCTGTCTCTGAATCGTGACCTCCGCCACATCGCCCGGTGTGAGGGAAAGCAATTTTGTCTGATATCCATCAACCGAGATCACCGCTTCCCCGTCAATCTCTGTAATGACATCACCGCTCTGTAGTCCTGCTGCCATCGCCGGCGAATCCATTTTTACTTCCTTAATATAAACGCCCTTTGGAATATCATTCTCTTTTGCGATTGTATTGGTAACTGTAGTGATTTCCAGACCGATGTATGGAATATCTTTATTATTGGACAACATCTCGATCACCGGTTTCAATTCTGAAATAGAGATTGCTGTCAGCGTATTCTGATCGCCCTCACTGCTGTATCCCTGTGTGACAAGACCGATCACTTCGCCGTTTAAATTGATAAGTGCCCCACTTCCGTTTTTGCTTCCCACAATATCCGTTGTAAAAATATCATAATTCGCATCAATTGTTGAAATGGAATAAGCAGATGAAGTGATATTTCCTGTCAAAATGGAATAATTCGTTCCAAGCGGACTTCCAACTGCAAGCGCAAGTGTTCCCTGCGTAATGGCAAGCGAATTGCCAAGCACTGCGACCGAAATCAGATTCATGGTATCATTATCAATCTCATCCACCGGAACACTGAGTACGGTAATTCCCGTATTTCCGTCGTATTTTTTGATAGAGGCTTCCACCGATGTGTCATTGACAAAGGTCACATAGACAGAAGACGCTCCTGCAATGACTTTCCTCTCAGTCAGGATCAACAGTTCCTGACCACTGTTTGCAATAATAATACCGGAACCCTGTCCCTTGCTCTCATAGGCATTATTGAACCAGTCCGTATTGCTCTTGACACCGGTCACTGCCACGATAAACTTATTCGCCTGCTTTCCGATCGCATACATCTCATTCTGCAATGCCTGGAAATCCGCCAGTGTAAGCTGTTCATACACAATCTGAGCCTCAGAATCCGGTTCGTTTGTTTCTGTCTCTGTATCTGGTTCTTCCGTTTCCGTCTCCTGCTCCGGTTCATCTTTCGGGATCGTGATGGTCGGATCTTCCTTCGGATGAAGGAGATCATCCATTTTCGACTGACAAAGCACGAACGTAACGCTTGCCACAATTCCAAATAAAACTGCCAGAAGTACGACAAAGCATACGTGATATACCAATTTCTTTTTATTCACTGGTTTTTCCTTTATTTTTTCACTGATAAATTCATATTTATCCTGTTTGTTTTCCTGCATGATATTCCTTTCCAGGCAGTGGCATTCCTGCCGCACCTTCAAATGCAATCAAGCTTGTATCTGTTTTACTTTTTGATCCATACATGAAAAATCATACCAATCTATATTATAAATTGAAACACATACGCTTGCAATACTTTCTTTTTTTGCGCAATTCCTGCCAAACTCTTCTTTTCATCAGCTTCACTTTGGTCTATAATAAAAACTGATCAGCTAAAACGATGATGGAGTACTTTTGTTTTATGAATGAAAAAGTTTTAAAAACCTTAGAATATAATAAAATTTTAAACCAGCTGTCTGAATACGCATGCAGTCCGGAAGCAAAAAAACGCTGTCTTGCACTGCGTCCCATCACAGACAAAGCCCAGATTGAGCAGCTTCAGCTCCAGACGAAGGATGCATTAAGCCGTCTGTTCCGTTGTGGAAACCTCTCATTTTCCGGCGTGCACAGTGTCAATGACTCGCTGAAACGTTTAGAGATCGGTGCCTCCTTAAGTGCCGCAGAACTGCTTTCGATCTGTTCTCTCTTAGAGGCTGCCAAGCGTGTAAAAGCATTTTCCCGCTCAGAAAAAGAGGAAGTTCCAGACGATTCACTGACCGGATTTTTCACCGAAATCGAACCGCTGACACCGCTCTATGACGAGATTAAGCGCTGCATTCTCGCAGAGGACGAGATTGCCGACGACGCAAGCAGCACACTGCGTTCCATCCGCCGTTCCATGCGCGGCATGAACGACAGGATTCGCGCCCAGATGAACAACATGATCAACAACAGCACAACCAGAAGCTATTTGCAGGACGCTGTGATCACCATGCGCGACGGACGCTACTGTCTGCCAGTCAAAGCCGAGGCAAAATCCCAGATTCCCGGCATGGTACATGACCAGTCCTCATCCGGTTCCACCCTTTTCATTGAACCGATGGCGGTCGTGAATCTGAATAACGAATACAAAGAACTTCTGTTAAAAGAAAAAGACGAAATCGAAAAAATCTTAGAAAACCTGAGCAATCTGACTGCTAATTTTTCTGAACAGATTGCTACGGATTATACGATTCTGGCAGAACTTGATTTTATTTTTGCAAAAGCTGCCTATGCACAGACCTACAATGGTGTTGCACCGACGTTTAATAATGAGGGATATCTTCATATTAAGAAAGGACGCCACCCACTGCTCGATAAGAAAAAAGTGGTTCCAATCGATGTCATGCTCGGCAAAGATTTCAAGCTTTTGATCGTAACCGGTCCAAACACCGGTGGTAAAACAGTTTCTTTAAAGACTGTCGGACTGCTTACTTTAATGGGACAGTCCGGTCTTCATATTCCGGCTTCTGAGCGGTCGGAGCTTGGTATATTTGAGGAAGTATTTGCAGATATCGGCGATGAGCAGAGTATCGAACAGAGTTTAAGTACTTTTTCATCCCACATGACCAATATCATCCGCATTTTGAAAAAGGTCAATGACCGTTCGCTCGTTCTCTTTGACGAGCTTTGTGCCGGAACCGACCCGACGGAAGGTGCTGCACTTGCAATCTCCATTTTATCCAGACTGCACCTGTACGGTGCCCGTACCATGGCAACCACTCACTACAGTGAATTGAAAGTGTTTGCACTTTCAACCCCGGATGTGGAAAATGCCTGCTGCGAATTTAACGTCGAGACTTTAAGCCCGACTTACCGGCTTTTAATCGGTATCCCGGGAAAAAGTAACGCCTTTGCGATCTCGGAAAAACTTGGTCTTGGCAAAGACCTCATCGAAGACGCCAAAACCCGCATCAGTGAAAACGATGAAAACTTCGAAGATCTTCTTGCCGATCTCGAAAAAAGCCGTGTGACCATCGAAAAAGAACAGGCTGAGATCAACCGCTATAAACAGGAAATCCAGTCCTTAAAAGAGCGTCTCGAACAAAAGCAGGAAAAATTGGATGCAAGCCGCGACAAGATACTGCGTGATGCAAACGAGGAAGCGTTCCGCATCTTAAAAGAAGCCAAAGACGTGGCAGATGAGACAATCCGCAACTTTAACAAATACGGCAAAGCAAATGCTCCAATGAGCGAGATGGAAAAAGAGCGTACCCGACTTCGTGACAAGATGAATGCGAGTCAGAAAAAGCTTGCCGACCAGAAGAAAAATGCTGTTCCAAACCACAAAGTCCCGAAAAAGCTTCAGATTGGCGACACTGTAAAAGTGATCAGCATGAATCTGAAAGGAACCGTGCACACACTTCCGAATGCGAAAGGTGACCTTTACGTCCAGATGGGAATTCTGCGCTCTCTTGTCAATATCAATGACCTGATCCTGATCGACGAGGATTCCCCGATGATGACCGGTGCCAAAGCAAACAAAACCGGAGCCGGAAAAATCCGCATGAGCAAATCCGCAACGATCTCCCCGGAGATCAACCTCATCGGAAAAACCACAGATGAGGCGATTGCTTTATTGGATAAATATCTCGATGACGCTTATCTTTCCCATTTAGGCTCCGTGCGCATCGTACATGGAAAAGGAACCGGTGCACTGCGGAATGCCGTGCACACTTATCTGAAACGCCAGAAACATGTGAAGTCCTATCACCTTGGCGAATACGGCGAGGGCGATGCGGGTGTAACAATTGCCGAATTTAAATAACAAGGAGGATATATGGCAGCAAAACAGAAAATTTTAATTGTTGATGATGATAATAATATTGCAGAGCTGATCTCCCTTTATCTCACAAAGGAATGCTTTGACACAAAGATTGTAAACGATGGGGAGGAGGCACTGATCGCATTCGAGCAGTACAATCCGAACCTTATTTTGCTCGATCTGATGTTACCTGGAATCGACGGCTATCAGGTGTGCCGTGAAGTGCGTGCAAAAGCAAATGTTCCAATCATTATGCTCTCCGCAAAAGGTGAAATTTTTGACAAAGTGTTAGGTCTTGAACTCGGTGCGGATGATTATATGATGAAACCTTTCGATTCAAAGGAACTTGTTGCCCGCGTCAAAGCCGTGTTAAGACGTTATCAGCCAGTGAAAACCGAGGAAGTGATCCCGGATCTGAAATGTGTCAAATATGAAGATCTGGTCATCAATCTTTCGAATTACTCCGTCATTTATATGGGGCAGGCAGTGGATATGCCGCCAAAGGAACTGGAACTTTTATATTTCCTTGCTTCCTCTCCAAATCAGGTTTTCACCAGAGAACAGCTCTTAGACCATATCTGGGGCTATGAATACATCGGTGATACAAGAACGGTGGATGTCCATGTAAAACGTCTCCGTGAAAAGATTAAAGACCATGCGAACTGGAGCCTTGCTACGGTATGGGGAATTGGATACAAATTTGAGGTCAGAGATTAAATGAAACGTACATTATACTTAAAGCTTTTAGGTGGTTATCTGCTTTTTGGGCTGCTTGGTTTTCTCATCATTGCGACCTTCACTTACCACCTCACCTTCCAGCACCTTGAAAAAAAAGAGGCTCAGAATTTATACCGGGAATCTGCCCTGATCTCATCCAGTTATGCGCAGAATTATTTCAGCAATTCCATGACGTTAGATGAGATCAACGAGCAGCTCAGTGCCCTGGACACTTATCTGAACGCAGATATCTGGATCGTGGATACACACGGAAAGATTCTGATCAATACTGCTGCCACAGAGACTACAGAAGAAACGATTCCAGACTTTGATATGACAGACTTCGGCAACCGCTATTATCGTGTCGGGACTTTTTACGATTATTTTCAGGAAAATATGCTGAGTGTATTTTCCCCGATCACTGTCAACTACAAAGTGCGTGGCTATGTGATCATCCACAAATCAGAATCGTATCTGACCGCATCTGCAAACAGTCTGTCCGCGATCGCATACACAACACTGGCTCTGATCTTTGCCGCAGCGTTTGTCGTACTTGCATTATTTACATATGTAGTTTATATTCCGATCCGCAAGATCACCCATGCGGCAGACGAATATTCCATAGGAAATTTTGATGCCAAGATCGACGTGCACTCCAATGATGAGATTGGTTATCTCGCCGCATCCTTAAACTATATGGCGAATGAGTTGAACACGTTAGAGGAAGATCAGAGAAAGTTTATCTCCAATGTCTCACACGATTTCCGCTCCCCGCTCACCTCGATCAAGGGATATGTGGAAGCGATGTTAGACGGAACTATCCCGGTCGAAATGCAGGAAAAATATTTAAATATCATCCTTTTTGAGACAGAGCGGTTAAACAAACTGACCAAAAGTCTTCTGGAATTAAATAAATTTGGTTCTCATGGTGTTATGTTGGATGTGACGGATTTTGATATCAACCAGACGATCAAGACAACGCTCCTGACTTTTGAGGGAATCTGCGCCAACAAACATATCCGCTTCAACCTGATTCTCTCCGGTGAGCAGTTGTTTGTCACTGCTGATTTCAGCAAAATCCAACAGGTACTTTACAATCTGATCGACAATGCGATCAAGTTCAGTCATCAGGATTCCACGATCACGATTGAGACAACCGAGAAGAACGACAAAGTATTTGTCTCGGTCAAGGATACCGGAATCGGTATTCCCAAAGACAGTCTGAAAAAAATCTGGGAAAGATTTTACAAAACCGACCTGTCCCGCGGAAAAGACAAGCGTGGCACCGGTCTTGGACTTTCCATTGTAAAAGAAATCATTCAGGCACATGGAGAAAATATCAACTGTATCAGTACAGAGGGCGTTGGCACAGAGTTTATTTTCACTCTGCCGATTGCCAAAGATAAAGAATAAAAACGAAAAGCGGAAGCTGTGTTTTAAGACAGCTTCCGCTTTTCGTTTCTGAAAATATCCACAATGATTCTATACGCTTCTCATCCCACTTGTTTCTCTAACTTCCGCAACAGTGTCACAATCGGAACAATCAATATTCCACAGAAGAAATTGCTGATGCCATGCACAAAATCCCACGGCAAGCCAGCAATAATCCAGGCAATCATCCCTTTGAAACTCAGTCCAAAAAGAATTGCCTGTGCCGGGGCATAGAGTGTTCCAAACAAAAATCCGTGACATGCATTTACTACCATATACACAATTGGCTGTATCTTCTTCGGAATTTTTCGTGGAAGCAGCATGGTCACGCCCCACAGAATTGTCCAGAGATACAGATACGGTATCCACCATGTCGCAAATCCCGTAAACAATCCATTCAGTAATACATACGTGTAAATCGGATACAGTGCCTTTTTCCGATAAACAAGTGTAAAAGAAATTGTAAAAACTCCAAGCAAATGCACATTCGGCAGTAATTCCATAAATACTTTTGATGCATACATCAAAGCACCAAGCATACCGAATATTGCCACTTCCCTTGTTTTCAGTTTCATTATTTTTCTACCTTAAACTCGTAGGTATCGCCTTCGTTCACCGGAGTGGAATCCACACCTGTGCTTGCATACTCTCCATTTACATAGAATGCCCAGTAAGTTCCGTCTGTATCATAATCTGCAGTGATTCCGTTTACAGTCTTTACATAAAGACCGTACTCGCTGTCATCTCCTTCGATCAGATTCAGCTCTAACAAAGCGTCACCGACTGTTTCTTTATCTGTGCTGACCACAAAGTTTGTCTCGTTTCCATCTGCATCCACCACGATAAAAGTAAATTTGACACTGCCTTCGCCTAATATGATCTCCTGCGCCGCAGCAGCATCCACACTCTCTGTCTCTGCAACCGCTTCTGTCTCTACAGTTGACTCAGTATTAACGATTGCTGTCTCTGTATTTTTCTGAGTATCTGCTGTGTTCTCTGTCTTGCTGCCACATCCAACTGCTGTGATTGCCATTGCCATAGTAAGCATCATGCAAAGAAGCATGGATTTGATTTTTTTGCCTGTTAATTTCATTTTGGTTTTCTCCCTTTTTTCATTTTAATACACAATCACAAAACCCTAACCTAAGCTATACAAATTGTGAAAAATTATATTTACTTTTTTATGAGTTTTGCAATTACTTATAAAAGCAACAGGCTATATGTTAACATATATCTTTTTTTATGGCAATGCATTTATTTTATAGTCATGAACAGCCCTGATTTTCGTAATGCCGGGCGAAGTGCCATGTAGATTGCAACTGCGGCAATCACAGAGAGCACTGCGTTGATGCTTGTTGCAGCAATGTTCCATGCAAGTGTCACTTCTGCTGCCGGTTTTCCAATAATGACTCTCTTGTAGAAATAGCCAACCAGCGGATCAAAAATCATATTGAAAACCATTCCACAGATAGATGCGATCAATGTCCATTTAAATACATGTTTCGTATCATTGGATGTGGAAATTTTTCCCAATTTGTGTGCAACGAGCCCTGTGATAAGACCGATACAGAATTTTAAAAGAAAAGTCTTTGGTGCATAAATGATATAAACCGGATCAAGTAAATCACCGATCGTCATTCCGATTGCACCGCCAAGACCGCCATATACACCGCCAAGCAGTAATGCACCTAATACGCATACCGCATTTCCAAGATGCAATGATGTTGCATCGCCACCCGGAAGTGCGATCTTAATCTGCAAAAACGTAAATACGACATAGGATAATGCAGCCATCAAGGCTGTCAGGGTAAGTTTGTAAACTTTTTCATTTCTCATAATAAGGTTCTCCTCTTGTAAGTTTTTCAGATCAGTCACTCAACCTGCCTGATCCTTACCCCATATCTTACGCAAAATTGGCTTTGTGTATATATCCAGTTTTGTTTATTTTGAGCATGCCAGATTATCTCTCCTGAAAAAACTCAATCTACTCGCAAACCGGTCCGA
>ERZ779895.4068-NODE-4068-length-10506-cov-4.385513_pt1 | contig 10506 bp, 8 predicted proteins | sample MGYA00511093_ERZ779895 | MGnify/ENA primary metagenome ERZ779895 (study PRJEB29588, sample SAMEA2142970) | human gut metagenome | biome: human gut; feature: human-associated habitat; material: faeces | place: Denmark | collected 2008/2010 ... | reverse complement strand
GAGTAATTTTATCTTACATCAGTTTGGAGGTTTACACAAACTTTGGGATACTCCCAGCAAATTTAACTCTTACTTTTTGAGAAGTTTTGGCTTTAAAATGATGCTCTCGGCTGCAACCAATGAGCATCCCAGTTTCTTAAGCACATCTTCTCCGTAATAAAAGCTGAACACTTCGTATGCGTAGATCTTCCGTTGTAACATATGGGAATATCTTGTGCTCCGCATATGTATTGCTCTTTCTGTTATACATATTCTGTAGTTGAATCGGAGCGTCCTTAATATCCATGTCCCCATCTTCGTTTCTGTCATAGATCCTGTTTGCACACTTTTCTGCAGTAGATGTTGGCGGAACATACACCCATAACAGCGTCATCCCTTCATATACAATATCCTCTATTGAAAGATATAATGTTGGTGACATCTTATCCGGGTTATTTAGCTGATTCACAAAATTCTTCTTCACCCTCAATTTGCAAATCATAACCTGAAATACTTTTACCGTTTTGTAATAAATCCAATATACTTTTTAGCGCAATATACAAAGCTACATGTCCTTGATACTCATAATCTTCCCAAGATGTAATTGCACTTATAGACTCAATTAATAACATTTTAATCCTTCTCTTAACAAACTACTTGTTAAAATTTCTCCTCTCCGCTTTACTACAAGCTTTTCCAACAGTCTCATACATGAACCAATACTTTTGCCGATTATCGCTTATCCACTTCCGTAAAGAAGTACTCCAATGTATCCACAAACATATCCACATCAGACAATCCTTTTATCTGACTTCTGTTCATCCAGGTAACCTGTGCCACTTCATCCGTTGTGGCATTACTCAAATCAACCTCTCCATCATACTCAAACAACCACACATCTAAAATATCATTAAAGATTTTACCCTCTATGATTTTTCGTGTTTTTGTAAAAAGAACTTGTCCTTTTTCCGGTAATAAATCTACACCAACTTCTTCTTTAGCCTCTCTGATTGCTCCCTGTATACTATCTTCACCCTTTACAACCGAACCGCCTACACATTCCCACATTAACGGAAATGTTGGTCTGTTTGCAGAACGCTGTGATATCAAATACTCCCCTTTGGAATTACGAATCCATACATGTACCACAAGATGGTATCCGTCTATCGGTAACTGTTCACCTCTGACATGATCCTTCCCAAGAAGTTCCCTATTTTCATCGTACAAATCCCATATTTCTGCATCTGGCACATACTCCACAATATCCCCAAAATCTACATTTAAAGTCTTACAGATTTTGCTAAGAATTGTAAGACTTACCTCTTCATCACGTCGTAACTTTGTCATTGTATTCGGGGCAATTTCAGCCTTTTTACGCAAATCAGCTTTGCTCATTTTTTTATTCACTAATAGTTTCCATAATCGTTTATATGATACAGCCATTATCTTATCTCCTATTTCATTCCATACTTATTTTCTGTAACTCCATTTCATCTTCCATTTTTACAAATCCATACTTTTCATATAACGGGCGCCCCATATCCGTTGCCTCAAGAGCAATTTGTGTCACGCCCTGTTTCCTCGCATCCTTTACCAGTAAATCCAGTGTATTAATTGCAATTCCCTGTCTTCTGTATTCCGGTGCTGTATACATATTCATAATATACGCCTTTCTACCAGTCGGATTATGATATGTCGGCATTACCTGATAGAAACTGACACCACCTGCACCAATAAAGTTTTCTTTATCATACACCAGATATGCAATATGTTCACCTGTTTCTAACGCACGCTTATAATACTCATAGGACTCTTTCTCCACCACAGACATATCCACGTCATCTGACAGGTTGTTGGCAGCACGAAGAACAATAATTCTAGTTCTTATCAGTTCATCTATGTCTGCTATGGTTGCTTTTTTATATTCATAGTTTTTCGCCATCATATGCTACTCCTCTAAATCTGTTAACCTTTTCATAAAACAAATAAGTCTATTTGCTTCCGCAAACCCCATTTTCAAATGAAACTTAAGACTATCTTCATTATCCAACTCACAGTCACTCGCAAACTCAAGGCACCCCTGATCCTTTGCCCAATTCTGACATTCTCCTAACAATTCTTTCGCATAACCTCTTTTTTTATATTCTTCTAAAACGAAAATCCCTTCCAAATATCCTACTGGACTAGAATCAGTTCCCTCTACATAGTCAAACCTTAATCCGCATTGTGCAAATCCAACTATATGTTCCTCTGATATAGCAAGAAAAATAATATTTTTTCCTTTTCTTATATGTTCGCAAAAATTCTTTGTTAATTCTTCAACTGTGTGTGATTTCCACATCTGAATTGCCAAACTCACAAGTTGGGGAACATCCTCTAAAGTAGCTTTTCGAATCACTTTTAACACACCTATTACCAAAAGTGATGCTAGCGTAAAATTTTATTCTGATTAAATGAAAAGAGAACACCACTTTATGATAAAGTATTAAGTACGACCAAAATACTAAAGCAAAGGAGGGCGTCCTCTATGATTAACAGTATAAGATATTTTAAAGAAGAATGCATCAAAAGATTTGAAAAATTAGAAGATTGAAGATCCAGTTGTGAGGGAAATGGGAGGTGTAGGATAAGTCCTTGCACCGAAGTTAATTGCAGAAGTAGGCGATATTCGTAGATTCCACAGTGGAAAAGTATTGATTGCTTTTGCGGGAATTGATACACCTTGCTGGGGCTAACAGAAAAATAACCAAGCGCGGATCGGCTGCACTTCGTAAAGTAGGCTATGAAACTATGAGATGTATCAAGACACATCCGAGACCAAATGACCCAGTTTATCAATACATAGTCAAAAAAGTTTATAGTGATATTTCAGAGTAAAAAGTAATCACAAATAAAATGTAAAATGGCTGCCATAAGGACAGTCTATTTGTTGTACATAAATTTGAAGATAAATAAAAAAACTTAAAAACCTGCAAGAAAACTATTGACTTTTCTTAGCAGGTTTTATTGATGACCGGGGCTTTGACGAGCCCCGACTTTATTTATTTTTTAGTTGCTGCCCTGGTCTTTTACCTTTGCGATATCGACCAGTGTCAGCGTATCTTCCGCATTTTCCAGGCTGGTTGCAAGCGCGTTTGCAGTATCCATCGCTGTGATGACATTCACGCCTGTCTCGATCGCGTTACGGCGGATCAGGAAACCATCTCTGGATTTGTCACGTCCCTGAGTCGGTGTATCAATGACCAGATCGATCTTGTGTCCTAAGATCAGATCCATGACATTCGGAGATTCCTGGGAGATCTTGTTAACGCGGAGCGCATCCACACCTTTTTCCTGTAAGAATTTTGCGGTGCTTCTGGTCGCGTAGATCTTATAGCCCAGTTTTTCAAAACGTTTTGCGACTTCTGCCGCTTCCGGCTTGTCGGCATCTTTTACAGTGATGATCATCTGCTTGTACTTCGGCAGCTTGACACCAGCACCCAGGAATGCCTTATAGAGTGCTTCATTAAAGTTCTTTGCGATTCCAAGGCACTCACCGGTTGATTTCATTTCCGGTCCAAGACTGATCTCAGCACCACGGATCTTCTCGAAGGAGAATACCGGCATCTTGATCGCGAAATAATCTGCCGCCGGCTGAAGTCCCGGTTCATAACCAAGGTCACGGATCTTCTTTCCGATGATGACTTCTGTCGCAAGGTCAACGATCGGGATTCCGGTTACTTTGCTGATGTACGGAACGGTTCTGGAAGAACGCGGGTTTACCTCGATCACATACACTTCTTCGCCCATGGCGATGAACTGGATGTTGATCAGTCCGATGACATGCAGCGCTTTCGCCAGTCTTCTTGAGTATTCCGCGATCGTCTCTTTTACCGTATCGCTGATCGTAGGCGCCGGATATACGGAGATACTGTCTCCGGAGTGGACACCGGTACGCTCGATATGCTCCATGATACCAGGGATCAGGATATCGGTTCCGTCACACACGGCGTCAACCTCGATCTCTTTTCCCTGTAAGTATTTATCAACGAGGATCGGGTGATCCTGCTCGTAGCGGTTGATGACCGCCATAAATTCTTCAATCTCTTCATCTGAGAACGCGATCTGCATGCCCTGTCCACCAAGTACATAGGACGGACGCACCAGTACCGGATAGCCCAGACGGTTTGCGACTGCCTTTGCCTCTTCGGCCGTGTAGACGGTTCCACCGGCTGCTCTCGGGATTCCGGTCTGCTCGAGGATCTCATCAAACAGCTCTCTGTCTTCTGCCGCATCGACATCTTCTGCCTTGGTACCAAGGATCGGCACACCCATTTTCATCAGGCTTTCGGTCAGCTTGATCGCAGTCTGTCCACCGAACTGAACGACTGCTCCATCCGGGTGCTCCACGTTTACGATATTCTCCACATCTTCTGGTGTAAGCGGCTCAAAATAGAGCTTGTCCGCAATATCAAAGTCGGTACTTACGGTCTCCGGGTTGTTGTTGATGATAATGGTCTCATATCCTTCTTTCGCAAACGCCCAGGTCGCATGTACGGAGCAGAAGTCGAACTCGATACCCTGTCCGATACGGATCGGGCCGGAACCAAGTACCAATACCTTTTTCTTCGGGTTTGTCTTTATGACTTCATCCTCGCTGCCAAAGCAGGAATAATAGTACGGTGTGGTCGCTTCAAATTCTGCCGCGCAGGTATCTACCATCTTGAACGCTGCGGTGATACCGTTTCTGTAACGCATCTCTTTGATGTCCTCTTCGGATTTTCCGGTCAGTTCCGCGATCACTTTGTCCGGGAACTCGATGCGTTTTGCTTCTTTTAAGAGCTCTACGGTGAGCGGCTCGTTCTTTAACGCTGCTTCCATCTCAACGATGATCGCAAGCTTATCGATAAACCACTCATCAATCTTTGTAATCTCATGGATCTTTTTGTAATCCACTTTTCTGCGCAGTGCTTCCGCGATCACCCAGATTCTGCGGTCATCTACCACATGAAGCTGTTTTTCCAATTCTTCATCGGAGAGTCCGGTAAAATCATAGGACATCAGGCTGTCCACATGCTGCTCTAAGGAGCGGATCGCTTTCATCAGCGCGCCTTCAAAGTTGGTGCAGATACTCATGACCTCACCGGTCGCTTTCATCTGTGTGGTCAGAGTACGTTTTGCCGTGATAAATTTATCGAACGGAAGTCTCGGGATCTTGACTACGCAGTAATCAAGCATCGGCTCAAAGCTTGCGTAAGTCTTTCCGGTGATCGCGTTCTTGATCTCGTCCAAGGTATAACCGAGCGCGATCTTTGCGGCAACCTTTGCGATCGGATATCCGGTCGCTTTGGATGCAAGCGCGGAAGAACGGCTGACACGCGGATTCACTTCGATTACGCAGTACTCGAAGGACTCCGGATTGAGTGCGTACTGTACGTTACATCCACCGGTGATATTTAACTCGGAAATGATCTTTAACGCGGATGTACGGAGCATCTGATACTCTTTGTCGCCCAGTGTCTGGGACGGAGCAACTACGATACTGTCTCCGGTATGTACGCCGACCGGATCGATATTTTCCATATTACATACGGTGATGCAGTTTCCTGCGGCATCACGCATTACTTCGTACTCGATCTCTTTCCAGCCCGCGATGCAACGCTCTACCAGTACTTCTCCGACACGGCTCAAACGCAGTCCGTTGGAAAGGATGTCGATCAGTTCATTCTCATCATGCGCGATTCCGCCGCCGCTTCCGCCAAGTGTGTAGGCCGGACGCAGTACGACCGGATAACCGATGGTGTTGGTGAACTTGATACCGTCTTCCACATTGTGTACGACCAGGGAAGCCGCTACCGGCTCATTTAATTTTTCCATGGTATCCTTGAATGCCTGACGGTCTTCCGCGCGGTAGATCGTCTCTGCCGTCGTACCGATCAGCTTCACGCCATGTTCTGCAAGGAATCCGCTCTCCGCAAGCTCCATACCAAGGTTCAGACCAGCCTGTCCGCCGAGGGTCGGAAGCACGCTGTCCGGTTTTTCTTTTAAAATGATCTGCTTTAATACTTCAACGGTAAGAGGCTCGATATAAACCTGATCCGCAATGTTTTTGTCGGTCATGATCGTAGCCGGATTTGAGTTTACCAGACATACTTCCACGCCTTCTTCTTTTAAGGAGCGGCATGCCTGTGTTCCGGCATAGTCAAACTCCGCTGCCTGTCCGATTACGATAGGACCTGAACCAATTACTAATACTTTTTTGATCTCTTTATTTCTTGGCATTATTTCGCTCCTCCCATCATTTCAATAAACCGGTCAAACAGATAGCCGGAATCCTGCGGTCCCGGACACGCTTCCGGATGAAACTGCACGGTAAAAATATTTTTTCCGATGTACTTTAATCCTTCGTTCGTTCCGTCATTTACATTGACAAAAGCAGGCTCTGCGATATTTTTATCGAGTGTATCCGTATCCACCACATAGCCATGGTTCTGTGAGGAAATATAGACACGGCCGGTCGCAAGATCCTTAACCGGATGATTTCCGCCTCTGTGTCCGTATTTCATCTTGTGTGTGTCAGCTCCGGTCGCAAGCGCCATCAGCTGATGTCCGAGACAGATCGCAAAGATCGGCGTATCCGAATCATATAATTTTTTGATCTCTTTTATGATGTCCGCACAGTCCTTTGGATCTCCAGGTCCATTGCTGAGCATGATGCCGTCCGGATCTGCCGCAAGGATCTCCTCTGCGGAAGTATGTGCCGGATAGATCGTCACTTCACAGCCTCTCTCATTTAAAGAACGGGCAATATTTTCTTTCGCGCCAAAATCCATCAACGCAACTTTCTTTCCTTTTCCTTCTAATACTCTCTTTTCCGTACAGGTGACCTTATCTACCACATTTCCGGTCCTGTATTCTTTTAAACGGGGAATAATCTCATCTACATTATAATTTTCATTTGTGGTGATCATACCATTCATGGTTCCCTTTTCACGCAGGATCTTGGTCAGCGCTCTGGTATCGATGCCTGCAATCCCCGGTATGTCGTGTTTGGTAAGGAAATCCTGGATCGTGCCTTCGCAGCGGAAGTTGCTCGGCATTCTGGATAACTCCCTTACAATATAGCCATCCGGCCACGGACGTCCCGACTCCATATCCGGTGTGATGCCATAATTTCCGATCAGCGGATAAGTCATGACAACTGCCTGTCCCGCATAGGACGGATCTGTCAGAACCTCCAGATAGCCCGTCATGGATGTGTTAAACACGATCTCACTTATGACTTCTTTTGTGGAACCGATACTGGTTCCGGTAAATACATTCCCATCTTCGAGTATAAGAAAAGCCTTCATTCGTTTACCTGTCCTTTCTAATTTTTCTCAAAAAAAAAGAGGTAAAATCTCTTTTTCATCGATCACTTTTCCGTATAAAGGTAGTGCAGGACAGGCGAAAAGCCATAGTCCTGCTTTTTATACCTAAATTGTAAAAAGTGTATCATATCCAACTTTTTTTTTCAACCTTTTTAGGGAACAAAATCTACCGAGATTTTATTCACATAAATATGTAATTTTATTCATTTTGCCAATCCCGGACACCTTCCTACTGCACCGGAAACTGCCCGAGGTAATGTCCGTCCGTGGTATCCATACTGTAATAGTAGACACCGTCAGAGATCAGTCCTCTTGCCACCATTCCGTTCCAGTGATAGAACACAACTCTGCCATACGGATCATAGGAAAATCCGGTTGTGATCAGTGTTCCGTCACTGTTTGCAAATCCGTAGTCCAAACCATTTGCAAACTGGAACCAGCCGCTTTGTTCCATCGCGCCGTTTGCGTTTAAGTAGTATACACTGCTTCCGACAAACGTGATCTGATCCTTATAGAGATAACCCTGGGAATCAAAGTAGCAGGTATATCCCACACTCGGACAGTACTGGAAGTTTGTAAACACTTCGTGCCCTTCCGTGTCAAGATAGATGATATGTTCGCCGTCCGGATGATAAGTCAGGCGGTCTTTCATCGGGGTTCCGTCCGCCTGCATGTAATAAGTGTAACTTCCGTCAAAGACAAACCGGTTGATCAAAAGATTCTTATCTTTGTCATAACACCGGAGATTTCCATCACTTCCCCGGTAAAACGAAATTCCGTTATAAGTTGTCACAAACGTTCCCGATGGTGTCTCCGGTTCCGATGGTGTTACCTGCGTCTGTTTCCAGTGCGCGTACAGCGTCTGATCCGCAGAAATGGAAACGACCGAGTCCGCCTTTATCCGGGTTCCCGCACTCGCATCGGTGTACCATCCGAGAAATTCATAACCATCTCTGGCCGGCGTCGGAAGCGTTCCGTAGGTCTTTCCCTTTGTCACGACCACAGAAGATGTAGCTACATTTCCACCGTTTGCATCAAAATGTACCGTATATGTGCTAACTGGCGTATGTGCAGCATCCACTGTGTACGCTTTGATGCGGAAATTTGCATTATCACTGGCGCCATAATCATTCCATGTCAACTTACTCCAATCACTTGCCCATCCCCACAAAAAGCTCTGTCCATCTTTAGCACTGGCCACACAGTGAACAGATTTTCTAAATTCCCCATCAAAATCGCTCTCGCTGCGTTCCATTTGAAGTCCAACTGACTGTCCGTCTTTTTTTACTTTTACAATTACAGAAAACGTATCTCCCTTCTTTAAGTCTACTTCCTGATTTAGCTTTACCGTATAAGCTCCTGCGAAACTGGTAGTTCCTGTCGTTGTCGCTTCAGAAATCTTCGTCCCACTTTCCGGATTTTTAGGATCTGTTAAATTTTTATAAATATTAACTGTATAAGTAACTTCTGAAGTAGTTGGCACAAACGATACTGCTTTTAATTTTTCTCCATTTTCCGCCTTTGATGTAAATACATTTGCAGCAGCAAATTCATTGCTCTGACTAAGGTTTGATGACAATATGCTTCCATCATACTGATAATTATGGTCATAATTATCCGACGGTTCTGCCAAAAATACATATGCCGCATTGCTTAAGGACGCGTCTGCATAGGACATCCAGAAATATCCGGACCGGCTCATATCATCACTGCCCCAGCTGTTTCGGATCAGCCATGCGCCATCGGCAGACGGCTGGTCGGAACTGTCACTGCCAAAATTGGTCCTGGAAAAAGTATCATCCCATCCTACGATCGTAACCGCGTGTCCGTCTCCACTCGTCGTATTGTTATAGTACGCATTCGTGGAATAGGAATAGGCAAACGATCGGTCGAGATAACTCACTCCGACCGCGCCGTACTCCATGATCGCTTTTTTCACCTCCTGCGGATCTGTTTTGATATTGATCCTGTAATAGTTCTGCAGGTGCGCGACATCATAGCTGTATTCATAAGACGCATCCAGGCCACTGCTCAAGGTCGCTGCGGCTTTACTGTACGGAACCGCCGTTTCATCCGCAGCACCGATCCAGTTCATCAGCGATACCACTGAAAAATTATAATTTCCACCGAGATTCAGATAGTTCGGATACGCATCCGAAACACAGGACACAGAATCCCCTTCTGTGCCGCCAAGCGGGTCTGTGCTGCTGTGATAGGTAAAGTACGCAAGCTGAAGTTCCGACAGATCTTCTGAAGTCTGATAGTTACGCAGCAGACTCAACTCCGATGACGCGAGAGACGCAAATGCCCAGCAGGTTCCATAGGGATTCTGGTTGCGCACCGCCGGCAGTGTATATCCTCCGGTAAATCCGGATGCTTTCGGGTTGTATACCGGGGGAACCTCGGCATCCCTTAAAAGCGCTTCCGATCCGTCCTCCTCTGAAAGCGGCGGCACATCCATATCATCCGTCGTCCTGAGGTATCCACCGGCCGCTTCTGTCTCCTCTTCATTTTCCGACACGGTTTCCCCGTCATCGATCAGGGTGACATCTGTCACGGTCAGTTCATCACTGTCCGTGGTATCCGCCCAAAGCGTCATCGGGATCATCCCGGAAATGAAAAACGCCGCCAAAGCACCGGTCAGCCATTTTTTTCGCATACATTATCCTCCTTTGTAATACAGTCACATTTTTATGCTCATTATACCATAAACGCCGTTTCTTTTCCATCGCTATTTCAGCCTATTCCCGCCAAAAAGCGCAAAAAAGCCGCATGCCCCGCCCGCAATCCTGCGAACAAAAGCATACAGCTTTCTGCTTTTTATTTCTATTTCATTCTTTCGGTATTACCGGTAATTACTGTACCGGGAACTGTCCAAGATAATGACCGTCCGTGGTATCCATATTGTAATAATAGGTTCCGTCAGAGATCAGCCCTCTCGCCACCATTCCGTTCCAGTGGTAGAATACAACTCTTCCGTAAGGATCACTGGAAAATCCGGTTGTGATCAGTGTCCCGTTCGAATTTGCGTATCCATAGTCCACACCGTTCGCGAACTGGAACCAGCCTCCCTGCTCCATCGCGCCGTTTGCGTTCAGATAGTATACGCTGTTTCCGACAAATGTGATCTGATCCTTATAGAGATAACCCTGGGAATCAAAGTAGCAGGTATATCCCA
>ERZ779895.4067-NODE-4067-length-10507-cov-5.926713_pt1 | contig 10507 bp, 10 predicted proteins | sample MGYA00511093_ERZ779895 | MGnify/ENA primary metagenome ERZ779895 (study PRJEB29588, sample SAMEA2142970) | human gut metagenome | biome: human gut; feature: human-associated habitat; material: faeces | place: Denmark | collected 2008/2010 ... | reverse complement strand
TCTCCCGATAGGCCCGCTTGGCCGACTGGCCGGTGGCGGTGGCGATCCGGATGAAGCTGCGGCGCAGCAGGACCCACAGTGCCGCAAACAGTGCCAGTATCGCCGCCGAGACCGTCAGCATGGCCGTAATGTCGCCGGTGCCCACCCTGCCCAGCAGGTACAGCGGATAGGCCGCGCCCTTGATCCGTGCGCCGTAGACGGCGGCGCTGCGCAGCAGCTCCTGCAGCAGGTCCTCGGCTTTGAAATAGAAGAAGTAGTAAGCTCCGAAGAACGCCAGTGACAGCACCACGGTGATGAAGCTCTTATTTTTCAGCTTCTGACTGATTTTGGCCACCAGCCAGCCCAGCGCACAGGACAGCGCCAATACGAACACGGACAGCAGGAATACCAGCAGCACACCGCCGATCACGGCGGCGGCCGGTGCAGGCGTGGCCACCCAGTAGACGATGACCGCCGGCAGCATCACCACGCCGCTGTACATCAGGCCCATCAGGTACACGCCCAGCAAGCGGGACGCCATCAGGGTGTTGACGGGGATGGGCATGCTCAACAGCAGATCGTTATCCTTGGCCAGGTACAGTCCGGAGTAGGTGTTGAACACGCTGCCGAAGGCGGCCAGCAGCGTGGCCAGCAGAGCCATCAGCGCGAAGTACAGCCAGTCCAGACCCGCGGCGGTCAGCGGCGTACACAGGGCCGCGGACAGGACCGTGAACATGCCGCCCAGGATCACCGCCATCAGCACCGCGAACAGCACGATGTAGGCGGCCACCGCCGCCTTGGAGCGGGCCTTGTTGGTCTTGGGGTTATAGAAATAGTTGCGGAAGATCTCCGTCAGCTGCTTTTTCAGAAGGACGCTCAGCATGTCTCGTCCTCCAGCTCCAGGAACACCTGCTCCAGGGAGTCGTCACCCTTGACCTCCTCCATGGTGCCGGAGCGGATGAGGCGGCCACCCTTGATGATGGCCACCTTGTCACAAAGCTTCTCCGCCACCTCCAGCACGTGGGTGGAGAAGAAGATGGCCCCGCCCTGATCGCACAGCTCCCGCATCATGCCCTTCAGCAGGTGGGACGCCTTGGGATCCAGACCCACGAAGGGCTCATCCATAATAACGAGTCTGGGCCGGTGCAGCCAGGCGGCGATAATGGCCAGCTTCTGCTTCATGCCGTGGGAATAGGCAGCAATGGGCTGGGCCAGATCGTCCGTCAGCTCGAACCGCGCCGCGTAGTCGCGGATGCGGGCCTGCCGGTCCGCCGCGCCGACGCCGAAGATGTCGGCGATGAAGTTCAGGTATCTGATGCCGCTCATGAATTCGTAGAGGTCGGGGTTATCGGGGATATACGCCAGTTCCCGCTTGCAGGCCAGCGGCTCGGTCTGGATGGAGCGGCCGTTGATGGTGATGTTCCCCTCATCGAAGGGCAGGATGCCCACCGCCGCCTTCAGCGTGGTGGTCTTACCGGCGCCGTTGTGGCCGATGAAGCCGTAGATCTCCCCCGCCTGGATGTGCAGGCTCAGATCATCTACGGCTTTCTTATCGCCGTAAGTTTTGGTCAGGTGCTGGATCTTCAGCATAATACTCTCCTCTGTGCCGCGCCGCCAACGGGCGCGGACGGTCCAATGGGTGGTCGCATACGAGTTTATTATACGGGCTGCCCCCTGCCCTGTCAACACAGCGGGCAGGAAGAGCGGTGCGCTCCCTGAAAACGGAAGCGCACCGCCGCGTTATGCCTTGACGGGGAACGTGACGCGGATCTCCGTGCCTTTCCCCAGCTCGCTTTTCAGTTCGATGACGCCGTGGTGATACTGGACGGCGTGCTTCACGATGGACAGCCCCAGGCCCGTGCCGCCGGATGCCTTGGAATGGCTCTTGTCCACGCGGTAGAACCGCTCGAACACACGATCCTGCTGGTCGGCGGGGATGCCGATGCCCGTATCCCGCACCATGACGGCGGCGGTACCGCCGGTACACGATACCGACAAGTCCACGCGGCCGCCGGTAACGTTGTACTTAATGGCATTGTCGCACAGGTTATACACGATCTCGTACAGCAGGCGGCGCACGCCCTCCAGCTCCGCCGGCTGCCCCTCCACCGTGACGGTCACGTCACGGGCCGCCGCCGCAGTCTGGAGATTCTCCGCAGCCTCCCGCGTTACCTCCAGCAGGTCCACGGTCTCCGTTGGCATGGGCTCGCCCTCGTCCAGCTGGGACAGGCGGATGATGTCGCCGATCAGCGTCACCAGACGCTGTGCCTCGGAGCGGATATGTCCCACAAAGCGGGGCACGTCCTCCTGCTTCACCATGCCGTTTTCCAGCAGCTCCGCGCTGCCGATGATACCCTGCAAGGGTGTTTTCAGCTCGTGGGAAACGTTGGCGGTGAACTCCCGCCGGTTCTGCTCGGCAAAGGCGCGCTCCGTCACGTCGAACACCAGCAGCACCGTGCCCGCTGTACGGCCCTCCGTCTGGATGCGGCTGATGTCGAATTGATACTCTCTGCCGCCGCGCCGGCCGCGGAACTCGCTGTGGCCCTCCTGCGCCGCAGTGCGCAGACCGTCGCTGAGTGATACATCGCGGTCCACCGTCAGGATATCCTGACCCACACAGGCGTTGTCGGTGCCCAGCAGGCGCTGGGCCGCCGGGTTAATGCTGAGGATGGCGCCGTTCTCGTCCAGCAGCACCAGGCCCTCGTTCATGCTGCCGGTGATCTGCTGGAATTCCTCGGCCCGCTGCTTCAGTTCGTCCATCTGCAGGTCGATCTGGCGGCGCTGGTGCTCCATCCGCCGCAGCAGGGGCGCCAGCTCCTCATAGGTATCGTTCTCCAGAGGGTTCTCCAGATCCAGGCGGTTCAGAGGCTCGGTGATTCGCTTGGCCAGCCGTCCGGCCAGCACGCCGGACAGGATCAGCACCGCGATGACCAGCAGCAGCAGCGGCTGCAGCATATTCAGCATCAGCACACCCGCCGTCACGCGGACGGAGGACAGGCGCAGCACCGTGCCATCCGGCAGCAGCTTGGCGTAGTATACCGTCTTTTGCAGCAGGGTACTGCTGTACCGGCTGCTCTCTCCCTCGCCGTAGGCCAGGGCCTGCCGCACCTCCTGCCGCTGGGCGTGGTTCTCCATGGCGGAGGCATCCGCCTGGGTGTCGAACAGCACGCTGCCGTCCGCCGCCACCCAGGTAATACGGTACTGGTCGGACTTCAGCTGGCGGAGGTAGTCCTCACCGCTCTGGGTCACGCCCACTGCCGCCAGGCTCAGCTCGTCCCGCAGCTGGGACTCCTGTACGCGGCCAAAGTAGCTGTACAGCACGCCCAACACCAGTGCCAGCGCCGCCAGCAGCACCACCACGCCCACCAGCAGCGTGGACCGGAAAATACGTCTTGTCATGGTATTGTTCACAGCTGCGCCCTCCATCGGTAGCCCACGCTGCGCACCGTTTCGATATGCTCGCCATAGGCCCCCAGCTTCTGCCGCAGGGTGCGGATGTGCATGTCGATGGTGCGGCTCTCGCCGCAGAAGTCCATGCCCCACACCTGCTCCATCAGCTGGTCGCGGGTAAAGGCCGTACCCATGTGGGACAGGAACAGCCGCAGCAGCTGGAACTCCTTGTACGTCAGCTCCACCCGCACGCCGTCAGCGGTGACGGTGTGCTCCTGGGTGTCCACGGCAAGGCCGCCGCAGCGCAGTACCTGCTGCTGTACCGGCCTGCACCGGCGCAGCACCGCCTTGACACGGGACACCAGCTCCATGACGCCGAAGGGCTTGGTCAGGTAGTCGTCCGCTCCCAGATCCAGCCCCAGTATTTTGTCATACTCCGCGCCCTTGGCCGTGGCCATGATGACGGGGATATCCCGCAGGGCGGGGTCGGCCTTCATGCGGCGCAGCAGCTGGATGCCGTCGATCTCCGGCAGCATCACGTCCAGCACCACCAGCTCCGGCCGGTCCTTCTCCAGCGCCGCCCAGAAGGCCGCGCCATCGGCAAAGCCCTCCGCGGAAAAGCCCGTGGAGTTCAGTGCGTATACTTCGATATCCCGAATACTGGCGTCGTCCTCCACGCACCAGATCATGGGTCATCCCTCCTTGTGTACGCCGGTGACGGAGAACTCCACCCACTCGGCGATATTTGTGGCATGGTCGCCGATACGCTCCAGATACTTGGCGATCATCAGCAGATCCAGGGCCGTGCCGCCCTCCGCCGGATCGTTGGCGATGCGGTGGATCAGCGCCTGCTTGACCTGTTCGAAGTAGTCGTCCACCGTGTCGTCGTGGGCGATGACCTGCTCCGCCAGCTCCACATCCTGCCGCACATAGGCGTCCACGCTGTCGCTGACCATGCCGATGGCAGCCTCCGCCATCTTCTGCAGCAGCACGTGGCTCTCCGCCGGTACGTCCGCCAGATACAGTACGATCTCGGCGATGTCGTCGGCCTGATCGCCGATGCGTTCCATGTCCGTGATCATCTTCAGGGCCGCGGAGATGCGGCGCAGGTCGCCGGCCACCGGCTGCTGATGCAGCAGCAGCCGCAGACACAGGTTCTCGATGTCTCGCTCCTTCCGGTCGATCTCCCGATCCAGCGGCGGCACCTGCTGGGCCAGCGCCTTATCCCCTGTGGTCAGGGCCTTGGCGGCCAGCGCGATCACGCGCTCGCACAGCGCGCCCATCTCGATCAGCTCCCGATGCAGCTGGGCCAGCTGCTCATCAAAGCGGCTCCTCATCATCCAAACCTCCCCGTAATGTAATCCTCGGTCTTTTTCTGGGACGGCGTGGAGAATATGCGCTCCGTGTCGTCGTACTCGATCAGCTCACCCAGCAGGAAAAACGCGGTACGGTCCGAAATACGCAGCGCCTGCTGCATATTGTGTGTGACGATAACAATAGTGTACTGTTTTTTCAGCTCAATTGCAAGCTCCTCTATTTTCGATGTGGAGATGGGGTCCAGCGCCGACGTGGGTTCATCCATCAGCAGTACCTGCGGCTCCACCGCCAGCGCCCGGGCGATACACAGGCGCTGCTGCTGGCCGCCGGAGAGGCCCAGTGCGTTTTTCTTCAGTCGGTCCTTCACCTCGTCCCAGATGGCCGCCGAACGCAGGGACTGCTCCACGATCTCGTCCAGCTTGGCGCGGTTGCGCACGCCGTGGGTACGGGGCCCGTAGGCCACGTTATCATAGATACTCATGGGGAACGGGTTGGGCTTCTGGAACACCATGCCCACCTGCCGCCGCAGCTCATTGACATCCACATCAGGGGCAAAGATGTCCCTGCCATCGTAGCGCACCGTACCCTCGATGCGCACGCCCGGCACCAGATCGTTCATGCGGTCCAGCGTCTTGAGGAACGTGGACTTGCCGCAGCCGGACGGCCCGATCAGGGCCGTGATGCTCTTTTCCGGTATCTCCATGCTCACATGGTGCAGCGCCTGGGTACTGCCGTACCACAGGTTCAGATCCTTCACCGTGATGATATCGCTCATAGGCTCCTCCGTTTCTTGAAATAGCGTCCTGTCAGGCTGGCCGCCAGATCGATGAGCAGCGCCAGCGCCATCAGGATGGCGGCGATGGCGAAGGCCACATCGAACTCACCCTGCTCCTTGGCGTAGACGTACAGTGCCACCGACAGCGTAGCGCCTGCGCCCTGCAGCGTTTCGCTCAGACTGCCGTACAGCGCGTGGGCGAAGCCTGCGGTATAGAGAAGCGCCGCCGTCTCGCCCAGAATGCGGCCCACCGCCAGGATGCAGCCGGTGATGACGCCGTCCACGCAGCCCGGCAGCACCACCGTCCGGATGGTACGCCACTTCCCTGCTCCCAGGCCGAATGCGCCCTCGCGGTAGCTCTGTGGTACGGTCTTCAGGCTCTCCTGCGTGGTGCGCATGATGGTGGGCAGGTTCATGATCACCAGCGTCATCGCGCCGGCGATCAGGGATTTCTTCATACCCAGAAACTGACAGAAGAACATCTGGCCCACCAGACCGTAGATGATGGACGGGATGCCGGACAGCGTCTCCGCCGCGTACTCAATGACCGCCACCAGCTTCCGGTTGCCCGCGTACTCCGTCAGGTACACCGCCGCGCACACACCTACCGGCAGGACGATCAGCAGCGTGGTCAGCACCATGCAGACGGTGCTGATGATGTCCGGCAGGATGCCGATGGTGTCGTCCAGATAGCTGGGCTTGGTGCTCAGCAGCTGCCACGACAGGTTGGGCACACCCTTGGCCAGCACGTAGATGATGAGGAACGCCGCCAGCGCACAGGTGATGACCGCGCACAGCACCATCAGTCCCCGCATCACAGCGCCCCAGACCCTGCGGCGGGCGGTAAAATTCATCTTGTCCATGTCTTACTTCTCCTTACTGCGCTTCAGGAAGAAATTCAGCGCCGCGTTGATGAGCATGATGAACAGGAACAGCACCAGCGCGATGGAAAACAGCGCCTGCCGCTGCAGGCCCGCCGCCGCGTACCCCATCTCGCTGGCCACGGCAGTGGTCAGGAACCGCACACTCTCAAACAGCTTTGGCATATTGGGCACGTTGCCGGACACCATCATCACGGCCATGGCCTCGCCGATGGCGCGGCCCACACCCAGCACTACCGCTGCCGCGATACCGCTGCGGGCGGCGGGAACGGACACCTTGAACCATGTCTCCGTGGCCGTGGCGCCCAACGCCAGTGATGCGTCCTCGTACTCCCGCGGTACCGCCTCCAGTGCCGTCATGGCCACGTTGATGACGGATGGCAGGATCATGATGGCCAGCACGATGATGGCCGCCAGCAGACCGGAGCCGTCAGGAATACGGAATAGCTTCCGGATGCCCGGCACCAGCACCAGCATGCCCACCAGGCCGTACACCACCGACGGGATACCCGCCAGCAGGCTCACCGCCGAGGACACCACCGCTTTCAGACGCGGCGGCGCCATTTTCGCCAGAAACACGGCTGTCATGAATCCCACCGGCACGCCCAGCAGGATGGCCCCTGCCGTGCCGTACACGCTGGTGAGGATGAAGGACAGGATGCCGAACTGGGGCGTGGCCGCGTTGGAATCCCATACCTTGCCGAACAGGAACTTCACCAGTCCGATCTCCCGAATGGCGGGGATGCCGGAAATGATGAGGTAGACTGAGATCAGCAGCACACAGCCCACCGTTACCAGACCCATCAGCAGGAAGCAGCCGTGTATGGCGTTCTCCAGAACTCGTTTTACTTTCATGTGCGTACCTCCGCATAGGGGGCAAGGCGGCGCCCGTCGCCGAGCGTCGCCTGCCGCGCCTTACCTTCAGTTGGCCGCTACTGCGCCGGCCTTGGCGATGATGTCCGCCGCATCAGCAGAGGTGGCGTAGTCGAAGAAGGACTGTGCCGCAGCGGAGAGGGTCTTGCCCTCCACCGTCACCAGCACGAAGGGACGCTGCACCGGATAGCTGCCGTCCTTGACGGTGGCCTCGCTGGGGGTGACGCCGTCCACACTCAGGGCCTTCACGCTGTCCTTGATGGCCGCCAGAGAGGCGTAGCCGATGGCGTCGGGGTTCTGGCTCACGGCGGTGATGACATCGCCGGTGGAGGTCAGCTCCTGACGGTACTGGCACTTATCCTTGGTGCCGGTGATGGACTCAAAGCCGTCGCGGGTGCCGCTGGCCGCCTCGCGGCCGATCAGCACGACCTCGGCATCGCTGCCGCCCACGTCCTTCCAGTTGGTGATCTCGCCGGTGTACAGCTTGGCGATCTGCTCGATGCTCAGGTCGCTGACGGGATTGTCGGGGTGGACAATGATGGCGATGCCATCGTAGGCCAGCACAGTTTCCTTCAGGCCGGCCGCCTTCTCCTCGTCCTTCAGGGCACGGGAGGAAAGGCCGATGTCACAGGTACCCTCCTGCACGGCGGTGATGCCTGCGCCGGAACCGGTGGGATTGTAGTTGACGGTGACGTCCTTGTTGGCCGCCATGTAGGACTCGCTCAGCGCGCCGATGACCTTCTCCATGGAGGTGGAACCGTCGGTGGAGACGGTGCCGCTGACGGAGGCGGCAGGGGTATCGCTGGCGTCGCCGCCGTTGTCGTTGTTGCTGCTGTTGTTATCGGTCTGATTGCCGCAGCCGGCCAGCAGAGCCAGCGCCATGACAGCGCTCAGTGCAAATGCAAGGATCTTTTTCATATTCGTACCTCGTTTCTTCTTTGATTTCGGATGTCCCTTACAGTTCACAGAATACGGCGGGCAGGTAAAATGAAAAAGCGTCCTCGTGTAAAATCCACGTAAAATCGCCCATCCGGCCAAAAAAGGGCAGAAATATCCCCCATGCTGCTGCACGGGGGATGTTTTTTGTCCTTATACGCGGACGATGTAGCCGTCCTTTCTTTTTGCCGCTTCGTGAATGGCGCCTGCCGGATAGCCCAGCGCGATACTGCCGACGCCCCGCAGCGTTTCCGGAGGGCCCCATGCCTGTAAAAGCGCCTTGCCCTCTTCGCTGTCGAAGATCTCCCGCTCTCTGTGTACCCAAACGGAGCCCAGGCCCAGGGATGCGGCGGCCAGCATCATATTCTCCAGCACGCAGCTGCCGTCCTCCACAAAGGTATTGGCCGTGCCGTCCGCCAATACGAGGATGATGACCGGCGCTCCATAATAGGGATCGGAGTCGCTGCCCAGCACCGCCGCGTTCAGCTCAGAGATCTTCTGGCGATAGCCCTCGGATGTCACGGCGATGATGGTCGGAGACTGGCGGCCGCGGCCGGTAGGCGCGTAGGTCCCCGCCTCCAGCACCGCCTGCAGCAGCTCCTCCGGCACGGCATCGGGGCGATATGCGCGGACTGTCCTGCGGGACTTGATGGTTTGCAGCACTTCGTTTGTCATAAGTGTTCTCCTTTCTCTGCGGCAGCCGGATCCGACCGTCGCCATTCTGTGTCGTTTTCCCGTGCAAAAAAGCGCAGGGAGAGGCCCTGTTACAAAGCCTCTCCCCTGCGTAATTTCATACGATCAGCGGCAATTACTTGCCCATGTTCATCTGAGCAGCGACCTCAGCGGCGAAGTCCTCCTGCTTCTTCTCGATGCCCTCGCCGGTCTGGAAGCGCACGGCGTCCACGAACTTCACGGAGCCGCCCAGCTTCTTGGCAGCGTCGGCCACGTACTTTTCCACGGAACCCTGGAAGATGTCGCTGCGGACGAACTCCATCTGCATCAGGCAGTTCTCCTCGTAGAACTTGTTCATCTTGCCCATGACGATCTTTTCCTTCACGGCCTCGGGCTTGGAGGCCATCTTGGGATCGGTGTCCATCAGGGCCAGAGCGATCTTCTTCTCCTCAGCCAGCACCTCGTCGGTGACCTGAGCCTTATCCCAGAAGCGGGGGTTCAGGGCCGCGATCTGCATGGCGATGTTCTTGCCGATCTCGGTGGCGTCGATATCGCCCTCCACGGCCAGATTCACCAGCACGCCGATCTTGCCGCCGGCATGGACATAGCCCACGCTGGTGTTCTCGGCGAAGCGGACGAAGCGGCGGATCTGCAGGTTCTCACCGATGGACATGACCTTCTCGGGCATGGTCTCGGAGACGGTCAGATCGCTGTCCAAGTACTTGCAGTTCATCAGAGCATCCACATCGGCGGGATTCTGCTCGGCGATGACCTTGGCGATGTCCTTCACAAAGGCCACGAACAGGTCGCTCTTGGCGCAGAAGTCGGTCTCGCAGTTGACCTCCACCAGGGCGCCCACGCCGTTCTCCACCAGAGCATAGGACATACCCTCGGCAGCGATGCGGCCGGCCTTCTTGGCAGCCTTGGCCAGGCCCTTTTCCCGCAGGTACTCAACAGCCTTGTCCATGTCGCCGTCGCACTCGGTCAGGGCCTTCTTGCAGTCCATCATGCCCACGCTGGTCATCTCGCGCAGGGTCTTCACATCAGCAGCAGTAAAAGACATTGTAATATCCTCCAATTTCTTAATAGTACGGTAAAAGGGGCAGGGCATACACCCTGCCCCGTGGTTACGCGGTGATACAGCCAGAAAATATACGCTTACTCAGCGGTCTCGGCAGCGGCTTCCTCGGTCTGCTCGCCCTGGCGGCCCTCGATCATGGCGTTGGCCATGACGGAGGAGATCAGGCGGATGGCGCGGATGGCGTCATCGTTGCCGGGGATGGGATAGTCGATCTCGTCGGGATCGCAGTTGGTATCGGCGATGGCCACAACGGGAATGCCCAGACGGTGCGCCTCGGCGATGGCGTTGCGCTCCTTGCGGGTGTCCACGATGAACAGAGCGCCGGGCAGCTTCTTCATTTCCTTCACGCCGCCCAGATACTTCTCCAGCTTCTCGATCTCGCCCAGGTGCTTGATGACTTCCTTCTTGGGCAGCATATCGAAGGTGCCGTCGGCCTGCATGGTCTTCAGCTGGTTCAGACGGTCGATACGGGTACGCATGGTCTTGAAGTTGGTCATCATACCGCCCAGCCAGCGGGCGTTGACGTAGTACATGCCGCAGCGGGTAGCCTCATCCTTGATGGCCTCCTGCGCCTGCTTCTTGGTGCCCACGAACAGCAGGGAC